>Ga0207701_10000265_pt1 | contig 53620 bp, 45 predicted proteins | sample KBSSwiSSwithPhiX_FD_184294 | JGI IMG/M metagenome (GOLD analysis project Ga0207701, IMG submission 184294) | Switchgrass rhizosphere bulk soil microbial communities from Kellogg Biological Station, Michigan, USA, with PhiX - S5 (SPAdes) (version 2) | ecosystem: Environmental > Terrestrial >... | reverse complement strand
GGTGTCGACTACTTCACGGTCCACGCCGGCGTGCTCCTGCGCTACATCCCGATGACCGCGCGCCGTCTCACCGGCATCGTCTCGCGCGGCGGCTCGATCATGGCCAAGTGGTGCCTGGCGCATCACCAGGAGAACTTCACCTACACGCACTTCCGTGAGATCTGCGAGATCATGCAGGCGTACGACGTCTCGTTCTCGCTCGGCGACGGGTTGCGTCCCGGCTCCATCGCCGACGCGAACGACGAGCCGCAGTTCGCGGAGCTCAAGACGCAGGGCGAGCTGACCCGCATCGCCTGGGAGTACGACGTCCAAGTGATGAACGAGGGCCCGGGCCACGTGCCGATGCACCTCATTCGCGAGAACATGCAGAAGCAGCTCGAATGGTGTGACGAGGCGCCGTTCTACACGCTCGGTCCGCTGACGACCGACATCGCCCCCGGCTACGACCACATCACTTCGGCGATCGGCGCTGCGCAGATCGGCTGGTACGGCACCGCGATGCTCTGCTACGTCACTCCGAAGGAGCACCTCGGTCTCCCGGATCGAGACGACGTGAAGGCGGGCGTGATCGCCTACAAGATCGCCGCCCACGCGGCCGACCTGGCTAAAGGCCATCCGCGCGCCCAGGCATGGGACGACGCCCTCTCGAAAGCGCGATTCGAGTTCCGCTGGGACGATCAGTTCAACCTGTCACTGGACCCGGTGACGGCGCGGGCCTACCACGACGCCACGCTGCCTGCGGACGGCGCGAAAGTCGCGCACTTCTGCTCGATGTGCGGTCCGAAGTTCTGTTCGATGGAGCTGACGCAGCAGGTGCGGTCGATGGCCGAAGCCGAGGCCGGCATGGCCGAGAAGTCGCGCGAGTTCCGCGATAAGGGCGGGGCTATCTACTTGAGGCAGGAATAGGAATCGAAGCTGTCAGCCTGGAGACTCAGGGAACGACCGGCACGATCATGACGATCGTCTTGAAGCGCGCCGGCTGCGCGCCGCGCTTCGGGTTCAAGTAGCCCTTCGCACCGCCCCAGGTGTAATCCTTCACCGTCACCCCCGGCGGAAACGCCATGCTCTCCTCGCGGTAACGGCCGACATCGAACTCGTGCACCGGCGGCTCTTCGTAAATCAGCTCGCCGCGCTGCTTGAGGGCGGTGCGATAGTAGCCGACGACCTCGGTGAAGCTGGTGTTCGTGCCGAACAGGTAGTAGCGCTGCCCGCGCCCGGCGTCGTACGAGGCGATGAATTCCGCGCCCGCGAAGATCGGGACGCCGAGGAGCCGTTCGTCCGGCGCTGGTTCCGCGGGTGCCGCGGCCGCGGCGGTTGACTGAGGCGGCGAGGACGGCCTTGCAACTGGCGGTGCCGGGGCCGGTGCGCCGCCGCTCGGCCGGGGGAACGGCGCCGGCGTCTGGGCCGGCGACACACGCGCCGAAGCCAGCAGCAGCACCAGAGCCCCTGTCAACCGAATCGCACGCACCATCCGGCTATTATGACGCAGGCCGCGTCGCGCGGAGCCTTTACTCATGTCCGACTTGTCCGCTCTGCAGCGCTGGTGCGAGAGCGACGTCACCTGGCTGCGTGAGCGTTTGGAGACGTTCGTCAGGCTCGAGTCTCCGTCCGACGACAAGGCCGCCGCTGACCGCTGTGGCCGCGACATCGCGGCGACGCTGATGCAGCTCGGCGCCGACGTCACCATCATCCCGAATTCCCAGCGCGGCGATCACGTGCGCGCCGAGATCGGCAGTGCCGGACCCCAAGTCTTGATCCTGGGACACTTCGACACGGTCTGGGCCATTGGTCAGATCGAGCGGATGCCGCTCCGAGACGATGACGGCCGGCTCTACGGCCCGGGAGTCTTCGACATGAAGGCTGGCGTGGCGGTCGCGCTCCAGGCACTACGGGCGCTCCAGGCTCTCCCAGCCATCCCAACCCCGCGCGTCGTCCTCCTCTTTACTGCCGACGAGGAAGTCGGCAGCGGTACCTCCCGTCACCTCGTCGAGGAGGAGGCCCGCCGCAGCGGCGCGGTGCTGGTGATGGAACCGTGTCTGCCAGGTGGCGCGGCCAAGACAGCCCGCAAGGGGTGCGGCGAGTTCGAGCTGATCGTGCGCGGCGTCGCCGCTCACGCCGGCCTCGATCCCGGGAAGGGCGCCAGCGCGATTCACGAGCTGGCTCACCAAATCCTCGCGGTGTCGCGCCTCCAGGATGTCGAGCGCGGCATCACCGTGAACGCCGGGCTGGTCTCGGGTGGAACGCGGTCGAATGTCACTGCTGCCGAGGCCCGTGCCACGATCGATGTGCGGGCCGTGACGATGGCGGACACGCGTGAGGTCGAGAGCGGGATGCGTTCCCTCCAGCCGGTCGATTCCAGGACGGTGCTGGAGGTCACCGGCGGGTTCGAGCGGCCACCGCTCGAACGGAGCGCGGCCGGGAATCGTCTCTACCAAATGGCCCGCCAGGTGGCGCATGATCTGGGGCGTGACCTCGCGGAGGGCGCTGCAGGAGGGGGCTCGGATGGGAATTTCACCGCCGCTCTCGGGGTTCCTACATTGGACGGACTCGGTCCCCAAGGGGGCGGGGCCCACGCCCTCGACGAGCACGTCCTCGTTTCTGACCTTCCCTTTCGCACGGCGCTGCTGGCCGGATTGTTGGGCCGACTGGCGCTACATATGGATGGATGAACAGACCATGGCAAACGGATTGAAAACCGCGTTGCTGCTCGGCCTGCTGAGCGGCGTCCTGCTGGTGATTGGCGAGCTGGCCGGCGGCGCGAACGGATTGATCATCGCGTTCGGGCTGGCGGCAGTGATGAACTTCGTCTCGTACTGGTTCTCGGACACGATGATCCTGAAGATGTACCGGGCGCAGCCGGTCGGCCCGGAACATCCGCTCTATCAGATCACCGACCGGCTCGCGCGGCAGGGTGGCCTCCCGATGCCCAAGGTGTACATCATTCCGGACAGCTCTCCCAATGCGTTCGCCACCGGCCGCAATCCGGAACACGCGGCGGTGGCCGCGACCGAAGGCATCCTGCGCGTGCTGAGTCCGAACGAGCTCGAAGGCGTCATCGCCCACGAGCTGGCGCACGTGAAGCATCGTGACATCCTCATCAGCTCGGTGGCGGCGACCATGGCCGCGGCGATCATGATGCTGGGACGGATGGCGATGTACGCCGGCCTGTTCGCCGGCAACGGCCGCGACGAGCGGGAAGGCAGCTCGAACCCGATCGCGCTGCTGGCGATGATGATCCTGGCGCCGTTGGCGGCGGTGGTGATCCAGGGCGCGATCTCCCGGTCGCGCGAGTTCGCGGCAGACGCCGGCGGGGCGAAGATCGCCGGGAACCCTTACGGCCTGGCCGACGCTCTGCGCAAGATCGATGCGGTTGCGAAGCAGGTGCCGATGGACGCCAACCCGGCCACCGCGCACATGTTCATCGTCAAGCCGTTCAGCGGCGCGGGCCTCATGTCGCTGTTCAGCACGCATCCTTCCACCGAGGCGCGCATCCAGGCGTTGCTTGGCGGCAGCCGCTGAGGCACGCGCGTTGACCATTGTGGGGTCCTGAGCGCCCGCTCAGGACCCCGCGACACTCACTCGGTGGGCCGGATCCGGCCGGCCGGACGACCCCCCGGCAGCTTCCCTCCCTCTCTGGCCCTGTCACCTCCGCAATTTCCCGGCGTTTCCGGGTATCCCGCGCTGGATCGTGTCTTGCTCGCACAGCTTTCAACGGTGATTGGAGGCTGGCGTGGACGATTTCGAGATCCCCCAGAGCAAGCTCGCGGAGTCGGCGGAACGGGTGGTGGATCGGGCCCTCGATGAGGCCCGCCGGCGCGACCACGTGCACCTGACGAACGAACATTTGTGCCTGGCCTACGCCCAGGTCGAGTGGGACATGTTCGGCGAAGTGATGCGCGACCTCAGCCTCAATCCGCACGAAATCCTGCAGGCTCTGGAGGAGCATCTGCAGCTCCTGCCCAGCGTTCCCGGCAAAAATTTACGCGTGGCGCCGTCGACGCGGCTCCTGTTCAAGCTCGCGCTTCTCCATGCCAGCCGGTCCGGCCGGCAGTCGGTCGAGGCCACCGACCTGTTCTCCGCCATCTTCGAAGAAACGCAGGGGATACCCGTCTCCATCCTGCGGGGGCACGGCATCGAACCGGAAGCGATCGTCTCCAGGCTGGCGAGTCGGATGCGCGATAACGAGATGCGCGACGAACGGCTGCGCAAGCGGTTCGAGCTGCCGCCCTTCCTCAAGCACTTCGCCACCAACCTGAATCAGCTGGCCCGCCAGGACAAGCTCCCGCCCGTCTTCGGCCGCGATGCCGAGATGGAGCAGGCGCTCGAGATCCTGTGCCACCGCGAACGCGCCAACTCCGTGCTGCTCCTGGGTGAACCTGGTGTGGGCAAGACGGCGATCGCCGAAGGTCTTGCGCGGCGCATCGAGTTCGAGCCCGAGAAGGTGCCGGTGCGGCTGCGCGACTGCCAGATCGTGAACCTGCAGATGAACGCGATGGTCGCCGGCACGATGCTGCGCGGCATGTTCGAGGACCGCATCCAGAACGTGATCCGCGAGATCAAGGAACGTCCGAACCTGATCCTGTTCATCGATGAGGTGCACACGATGATCGGCGCCGGCTCCGCGCTGGGCGCCCCCTCGGATGCCGCCAACATCTTCAAGTCGGTGCTGGCACGCGGCGAGGTGCACATCATCGGCGCCACCACCCTCAGCGAGTACAAGCAGTTCATCCAGGAAGACGAGGCGCTGGCCCGACGTTTCCGGGCGGTGCACGTCGCGGAGCCGTCGATCGAGGAGACCCGCCACATCCTCTACAGCCTGCGGCCTCGACTCGAGCGGAACTACTCGGTTCGCATCAAAGACGAAGCGATCGAGACGGCCCTCGACATGGCGCCGCGCTATCAACGACAGCTCCAGCTGCCGGACAAAGTGATCGGTTGGCTCGACACCGCCGCCGTGAAGGCCGAGATCAGCCGCCGCTGGGAAGTGAGCGCCGGGGACGTGGTCAGCGTGATCTCCCAGGTCGCGACGATCCCCGAGGACATGGTGTTTCGCGAGGTGTCGGATCGCTTCAGCGGTCTCGAGGAGCGGCTCGCCGAACGTGTGGTCGGCCAACAGGCGGCGATCGACGCGGTGGCCCGCCGGCTGGTGTTGAACAAGGGGCCGCTCAAGGATGGCTTCGATCGTCCTGACGGCGTGCTGCTGTTCCTCGGTCCGACCGGCGTCGGCAAGACCGAGCTGGCGAAATCGGTCGCGGCGTTTCTTTTCGGCGACGAGAAGAAGATGATCCGCCTGGACATGTCCGAGTACCAGGACGGCGCGGTGGGGATCGACAAACTCATCGGCATGCCGCGCGGCATCGTCGGCTCGGATCGCGGCGGCGTGCTCACGAACCGGCTGAAGGACAACCCGTACTGTGTCGTGCTGCTCGACGAGGTCGAGAAAGCCAGCCCGACGCTGCTCAACCTGTTCCTCCAGGCGTTCGATGAGGGCTGGATCACCGATGGCCGCGGCAAGCGGGTCTACCTCAGTGACGCGATCGTCATCATGACCTCCAATATCGGGTCCGAGTGCTTCCGGAAGCTCACCAATCCGCTCGGGTTCCTGTCCAAGCAGGTTGGCGTCGAGCAGGTGCAGGGGGAGATCAACCGCGAGCTCGAGCGGCGCTTCTCGCCCGAGTTCCGCAACCGCATCGACGATGTCGTGGTCTTCCGCCCGCTCACCCGGGACGAAGTGCGGCAGATTGCGATCCAGCAGATCGAGAAGCTGCAGGCGACGATGAACCGCACCGGCCGCGAGCTGACCGTGACCTCCGAAGCTCTGGACCAGCTCGTTCAGGATGGCTACAGCTTGGCGTTCGGGGCGCGATTCCTGAAGCGCGTGATCGACGAACGGGTCAAGCTGCCGATCAGCCAGCGGTGGGCGGAGGGGACGAACTTCGTGGCGCGCGTGACCGAAGGTGCTGTGACGATCGAGGTCACGTCTGGCAAGGGCCGGCTCGCGCTCGCCGCGATAGCCTGACCTCCGCTCAGTTCCAGACGAACGTCGTCTGCTCTTCGGATACCGGCGCTGTGGCCTCCTCAGCGTCGAGTCTGGTCGCGATTCGCGACGTTCGCCGCGCGACATCGTAGTGGTCACGGAGTGACCCGATCAGCCCGCGCACCGTTGCGACGTACGACTTGGGCGCATACGCGCCCGGGTACATCCGCTTGTAGCCCTCGAGCCGCTCGGGAAACTGCTCCGCGATGAAGTGGAGGAAGTGGTCCCGCGTCCCACCCTTCAAGTACATGACGTTGGCACCCATGAACGCCGCCCCGTGCTCGGCAATGGCCTTGATGGTCGCTTCGAGTCTGGCCGGCTGCGTCGTGAAGCCCGGGACAACGGGCGCCATCAGGACGCCGGCATTGATTCCGGCCTGCCGCAGCTGACGGACGGCGCGCAGCCGCTGCATCGGGTGCGCCGTGCCCGGCTCGAGCGCGGCCCACGCCTCCTCGTCGACCGTCGGCACGCTGACGCAGACCGTACACCCGGCCCGCTCGGCGAGCTGGACGAGCAGATCGATGTCGCGGACCACCATCGGACCTTTTGTCACCAGCCCAATCGGGGTGCGGGCGTCGCGTAAGGCTTCGATCGATCGCCGGGTCAGTTTGTAGTGGCCTTCAATCGGCTGATACGGATCGGTGGCGGTGCCGACCGCCACGACCTCGCGCGTCCACGACGGCTTGTCGAGTTCCCGGCGCAGGACGTCGATCAGGTTCACCTTCACGAAGATGAGCGACGAGAACTCGTCGCCGGGTCCCAGTTCGAACTGCGTCTGATACCGGCGTGCAAAGCAGTAATGGCAGCCGTGCGTGCAGCCGCGATAGGCGTTGAGCGTCCAGTTGAAGGGCATCCCCTTGACCGGATTCAGGGCTGACCGGCAGGTGATCTCCTGATAACGCGCCGCGTCGGCGCGAAGCTTTGCCTGATCCAGAGCCGTGGCGCCCCCGTGCTTGACGGTCAACGCGATGGCGCGGGTCGTCGGCGGAAGCGGGGGGCTGTCGAAAAGGCGTCGGGGTTCCATGGCGGCTTCGTGATTTCTTCGCCATCTTGTCTCCGCCGCGCGTGCTTGTCAATCAGAGCAGGTAGGCCAAGGCGAACCCGAGCTGGGCGACGAACATCATGCGGTACATGTGCGCCCACGAGACGTGGTTGGCTTCGACCGCGAGATCCTCCGGCCGGCGGAGCATGAGGTAGCACACGTAAATCCCGTACGTCGTCATGATGGCGGCGAGCAGGTGCAGCAGCGCGTGGTTTCCGGTGAGAATGCCGCTCGCGGCGCCGACGGCGATCAGCAGGAAGGGAAGGACGAAGGAAGGGGAGATCATCCACGCGGCACGGCGTACGCCGTATATGAGCGGCAGCGTCCGGCAGCCGCCAGCGGCGTCACCTTTCATGTCGGCGAAGTCCTTGGTAGTCGAGGCACCGAGGAGGAAGAGACCGAAGATGGTGCCGATGAACCACGGCTCGAGACCCCAGACCGTCTTGACGCATGACCAGCCGGCGACCTTCAGCAGGACGCCGCGCGGGATCGCGATCGTGATGTTGGCCCAGATGCCGTGCTGCTTAGTGCGGAGCGGCGGGCACGAGTAGACGAACGTGGCGATCGTGGCAGAGATGACGATCCAGAAGCATTCGTGGCGTCCCTGGGGCGCGACTAGCCAGGCCAGCGCCAGCGCGACGGCATATGTGATCCACGCGAACGTCCAGGCGTCCCGCCGCGACATCCGGCCGCTCGGCAACGGCCGCCCGGGCTTGTTGATGCGATCGATCTCGAGGTCGTAGATCTGGTTGAGGGCGTTGTTCGCCGCGTTCAGGGTGGCGGCCATCGCCGCACCAAGCGCGGTGTAGACGACCAGGGCGGTGCTCCAGTGTTCGCGCGGAGCCGCCCCCGCCGCGGTTATCGCCCCGGACACGACGCCCAGCGCCGGGGCGACCAGCGTGAACGGCCGCGAGAGCTCGAGGTAAAGACTGGTGCGGGGCGTCACCACGCCACGACCAGGGCAATCGCGGTCGCGGCCGCGATCCCGGTGTTCAGGAAATTGAGCACGTCATTGTTGAGGACGCCACGGTGTTCGAGCGTGGCGCCGAGCGCGCTCTCCGCGAATGCCCCAACTGTCGCACCGGCGACGATCGCGACGAGCGAAGTGACCGCCACCAGGCCGAGAGCGGCGCCAATCGATCCGAGTGCCAGCGCCGCGACCAAACCGGCGGCGGTCCCCTCGAGCGAGATCGCGCCGGGGGTTCCAGCGGCCACGGACCGAGCCGTGTGCACCATCCACGTTCGCCGTCCAAACGCCTTTCCGACCTCGCTGGCAACCGTATCGCTGCCTCCTGCGGTCAGTGCTGCCACGAACGCAATCGCCGCCAGCTCCGCCCGCGGCGTCGCGGCGGCGAGCACCGCCGCGACGGCGGCGACCCCGGTATTGGCGAGCGCGTTCCCCGCACCGCGACGCCCGCCACGGTCTTCTGCGATGCCGAGCAGCGTTTTCCGGCGCAGTCCTAGCCGCGACGTGGACGCGGCGGCCAGAAACGTGGCAATCAACAGCGCCCACCCCGACCATCCCACCGCGGCGAAGATCACGATCCCGATCATCGCGCCGACGATCGCTCCAGAGATCGAGACCGTACGGGCACGAAAGCCGCCATAAGCCACAGCGGCATTGACGGCCGCCCCGACTGGCAGTCGCTGCAGCAGGATTGGCAGCCATGCTGCCGTTGCATCCGCGGTGATCAGCGATCCCGCCCACAGCACGCCGGCCGCGGTGAACGGCACCGTCACGTTGTCGTCGAGCCTGATCGCCATCGTCTCGGCCAGGGCCGCGGCGGCTGCCGCCACGAACGGGCCGCCAAGCGAGAACCACGGCGGCGGCGGTATGTTCAGCGTGGGGCGGCACCACCACGCCAGCGACGCGCCGGCGAGGCCGCCGCACAGCCACAGCGCCGCGGTGCCGGCGACGCTCTTCTCGCGATTCCACGGGATCCGCGGTCCGCTCACCATCGCCCCGACAATCGAGGCCATGCCGTCCCCGGCCGCCAGGATCGCCCACGCCGCGGCGACGATGTCGAGGCGGGTCGGGAAGACGAGAATCAGGATGAGGATCGAGAGCGGGTACAGGAGCATGCCCGCGGAGTAGCCGCGCGTGTGCTCGTGAGCACGATAGAGACGGCTGCCACCAAGCCGCGGCAACGCCAGCCCGTTCACGAGCAGGGCCGTGCCGGCGAGCAGTGCCGCCTGCCACCACGGGATGAAGCGCAGCAGCAGCGCGAATCCGCCCGCCGCGACGTGCACGGACTTGCGGAGCCGTTCGGCGCCGTCCACCGCGCTCATCCGCGGCCAGGCGGATCGGAATCACGCCGGCAGTCGTCGAGCAGGTCGCGGAGCGTCTGCTCGATCGGAATCCGGGGGGCCCAGCCCACCTCGTCGAGCACGCGCGTGCGGTCACCGAGGACCACCGGATTGTCCGATGGCCGCATCCGCGCCGGGTCGCGCTCGATGGTGACCCGGACGTGGGCCATCGCAATGAGCGCGTCGAGCAGATCGCCGACGCGGTGGGCGGTACCCGAGCAGACGTTGTACGGCCGGTGCGTCCGGCCGGCGGCGATCAGCATCCGATAGGCGCGGACGACGTCACGAACGTCGGTGATGTCCCGGCGTGAATCGAGATTGCCGACATGCATCACCGGCGGCTGTACACCGCGCTCGATCTGGACGATCTGCCCGGCGAAGGTCGAGGTGACGTACTCGGATCCCTGCCGTGGTCCGGCGTGATTGAACGGCCTGGTCAGAATCGTCGGCAGGTCCGTCGCGCCGAGCGTCAACATCTCCTGCGCCAGCTTGCTCAGCCCGTATGGGCCGACCGGCGCCAGCGGCGCCTCCTCCTCGAGAGCACTGGTGGACGGCCGATACACCAACGCGGAGCCGGTGACCAGCACGCGAGTGTGGGGCGCCGCCTGCCGCACCGCCTCGAGCAGGTGCAGCGTGCCCACGGCGTTGACTTGCAGGACGCGGGTGGGCCTCGACCAGGATCCGCCAACCGAGGCGAAGCCGGCGCAGTGATAGACGGCCGAGGGCCGCAGATCGGCGAGCGCGGCGGTGACTGCTGGCCCGTCCAGCAAATCCACCGCGCGCCAGCGCACCCGGGGATCGTTGGCAGGAGGCGCGTGTCCGCCGGGGTTCCACCAGGCCGCGACGACCGGCTCTGTCTCGAGGAGATGCTCGACGAGATGGCTGCCGGCGAAGCCGGCGGCGCCGGTGACGAGGGGGATGCCCACGCGCTACGCGCTCCAGCCGCCCCGACCGGATCCCGGCCCCGAGGGCGAGTCAGGAACCCGGGCGAGGCAGGATGCGTTCTTCAGCATCCTGCTATCGCGCCTGCTGCCCGCCGAAGGCTCCGAAGAAATTGGAGAACGTGCCGATGCCGGCGAGCGTGAACGACAGGTTGAAGCGGCGATCCTGCGGCACCACGAAGTTCGAGACGCCGCCGAGATTGTAGGTCTGGTACTCGATATTGAGGCCGCAGCACTGCGCGTTGTAGAAGAGCATGATCCGCTGCTGGCGGAAGTTGGCGTTGCGCAGATCGTAGTTGAACGCGTAGGTCCCACCCAGATGGTTGCCCGGATTGCGGACCGTGGTCGTGGCGTTGATGTCGTGATTGGCGAGCGCCGGGTTGCTGAATTCGGGGAGCTCGGGAATCAGACGCCGGTCGCTCCAGCCGCCGGTCACCTGGAACCGCGTGCTGTTGTAGCTGCCGCTCGCCGTGTAGGTCGTGAACGTGTTCACCTGGGTGTTGAACTCGGTCGAGAAATCGGTCTGAAAGTGGTCGGTCGGAGCCACCCGCGACTGGATGCGAATCGGCGAGAAGCTGCTTGGCTTGGCCTGGCTGTTGAAGCTGTTCTGATAGTTCGGGTCGTACTGTGACGCCGTCGCGTCCGAGTAATACGTCTGGGTCACCGAGACCCCGACGATCTCGCGTGACGTCTGACGCTTCGCGTAGAGCCGGTTGTTCACACCGTAATTGATGCGTGTCACGCTGCCGGGAATGCGGTCGTTGCCATCGATCTGGACCACCCGGTTGAACACGTCGATCGCGGTGACCCGCTCGATGGTGAAGGTCGGCTCGATGACGTGCTTGAACTTCTGGGCGTACGCGTTGTTCGGCGTATCGAAGATCCGGTTGAACACCGGCCCGGTCATCCGCGCCTGGAAGTCGAAGTACCGGCGCCCGATGCCCTCGGGGATCTGCACCGCGAGGTTGGTGGGATCGAGGCTCTCGCTCCAGTAGGTGCCGCGCCAGGAGACGCTGGAGTTCACCGTCAGGAACGGCCACTTCGTGAACGGGATGCGCACCACCGGCCGCACGTCCACGCGCGTCAGGCCGCGATCGTCGCGGATCACGCCCTGATCTTCCGTCTTGTACAGCTGCGTCACGTACTCACTGTTGACGCCGAAATAGATCTTCGACCGGCCGATCGGGCGCTCGCCGCGGCTGAACGTCACCCGCGGCAGACCGCCGGTCGACGTCAGGCTGTCCTCGCTGTAGAAGGTGTCGGTCCGATCGGCGGTGGCGCTGAACACGTACTCCGACCAGTTGCCGGTGACGTTCGCGCCGATGTTGCGGCTGCGGTTGTTGATCTGCAGGATGTCCTGCTGGTAACGCTGCTGGACCGCCAGGCTGGAGGTGTAGTTGACGTTCGCGCGGGCGTGCAGCCCGTGGCCCAGCCCCTGCGTGAGGGCGCCGCGCATGAGGAAGCTCTGCGACTCTCCGATGCTCGCCACCGAACCGTCGGACTGCTGGTAGTCCGCGGCGTGTTCCTTCAGGATGTTGAACGTCGCGTTGGCGCGGTTCCCGCCGCCGAGCTCGTACCGGTACTCGCCGCCCACGCCCTGGCCGGTCTTCGAGTAGTAGTCGTGGGTGAAGGTCGCGTCCTGGCTGCGGTTGATGGCCCAGAAGAACGCATTACTCAGCGACTGGCCGCGGATCGTGGACGCTCCGTACATCGGCAGCAGGAATCCCGTCGCGCGGTCGTCGTCTTGAACCGGGTAATAGAAGATCGGCAGGTACATCACCGGCACGCCTTTGACCCGCAGGATCGAGTTGGTCATGAGGGCGTGGTCGTTGACCTTGAGGGTGACCGAGCCCGCGACCATCTCCCAGCGCGGCGTCGGCTGGACGCACGTGGTGAAGGCGCCGTGGACGATCTTGTACGTGTCGGGCGCGAGCTTGTGGATCTCCTCGCCGCGGAACATCGCGTCCGGTTCTTGCGTGCCAAAGAAGCTGCGATCGGCCCGGCCCTCCATGCTCAGCGTCCCGGCGGCGTTGTAGAAGGTCCCGGTGCGCGTCTTGGTATCGAACTCGAGCCGCTCGGAGGCGATCCGGTTGGTGTCCGATTCGAACAGCACGTTGCCGGTCGCAACCACCTGGTGGCCGTCGAAGACTTCGACTTGATCGGCGCTGAGGTGCATGTCATCGCAGTCGATCCGGACCGGACGGTCGGGCAGCCCGGTCAGGATCATCCGCATCACGTCGACGCCCTGCTCGTTCTTCACCACGAAGCGTGTGCCGGCGAGATTCTCGATGTGCGGGTTCTTGCAGTTGGCAAGATCGGTGTCGGCTTGTGCCCACGCCGAGGACGCGCCGCCGATCAGCAGGAGGAAGAACGCGAGCGCGAGGAGGAGGATGGACCGCTGCATCGATGGTCGGTGCACACGATGCGCGTGCGCTCGTGCGTGTGTGCCGGAAATCAGCGAAGAATACCACGCAGGGGGCCGACCAGAAAGATCGAGCCGGCGATCACGACATGCTCACCGGGCGCGCAGGCGGCCTCGGCCGCGGCCCGTGGCTCCGGGATCGCGGCGACCGCTGCGCCGCCCGGCCGCAGGCGTCCCACGACGTCGGCCAGGTCCGCGGCGGGCATCGCGCGCGGCGAGTCGGGGGTGGTGCAGATGACGCGTCCCACGACCGGCACGAGCGGCGCGAGAATGCCCGCGACGTCCTTGTCCCGCATCGCGCCGAACACCAGCGTCGCGCCCTGCCACCCGCAGGCCTGGAGGTAAGACGCCAGGGCCCGGCCGCCGGCCGGGTTGTGCGCGGCGTCGAGGAGCACGGATGCGCCGCGCCACATCAGGTGCTCGAGCCGCGCCGGCCAGTGCACCGCGCTCAGCCCTGTTCTCATCGCTGCGGCTGAGACCGGGAACCCGCGGTCGTTCACCGTCTCGAGCAGCCGCATCGCGATGGCGGCATTGTCGATCTGGTGCCGTCCCGCCAACGCGAGGGGTACTCCCTCCAGGGTGTGCGCCGCCGACCGCAGATCGACCAGCATCCTCCCTTCCACCACCCGCTCCTCAATCCGCACATCGTCCCCCGCGCGGATCAGCGTCGCGCCGCGCGCGCGGCACGTCTCCACCATCACCCTGTCCGCCTCGGGAGGCAGCGGGCCGCAGACCACCGGAATGCCCGGCTTGATGATCCCCGCCTTCTCGAAAGCAATCGAGGCGAGGTCGTTGCCGAGTTGGGCCTGATGATCGAAGTCGATCGAGGTGATCGCCGCGGCGATCGGAGAGACGATGTTGGTGGCGTCCAGGCGGCCGCCAAGTCCGACCTCCAGCACGCCGATGACGACGTCCGCTCGGCGGAACAGTTCGAAGGCGATCGCCGTGGCGCACTCGAAGAAGGTCGGCGGCCCGGCGAGCACGCCACCGCCGACCAGGCGCTCGACGGTCTGTTGCACGGTGCCGGCGGCGTCGCGCAGAGCGGCGGTTGCGACCTCGCGTTCTGCGATCACGAATCGCTCCTCGAGCCGCTCGAGATGGGGCGACGTGTAGCGGCCCACCCGGTGGCCGCCGGCGTGGAGCGCGGCGGAGGTCATCGCGGTGACCGAGCCCTTGCCGTTCGTCCCGCCGATGATGATCGGGGCGAAGCGTTGTTCGGGGTGGTCGAGGGCGCTGCACAGCGCGCGCATGTTCTCGAGCCCGAACTTCATGCCGAGACGCTCGAGACCGAAGAGGAAGTCGAGCGGATCCGTCACGGCATCTCCGGGGCGATCACCCGGACTGTTCGATGGGCTCGACCGCAGCCGCAATCGGCGGCGCTACCGCCACCGAGGTTTGTGGCGGCGCGGCCGGCACGGCCGCCTGGCGCGGCACGCCGAAGCGCAGGACTCGGGTGATGACGTCCTTCAGCTCGCGCCGGTCGACCACCATGTCGAGCATGCCGTGCTCGAGGAGGAACTCGCTGCGCTGAAATCCTTCCGGCAGTGTCTGGCGGATGGTCTGTTCGATCACCCGCGGGCCGGCAAATCCGATCAGCGCCTTCGGCTCCGCGATGTTCAGGTCGCCGAGCATGGCGAAGCTGGCGGTGACGCCACCGGTGGTGGGATCCGTGAGCAGCGAGATGTACGGCAGGCGCGCCCGCGCCAGCCGCGCCAGGGCGCTGCTGATCTTGGCCATCTGCATCAGGGAGAGGGCGCCTTCCATCATCCGCGCGCCCCCCGAGCAGGACACGATCACGACCGGTAGCTTGTTCGCGATCGCCAGCTCGATGCCGCGGGTGATCTTCTCACCGACGACGATGCCCATGCTGCCGCCGATGAACCCGTACTCCATCGCCGCGACCACGGTGTCGATGCCGTTGATAGCGCCGGTAGCGGTGATCACCGCATCCTTCAGCCCGGTCGCCGCGATGCTCGCCTCGAGTCGCTTGCGGTACGGCTTGGTGTCGGTGAACGTGAGCGGGTCAGTGGACGCGAGGCCGCGGTCGTGCTCCACCCAGGTGCCGTCGAACAGTGTCCGCAGCCGCTCGGTTGCGTTCAGCCGGAAGTGATGGGCGCACTTGGTACAGACACTGAGGCTGGCCGCGAGATCTTTGTGATAAATAACGTGGCCGCACGACGGGCACTTGACCCACAAGCCTTCCGGCACCCGGCTCTGCTTGTCGGGCGGCTCGATCGGTTTCCGCACCTTTTTGAACCACGCCATACGAGGACCAGACTAACACGCTCAGCTGGCCAGGCTTCGGCATCCTCGACGGCCGCTTCGCGTTCCGCTTTCCGCTACTCGTTGGTTCAAGGTTCCAGGTTCTTGTGTCGGTCTCGGAGGCGAGAAGCAGACCGCGAACCGCAGCCGGAAGGCTGACGGCTGGGGGCTGACGGCACAGGATCAGCCCCCCGTGCGCGGCACGTAATATCTCGTTCCCTTTCGCAGCGTCTTCATCTGCCGTTCGAGATCTGCCAGCGCATCGTCGCCCCAGGTCAGGTCGAACTGCGATGTTTCGACGACCAGCAGCGGGGTGGTGGTGTAGTGGAAGAAGAAGTGGTTGTAGGCCTCGTTCAGCTCCCGAATGTACGCGTCGTCGAGCCGGGCGATCTCCGGGTCCGCCCGGGCGGTCTCTCGCAGCCGGCGCCGGAGGAGGTCCGTTGGGGTCTGCAGATAGATCACCAGGTCGGGCACCGGGAGGTCGGGCGCGAGCAGCTCGTAGAGGCGCTGATAGATGAACAGCTCGTTATCGTCGAGATTCAGGTAGGCGTAGATCTTGTCGCGGTCGAACAGGTAATCGCAGACCGTCAGCTGGCTGAAGAGGTCGGATTGGCGCAGCTCGGTCTGCTGACGATGGCGGGCGAGCGTGAAGAACAGCTGTGCCTGGAAAGCAGCGCCGGCGCGCCCGGCCTGAGCCTCGGGCAGAAAGGGATTGTCGGTGTCGTCGAGGACGATCGTTGCGTCGAGGCGGGATCCGAGGCGGTCCGCGAGGCGGGACTTGCCGACCCCGATCGCTCCTTCGATGGCGATGTACCGGAAATCCAAAGTCGCGCGCAGTATACAGCGCGGCCCGGCCGGGCGCTGCGGCAGGACTGCGGTAGCATTGTGCGGTGCGCATCGAGCGTCTCGAGTTGCGACGGCTGCGGCTGCCGCTGGTGCGCTTCTTCGAGACGAGTTTCGGGCGGGTGACGGACCGGGAGTTCCTGCTGGTCACCGTACATGACAACGGGGCGACTGGGATCGCCGAATGCGTCGCCGACGCGAACCCGTTCTACAGCGCCGAGACCACCCGCACCGCCTGGCACGTCCTCGCCGAGTTCATCGCACCGTTGGTTCTCGGCCGTCCTTTCGATCACCCGCGAGAGGTGTTCGGCGCGCTGGCCCGGATCCGTGGTCATCACATGGCCAAGGCGGCGCTCGAGATGGCGGCGTGGGATCTCTTCGCGCAGGAGGAGGGACGGCCGCTGGGCGCCGTGCTGGGCGGCACGCGCCAGCGCATCGAGGCCGGCGTGTCGATCGGGATCCAGGATTCGCTCGAGGAGCTCGTTGAACGGGTGCAGGTTGAACGGGCCGCGGGTTATCGGCGAATCAAGATCAAGATCCGGCCGGGCTGGGACGTCGCCGCGGTCGCCCGCGTCCGCGATGCGTGCGATGACGTGCCGCTGATGGTGGACGCCAATGCCGCTTACACGCTGAGGGATGCCGATCACCTGGCCGCGCTCGATCGCTACGACCTCATGATGATCGAGCAGCCGCTGGATTACGACGACCTCCGCGACCACTCGGCGCTGCAACGGCGTCTGGCGACGCCCATCTGCCTGGACGAATCGATCGACTCGCTCCGCGCCGCTGAGGACGCGCTGGCGCTCGAGGCGTGCCGGATCATCAACATCAAGCCCGGGCGGCTCGGCGGGCACGGTCCTTCGCTGGCGGTCCACGATCTCGCGGCGCGGCACGACGTCCCCGTGTGGCACGGCGGCATGCTCGAAAGCGGCGTCGGCCGGGCCCACAATATCCATCTCTCGACATTGGCCAATTTCACGCTGCCGGGCGACGTGGCCGCGAGCCGGCGCTACTATGCGCCCGATCTGATCGATCCGGAGATCGACGTCGCGCCCGACGGCACCATTGCGGTGCCTGCCGGGCCCGGGATCGGCGTGCACCTCGTGACCGATCGGGTCGCTGCGGCGACCCTGGAGATGCTGGAGCTTCCCACTCGACCATGACGCTACGATCAGGATCTCGCACAACTCGCCGGGTCGCCTTCGCACTCGCGATGACTGGCGCGCTGACCGCGGCACGGTGCAAGACCACGCCGACGGCGCCGGTGGTGACCGCCCCGACGATCAAGTACGAACAGAAGTTGTCCTGGATCCTCCAACTGGAGGACCGGCGGATCCTGAAGCTGCCGGACATCAGCCCGGCACCGCCGCCGCCAGCACCGGCGCAACCCGGCCGGAAGGGTGCAGCTGTTGCGCCGCCGCCCCCACCGCCGGCCCCGCCGGATCTCGCCGCACTGCTGAAGGACGCGGAGCCAAGGATTCGCCGGCGGGCCGCGCTCGCGATCGGGCGGGTCGGCCTGACGGACGGCATCCCGGCGTTGTCCGCGGCGCTGGCTGATGGTGACCCGGATGTCCGTGCGATGTCGGCGTTCGCGCTCGGGTTAATCGGCGACAAAGCGGCGGAGGCGCCGCTGACCGCGCTGCTCGCGGATCCGGCGCCGCTCGTCCGTGGCAGGGCGGCGGAGGCGCTCGGGCTGATCGAGGCGACGGGTGCCGCCCCGGCGATCAGTAAGGTGGCCGCGGAGTACGCCCGCAGTCCCGCCGTGTCCGCGATGACTCCTGACGACGAGACGTGGCCGGCGCCGCCGGAGGCTGAAGCCTTCAAGCTCGCGATCTTCTCGCTCGTCCGGCTCAAGGCCTTCGATCCGCTCGCGGCTGCCGTGCTGAACGGCGCACAGCCGGCCACGACCTGGTGGCCCGTCGCGTACGCGCTGCAGCGGATCGGCGATCCGAAGGCCGCGCCGGCGCTCGTGTCTCTGCTCGAAGTGAAGGGGCGCTACACCGCCGCGTTCGCGGCGCGTGGCCTCGGTGTACTCAAGTACGCCGCGGCCGCGCCGCGGCTGACGCGGTTCCTGGAGCCGAAAGAGAAGGCCCCACTCGAGGTCGTGGTCAGCGCCGTGCGGGCGCTCGGGCAGATGCAAGCCGGCGGCTCGGCGGCGAGCCTGGCGACCGTCGCGTCCGCGCCTGGCACCGATCCCAACGTCCGGCTCGAAGCGCTGACGGCGTTGGCGGCCATGAAGGCCAGTGAGGGGCTGCCGGTGGCGCAGGACCTCCTGACCGACGAGTGGCCGACGATGCGGGCGGCGGCCGTGCGCGCCGCGGCCGCGATCGATCCAGAGGCCTTCACGTTCGTGCTGTCGGGGCTGGAACCGGATCGCGACTGGCACGTGCGGGCGGCGATGGCCGACGTGCTCGGGGGCCTCGCGCCCGCGGTGGCGCTGGATCGCGCACGCCTCATGCTCCAGGACGAGGACAAGCGGGTGCTCAGCGCGGTGCTCGGCGCGCTGGTGCAATTGAAGGCGCCCGACGCCGGCGAGATCCTGATGCGCCATCTCACGGATTCCGACGTCGTCGTGCGCTCCGCGGCGGCGGCCGGCCTCGGCACGCTCAAGCCGCAAGGCGGATCCGCGGCCTTGCGGGCGGCGTTCGAGGCTGCCCTACCCGATTCGGCTTACGGCACTCGCGGCGCGATCCTGCAGGCGCTGGTCGCGTATGGGCCGGACGAGGCGACCCCGGTGCTCAAGACCGCGCTGACCGACAAGGATTGGGCGATTCGCGTCCGCGCGGCCGAGTTGCTGAAGAAGATGGATCCCAGTGCCGATCTCAGCGCCATGCGTCCTGCCCCAGGCACGCCGCCGGGCCCCTACGACGATGTCGAGCTGATCGCGCCACAAACGTCACCGCACGCGTTCATCGAGACCGCCCGCGGCACGATCGAGTTCGAGCTGGCGGTGCTCGACGCGCCGCAGACAGCGCGCAACTTCATGAACCTGGCCCGCAAGGGCTACTTCAACGGTCTGCAGATTCACCGCGTGGTGCCGAACTTCGTCGTCCAGGACGGCGATCCGCGCGGTGATGGCGAGGGCGGACCCGGCTACACCATCCGCGACGAGATCAACGACCGGCCGTACCTGCGCGGGACCGTCGGCATGGCCCTCGACTGGCGCGACACCGGCGGCAGCCAGTTCTTCATCACTCATTCACCGCAGCCGCACCTCGACGCGCGCTACACGGTGTTCGGGCACGTGGTCAACGGGATGGACGTGGTCGATCGGATCCAGCAGGGAGACACGATCCAGCGGGTCCGGGTCTGGGACGGGAAGGGCTGGCAGTAGCACGCGCGTACAAGCAAAAGGGGGCGACGGCCGCCCCCTTTTTGCAGGAGAAGGGCCTACCGTTTCTTGGTGGCCTTCTTCTTCCCGCCTTTGGCCGTCTTCTTTGCCATGCTGATCCCCCCTTCCGGCTTGGTGTGTCGCGTGGGCGCTCACCGGATCGTGCAGCGCCGCATCCGACCGGATGCCGGCCCGCCTCTCCGATGCCCATCGCTCCGTTGCAAAACTCCCGCACCGCGGGAGGTGAGCATCAAAAAAGGGGGTGTCCACTGTCGACACCCCCGAGACCGGCGAGCGGCCCCTAGCGCTTCTTCGTCGCCTTCTTCTTGCCGCCCTTTGCAGTCTTCTTCGCCATTATTCCTCCTTGGAACTTGGCAGCTCAGCTTTGTTACCGGTTGTCAAGGGTCCCCACAGGTGGGCTGAGCGATCCACCCTCATACAAGATGTAGATTATGGATGAGAAAATTAGAGTGTCAAGCACAAATTCGCCCGCTTTGTCAAAAATGCGAACGGCGAGAGTGTCGGCGTGTGCGGTGATGGGCTGTAGGGCGCCTAGCCGTGTGCGGCCCGCGTGTCAAGTGGGGCTCAACGCGGTCGTAGGGTTCGAGGGTTCGAGGGTTCGAGGGGTTCGATAGGTTCGATGGGTTCGACGGTGCGCGTTCGGACGTTCGAGAGTTCGCCGGGTGCGGTGATCGGGCGCGCTGAACCGTGGAACTCGCGAACGAGAACCCATCGAACCCATCGAACCCATCGAACCCTTCGAACCTATCGAACCTATCGAACCCGTCGAACCCTCGAACCCTCCCCCCGTCCTCAAGTGAGCGCGCAGTAGTCAGCGCTTCGTCAGTCGGGCGAGGGCGCGGGTGGCCGCGGTGCGCGTCTCTTGCGCCCCGCCGAACAGGGTCGTTGCGCTGGTGTAGGCGCGGACCGAATCGTCGCGCCGGCCGGCGCGTTCGTAGAGATGCGCGGCTTCGAGGTACGCGGTTGCGAGGATCGGTGCCGGACAGGTGCGAGCGTTGCGGATGCTCAACTCGAAGTGCGCCAGCGCCCCGGCGTCGTCGTGCCGCGCCGCGAGCACGCGCCCGAAGCGATAGTGGGCGACGGGCTCGTCGACGTTGAGCGCCAGCGAACGCTCGAGCGCCGCCGCGGCCGCGGGAAGATCGTGATCTTCGAAGCTCCGCCATCCCTCGAGCGACAGTCGGTACGCTTCGGCGATGCGCGGGCTCGGCGCGCGACGGATCAGCTCGGCCGCTTTCACTCGCACTTTGTACGGATCGTCGTCAGGCGCGGCCGCGACAGCGCCTTGATAGGCGCCGACTGCCGCCTCGCGCGACCCGAGTCGATCGTAGGCCTCGCCGAGGCGCAGCTGCGCCAGCGCCAAGGTCGAATATGGCGCCTGCGCCTGTCGGGCCACGAGCGCCTGGAGTAACTCGATGGCGCGATCGCTCTCCTGCAGCGTCTCGAGCTGGCGCGCGGCGCCCAGCCGGGCCTGGGCATCGGCCAATGCCGGAAGATTGACCCGCTCCTCGCGGGCGCTGGCGAGCAGCGCGCGCCAGGACTCGAGGCTTGCCGCGACATCGTGCAGATAGGTGTCCTGGATCTCGGCCACCTGCGCCGGAAAGATCGGGTTGCCCGGATACCGCTCCTGCAGCCCGCGCAGCAGCTCGAGCGCACGACCCGGCTGTCGCTCGTACCACAAGTAGATCAGATGGAGCTGGTAATCGGCCTCGCCGTGGAGCAGGCGGCCGCCGTTGCGGGCTCGCAGCATCTGCGCGAGCCCTTCTTCCTTGTTGCCGCCAGGCAGCAGCAGCAGGAAGCGGAACACCTTGGCCGCGACCGGCGCAACGTCCGCGTAGTACTGGTACAGGCCGATGCCGAAGTACGCGTCCTCGAGCCCGGGCGCCAGCTCCACGGCGCGCTCGAGCGCCTGCTTGATCCGCTTGCCGTCGCGGGCCGCGGCAACGCGTTCTTCACGCAGCACTCTCCACTGCACGCGCGCCGCATACGCGCCTCCCAGATAGAACCACGACTCGGCATCATCGGGTGCCCGTGTCGTCCAGCTCTCGGTCGTGCCGATGGCCCGCTCGACCGCCGTGCTGAACTCGTCGTCCAGCGAGCGGTCGTACGGATCGGCGAGGATGCGCCACCACAGCGCGGTGGCCGCGAGCACGTCGCAGGCTTCGGGCGGCGCAGGGCCGCAGGCGCGCCGGAGCTCAGCGTCGACAAGGTCGAAGCGCGCGTCGAGAATGAGGTCGTAGGCGCGGATGAGGCCGTTCTCGCCCCGGAGGATGGGCGGACGATCGGGTGTGGCCGGCGCTTTCGCCCCCCGGCCGCGGCCGGACGACGGGCGAGGTCGCCGTTGTTGCGGGTCGGGCCCACTCGCGAGCGTCGCCACGACCGCGGCGACAACGGCCGTGGCCACTGCCGCCAGCCACCACGGACGCGGCGAGGGCCGGATCATGTGACGCTGGTGCGCAGCTGCTGTTTCTCCGCGTGCCGATCGGTCGCCAGGGTCAGGAGGCGATCGAGCAGCGGGCCGTACTCGAGCCCGCTGGCGGCCCACAGTTTCGAATACATGCTGATGGTGGTGAAGCCGGGGATGGTGTTCACTTCGTTGACGAAGATCCGGTTGCTGTCGCGCTCGATCAGGAAATCGACCCGGGCCATCCCGGCGCAGTCGATCGCCTGGAACGCGGCGATCGCCAGGCGCTGGACGTCGGCAACCGTCGCGTCGGGCAGCTCCGCCGGAATCAGGATTTTCGAGCCGTCGTCGAGGTACTTCGCTTCGTAGTCGTAGAACTCACGCGAGGGCACGACCTCCCCGGGGACCGAGGCGGACGGCTGATCGTTGCCGAGCACGGCGCACTCGATCTCGCGGGCGTTGGGGACCGCGGCCTCGATCACGATCTTGCGATCGAAGCTGCCGGCAAGGTCCATCGCCGCGGCGAGCCCGTCCGCATCCTTCGCCTTCGAGATGCCGACGCTCGATCCGAGATTGGCCGGCTTCACGAACACCGGCAGGCCGAGGGCGGCGATCAGGTCGGCCGTCACCTGCTCGCGCGCGGCTTGCCACTCGTGCCGCATCACGACCCGGTATGGACACACGGGCAACCCGCGGGCCGAGAACACCAGCTTCATGATCGCCTTGTCCATGCCGACGGCGGAGGCGAGCACGCCGGCGCCGACGTAGGGAACGTTCGCGAGCTCGAGCAGACCCTGGATCGTGCCGTCCTCGCCGTACGGTCCGTGCAGGACCGGAAAGATCACGTCGAGGTTGAGGCCGGTTACGACCGCCTGCCCTTGATCCCGTTTGTCGGACGTGCGCCGATCGATGGAGAGGATCGTCTCCTCGCTCGGACGGGCGACGAGATGGACCTCGCGGCCGCCGCGCACTGGCCGGGCGGCTTCGAGCCGGGCCTGTTCGATCACGTCGGCCGCGGACATCGCGGTCGGCGGGCGATCCGCAATCGCCCAGCGGCCCTCCTTGTCGATGCGGATCGCCACCGGCTCGTAGCGCCGGCGATCGAGATTGGCCAGGACCGCCGCCGCCGAGGCGAGCGACACCTCGTGCTCGCCCGACCGGCCGCCATAGAGGACTCCCACGCGCAAACGCTTCACCGGGAGAGGATACAGGAAGAGCAGGGGCTGGGGACTCGGGACCAGGGACTGGGGTGGTTCAAGGTTCAAGGTTCAGGGTTCAGGGTTCAGCGCCCAGCGCCCAGCGCCCAGCGCCCGACGCCGAGGCCGCGTCCCGAGTCCCGGGAGATACTCAGTCCAATGGACTCCTTCGCCTTCACGATCCTCGGCACGCAGGGAGCGGCCCGCCGCGGCGAGCTGCGCACGGCTCATGGGATGATCCAGACGCCGGCGTTCATGCCGGTGGGCACGCGCGGGGCGGTGAAGGCGGTCACGCATCGCGACCTCCTCGATCTGGATGCTGAGATCATCCTCGGCAACACGTATCACCTGTACTTGAAGCCGGGGGACGCGGCGATCGCGCGGCTCGGCGGCCTTCACCGGTTCATCGGATGGGACCGGCCGATCCTGACCGACAGTGGTGGCTATCAGATCTTCAGTCTGGCCGACCGCCGGACGATCAGCGATCGCGGGGCGGCGTTCCGTTCACATCTCGACGGGTCGCTGCACCTGCTGACCCCGGAGTCGGTGGCCGACATCCAGCTGCAGCTCGGTTCCGACATCGCCATGGTGCTCGACGAGTGCATTGCCACGCCGGCCGACGAGGCCGCGACGCGCATTGCGATGGAGCGCTCGATCGCGTGGGCCCGCCGGGCGCGCGACCGCTGGCTCCAGGTGCGCGACGATCCGCAGGCGGCCGGCGTGGTCGTCACCAACGCCGGTCAGGCGCAGTTCGGGATCATCCAGGGCGGCACGCACCCGGCGCTCCGCACCGAGAGCGTGCAGGCAACCCGCGACATCGGGTTCGAGGCCTATGCGATCGGCGGGCTGAGCGTCGGCGAGCCGCCGCCGGTGATGTACGACGTGGTCGCACACACCGCCCCGCAACTGCCCGAGGAGGCGCCGCGCTATTTAATGGGCAGCGGCATGCCCGACGATCTGATCGAGTGCGTCGCGCGTGGCATCGATCTGTTCGATTGCGTGCTCCCGACCCGCAACGCGCGGAACGGGCAGCTGATGACCCGCTACGGTCCGCTCTCGATCAAGAACGCGCAGTTCGCCGACGATTCCCGGCCGCCCGATCCGGAGTGCGGCTGCTACACCTGCCGCCGCTTCTCGCGCGCGTATCTGCGCCACCTGTTCACCGCCGGCGAGATGACCGCTGCGACCCTTAACAGCATCCACAACCTCTACTTTTATCTTGACACCATGCGGCGGATTAGAGAGGCTTTAGTGTTCGGCTCGTTTGACCAGCTCCGCCAGGAGTTCCATCAAACCTTCTCCCGCCGACCTCAGCACTGAATGTCTTCTGAAGCTGCGATGTCTGTGTTCGCGATGGCGTCAGCCCCCGGCGGGGCGGCCGGCTATCTCCAATTCCTGCCGTTCGCCATTATCCTGGCGATCTTCTATTTCCTTATTCTGTTGCCGATGAAACGGCGGCAGACGAAGATCCAGGAGTTCCAGAGCTCGCTGAAGGTCGGCGATCGGGTCGTCACCACGAGCGGCATCTACGGCCAGATCACGAAACTGAACGAGACGTCGGTGCAGGTCCAGGTCGCCGACAAGGTGCGGCTCGAGATCGCGCGCCAGTCGATTGGCGGACTCCAAGGCCAGGAACCGGTCGTCCCGGAGGGCGGCCTCAACGGGTAACAGATGAACAAGAATCTGCGCTGGAAATTGCTGACCGTCGTCAGCGTCTTCATCATCTTCTTCGTGGCCGGCATCTATCCCCTGCTGGGCGCGCGCTACGGGTTGCCGGTTCCCGCCTGGCTGGCGGCCAAGCAGCTGAAGCTGGGGCTCGACCTCAAGGGCGGCGTCCACCTCGTCATGCGCGTGCAGACCGACGACGCCCTGCAGCTGACCACCACCACGACCAGCGAGCAGATTCGCGAAGAGCTGCGCACCGCCGGCATCCAGGTCGCGAACATCTCGAGCACGGCGCCGACGACGTTCCAGGTCGATGGGGTGCCGCAAGACAAGGACGCGCAGTTCCGGACCATCACCGACGCGCAGGCGGCGGCGAACTACGATCGCAATCCGGGCGTGAACGGTTCCTACACCTTCACGATGAAGCCCAACATCGCCAACGACCTGCGCGATCAGGCGGTGGTGCAGGCGCGCGAGACGATCGAGCGCCGGGTCAACGAGCTCGGCGCGGCCGAGCCGACGATTGCGCTCTACGGCCAGTCCCGCGACCAGATCCTGGTGCAGCTGCCGGGCATTGCCGACGTCGGCCGGGCCAAGGACATCATCCGGTCCACCGCGCTGCTCGAGCTGAAGCTGGTCGAGTCCGGACCGGCGCCGAGCCGCGAGGCGCTCCTGCAAGCCACCGGCGGTCAGGTGCCGGGTGACGCTGAGATCCTCCCCGACGCCAACGGGCAGTTCTACCTGGTCAAGAAGGTCGCCGCCGTCACCGGCCGCGACCTGCGCAGTGCGAAGCCGTCGCTCGACGAGAACAACCGGCCGGCGGTCAGCTTCACCCTCACCAGCGATGGCTCGCGCAAATTCGGCAAGGCCACTGGCGAGAACATCGGCAAGTCGCTGGCCATCGTCCTCGACAAGCGGGTCCGTTCGGCGCCGCGCATCGACGGCCGGATCACCGATCAGGGCACGATCTACGGCTCGTTCACCAGCGAAGAAGTGCGGGATCTGTCGCTGACGCTCCGCTCCGGCGCCCTGCCCGCGTCGCTCAGTTACCTCGAAGAACGGGTCATCGGGCCGTCGTTGGGGGCGGATTCGATTCGCGCCGGCGTCCTGTCCTCGCTCGCCGGCCTGGCGCTGATCGTCATCTTCATGCTGATCTACTACAAGCTGTCCGGCGTCAACGCGGTGCTCGCGCTGCTGATGAACCTGATCATCCTGATCGGGCTGATGGCCTACTTCGGCGCGACGATGACCCTGCCGGGCATCGCCGGTTTCGTGCTGACGATGGGGATTGGCGTCGATTCGAACGTGCTGATCTTCGAGCGCATCAAGGAAGAGTTCGAGGCGGGACGCGGGGTCCGGGCGGCGATCAACTCCGGTTTCGACCACGTGCTCTGGACGCTGCTCGACACCCACGCCACCGCGCTCATCTCCGGCGCGTTCCTGTTCATGTTCGGCACCGGCCCGATCCGGGGCTTCGCGGTGACGCTGATGCTCGGCCTTGCGGCGAACCTGTTCACCTCGGTCTTCGTCTCCAAAACCCTGTTCGAGTTCGAGCTGTCGCGGCGCCAGTCGCCGGCGCTCAGCATCTGAGCCCGGTGGGCAGGGTCGGCACGTACAGGAACTGAGCCATGCACATTCTGAAGAACACCAACTTCGACTTCGTCCGCTGGCGCTGGCACGCCATCGCCCTCTCCTGGGTCATCGTGATCGCCGGCCTGATCGCGATTGGCCGATTCGGCGTTCCGCTCGGCGTCGAGTTCTCCGGCGGGTCGATCGTCATCGTGAAGTTCGATCGGCAGACCGACCTGCAGCAGGTCCGCACCGCCCTCGAGAAGTCGCTGCCCGGCGTGGGTGAGAACGCGGTCGTCCAGAGGTATGGCGATCCGTCGTCCAACCAGGTCATGGTCCGGGTGCCCAGCGTGGGCGCGGAGGCCGGCGGCAGCCTGAGCCAGACCGCCGACAGCGTCTCGTCTGCGCTGAAAGCCGCCAACCTCGGCAATCCCCAGGTGGTCGGCACCGAGATCGTCGGCCCGAGTGTCGGCCGGCAGCTGACCCGGCAAGGGTTGCTCGCGACCCTCTTCGCGCTGGTCGGGATCCTGTTCTACGTCGCCTTCCGCTTCCGTTTCAGCTTTGCGGTCGGCGCGGTGGTCGCGACCATCCACGACCTGCTGATCACCCTGGCGTTCCTGGCGTTCTTCCGCTACGACCTGTCGCTCAACGTGATCGCCGCGATCCTGACGATCACCGGTTACTCGGTGAACGACACGATCGTCATCTTCGACCGGGTCCGCGAGAACATGGGCCGCAGCCGCGGCAAGCCGCTGGCCGAGATCATCAACGCCTCGGTCAACCAGACCCTCGGCCGCACGATCATCACCGCCGGCACGACGCTCCTCAGCGTCCTCGCGCTGTTCTTCTTCGGCGGGGAAGTGCTGCACGGCTTCGCCTTCACGATGCTGGTCGGGATCATCACGGGCACCTACTCCAGCGTGTTCATCGCCGCCGGGATCGTGCTGATCTGGCAGGGACGCCAGCAGGTCACCGGCAAGGCCGCCGCGGCGCCGGTCGCCGCCCCCGCGCGCAAGCCCACGCGTCGCCGGGCGTCGTAAGCCGCGCCGCCTGTGCTGACCGCCGCGCTCCTGGGCGTCATCCAGGGACTCACGGAGTTCCTGCCGGTTTCGAGCTCGGCGCATCTGATCCTCGCGCGCTTCTACTTTGGCTGGGAAGCGCCAGAGTTCGGCCTGGCCTTCGACGTCGCGCTGCACGTCGGGACGCTGGCGGCCATCGTGGCCTATTTCTGGTCCGACCTCCTGGCCATGCTCGCGGCGCTGCCGTCGGCGCTCTCGGCCAACGCCGGGGTGCCAGGCCGCCTGATTCGGCTGATCGCCGTCGGCACCGTGCCGGCGATCGTCGCCGGCCTCCTCTTCAACGATTACATCGAGACCCAGCTGCGGACGCCGCTGGTCGCGGCGATCGCGCTCGCCGCCGGCGCGGTGGTGATGCTGATCGCCGAACGCGCCACCCGCACGACCCGCGACGAGGGCGGCCTGACCATGGCCGACGCCCTGCTGATCGGGCTGGCGCAGGCGTGCGCGCTCGTTCCCGGCGTGTCGCGCTCCGGCGCCACGATTGCGGTCGGGATGCTTCTCGGCGTCCGCCGGGAAGCAGCCGCCCGCTTCACCTTCCTCCTCGCCATCCCCGCGATCCTCGCCGCGGCGGGCAAGGAATCGATCGAGCTGCGCCACATGCACCCGGACGCGCAACTGCTGACCCTGTTCGCGGTCGGCGCCGGCGTCTCGGCGCTGGTTGGCTACCTGACGATCAAGTACTTCCTGCGCTATCTGACCCGCCACCGGCTGGACGTGTTCGCATACTATCGGCTCGCGCTCGCCGCGGTCACCCTGGCGCGGCTCGCGCTTTAAACGGTTCAAGGTTCAGGGTTCGCGGCAATACGCAGCGCCCCGACCGCCGACCGCCGACTTCCGACCGCCGACGAGTACCGTCCCGACCGCCATGTTCCAGTGGATTCGCCGCAGCTTCATCGCCGGGTTCTTCGTCACCGTGCCCCTGGTGATCAGCGTGGCGACGTTCGTCTGGATTTTCCGGCTCATCGACGGCTTCGTCGGGCCGTTCTATGCGGCGCGGCTGGGGCGGGAAGTGCCCGGGCTGGGGATCCTCACCACCGCCCTGGCGGTGCTGCTGGTGGGGGCGCTGGCCACCAACGTCATCGGCAAGCGGCTGCTGCAGCGGGCTGAGAGTTACCTGCTCCTGGTTCCGGTGTTCCGGACCATCTATGCCCCGGTCAAGCAGCTGGTCGTCGCCTTCTCGCCGGACAACGAGTACGGGTTCAAGCGGGTGGTGATGGTCGAGGACCGCTCGCGCGGGTTCGTGCTCGGATTCCTGACCAAGGAGTTCACGGTCGATCGTGGCCAGGGGGCCGAGGCGCTGATCGCGGTGTACGTTCCAACCAATCACTTGTATCTCGGCGACGTGCTGATCATGCCGCGTGAGAAGGCGGCGTATCCCGACATCACCGTCGAGCAGGGGATCCGGATTTTTTTGACCGGCGGCATGGCGCTCTCGAGCCGCATCCGGGCCCGCCGCGGCGACGATCGCGTGGACGGATTCCGGGTCTGATCGACGCGGGCGCGCCCGGTGCCACGCCGTCGGATCGGCTGCCGGCCGCGGTCCTTGTATGGTACGATTCCGAGCTTTTTCGCCCTGACCGGCCCCGTCCGGGGCGCGGTCAGTCTCACGAGCTTTCGAGGAGCGCAATGTTCGACACGTCCTTGACCCGGTCCGTTCGCCTCAGCGTCATCGTCGCTTGTCTGTTGATCGCCGGGTTCACCGCCGTGCCGCACGCCGCGCAGGCTCCCGCGGCCGCTCAGCCCACCGCAGCCGGTCAGCCCGCCGCAGCCGCGCCCGCGGCGCAGCACCGCGCCGGCGGCGAAGCCAATCTCGTCCTCCCGGACCTGGGAAGCGTCGAGTTCCAGGGGATCAACGGCCGCACGCTGCTGATGGGCGGTCTGGTCGTCTGCGTGCTCGGTCTCGCCTTCGGCATGGCGATCTTCGTCCAGCTGCGCAACCTGCCGGTGCACGAGTCGATGCTGGAGATTTCCGAGCTGATTTACGAGACGTGCAAGACGTATCTGATCACGCAGGGCAAGTTCATCCTGATCCTCGAGCTGTTCATCGGGGTGATCATGGTGTTCTACTTCGGCGTGCTGCAGCAGTTCGCCGCGGTGAAGGTCGCGGTCATCCTGCTGTTCAGTCTGATCGGCATCGCCGGCAGCTACGGCGTGGCGTGGTTCGGCATCCGGGTCAACACCTTCGCCAACTCGCGCGCCGCGTTCGCCGGCCTGCGCGGCATGCCGTATCCGATTTACGCCATCCCGCTCAGCGCCGGGATGAGCATCGGCATGCTCCTGATCAGCGTCGAGCTGCTGCTGATGCTGTGCATCCTGCTGTTCATCCCGGGCGACTACGCCGGCTCGTGCTTCATCGGCTTCGCGATCGGCGAGTCACTGGGCGCCGCGGCACTGCGCATCGCCGGGGGCATCTTCACCAAGATCGCCGATATCGGCGCCGACCTGATGAAGATCGTCTTCAACATCAAGGAAGACGATGCCCGGAACCCGGGGGTGATCGCGGACTGCACGGGGGACAACGCCGGCGACTCGGTGGGCCCCAGCGCGGACGGGTTCGAGACCTACGGGGTCACCGGCGTGGCGTTGATCTCGTTCATCCTCGTCGCGGTGACCGAGCCGAGCGTCCAGGTCCAGCTGCTGGTCTGGATCTTCGTGATGCGCGTGATGATGGTCATCGCCAGCGGGCTCTCGTACCTCCTGAATGCCGCGTGGGCGAAGGCAAGCTTCAGTGAGGCGAAGTCGATGAACTTCGAAACGCCGCTGACCCGCCTGGTGTGGCTCACGTCGATCGTCTCGGTCGGCGCCACCTACGTGGTGTCGCGGCTGCTGATTCCGAATCTCGGCGGCAATCCGGATTTGTGGTGGCAGCTCTCGACGGTCATCACCTGCGGCACCCTGGCCGGCGCGATCATCCCCGAGCTCGTCAAGATCTTCACCTCGACCGAATCGGGGCATGTGCGCGAGGTGGTGATCTCGTCCCGCGAGGGAGGGGCCTCGCTCAACATCCTCTCCGGGCTGGTCGCCGGCAATTTCAGCGCCTACTGGCTCGGCGCCTGCATCGTCCTGCTGATGTCGATCGCCTACGGCGTAAGCACTTATGGGCTCGGTCAGCTGATGATCGCGCCGGCAGTGTTCGCATTCGGCCTGGTGGCGTTCGGGTTCCTGGGGATGGGTCCGGTGACGATCGCCGTCGACTCCTACGGGCCGGTCACCGACAACGCCCAGTCGGTCTACGAGCTGTCGACCATCGAGTCGCTCCCGAACATCGCGCGCGAAGTGAAAGCGAAATTCGGCTTCGACGTGAACTTCGAGCGCGCCAAGCACCTGCTCGAGGAGAACGACGGGGCCGGCAACACGTTCAAGGCGACCGCCAAGCCGGTACTGATCGGTACGGCCGTCGTTGGCGCGACGACGATGATTTTCTCGATCATCGTGGTGCTGACCGAGCGGCTCCAGCCGGAGTACCTGCGCTACCTGTCCATCCTCCACCCGCCGTTCCTGCTCGGGCTCATCACGGGCGGCTGCATGATCTACTGGTTCACGGGGGCGTCCATTCAGGCGGTCACGACCGGAGCCTACCGAGCCGTCGAGTTCATCAAGGCGAACATCAAGCTGGACGGTGAGGTCAAGAAGGCGTCGGTCACGGACAGTAAAAAGGTGGTCGAGATCTGCACCCAGTATGCCCAGAAGGGGATGTTCAACATCTTCCTGGCGGTGTTCTTCGCGACGCTCGGATTCGCGTTCCTGGAGCCGTACTTCTTCATCGGCTACCTGGTGTCGATCGCGCTGTTCGGCCTGTTTCAGGCGATTTTCATGGCCAACGCCGGCGGTGCGTGGGACAACGCCAAGAAGATCGTGGAGGTGGAACTGAAGGAGAAGGGGACGGCGCTCCACGCCGCGACGGTGGTCGGCGACACGGTCGGCGACCCATTCAAGGACACGTCGTCGGTGGCGATGAACCCGATCATCAAGTTCACGACCCTGTTCGGGCTGCTGGCCGTGGAGCTGGGCGTGCAGCTTGCAAGTCAGTACGGCTCGATGATGAGCCACCTGCTGGCCGCCGCGTTCATCGCCGGGTCGGCGTTCTTCGTGTGGCGGTCTTTTTACGGTATGCGTATCCGGACCAGTCGCGGGTGAGGGGAATTTCGATGGCAAACCAGGCCGTCGCCTGATAGCCAAATGCGTGAAAGCGGTGTCTAAGGCCTCCGAGGAATCGTTGACACCCGTTTTTGCGTCTGCATATAATTCGCGGTCTTACACCGCCGCGAAATGGGGTTAGGAGGGCTCAGCCGTGCCGCGTGACATGTTCGGCGACGTTGTCGATCCGTCTATCAAGCTCGGATCGCAGAAGTGGTACACCGTCCCTCTCTCGATCCTTGCGCACGTTGCGCTGTTCGCGGCGGTCATCATCATCCCGTTGATGGCGACCGACGTGCTGCCGACGCCGCCGTCGATGATGGCGTTCGTCGGAGCGCCGCCCCCCCCGCCGCCACCACCACCGCCGCCGCCTGCGGCCGCCGCGCCGACCCCGAAGGCACCGACCCCGGTGGCGAATCCGAATGCCGCGCCGATCGAAGCGCCGAAGGCCATCGTGCCTGAGACGCCGTCGGTGGGGGTGTCGGAAGGGGTGCCGGGCGGAGTGGAAGGCGGCGTCCCCGGCGGTGTGATGGGTGGCGTCGTGGGAGGCTTGCCGGAAGCGCCACCTCCGCCACCACCGCCGCCTCAGGCGCCGGTGCGCGTCGGCGGAGCGATCAAGCAGCCGACCAAGCTGAAGAACGTGCCGCCGGTCTACCCGCCGATTGCACAGTCGGCGCGGGTGCAGGGCGTAGTGATCATCGAAGCGACGATTGGCGCGGACGGCAAGGTGAAGGACGCCAAGGTCCTCCGCTCGATTCCGCTCCTCGACCAGGCGGCGCTCGACGCCGTCAAACAGTGGGTGTTCACGCCGACCCTGCTGAACAACGTGCCCGTCCCCGTCATCATGACAGTTACGGTCAACTTCACGCTGCAGTAGCTCGATTCGACACCGGTTTGACTAATTCTGGAGTTCCACTTCGGAGGATGGGCGAATGAATATTATTGAAATGTGGGGAACCATGGGCCCCGTGGCCAAGGCCATCGGCGTCATCCTGGTCATCATGTCCATGATCTCGTTTGGCGTCGCCATTGAGCGCATCTACACGTTCACGCAGGCCCGGAAGCAGTCGAAGCTCTATGCCCCGCAGGTCGCCAAGCATCTCAAAGAGGGGCGGCTGAAGGACGCGATCGCCATCTCCTCCTCGAAGAACTTCCGTTACAGCCACCTCGCCAAGGTCGTCCTCGCCGGACTGCAGGAATACCAGTTCCAACAGGAAAGCGGCGCCAACCTGTCCCGTGAGGACCTGGTGGACACGGTCCGCCGGGCCATCCAGCGCGCCTCCGCCCTGACCGCCAACGACCTCAAGAAGGGCGTGGCGGCGCTGGCGACCATCGGCGCGACGGCGCCGTTCGTCGGGCTGCTCGGCACGGTCGTCGGCATCATCACCGCGTTCCAGGGCATCGCGGCCACCGGGTCGGGCGGTCTAGGCGCGGTCTCGGCCGGTATCTCGGAAGCGCTCGTCGAGACGGCGCTGGGCCTGGTCGTGGCGATTCCGGCGGTGTGGTTCTACAATTATCTGACTGGCCGGATCGAGTACTTCAACGTCGAGATGGACAACTCGTCGTCCGAGCTGGTCGACTACTTCATCAAGAAGACGGCATAACAGTCGCCAGTTACCAGGTGGGAGTCGCTGCTCGCGCGTGGCGGTGCGACTGGCTCTCCCCTTGGGATGGACGACTTCCGATTGAATTCAGGGGGCAAGTACTATGGCGATGGACACTGGCGGCTCCAGAGGCGGCCTGAACAGCACCATCAATGTCACGCCGCTGGTCGACGTCATGCTGGTGCTGCTCATCATCATGATGTTGATTGCGCCGATGCTGCAGAAGGGCGTTCCGGTCGTCCTGCCGTCGGCGAACAACGGCACGCAGAAGCCCGACACGCAGGACCAGACGGTCGTCTCGATCGACTCGCAGAATCAGCTCTGGGTGAACGGCCTGCAGTATTCGAAAGAAGAGTTCGCGACCCGCGTCAAGGCCGCGCTCGAGGACAAGAAGGAGAAGGTCGTCCTGATCAAGGGTGACCAGGACGCGAAGTACAGCGCCGTGATGGCGGCGATGGACGCGCTGCGCGAGGCGCAGATCGAGGACATCGCGCTCATCACCGACCCGAAGAACCCGCCGCCGACGACCACGGGAGGCAAGTAAGCCATGAAGCACGCTCACAAGCACTTCGGCGCCGAGCGCGTCGTCACGGGCGAGGTGCCGCACGCCAGTGCGGACATGAACGTCACCCCGCTCATCGATGTGCTGCTCGTGCTGCTGATCATCTTCATGGCCGCGCTGCCGTTGACCCAGAAAGGCATGGACATCAACCTGCCGCTGGAATCGACCAACCAGGCGCCGACCGACAACAGCCAGCAGATCGTTCTGGAATACACCGCCGACAAGTCGATCGCGGTCAACAAGCAGCTCGTCACGCTGGCGAACCTCGAGAGCTTCCTGCGCGACACCTTCGAGACGCGCAAGGAAAAGACGATGTTCATCGTCGGCGACCCGAACCTGCGCTACGCCGAGATCGTCGCCGTCATCGACGCCGCCAAGGGCGCCGGCGTCGAGAAGGTCGGCATCGTCACCGAGGGCATGCGTAAGGCGGCCGGCGGCGCGGGCGGCAACTAGCCTCGCGCTGAGTCACAGATAAAGGGCCGGGGCCTTCGTTGGCTCCGGCCCTTTGCACGTACGAGCAGACGTTGGGCTTTAGGCTTTGGGCTTTAGGCGGGCTCGAGTCAGACGGGCCGTGGGCTATCAGGCATGCGGCCGCTTCGGGTGAGCAAGGCGGAACCGCGCCCGCCCGGCCGTCAGTCCAGGCGGGCACAACCGCTTACTTCTTCTTTGGCGCGGCGTCCGCCGCAGCCTTCGCGCCCTTCTGGATGGCGATGGCGTTGGCCCGGATGTCGTCCGCTTCCTTGATCAGCGCCTTCTGCTTGGCCGGATCCTTCTCGGCGTTGGCTTCATGGCGGAGCAGGATGTTCTTGACGATCATGGCGTCCACGTAGCTGGGATTGAGGGCCAGGGCCTTGTCCTCCGCCTCGATGCCCTTGAGCGAGTATTGCGTTTTCTCCGCCGGCGTCAGACGGAAGTCTTTGCGGACCTTCTCTTCGAAGAACGTCGCAATCAGGTGGAAGCCCTGCGGATTCTTGGGGTCGAGCTCCGCGGCCTTCTCCAGGTTGTCGATCGTCTTCTGGAAGTCTCCCTGGCGGTTGTAGTAGCCAGACAGCGTCGTGTAGACCAACGGGTCGTTCGGCTTGATGTCTCGGGCCTTGAGGAGCGCCTGCTCGGCCTCGTCGTAACGGCCGGCATCCTCGTAGAGCTTCGAGAGGCCGAAGTAGTTGGTCGGATCGTTCGGCTCCAGCTCCACCATCCGCTTCACGATCGGCTCGGCCTGCCCGGGGTCGGAGAGCTTTTCAGGCCCGTAGGCGGCGACCAGATACTGGAGCGCCAGCTTGCGGGTGGCGGGGACGGGGTCCTTCTCCGCGGCGATCTTGTAATGCTCGATCGCCTTCTGGATGTAACTGTCGTTCTGCGCCTCACCCTTGCGGGCGGGCTTGTACATGTTGTCGTAGCTGTTCGCGAGGTAGAAGTGGGCGGCGTTGTAGTTCGGGTCGTTCTTCAACGCCTCTTCGTACTTGGCGACCGCGTCCTTCCAGTCCTGCGCGGCGTACTTGGCGTTGGCGTCCTTGAACGCCTTGGTGGCCATCAGCGAGCCAGGGGAGTATTTGCCGCACCCGGCAGCTCCGAGCCCGACCCCGACGACCAGCACCACGCCGGCCATCGATATCCTGCGAAATCGCGTCGTCATGCTTACCCCTCAAGCGGCCCGCGCACCGGCCAGCGCCGCTCGCGCGTTCGGAAGTGAGTATTAGAATGGATCGAGTGCGCACCGACGGTCGGAGCTGGGTGCGCTGATTGCCGGTTCCCGAGCCGAGTCAGTATAGTGAACCCAAAAACACCGCGTCAACGGCGCTTCGGCGTGATGCGGTAGCCGGTCGACCCCGCTTCCGACGTTAGACACCGCCAACCATGATCCGGTTCGAGGACCTCGTGGAAAAGGTCCGGGGCAACAACCCCGAGGCCGATATCGAGCTGCTCAGGCGGGCGTACGTCTTCTCGGCCTTCGAACACAAAGGCCAGGTCCGCCACTCCGGGGAGCCCTACCTCGTCCATCCGGTCGAAGTCGCCGACCTGCTGGCGGACATGAAATTGGACGTCGTCGCCATCGCGGCTGGTCTGCTCCACGACATCGTCGAGGACACCCAGACCCCGATCGAGCGGATCCGGGAGCTTTTCGGCCACGACATCGCCCACGTCGTGGAGGGGGTGACCAAGCTGGGGGCCATCTCGTTCTCGTCGAGCGAGGAGCGCCAGGCCGAGAACTTTCGCAAGATGCTGCTGGCGATGGTCGACGACATCAGGGTCATCCTGGTGAAGCTGGCCGACCGCCTCCACAACATGCGGACGCTCCATCACCTGCCGGAGGAGCGCCGGCTCAAGATCGCCCAGGAGACCCGCGACATCTACGGCCCCATCGCCAACCGGCTGGGGATGAGCAAGATCAAGAACGAGCTCGAGGAGCTGGCCTTCAAGCACCTCGAGCCGAAAGCCTACGAATCGCTGCGGACCCGGGTGGACAGCCGGCGCCGGACCACCCAGGGGATGATCGTCGAGCTGAAGAAGACGATCGCCACCACCCTGGCCGACGCGCAAGTGCCGGTGATCGAGATCGACGGCCGCATCAAGCGCCTGTTCAGCATTCACCAGAAACTCAAGCGCCAGAAGATCGACCTCGATCAGGTGTACGACCTGGTGGCGATCCGGATCGTCACCGCATCGGTGCGCGACTGCTACGCCGCGCTCGGGATCATCCATCACACCTGGTCGCCGGTGCCGGGGCGGATCAAGGACTTTATCGCGATGCCGCGGCCCAACGGCTACCAGTCGCTGCACACCTCGGTGATCAGCGAGCGCGGGTTTCCGTTCGAGGTCCAGATCCGGACCTCGGAGATGCATCGGCAAGCGGAAGAAGGCATCGCCGCGCACTGGAAGTACAAGGAAGGACGAGTCGGGGCGGGCCGCGACGAGCAGTACTTCCTGTGGCTGCGCCAGCTGCTCGAGTGGCAGAAGGAGGTGCGCGACCCGCAGGAGTTCCTGCAGAACCTCAAGATCGAGCTGTACCCGGAAGAGGTCTACATCTTCACGCCGAAAGGCGAGGTCAAGTCGCTGCCCCGCGACGCCACGCCGGTCGACTTCGCCTACGCGATCCACACCGATGTCGGTCATCAGTGCGTCGGCGCGCGGGTCAACGGGAAGATGGTCCCGCTGCGGACCAAGCTGCGGAATGGCGACATCATCGAGATCGTCACCACCGCGGGCCACAAACCGAGCCGCGACTGGCTGAACTTCGTCGTCACCTCGCGAGCGCGCGGCAAGATCCGGCATTACATCCAGGCCGAAGAAAAGGTTCGGAGCACCGAGTTCGGCCGCAAGCTGTTCGAGAAGGAAGCGCGGCGGTTCGGGCTGAACGTGAAGAGCCTGATCGAGCAGGACTCGTTTGCCAAGTCGGTCTCCGAATTCGGGCTGTCCAAGCCCGACGAGATGTTCGCGGCAATCGGCTATGGCAAACTGTCCGCCAAGCACGTGCTCTCGAAGCTCGTGCCCCAGGAACAGCTGAAGGAGGCGCCGGCCGAGACCGGCATCGCGTCAGTCGTTCGCCGCGTGCTCGGGACCGGCGAGGAGAAGATCCGCGTTCGCGGCGTCGACGACCTGATGGTGTTCCGGGCCCGCTGCTGCAACCCGATCCGCGGGGAAGCCATCATCGGCTACATCACCAGAGGCAAGGGCGTATCGGTCCACTCCGCGGTCTGTTCCAACGTCGTCAACCTGCTCTACGACCCGGAGCGGCGGATCGATGTCGAGTGGGACAAGGGCACCGATGTGCTGCCCTATACGGTGCGCCTCAGCATCCAGGTCGAGGATCGGAAGGGGATTTTGGCTGACGTCAGCGCCAAGATTGCCGGGATCAACACGAACATCCGTAACGTCGAGGCGACGGTGGACGATCAGATGGGGCGGATCGACATGACCGTGGAGATCAGCGATGTGAAGCACCTGCAGAAGGTGATCAAGTCGCTCCGCAGCGTCGATGGAGTGATGAACGTGGAGCGGGCGGCGCGCTGAGCGGCGCGCCGCGGGTGGTCAGGCCAGCGAGGCGATGACGTCGATTTCGACCCGGGCGTTCTTGGGAAGACCAGCCGCCTGCACGGTCGACCGGGCGGGAGCGGGGGACTCGAAGACCGTCGCGTAGACCTCGTTCATCGCTGCGAAGTCCGCCATGTCCGCCAGATAGACGGTGGTTCGCGCGACGTTGGCAAAGGACGCCCCGGCGGCCTCGAGAATGGCCCCGAGATTCTGGAAGACGCGCCGCGTCTGGGCCGCGATATCCCCTTCGACCAGCGCCCCGGTCTCTGGATCGAGCGGGATTTGTCCCGACAGGAACAGCAGGTCGCCGATCCTGACCGCCTGCGAGTAGGGGCCGATTGCCTGGGGCGCGTGGGGAGTCGAAACCGCCTGCCGCATGGGCTCAGGCGGCCTTGACGACCTTGTTCGACCGGATGCACCGCGTGCAGACCCGGAGGCGCTGGATCCCGCCATTGACCAGGGCCCGGACCCGCTGCAGGTTCGGCTCGAACCGGCGGGGCGTCACGTTGTGCGCGTGGCTGATGTTCCGGCCCACGACGGGGCCCTTTCCGCAAATCTCGCAGCGTTTTGCCATAAGTAGTCTCTGAAGGGAGCGGCCGATTGGCCTGCGACAAACCCCAGATTATAGCACGGTGGCTGGTGCTTCCGACCTCACCCTGGGATGATCAGCGGGCCACCCGCATTGGATCCGCCTTCGGCCTCGGCGTCGCCGGCCACAGCGTCGCCCGTCACCTCAGGCACCAGCCGACGGAGCACCCCGAGGTAGGGGGGTGGGGGATCTCCCTCGAGCGCGCCCGCGGCGGTCCGTGCGCCCTGCTCGATCCGGCGGAGCGCGATCGCGCTGTCCGTCTCCAGCCGGGCGAGGTTCGCGGCGCCCGGGTTCAGCGCCTTCAGCACGTCTCTGAGCGCCGCCGCCAACCGTCTCGCGGGGACCGTTGCGGCCTCATGCTCGTAGATCACTCCCTTGCGCGCCGTCTCCAGGGTGGCGGCAACGGCGGCTGCGGCCTCGGCGATGTCCGCGTCCAGCACTGCCGGCACAGCGTCGGCAGCATGGCGGACCACCACTGACTGCAGCAGGAGCACCAGACGCGACTGCGGCTCCGACAGGTCCGCGATCAAGGGAACGAAGAACTCGAGATCGCGATCGCGTCGCCGCTGGACGACCGCCGCGGGGTGGCTCCGCGAGCTGGCCAGATAGGGGCACGAGGCGGGACACGGGATCTCGACCAGCCGCTTCGTGCCGCAGCATACCGCGCAGATCATGTGCCCCACGCCGGGGCACTCGCGCTTTGCCTTGCGAATCCCGCACAGCGGGCAGACACTGTGGACCGCCATGGGCGCGCTCCCTCCCAAAGTTGTCAGTCCGGCTCCTCCGGCTGACGGAAGTGTCGGCGCGCGCGGAAGCTCGATCGGAGCGCCACGCCCTGATCGCGGAGCATTTCGTCGATTTGCGCGGCAATTCCGGTTGTCAGGGTCAGGAACATGAGTTGCACTCCCATTGGCTAGCCCGGCGCGGTCCGGACCCCTGACGGCCAAGCGGTACCGGGTGAACGTGGAGGCAGGCTCATGGTACGCCCGATCCTGTGCGAGCAGACGACGACGGAGTATTTCCGGGAGCTGGTGGGTGAGGCGATCAGCGCGCGGCAGCTGCGTGCGACGGATCTCACCGAGTTCTACCTCGTAAACCTGCTCTGCCAGTACGTTCGCCCCGACCGCCGCGCCGATCACCAGGAGCACGACCAGCCGCTCGCATTCAGGCTCGGTCGGGCGCTCGAGAGCGGCGGGGTCGAACAGCGGGCCCGCCTCCGTAGCCTTGGCGATTTCTCGCTGTTCATGTCCGGCTTTTTCCCCGACAGCTTCCGCCGCAAGACCATCGACGTCGACTACTACAAGTCGATGGGCGAGTACGCGTATGGCTCGCTGGGCCGCTCGGAACACGACACGTTCGCCGATGTCTTCCGCGAGCTCGCGGTCAAGTTTGTCGGCTTCATGGACGTGCTCGCGTTGGTCAGCGAGCGCACCCACAGCGCCCTTCCGGCCAGTGGCGACACGCTCCGCCTCTATGAGAAGTGGCTGCGGACCGGCAGCGTGCGCGACGGACAACGCCTGATTGAGCGCGGCGTCGTTCCCAACCAGTCAATCGGCTCTCGATTCGTCCAGTAGCGCTGTCGTGCGGCCGACCCGGGGCCGGGAACCCGCCGTAGACAGTGTGGCGGATTTGCGACGGCCGCCATCCAGGGAGGACGTCCCGGACGTAGAGAGATCGTAGGGAACCTCGAGAACCGGTCGCCGTGAACAGGCGTCTAAACGGACATCATGCGGAGCTGGCCACGGACGATCGGCGTCAGGCGCGTGTAAACGGCGGTATTTTCAGCGTTTGTCCTCGTCACGGGCAATTCCCTCGGGCTTGCTTGCCCCCGCGTGGCGCACTCCTGGCCACGACGCTGGGCACTTGGCCGGGCCCGCGTGCTCTGCCGTTCGGTCGGCTCGACGTTTTTCCTGGCATGGGCGGTTCGAATCTACAGTGGCATTTCAATTGCATGACGGCCTGCGACGCGCGCGGCTGAGAGTGAGATAAGGAAGGAGCGGATTTATATGAGCGTTCATAAAGCGGCTGGCGACCGGATGGCTCGGGACCGTTATGCGGAGCTGAAGCGGATTCTCGAGGAGCGCCGGCGCGAGATCATGAGTGCGGTGCAGGACAAGATTCGCGACGTCCGGAGCGAGGGCGCGAACAACCCCACGCACGGCGTGCTCGACGCGGCCGAGACGTCCGAGTCGGACATCCAGGACGACATCGAGTTCGCGTTGATCCAGATGAAGGCCGAGACGCTCCACAAGATCGAGGAAGCGCTGCGCCGTCTGGACGAGAACACGTTCGGCTACTGCTTCGAGTGCGGCGAAGAGATCTCCGAGCGTCGTCTGCGCGCGCTGCCGTTCGCGGTGCGCTGCAAGGATTGCGAAGAGGCCCGCGAGATGGCCCAGCAGCGCGAGCGCGTCGTGGCGCAGCGCCGGGGGGCGACATCACTCTTCCAGGACATGTCGAGCTAGTCGAGCTCTACGAGCCACGCCCCCGCTCTTATAGGGGTCATGGCGCCGCGTTCGTGCTACATTTCGCAGGCTCCGGGTCGGGGCCTGCGACCCCACCCCCCCTGTTTCGACCGTTCACCGCGGATACCCGCGCCGTTTCCCCGGGTCACTCCCGCGGTTCAGGAGGAGATCGCTGATGAGCGATCGAGACGATTCCCTCGTCGTCGTCGACGAGGCGTCAGCGGATCGCCCGCCGACGATCCCGCCCGACTTGCCGGTGCTGCCGCTGCGGGACACGGTGCTGTTCCCGAACTCGTTCATGCCGCTCGCCGTCGCGCGGGAGGCGTCGGTGCGGCTGATCGACGAGGCCACGACCGGCGGGCGGATGATCGGCGTGTTCACCCAGCGGGAGGCGTCCGTCGAGGAGCCGCTGCAGGACGATCTGTATCCAATCGGGGTCGCCACCCACATCCACAAGATGTTCAAGCTGCCGGATGGCAGCCTGCGATTGATCGTCCAGGGGCTGTCGCGGATTCGGCTGGAGCGGGTGATCCAGACCCGCCCCTATCTGCGCGCTGCGGTGACGGTCGCCGAGGAGGTGCTGCGGGACGAGGATCACATCGAGATCGACGCGCTGCAGCGCAACATCAAGAGCAACTTCCAGCAGGTGGTGTCCCTGTCGCCGCTGCTGTCGGACGATCTGCAGTCGCTCGCCGCCAACATCACCGACCCCGGCAAGCTGGCCGACTTCATCGCCTCGAGCCTTTCGACCATCGGCACGCCGGTCAAGCAGGAAGTGCTCGAGACGCTCGACATCCGCGCCCGGATGGACTCCCTCAACCGGATCCTGATCAAAGAGCTCGAAGTGCTCGAGCTCGGGTCCAAGATCCAGTCACAGGTGCAGTCGGAGGTCGGCAAGAATCAGCGGGAGTACTTCCTGCGCGAGCAGCTCAAGGCGATCCAGAAGGAGCTCGGCGAGGGAGACGACCAGGCCAAGGAGATCGACGAGCTCCGGGCCAAGATCGACGCCGCCGGGATGACGGAGAGCGTCCGCAAGGAAGCGCTGCGCGAGCTCGATCGCCTCTCCAAGATGCCGGTCGCCGCCGCCGAGTACACGGTGTCGCGCACCTATCTCGATTGGCTGATCGCCGTGCCCTGGGCGAAACGAACCGAGGACGCGCTCGATCTGCGGCGCACCAAGGAGGTGCTCGACGCCGACCACTCGGGTCTCGAGAAGGTCAAGGACCGCGTGATCGAGTACCTGGCGGTGCGCAAGCTGAACCCGGACGTGAAAGGCCCGATTCTCTGCTTCTTGGGCCCTCCCGGTGTCGGCAAGACCTCGCTCGCGAAATCGATCGCCAATTCGCTCGGCCGCAAGTTCGTCCGCGTCTCACTCGGCGGCATGCGCGACGAGGCGGAGATTCGCGGCCATCGCCGGACCTACATCGGCGCGCTGCCCGGACAAATCATCCAGGGCCTGCGCCGCGCCGAATCGAAGAATCCGGTGTTCATCCTCGACGAGATCGACAAGCTCGGTTCCGACTTCCGCGGCGATCCCGCGTCGGCGCTGCTCGAGGTGCTCGATCCCGAGCAGAACAACTCGTTCCGGGATCATTACCTCGACGTCCCGTTCGATCTGTCGGAGGTGCTGTTCCTCACGACGGCCAACGTCATGGACCCCATTCCGCCGGCACTCCGTGACCGCATGGAAGTGCTGGAGCTCGCCGGTTACACGGAGGAAGAGAAGCTCAAGATCGCCGTCGAGCACCTGATTGCCAAGCAGATCGGCAATCACGGCCTGACTTCTGAGCAGATCGTCTTCACCGAACCGGCCGTCCGCTCGCTGATTCGCAACTACACCCGCGAAGCCGGCGTGCGGAACCTCGAACGCGAGCTGGGCGCGCTCTGCCGCAAGGTGGCCAGGCGCCGCGCCGAGGGAGACGAAGCATCGGTCGTCATCACGCCCGACGTGGTCGTCGAGATGCTCGGCGCGCCGACGTTCCTGGACGAGGAGATTGAGGATCGCACCAAGGACCCCGGGGTTGCGGTCGGACTGGCCTGGACGCCCGCCGGTGGCGAGGTCCTGTTCATCGAAGCGTCGCGCATGCAGGGGGGCGGCAGTCTGACCTTGACCGGTCATCTCGGCGACGTGATGAAAGAGTCGGCGCGCACCGCGCTCTCCTGGTTCCGCGCCAACGCGCCGCGCTACAGCGTCGATCCGGCGTTCTACAAGGACTCCGAGATCCACCTGCACGTGCCGTCCGGCGCGATTCCGAAGGACGGGCCGTCCGCCGGGGTAACGATGGTCACCGCGCTGGCGTCTGACCTGACCGGGCGCCGCGCCCGGGGCGACCTGGCGATGACCGGCGAGATCACGCTGTCAGGGCGCGTGCTGCCGGTCGGCGGGATCAAGGAGAAGGTGCTCGCGGCTCGCCGCCACGGCATTACCGAGGTCATCCTGCCGCGCCAGAACGAGAAGAACATCAAGGAAGATCTGACCGAGGATCTCCGCCGCGAGCTGACCATCCACTATGTCGTGCACATCGAGGAAGTGCTCGCGATCGCGCTCATGCCGTCGTCTGCCCAGACCCATACCGGGCTGCCGATGAGCGCGGAGCTGAACAACGTCGGCGGTCAGCCCTCGTTGGCCGGCCGCTAACTCCGCCCGCTCCGATCGGGGACGGCTGGCTCGCACGGCGCGAAGCCAGCCGCGCCAACCCGTTCACAGCAACGTCAGGCCGGCGACCGTCTTCATGTCGACGATCTCGCCCCGCCGGATCATCTCCCGCACATCGCGCAGCACGAACGTCTTCGACTCGATGTCCTCATCCTCGTCCGCGTGCGCCTTTTCGGTCGCCGTGCTGAGTCCCGACAGGCGATAGAAGATCATTTCCTCGTCGCAGAACCCTGGCGTCGGAAAGAGCGACGCGAGCCGGACGACCGTCGTGGGCACCTGGCCGATCTCCTCGTGACACTCGCGGACCGCGGCGTGCTCCGGCTCCTCCCCTTCGTCGACGCTGCCGGCCGGCAGTTCCCACAAGAACCGGTTGATCGAGTGACGGTACTGACGGATCAGGATGATGTGATTCGTCTCCGGTATGGGCAGCAGCACCACCGAGCGCGGATGACGCACCAGGTCCATGGCCACTTCGCGGCCGTTCGGCAGCCGCACGCGGTCACGCTCGACCGAGAACACCTTGCCCTGAAAGATGCGCTCGGTACCGAGAGTCTCTGGTTCGGGCATGTGACAACCTCCTGATGGACTTGACGCGGGTTCCGCGCCCGTGCGCGCTACGCGGCCGGACGACGCCGCAGGTGATGATGGACTACAGAGGTTCGGCTGGTTCGGTTCGCGCCTCGATGTCGTCGATCACCGCCTGCAAATCAGGCGGTAGCGGCGCATCGAAGTCCACCCGCCGGCCATCGCCGGGGTGCGTGAACGAGAGGCGCGCCGAGTGCAGGAACGGCCGCTCCAGCCGCTGGACGGCGCGCAGGTCCGCGGTCGTCCGCCGATGGACGCCACCGTAGAGCGCGTCGCCGACGATCGGGTGGCCGATGGCATTGAGGTGGACGCGGATCTGGTGGGTTCGCCCGGTCGCGATCGCGACCTTGATCAGCGACACACCAGGGAAGTGGCGCGACCACGTCACCCGCGTCACCGCGCTGCGCGCGCGGCGGGCGCGGGTCGACATCTTCTGCCGCTGCTGCGGATCGCGGCCGATCGGCGCGTCGATGCGCTTGCCCGCGTGCACGACGCCCCACACCAGCGCGATGTATTCCTTCTCGACCTCGCGATCGGCGAACTGGCGCGAGAGCTCCTGGTGCGCCGCGTCGTGTTTGGCCACGACCATCAAACCCGAGGTCCCGCGGTCCAGCCGATGAACGATCCCGGGCCGCAGCTCACCGCCGACGCCGCTGAGATCCTTGACGTGGTGCAAGAGTGCATTGACCAGCGTCCCTGAACTGTGCCCGGCGGCCGGATGGACGACCATCCCGGCAGGCTTGTCGAGCACGACGATGTCCGTGTCCTCGTAGACGATGAGCAGCGGGAGCGGCTCGGCCTCGATGGTGGATGGCGCGGGCTCCGGTACGTCGACGCTGAAGGTCTGACCGGCGTGGACTCCGGTGCTGGAGCGGACCGCGGTGCCCCCCGCGGCGAGCACCCGCCCTTCCTTGATCAGCCGCTGGATCTGAGCCCGCGACAGCTCGGGCAGGAGCGCGGTGAGGAAGTGATCCAGGCGAAGGCCGTCGTGCTCGGCCTCGACCGTCAGCGTACGCCGCGGAATCGATTCGGAAGGCACGAGGTCAGGCCGTCCGCGGCCGTCCGAGCGCAGGCGTACGTGAGCCGGCGCTCCGGGCGAGCACGACCAGCATGATGATCGCGATCGGCGCCAGCAGGATCGAGACGAACTGCGAGGTGGAGAGCGAGCCGACCATGCCGCGCGGGTCGCCGCGGTAGAACTCGATGATGAACCGCGAGACGGCGTAGAGCAGCATGTACGCCCAGAACGTGCGCCCGGGGAACGGTCGCCCTTTACGCTCGAACATCAGCAGGAACCCCAGGATCAGGAGCTCGGCGCCGGCTTCGTAGAGCTGTGTCGGATGGAGCGGCACGTCGAGGGTGGTGCCGACGTTCTGGGCGGCGAACTCGTTATGAAAGGTGATCGCCCAGGGAACAGTTGTGGGCCGTCCGAAGCAGCACCCGGCGAACAGGCAGCCGAAGCGGCCGATCACGTGGCCGAGGGCGATGCCCGGCGCGAACACGTCGGTGACCGTCCAAATCGGCATTCGATGGCGCCAGAGGTACCCGAGCGCCACCACCACCGCGGCGATCAGGCCGCCGTAGAAGACGCCGGCGGAGCGGACCAGGTCCATCATGCCGGTGGTGGTCATCGGGAACTTGCCGCGATCGACGATCAGCAGAAGCAGCTTGGCGCCGGCCAGCGCGCTGATGATGATCCAGATCCCGAGGTCCATGATGCGGTTCGGATCGAGGCCGCGCGCCCGGGCGCGGACGAGCGCGAACTGCAGCCCGAGCAGGTAGGCGGCCGCGAGCAGCAACCCGTAGGTGTAAACCGGGAAGCCACCGACCTCAAACAGAATGGGATGCATGCTGGCGCCCGAGGCCGATCATGTCGAGCAGGACGAGGATGGCGCCGATCGTGATGGCGGCGTCCGCGACGTTGAAGGCCCAGAAGTGAGCGCTACCCCAGTAGACGTCGACGAAATCCACGACGTGGCCGGCGAACGCGCGATCGATCAGATTGCCGAACGCTCCGCCCAGGATCAGCGACAGTCCGAACCGCGCGAGCCGCTCGTGGAAACCGAGCTGCGTCGCGTAGGCGGCGATGGCGACCAGCGCAATGCCGGCGATCCCGATCATCAGCAGCGCCTTGAACGGGAAGTCGGCGGCGTTCAACAAGCCGAACGCCGCGCCGGTGTTCTGGACATGAGTGATGTCCAGGAACCCCGGAATGACGGGGACATGATCATTGAGGTCGAGCGTGCGGCGGACGAGTGCCTTGGTCAGCTGGTCCGCGCCGATCACCGCGGCAATCGTCAGGAGCTCGAGCGGGCGGGCATAGCGGCTCGCCTTGGGGCCGGGTGCGGCCGGCGGAGCCGGGACGTCGGAAGACTCGGCTGGCTCGATCATGCGGTGGCCGCGACTGCGCCGACGCAGCGATCGCAAATGCCCTCGGTCCCGGCGTCGGACGAGATCCGGTCGACCACCCGCCAGCAGCGCGCGCACTTGTCGCCGTCGGCTCGCTCGACCAGCACCTCGAGCGGAGCGTCGACCGCACCACTCGTGTCCAGCGCGACCTGCGAGACGATGAACAGCATCGGCAGTTCGGCGCGATGCTGCTCGAGCAGCGTGGCCGTCTCACCGCCTGCGTGCAGCGTGACCTTCGCGCCGAGCGAGGTCCCGATCGTCTTGTCCTTCCGGCGGGCTTCCAGCGCCGCGTTGACCTCGTCGCGCACACCCTTGAGACGTTCCCATCTGGCCACCAGGTCGGCGTCGAGCATTGCATCGACCTCCGCGTCCGCCGGGAACTCCGCGATGTGCACGGACGCCTCACGCTGTCCGGGGAGGTGCCGCCACAACTCGTCGGCGGTCATCGGCAGGACCGGCGCAAGCAGGCGGACCAGCCCGTCGGCGATGACGTACATCGCGGTCTGAGCCGAGCGGCGCTCCGGCGACGCCGCCGCGAACGTGTAGAGCCGATCCTTCGAAACGTCGGCGTAGAACGCCGAGAGATCGACCGTCGCCAGATGGTTGACCCGCTGGAAGATGGTCGGGAAGTCGTAGCTGCGATAGGCATCGAGCACCGAGCGCGCGACGTCGGCGTAGCGCGCTACGGCGTAGCGATCGACCTCCTCCAGACGGTCGAGCGGCACGCGATCGGTCGCAGGATCGAAGTCGTAGAGGTTCGCCAGGAGGTACCGGCAGGTGTTCCGGATCTTGCGGTAGGCCTCGACGACCCGGGCGAGGATCTGCTTTCCGAGGCGCACCTCCTCCCGGTAATCGACCATCGTCACCCACAGCCGGATGATCTCGGCGCCGCTCTCCTTGATGATGTCCTGGGGCTCGATCGAGTTGCCCAGAGACTTGGACATCTTGCGGCCGTCTTCGGCGACGATGAAGCCGTGCGTGAGCACCTCGTTGAACGGCGGACGGCCGCGTGTCCCCAGACCGACGAGGAGCGAGCTCTGGAACCAGCCGCGGTGCTGGTCGCTGCCTTCGAAATAGACGTCGGCGGGCCAGCCCAGCTCCGGGCGGAAGGGCAGGACCGCCTCGTGGCTCGACCCTGAGTCGAACCAGACGTCGAGGATGTCCCCTTCGCGCTCGAAGGTGGTGCCGCCGCACGACGGGCAGGTCAGCCCCTCGGGCAGGAACTCCTCAATCGGGCGCTCGTACCACGCGTCGGCCCCGTAGGTGTCGAAGACCGCGGCCGCTTGATCGACCACCTCCGGCGTGAGCAGCGCTTCGCCGCAGGCGGTGCAATCGACCGCCGGGATGGGCACGCCCCAAGCGCGCTGGCGCGAGATGCACCAGTCCGGCCGGTTGGCGACCATGCTCATGATGCGATCGCGGCCGGTCGGCGGCACCCAGCGGACCTGATGATCGATGGCCTCGATCGCAGCCTGGCGCAAGGTACGCGCGCCGCCGGCAGGCGACCGCTCGCCGGCGGCACTCGATCCGGGATCCGGGATCCGGGATCCGGGATCCGACGAATCCGCGCGCGCGCCTTGCGCTCCCTCTGATCCCTGATCCCCGATCCCCGATCCCGTTCCGGCGCCCGTCAGGGCGCCATCCATCGCGATGAACCACTGTGAGGTCGCGAGGAAGATCACCGGGTTGTGGCACCGCCAGCAGTGGGGATACGTGTGGTGGAACGGCTCGCGATGCCACAAGCGGCCGCGCTCGGCCAATGCGGCCTCCACCTCCGGGTTCGCATCGAACACACGCTTCCCGCCGAACAGCTCGACGTTCTGAAGGAAGTGGCCGCCCGGACCGACCGGAGCGTAAATCTCCAACCCGTACTTCACACCGGTCTTGAAGTCGTCGCTGCCATGGCCGGGCGCGGTGTGGACCGCACCCGTGCCCTGCTCGACGGTCACGTAGTCCGCGAGCACGGCGAGCGACGGACGCGCGTAGAGCGGGTGCTGGAACCGGATGTGCTCGAGCTCAGCGCCCTTCATGCGCACCACGGGCGCGCCCAGGGGGCGGTTGGTCTTCTCCGCGACCGTCGCGGCGAGCGGCTCGGCCAGGATCACGATCCGGCCGTCCACGTCGTAGGCGCCGTAATCGACGTCCGGGTGGAAGGCGATGGCGAGGTTAGAGGGGATGGTCCACGGGGTCGTGGTCCAGATCAGTACCGAGACCGGACGGCCGGCCAACGCCGGCACTCGCGCGCCCAGTTCCTCGGCGCTCTCCTCCGCCAGCAGGAACTCGACGTAGATCGACGGAGAGGTGTGATCCTCGTACTCGACTTCGGCTTCGGCGAGCGCGGTCCGGCAGTGGATGCACCAGTGCACTGGCTTCTTGCCTTTGTAGACCAAACCCTGCGCGACGAACCGCCCCAGCGCGCGCGCGATCGCCGCCTGGTACTTGAAGTCCATCGTCAGGTACAGATGTTCCCAATCGCCGAACACGCCGAGGCGCTGGAACTCGACGGACATGACGTCGATGAACCGGGTCGCATAGGCGCGGCACGCCCTGCGGAAATCGGCCACCGTCATCTCGCGCTTCTTCGGCCCGAGCTCGCGATCGACCTTCAGCTCGATCGGCAGGCCATGGCAGTCGTAGCCCAGGATGTACGGGGCATCGAAGCCCATCATCGAGCGCGACTTGACCACGAGATCCTTGAGGATCTTGTTCATCGCGGTGCCGAGATGGATGCGGCCGTTGGCGTACGGCGGACCATCGTGCAGGATGAACCGCGGCCGGCCCTGACGACGCTGCTGGATCTGTGCGTAGAGGCCCATCTCCTGCCAGCGCGCCAGCGCCTGCGGCTCCGCGGTCGTCAGGCTCGCCTTCATCGGGAAGTCGGTCCGCGGCAGGTTGAGCGTGTCTTTCCATTCCGCCATGGGTATCCCGCTATTGTAGTGGGCCGTCCGCGGGAATTGTAAGGAGATGCGCCCGGCGCGCGGCCGGCTCACGAACGAAGGGCCGGCCCTCCGAAGGAGAACCGGCCCTGTCTGTGATGCACGCGATCGATGAGAACGCGAGGTCTATCGACGAACGGCTCCGCCTGCGCGCGCCACCTGGACCTGGAAGCTGCCCTCGTTGTCCTGCAGGTGACCGTCGTTCACGCCAAGGAACAACTGCCCCGCGGCGGTCATCTGCACGCGGTTGCGGCTGCCGATCAGAAACGCCGGGCCGTTGCCGATCTTGCCGACCAGCGCGCCCGCGGGGGCCGCCGCGACGGGCGAGTCAGGCGCGCGCGCGCCCGTCGTCACGCCATCCGCATTGGCCGTCGGGTTCCCTTCGCCACCGATCTTCACCTCGCCGGTGGTGCTGAACGTCACCCACTCGCCGCGACTCACGATGATGCCGGTGGGGCTCCACTGCATCTGCGACGAAACCGTCACGCCCTGCGCCGGGCTCGGCCCGGTGCTGCCAACTGCGGCCGGCGCGTTGGCAGCGGCGTTGTCAGGACGGGCCATCACGACACGTGCGACCTCGTTCGACGAGAAATCCCGCTCGCCCGACGCCGTCCGGAAGGTCAGGCGCAGCGGCGAGGTGCCGCCGATATCGGTGAGCTGTCCACTAATGGTCTCACCGCTCTTGAGCACGATCACCTGGCCACCACCGTTGAGCTTGTCCCAATCCGCATTGGACGCCGCCCCGCCGGTGAAGTCGATCGCTGCCACGTCATTAGTAGGAATCTGCTTGTCCTGCCCATCCGCCTTCACGGCTAAGCCGGAAGCGTTGAGATCGACGACCTGGACGGACATGGTCTGCCCGGACTTGGTGGTTACTGTCGCGCCCACCTGAGCGAAAGCCATGCCGGTCAACGACATACTGGCAATCGAGCACGCGAGAATTGTTTTCTTCATGATGGTATTCCTTCCTCCCCAGACGGGCCAGCCAGCCGGGCAGCCCATCTCTTCTATGAATGAACGGCCAATTAGGCCGTTCGACCTCAGGGCGATGTCCCCGCCACGACTGCATCCAAAGCAAAGCCGACGCCACCCCCAACAATAGCTCTGCAATAAGTGGCGAACTTTCCCCAGATTCCGCCGAAATCCTAGGAAAATCGCCAACTATAATTGGGATATGCCCGCCATCGCTGCGCTGCCGGCTCCTGCTTCGGTGCACCAGCGTACGCTCGACAACGGCTTGCGCGTGCTCGTGCATCCGGTGCACACCGCACCGCTCGTGTCGGTGTGGTGCTGGTACGGTGTCGGCTCGCGCGACGAAGTGCCCGGCCGCACCGGCGTGTCGCATTGGGTCGAGCACATGAACTTCAAGGGCACGATCAACATTCCTCGCGACGACATGAAGGGCATGGTCGAACGTCTCGGCGGGATGTGGAACGGCTACACGTGGATCGACCAGACCACCTACCTCGAGACTGCGGGACGCGACGCGCTCGACCAGATGCTTTACCTCGAGGCCGAGCGGATGGCCAACGGCCTCTACGCGCCGGCTGACATCGAGTCCGAGCGCACCGTGATCATCTCGGAGCTGCAGGGCGGCGAGAACGACCCCGAGCAGCTGCTCGACACGGAGGTCACGGCGACAGCGTTCCGCTCACATCCGTACCGGCATCCGACGATTGGCTGGCTCGAGGATCTGCAGCGCATGCGGCGGGACGACCTCTATCAGCACTACCGCCAGTACTACATCCCCAACAACGCGACCCTCGTGATCGTCGGCGACGTCGAGCTGGACGAGGTGATGCGGCGCGTCGAGCAGCGATTCAGCGCGATTCCTTCAGGGATCAAGCCGGCACGGGCAGCCACGCACGAGCCGCCCCAGATGGGCGAGCGGCGCGTGGTCGTCGAGCGGCCGGGCACGACCGCCTACCTCAAGGTCGCGTGGCACGCGCCCGAGGCCACGCACCCCGACTTCTTCCCGATGCTGGTGCTCGACGCCGCCCTGACCGGCGCGAAGGGCGTGAATCTCTGGGCCAGCTTCCCTGGCCTGGTGCCGCAACGCAAAGCGCGGCTCTACACGGCACTGGTCGAAGGCGGCCTGGCCTCGTCGGTCAGCGGCGCACTGCTGCCGACCTCGCAGCCCTTCCTCTACTCGCTGTCGCTGACCGCCATTGAAGGCGTCCGGCTGCCGGATCTCGAATCGGCCCTGCTCGAGGCGGTCGAGCGGCTGCGGACGCAAGGCGTCAGCGAGGCGGAGACGGTCCGCGCTCGCAAGCAGCTGCGCGCCAGGCTCGTGTTCGAGAACGATAGCGTCACGAACGTCGCGCATCAGCTCGGCTACTTCGACACGGTCGTCGGCCCTGAGTTCCTCGCCGGCCTGCAGGCGGGCATCGATCGTGTGACCGCAGAGCAGGTCAGCGACGTGGCGCGACGGCGGCTGTCCCGCAAGACCCGGACGGTCGGCTGGTTCCAGCCGCAGGAGTAACGCCGTGGCGATCGAACTGCGGCGTGGGCTCTCGCCGACGCGCGAGGCGTTGGCGAATGGTGCGGTCCTGCTCGTGCAGCAGACCTCGATGGCGCCGGCCGTCACCATCGAGTGCGCCTTCGATGCCGGCAGCCTCTGCGATCCGGCCGGTCTCCCCGGCGTGAGCCAACTGGTCGGTCGCGTCATCGACCGCGGCACCGTTCGGCGGTCCGCCAACGCCATCTCCGATGCCCTCGACGATCGCGGTGTCGCCTTGCGCGTGACGACGACCCGCCACCGGCTGTCGATCTCCTGCACCTGCCTCACCGAGGACTTTCCCGACGTGCTGGCCATCCTGCTCGACGTGGCGCGCCGGCCGACTTTTCCCGAATCAGAGATCGAGCAGCCGCGGGCGGAGACCGTCACCGCCCTGCGGCAGGACGACGACAATCCGGCCGTGGGCGCGCTGGACGCCGTCGCGGCGCTCATCTATGGCGCGGATCATCCCTATGCGCGAAAGGCCAAGGGCACGTTCGCCTCAATCGAGCGGATTCGTCGCCAGGACTTGCTGGACTTCCACGCCGCCTGGGTGCGGCCGTCGTGTCTGACGCTGGCGATCGTGGGCGACGTCGAGCCGGCAATGGCCCTCACGCTCGCCGCGGCGGAGCTCGAGGATTGGACCGCCCCGCCGGCCGAGCACGTGCCGGTGACCCCTCCGGCTTCGATCGCGACCCGGAGAATCGCGCGGATCGCGATGCCCGGCAAGTCGCAGTCGGACATCGTCTACGGCTTCAATACCATTCGCCGCCTGGATCCGCGCTATTACGCTTACTGGATGATGAACAACGTGCTGGGACAGTTCGGCCTGGGCGGCCGCCTGGCGGACAACATCCGCGAGCGGCAGGGCATGGCCTACTACGCCTACAGCACCTTCGACGCGAGCGTCGGCGAGGGGCCGCTGCTGGTCCGCGCCGGCGTCGACCCGGCCAACGTGGAACGCACGATCGAGGCGATCGATCGCGAGGTGCGGACCCTCGCGGCTGAGGGACCAACGGCGGCCGAGGTCTCCGAGACCCGCGAGTACCTGGTCGGCTCGATTCCCCGCCTGCTGGAGAACAATCCGGGCATCGCGGCGTTTCTCCTTACGACCGAGCAATACGGCCTCGGGCCGGACTACGACCGTCGTCTGCCCGGACTGATCAGAGCGGTGACCGCCGACGACATCCACGCGGCTGCGGGCTCGCTCGACCCTGCGGCGGCTTCGATTGCCGTGGCCGGTCCAGTCGACGACGAGCGATGACCAAAGCGATCTTCTTCGACGTCGACTTCACGTTGATCTATCCAGGCCCCACATTCCAGGGTTCGGGTTACCGCGCGTTCTGCGCCCGCCACGGTATCGAGGTCGATGCCGCGGCGTTCGAGGAGTCGGTCGCGGCGGCCGCGCTGACGCTCGATGCGGGCGGCGGGCTCTACGATCCCGACATCTTCATCAGGTACACCAGACGGATCATCGAAGGCATGGGCGGCCGGGGTGAGGCGCTGGACGCGGCAGCGAAGGACATCTACGACGAATGGTCCGAGTGCGGCCACTTCACGATGTACGAGGAAGTGCCCGACGTGCTGCGCGAGATTCACGCGCGCGGGCTGAAGATCGGCCTGATTTCCAACACGCAGCGGTGCCTGACCTCGTTCCAGAGCCACTTTGCCCTCGACGGCCTGTTCACCGTCGCGGTTTCCTCCGCGGATCACGGGTACATGAAGCCGCACCCGAGCATCTTCGAGGCGGCGCTGCGGCAGGTGGGCGCCCCGGCGGCGGAAGCGGTGATGGTCGGCGACAGCCTCGCGCACGACATCGAAGGCGCCCGGCAGCTCGGCATGCGTGCCGTGCTGGTCTCTCGTGCCGGCAGGCCTGCCGCCTGCCCGCCTGAAGTCCCCGTCGTTCATTCCCTGCGCGACTTGCTCCCGCTAATCTAGTGTCCCGAGTCAGCGATTCGGGGACAAGTTATTCTGGGCGCGGCGCCCGGATCGCAAGGCGCGAAGAGCGAGTTTATTGGGCATACACGAGCGATGAGCA
>Ga0207701_10000264_pt1 | contig 53646 bp, 46 predicted proteins | sample KBSSwiSSwithPhiX_FD_184294 | JGI IMG/M metagenome (GOLD analysis project Ga0207701, IMG submission 184294) | Switchgrass rhizosphere bulk soil microbial communities from Kellogg Biological Station, Michigan, USA, with PhiX - S5 (SPAdes) (version 2) | ecosystem: Environmental > Terrestrial >... | reverse complement strand
TATACCGATCCGGCTACGTACGCGAAGCCCTGGGGCTTTTCGGCGAACTTGGCGCTGGCCGCCGATACGGAAATGCTCGAGGCGGTCTGCGAACGCAGCAGCGAGCACTGGACGGGCAATGTCTCGGATGCCGCGACCACGGCGGTGACTGTCGCGCCCGACATGCTGGCGCGATATGTCGGCGTCTACACCGGTGTCTGGGGAGGAAACAAGCGCACGGTGGAAGTGTCGCTCTCCGGCGGCAAACTGATCGCCAAGATCCCCGGCGGCACAATCGCCGGCGACGATTCGCGGCCGCTGGTGCCGCTATCCCAGACGCTGTTTGAAGGCCTTGGACTGGGCTATCGGTTCATTGTTGACGACCACGGCGTAGCAACCGACGTCGTGGAAATTCACATCTCAGGTCCGTACCGCTACCCGCGACAGCCGTGACGGGATGAACGTCACGCGAGCACGTTCGTGTTAGGCTGCGAGCCTCACTCGACAAGGGAGCCTCTGTGACTCGTTTGAACCGAAGGCCATACGTGGCCTTAGGTGCTTTGATGTTGTGCGCGATGCATGCCACGGCCCAGCAGGCGAATGGCCAGACCACGGCTCAGTCATTCGGTGAGCTCCAATCGACCGTGGTGGTTGGCGAGGCTGTCGCGGTTCGGGATGATACTGGCCGTGTGGTCAAGGGGAAGGTGGTCTCCTTGCAAGGCGACCAACTCGTCATCGCTCGTCCACGGTCCTGGTTCCGTGCGGCCGAGGAGCGAACCTTTACGCAACAAACCGTGTCCACGATCGAGCGCGTCGACTCGACATGGAATGGAGCGCTGATCGGCGTCGCGGTCGGCATTGGAGCAGCCGGCGCGCTGACAGCGGCGTGCATTAACAACGATAGCTGCGCAACCAATGCTGACAGTGCTGCTTACGTGTTCGTTCCGACTGCGATTGGCTTCGGGTTCGGCGGTATGGGTATCGGCGCAGCGCTTGACTCGCTCGTGAGGCGTACTATCTTTCAGCGCCAGCCGCCCGCGGCACGGATCACCATGTTGCCGGTGTTCGACACTGAAAGATTCGGCTTGGCGACGTCTATTCGTTTCTAGGTTCCGTTACTTACTGACGGCCAGCTCCACGCTAGGAGCTGACCGGCTCCAAGAGCTCGAGTCGATTGCCGAAGGGATCGAAGACGTAGACCCGATCGAATCCCGCGAGTGGTTCGTCGGTCACCGGCGGAAATCCGGCGTCCCTGCACCGCGAAGCGAGTTCTGCGAGCCCGCGCACGAGGATTGCCGGATGCGCCTTGCCAGCCGGGTGGAAGTCGCGGTCCACACCGAGGTGAAGGCGCAGGTTGCCGGCGCGAAACCAGACACCGCCACGCGGCGCAAGATTCGCCGGTTTGATTTCCTCGACTAACCCCAGAACGTCTGAGTAAAAGGCCCGCGCGGAGGATTCCTGTCCCGCCGGCATCGCGAGCTGCACGTGATCAAGTCCAAGAATCTCGCTCACATATGAATGCTTAATCCGCGTGGAGCGAGGCCGTCAACACAAACGGTTCCCCGGGCGCAGACGCCGACCAGATGGTGACCCAGTAGACGTTCCCCGCCTTGACGCGAAGCTGGACGCGTCGTTCGTTCGCGGCCACGAAGGTGACATCCCACGTGATGCTGTCGGGGTCGGTCACGTCGATATCGAGCGGGTAGTCTTGCGCTGACTTCCACGCCATCGCGACCTGGAACACACCATCGCGTGACGCCACGTAGCGATAGAACTGACAGCGGAACGCGTACCCCGGATCGCACGGGGGATCCTCGGAAGTCACGCGCTGGCTGATGACGTCGCCCGCTGCCACCGGACTGAACAGGTCCGGCACACGCCAATTGACATTGAAATACGGCCTGCCAATGGATGCCGGCGGCACGACCGCAGGAGCTGTCGGTAGCGGTGCGGCGTCTCGGCTACAGCCGGATATGAACCACGCCAGACACAGAATCCACCGGGACGCGTGTCGCATCGCACTCTCCTGAGTGAAAACGGGAGTTCGACCGGGTTCGGTCCGAGAACGTGCGGAATATACGGCCCCGCCGAGGGAGAGTCAACGACCTATAATCAGCGCGTCTTGAGGAGGTCCGAGATGGTTCGTCGTTCTGCCCTGGTGCTCATCATCACCCTCGTCCTCGCGTTCACCTCGACCCGATTTCCCGCGGCACAGACGGCGACTGTCGCCGGCACGGCGACACTGACGGGCGTCGTCGAGTCCTCCACGCCCTACACCGCGGCGCAAGTGTTCGTCCGCAACACGGACAAGCGGATGCTCTACATGGTCTACACGAATGCGAAGCGCTTCCGCGCCGTCGCGCTGTTCCCCGGCAACTACGAAATCAGCGCCGCGACCAGAGAGCTGAAGTCGGACGTGCAGCGGCTGTCGATCAAAGCCGGCGAGAGCCCGAAGGTGACGCTGACGTTTGCGCAGCCGGCCGCCGCCGCCGAGCGCGCCATCGTCAACGCGAACGAAAGCGAAAGCCAGGGCGTGTCGAGGGTCCGGCTCGAACAGAGCTACGACCAGGTCTACCCACCGGGACCGGGACGCGAGATCGCCGAGCGGACCTGCATGATCTGCCACGGCGAGAATTTCCTGTCGACGCAGCCGGCGACGGTCGGCACCTGGAACCTCCGGCTCGATCGCATGATGGGGAAGAACCTCTTCGACAAGGCGCCCGCCTCGTACGCCGAAGGCTTGCTCACCTATCGAGCAGCGGAGCTGCGCTTCTCACGCGCGGATCGCGAGACGCTGCTGCAGTATCTCGTCGCGAATTTCGGTCCGGCAGCGCAGCCGAAGGCGGTGAAGATCGACAAGGAGCTCCCGCTCGAGGAAGCGAAGCTGGGGAAGGCCCAGTTCATCGAGTACTACCTCACGCCCGATGCACCCGGTCAGGGCATCAACGATCCGCAATTCAGCTCGTGGAAAGGGCAGTTCGCCGGCCGGCGCGTCGGTCAGGACGTGCGCTTCGACGCCGAAGGAAACGTCTGGCTGACGGATCGCGGCTATCCGAATCGTCTCGTCAAACTCGATCCACGCACCGGCACGCAGAAGGCGTACGTGCTGCCCGATCCGCGGAACGGCAACCACGACGTCAACATCGATCGCACGGGGATAATCTGGCTCGCGGAAGCGGAAGGGCAGAAGCCGGACGGCGAGAAGCACCTGCTCGGGTTCAATCCGAAGACGGAGAAGTTCGAATACGTCATCCCGATGGATCCGGATCACGTGATTCGGAACGAGAAGAAGTGGCTCCAGTCGATGGCATTCGACTCACAGAACAACGTGTACGTCGGCTGGATCATGGGCGGCGCGATCGCGAAATTCGACCGCGCGACGAAGAAGGTCTCGGTCTTTCCGGTCCCGACGCACAATGCGATCCCCTACGGCATCATCGCGGACAAAAACGACAACATGTGGATTGCGCTGTGGGATTCGGGGAACATCGCGAAGTTCGACACGCACAACAATCAGTTCACGATCTTCACGCCACCCACCTATCCGTCGCAGATCCGGCGGCTGAACGTCGACGCGCAGAACAACATCTGGTTCGCCATGTGGTCCGCCGGGCCTCGCCCCGGCCGGCTCGGCAAAATCGATCAAACAACCGGTCGCATCACGGAGTACGTTGTCCCGCGGCGCAACGGGAACCCGTACGACGTCTCACAGGATGCCGAAGGGAATATCTGGGTCGCGGACGTCGGCGGCTCAGCGGCCTCGATCTACAAGTTCAATCCGCGTGATCAGTCGTTCACGCTGTATCCGAAACCACAGCGGACGGCCGACACGCCGAAGATTCAGATCACCCGAGACGGCGCGATCTGGTATTCGCCGCGGGGAAGCCAGGATGCGCCCGCGTTCGGCGTGCTCTATCCCGACATGGACAAGATCACGACCCTCGGCGCGTTTTACGTGAACGGCCCCCCCGGATATCCGTTCAAGCCGGGTGTCTCGAACGCGACCAAGTAGGGAGGGCACATGAAAGTGTTCTTCGCGATCATCGTGGCCATCGTGGTTGGCTTGCAACTGCCTGCCGCGCAAGCGCCTAAGATGGCCCCGATGCATGTGCATCACGTGCATCTCAATTCCGTTGATCCCGCGAAGGCGGCTGCGTACTACCCGAAGCCGTTCGCGCAGACCGCGACGAAGACGACGTTCAACGGCTACGAGGCGGTGAAGACGGGCAACGTGTATTTGCTGTTCACGAAAGTGAGCGCGCCTCCGCCGAACGAGCTGACCGGCGCACAGACCTCTGTCTGGCACTTCGGCTGGAACACGCCCGACTCGCGCAAGTACAACGAGACCTTCCACAAGATGGGGCTGCAGATCGCCCAGATGTGGGACTCGGCCGACGGCAAGCTCGTGGACATGTCGAGCGATACGCTGCCGGGACTGCCGACGCAGGAGCAGATTCTCGAAATGCGCGCGAAGGGCGTGCAGCCGACGCGCGAAGGCGGCTTCGGCTACCTGCGCGGGCCCGACGGGATCATGATCGAGAACGCCCAGGCCGGCACGGTCGAGCGGTTCAATCACATTCACATGTACCACGAGCATCCGATCTGCGCGATGCAGTGGTACATCACGCATCTCGGTGCAACGCTGCCGCAGGGGCGCGGCGGTGCGCCGGGAACGCTCCCGTCCGGCGAGTGCAAGCAGCTCTACGCACCGCCGACGTGGCCGTCATTCGCGAAGACCGGATTCGTCCGCGATCCGGCGGGCGCCGTGTTGTTCGACGACATCTCGATTTCCATCAGACCATGGCCGGGCGGCGGCCTCGTCAGCACGCGCGGTCACCTTGTCGATCACTGGGCGCTGAGCGTCGGCGACCTTGATGGGACGGTGACCCGGTTGAAGAGCGAAGGCGTCAAGTTCCTGGAAGAGATTCATCCGTGGGGCAACATGCGCGCGGCGATGATCGAAGGGCCCGATCGCATCGCTATTGAGCTCGTGGAGGTCAAATAGCCATGAGAGGCGTGACCGAACGGTGCCTAATCGCTACGGTGGTACTCCTGGCTTGGACGTCCGTGTTCGCGCATCACGGCACGAACGCATCCTACGACCCCACCAAAGCCGTGACGCTGACGGGCATCGTGACGGGGTTCACCTTCCGGAACCCGCATTCGTTCGTCGAATTCGACGTCAAGAACGCGCAGGGCGAGATGGTGCATTGGGTCGGCGAAATGAACAGTCCGACCGTGCTGCGGGAGGCCGGCTGGACAGCCACCACGATCAAGGCCGGCGATGAGCTCACGATGACACTCAATCCCTCGCGCGCTGGCACGCCGAGGGGTGTCGTCAACCGCATGCGCCCGATCCTGGTCAACGGGAAGCAGGTGCTGGGCACTGGCGGCAGCAACGAGAACTAGTTATGGTGCGTGCACTCTGCGCTGTCGTGATCGCAACGCTGACCGCCATGCTGACGGCGGCAACTGCCGGACACGCCCAGGCGCCAGCCGCTCCCCATGATCCACGGGACCTGTCGGGCGTCTGGACACGAACAAGCCCGTTGCTGACGCTCAGTCAGACACCCCCGCCCTTCACGCCCCTGGGCAAGAAGTTGTTCGACGCCAACAAACCGTCCTACGGACCTCGGGCCGTACCGCCGGCGGTCGGCAACGATCCGATGGGCAACTGCGACCCGATCGGGCTCGTTCGCAACGTGCTGCTCGAGCTCGTCGCGGTTTATCCGATGGAGATCGTTCAGACACGGGATCGGGTGTTTCAGTTCTTCGAATGGGGCCACTCGTACCGCCAGGTGTGGACTGACGGCCGGCCGCTGCCGAAGGACGCCGACCTGACGTTCAACGGCATCTCCACCGGCCGATGGGAGGGTGACACGTTCGTCGTCAACTCCAGGTTCTTCGACGACCGCAGCTGGCTCGATCACTTCGGAACGCCTCACTCTACGGAGATGACGCTCGAGGAGCGTTATCGCCGGTTGGATCGCGACACGCTGGAGTTGAACATGACGCTGACCGATCCGAAGATCTTCACGGCACCGTGGGTGAGCGAGCGGAAGGTCATGAAGCTGGCGCCGCGCAGTCGAGAGATCGCCGAGCAGTTCTGCGTCCCATCGCAGGAGGCCGAGTTCAACAGGATCGTGCGCGATCCGGCCGGCGGCGTCGTCCGTTAGGTTTGAGCACGGTAGAGAGCCTATGAAATTCACGGTAGCGTTTGCGATTGCCCTCTGTTTTGGCGCGCTCGCCGGTGCACAGCAACGAAATCCTTTTCCGCAGCCGACTGCCGCAAAGGACGTAACGGTTACCGGTATCCCCGGGGTTATCGCGGCCGGCGCCAAATGGAAACTCGTCTGGCAGGGCCCTGATAACGCGGACGGCATCATCGGGACGAAAGACGGCGGGCTGCTGTTTGCGCAGGAGCAGCCGAGCACGGTTGGCATGCTGGATCCGAACGACAAGTTTTCTATTTTCGTCAGGGATACCCACGGCACCGGTGCGCTGGCGTACGACAACAAGGGCCGCCTCATCGGGGCGGAAAGAACATGTTCGGATCCGGGCGGCCGTCCTGCCGAGTGCAAGGAAGCGGCGGAACTGGTTGTCCTGCATCCCACACGCGTGGTCCTCGCAAGCAAGTTCGGAGAGAAGAGCTTCTGGCGGATGGGCGAAGTCGTGGCCGATTCCAAAGGTCGCGCGTATTTTTCCGACGATGCGGGAACGTATGTCGTCAATGCCGCCGGCAACGTGAGTCTCGTTGCGGGGAAGGACGTGCGAACGAACGGGATGGCGCTGAGCCGCGATGAGAAGACTCTCTATCTCACGAATGGCCGGACTATCGTGACGTTCGACATCCAGCCAGATGGCACCACGACGAATCAGCGGGATTTCGCGACGCTACAAGGCGCCGCCGGTGGCGATGGGATGTGCATCGACTCCGAAGGTCGTTTGTACGTCACCGCCGGTGACACTGGCATTCAGGTGTTCGGTGCGGACGGAACACACCTGGGCATTATTCCTCTGCCAAGATCGGCCTCGAGCGTGGCGTTTTCCGGACCCAACAAAAAAGTGCTTTACGCAAAGGGTGCGGGCATGACGACGCCGGACGGCAAGGAGTACAGAACTCCCGAGGGTGTGAGGAATAACGCGAAGGCGATTTACAAGATCGACATGGTCGCACAGGGATTTACGGGCCGCCCGAAATAGAGTCCCGATCCGCCATTGAGCTTGTGGAGGTCAAATAGCCATGAAGAAGAACTTCCTCCGGATGCTGGCGCTGCTCTGTGCGGCCAGCCCCGCGCTCCTCTCGGCGCAGGCGCCGAAAGACGCAATCGTCATCAGCGACGCGGACATCAAGGCGGTGCTCAAGATGGCGGCCGACACCAAGCGGACCGTCCCTGACAACAGCCTTCGCGTGATCGACATGGGGAGCTATCAGCTCGCCGTCGGCATCGTCGCTCGCGGCAAGCTGGCTCCCGCACCCGCGGCCGCCGCACCGGCAGCGGCACCTGCGAACGCGCAGCCGGCCTGCGGCCAACCGCGCGCGGGCGCAACAGGACCGAACGGCATCTACCACGACAGCACGGCGGAGACCTACATCGTCACCTCCGGCAGCGGGACGCTGATTACCGGAGGGACGATCGTCAACGGCCGTCGCTCACCGGCGGACAGTGAGGTGACGACGATTCTGAATGGTCCGTCGTGCAACGGAACGATGGTCGGCTTCACCAGCCGCGTGATTAACGTCGGCGATGTGATCGTCATTCCAGAAGCCGTCCCGCACGGTTTCTCTGCGATTCCGGATCACATCACTTATCTGAGCGTACGACCGGATCTGAAGAAAGTGCTGCAGAGGAATTACGTGAACCCGGCGCTCGCCGGAAGGCAGAGCGCCTCAGCACGCAGCCTGCCGACCTTCGAGGTCGATCGCGGCTGGCCGAAGGTCCCGGCGCAGTGGAAGCTCGGCGACGTATCCAGCTTCTCGGTGGACGCGCAGGATCACGTCTGGGCGCTGCATCGCCCACGCACGCTGATCAAGGCAGAGGACGTGCCGAAGCGCGCGCCAGCCGTGATGGTGTTCGACGCGGCCGGTAATTACCTCAAGAGCTGGGGCGGTGATGGTGCAGGCTACGAATGGCCGCAGCGCGAGCACGGCATCAACATCGACAGCAAAGGTTTCGTCTGGGTGACGGGCAACAACTGTCCGACCAACGGCATCGCCAACCTGAAGCATGTCGCCGACGATCAGATCCTGAAGTTCACGCAGGACGGCAAGTTCGTGCTGCAGATCGGCCGCAGCAATGTGAGCAAAGGCAACGCCGACACGACGAACGTGCATCGTGCCGCCGATGTGCAATACAACGCGCGGACCAATGAGCTGTTCGTCGCCGACGGCTACGGCAATCACCGCGTCATCGTGTTCGACGCCGACAGCGGCAAGTTCAAGCGGATGTGGGGCGCGTTCGGCAACAAACCGGTTGACGACGACCACTGCGAAGTCGTGACACCGCAAAGCTTCCCGCCGGGAGACGGGCCGTCGAACTTCAGCATCGTTCATGCGATCCGCCTGTCGAAGGACGGCATCGTCTACGTCGCGGATCGCGAGAACCGACGCGTGCAGTCGTTCACGACTGAAGGCAAGTTCCTGAAGCAGATCGTCAAGACCGACACGCAGTTCGCGCGCGACCTGGCGTTTTCGGCGGATCCGGATCAGCAGTTCCTTTACGTGGGCAACGGCAACGACATCGTCATCGTCGATCGGAAGGCGATGCAGATCGTGGGCAGCATCAAGCTTCCCGGACAGATCGGCGGCGGCCATCACATCGCCACCGACTCGAAGGGCAACATCTACATCGCCGGAACCACGATGGGGCTGCAGAAGCTGACGTTCAAAGGAATGTCAACGACTTCAACCAACTGATCACACGCCTCGACGGAGGATTCGCTCAGTGGACCTGAGGCTCGGGGGAAAGCTTGCTCTCGTGAGCGGGAGTACGGCTGGTATCGGTTACGCGATTGTTGAAGGCCTGGTCAAGGAAGGCGCCAGGGTCATCGTCAACGGCCGGACGGCGGAGTCAGTCGATGCCGCGGTCGCCAAACTGAACGGCATCGCGGCAGGCAGCGCGCTGCCGTTCGTCGCCGATTTGAGTACACCCGACGCTGCGCCGAAGGTCGCGCGGCAATTTCCCGACGTCGAAATCGTCGTCAACAATCTCGGAATCTTCGAGCCGCAGCCCTTCGAGGAGATCACCGACGAGGAATGGCTGCGCTTCTTCAACGTCAACGTGCTGAGCGGCATCCGCCTCGCCCGGCTCTATCTGCCGTCGATGAAGAAGAGGAACTGGGGGCGCATCATCTTCATCTCGAGCGAGAGCGGCGTGCAGATACCGCCGGAGATGATTCACTACGGCGTGACGAAGACGGCGCAGCTCGCCGTGTCACGAGGTCTTGCGGAAGCGCTTGCGGGGACGGGAATCACCGTCAACTGCGTGCTGCCGGGGCCGACACGGAGTCGCGGCGTCGAGGAATTCGTCACGGCGTTGGGAAAGCGCGAAGGCAAGACATTCGCGCAGTTCGAGACCGAGTTCTTCCAGAAGGTGCGGCCGACGTCGCTCATCAAGCGATTCGCGCGGCCCGAGGAAGTGGCGTCGCTCGTCGTGTACGTCGCCAGCCCGCTGTCGTCGGCGACGACGGGAGCCGCTCTGCGGGTGGACGGAGGTGTAGTCAAGAGTGCCGTGTAGAGCGGGTCCTTTGGGACCCGCTAGGAGTTCGTCAGTCTTCGTATTCGGAACAGATCCACGTCCCATCTGGTGCTGCCCTCGGTCGCCAGATCGACGGCAATTTCGCCGACAACGCCGCAAAACTTGAAACCGTGACCTGAGAAGCCGGCCGCGACTATGACGTTGTCGGCCTCGGGGTGACGGTCGATCACAAAATGACCGTCGGGCGTGTTGGCAAACATGCAGACTTTCATCGCGAGCGTTGGTCCATCCGCATCCGGGAAATAACGGCGAATGCCTTCGCGAAGAACGGCTTCGTCCTCAGGGTGACAGTCACGATCGACGGAGTCAGCCTCGACTGACTCGTAACGGTGGTGGTACTTCCCGATTTTGAAACCCGGTACGTGGTGCACAGGAAAACCGTAGAAACGGCCCTCCGACGCTTCCATGTTGAAGATAGGGAAGCACGCCGGCTGAAAGTGCTCGGGTCTACGCGGTTGAGTCCACAGCAGCACCTGGCGCTCTGCGACGACAAATGGCGCCAGGCGAGTCACACTCTTCGGCGTCCAGGGTCCCGCCGTCAGAACCAGCGTTCCTGCTTCGTAGCGCGCGCGGTCGGTGGTCACGACGACATGCCCGGACGTCGCGTCCCAGCCACGCACGCATTCGCGAGCGTGAACTTCGGCCCCGTGTGCGAGCGCCGCGTTGACGTGCGCCACCACACATCGTTCAGACATCAGGAAGCCGCCGTCCGGTTGGTACACCGCAACCATGTGCGAGGGCAGGCGGTAACCCGGGAATCGCCGCCTGACATCTGAAGCAGACATGACTTGGTGGGCGACAGCATGCTCCCGGCACGAGTGCAGTGACCCTTGGATCGTGTCGCTGCATTCGTCGCCCGCGTCGATACCACCCGTGATGAAGAGCAGCCGTTCGTCCGCGACGCTCTCTAGCTCCCGCCAGAGCTCGTACGATCGACGCAGCAGCGGGACATATTTGGGATGCTCTGTGTACGCGAGACGGATAATCCGGGTGACACCCACGGAAGCGCCAAGCACGTTCGGGACGTCGAATTGATCCAGCGCGAGCACGCGTCGTCCGCGTCGCGCGAACTCATACGCAGCCGCGCTGCCCATGCTTCCGGTGCCGACGACGATGGCGTCGTACGTGGTTATCGATCCTTCCCGTCTTTCGCGTCCAGAGGGGCACCGGTGCCTGAGGAGCCGAGAAACAGCTTCCGTCCGTTCGGAAGCGTGAGGTCCCTGCCGTTGCCTCTCATCGAACCATCCTTGGCCTGGAAGCCCTCGACGATGATTTCGATTCCCAGCGGAAGCGAGTCCTTCGTGAAGCCACGCCTGTAGAGCGCGTTCGGCGGGCCGCCTTCGATCATCCAGCGCTCCACCTTGCCGTTCGGCCTCTTCACGTCGATGTGGATCCACGTGTGGGGATTGATCCATTCCATCTTGGCGACGGTCCCCTGCAACTTGATGGGTTTCTTGGCGTCGAATTCCGCCGCAAACGCGTGATGCGCCCACACCGGCATTGCAGCGACCAGGATGGCAAGACAGCCAAACAGAACAGCCACATTGGTCCGCATCAGATCCTCCTCACCTTCCCGTCGTCTTCTTCGCCGCGTCGGCGCGAGCGCCGCTCAGGAGATTCGGCATCGCGTAATTTCCCTCATGACAGGCGTACTCGTATATCTGCGCGCCGTCCGGAATTCTCGAGATGGGAATGACTGCGGTCCAGCGCTTCACGAACGTCATCGGATCTTCGACGGTGATCGTGTATTCGAGTGTGTCGGCATCGGTCCTCTTGAACCGCTCCACGAGATGGAGCGTTTCAGACGGCCTCGTCCAGATGCTCGCCCACTCGTAGTTGGTCTTGTCGACGAAATTGGTGGTGTCCACAACCAGCGTGTCGCCTTCCCAGTGGCCCACCGAGTCGCCGAACCACTGACGGATCTTGCCGTGCGGACGACCGTCGACGGGGATGATGCGCCGATCGCGGTACTCCTCGTGAAGAATCGTCACGTATCCCGGACTCTGCACGATCTGATTATGGCCGCCGTTGGGACCCTGCCACATCATGCCGGTGACACCGTCGGTCAGGCAGCGCTCGCCGGTGTCGGGATCCAGATACGATTCATACGGTCCGACGCCGTACCGAGCCCCTGCACGCGCGTCTGCCTTCTGCGCGTCGGGTGTATACGGAATCCGCCCATCTCGCGGATCCGTAATCAACGACGTCTGCTTGTACACCTTTCGCGGTCTTCCATGGTCCTGCCAGAAGCTGTTGTACTCGTTGCCACGAATCGGTGACGCGGCGACGGATTGGCGGCCTACGGCTTCGCCTTCGACACCAGCAAGCCGACGGGCCTCCTGATCTTTCTCCGTTTGCTCGATCTGAGCGATCTCCGCGTCGGTCAGGAATTCCCGGCCGGCAAACCGCGCGGGTCGTTCGAGCGCAATCACCGCCTCGTATCTCCATACACCCTGGAAATCAGGATCACCCCAGGCGGTCCGGGCCGCCGCATAGCTATTTGTCTCCGATGCCGCTGCGGCCGTCGAATTCCGCGCCGCCGACGCGAGCACGAATGCCGCAATCCCGGCAGCGGCAGCAAGAGTCAGAACCACGGCGACGGATCGGTTGCGCATGTCAGATCTCCGTCACTTGTTCGCGTGTCCGGTCGCAGGATCGACGACGCCAAGATGGCCGTACATCGCCTCTTCGACGAACTCCACGCACTTGTATTCCAGAATCCGCTTGTCTTTCTCAGCACGCCGATAGAGCGGCATACGCATCGTCCACGGCCGCGTAAACACCTTGGGATCTTCAACGGTGACTTCGTACATCAGATGGTATGGATTGACGGCCGTGTAACGCTCCACGATGTGCAGCGCGTCGCTATGGAAGTTGCCGGCGCGGTCGAACCACGTCTGATCGTTGAAATCGGTGACGTCGACGACGAGCGTATCTCCTTCCCAGCGACCACGCGACCAGCCCATCCACGACGGGCTCGGGCTGTCCCCGACCTTGTCCATGTGGATCGTTCGCGTCGTCCCCGCGAATTCATACGCGATCAGGATCTTGTCGGTGCCTTGAAGGATCTGAAATGGATACGGCATGTAGGTCGCGCGCGGAACACCGGGCATGAAGCATTTGATTTCCGGATCGCGCTCGAGCCAATGCTCGAAGTTCTCCTTCTTCTTCGCCGCGGCCCACGGCTGATACGGGATCTCGTCGCCGTCTACGACTCCCTCGCCTGCGGGCACGCCGCCGACAGCTCCGAAGGCGCGCACCGCTGGTGCCGGAAGGTCGGTTGGCGTCGCGCGAACCAGCCCGGGGCCACCTGTGCGGGACGGTGCAGGAATTACGGCCAATGCCGGTCGGGCCGGATGGGACTGAATGTCGTAGTTCGCGGTGTTGAGGGCCTGCCACACCCCACTCAGATCCGGCTTGCCATCGGTCGTTCGCGCGGGCTGGTAGCCGGCGTTGCGACGTGAGGACCGTACTTGCGCCCAGACCGAGCCGATGACGATAGCGGCAACGATTGCAACGAGCGCGGCTTTGAACCAGGTCGACATCGCTGAGTCTTTCTGCCGGCCGAGATTATGGGATCTTTGGTACCTCGCACACAACAACGGCCTCCGCCGAATCGATCTGGCGGTAGACTCCCCGCATGAGGAAGGCTCTTGTGCTCTCCGGAGTGGTCGCGGGCCTCGCTCTGCTCCTTGATTCAGGCACTGCGGCGCAACAACCCCCTCCCGCATCGGAACGATGGGTCACCGCGTGGGGAACCTCGCAGAGCGGACTCGGCACGGACGCGATGTCGAACACCACGGTACGGATGATGGCAAGAGTGACCGTTTCGGGCCAGGCCGTGCGCATTCGAGTCGACAACACGTTTGGGACCTCGCCGCTCGTCATCGGGAAGGCGTACGTCGGATATCGGATTCAGGGGGCAGCGGTTGCGCCCGGGTCGAATCGACCAGTCTCTTTCAACAAGTCCGCAGGTGTGACGATTCCCGCCGGCAGAAGCGTGACGAGCGATCCGGTGCCGATGAATGTATTGGCGCAGCAAGACCTGGCTGTGAGCCTGCACCTCCCGGGCGCCGGCGTGCGGCCCAGCCAACACGGCGGAGCCCAGGTGACGTCTTACTTGGCGGCCAATGGTGCTGGCGATGTGGCGGCCGAGGAAAGCGCCAAGCCCTTTACCGCCACGACCACTTCAATGTTCTGGCTGAAGTCCATCGACGTGTCCTCTTCCTCCGCCCCAGGATCGATCGTCGCGTTCGGCGATTCCATTACCGACGGCACCTGCTCGACCGTCGATGCGCACGATCGATGGGAAGACTTGGTCGCCGTGCGTCTGGCACTCGATGCGGCCGGCCGCGGAAACAACGACGCACACAAGGCGGTCGTCAACGAAGGGATCGGAGGCAACACGATCACGCGTGAGAACCTGCAACCGCCGCCCGACAGCCCTCCGGGCGTCGAGCGTTTCGAGCGCGACGTGCTGACCCATTCCGGGGTGACGCACATGATCTTGTTCATGGGCACCAACGATATCCGCCGTGGTGCGCCTGCCGCACAAGTCATCGCGGGAATGCAGGACCTCGCGAGGCGAGCAAAGGCCCGTGGCCTGAAGACGATCGGCGTCACGATCATTCCACGACACAACCGGCCGCCCGAACCGAACAACACGGGATGGGATCCGGCCAAGACGCAGATCCGGCACGAGGTGAATCAATGGATCCGCACCAAAGCCCCGTTCGACGGGCTCATCGATTTCGACAAGGTCGTGCAGGATCCGAAGAACGTCGATCTGATTCTTCCTGCGTTCAACTGTGGTGACGGCATCCATCCGAGCCCGCGCGGCTACTACGAAATGGGCCGATCGGTGCGCCTCGGACTCTTCCAATGACGGTGCCGAATCAACGAATCCGATACGACAGGCCACTCAGGACTCGCATATCGCGTACCGTGTCGTCGGTGGTGCGATCCAGCGTGAACAGGAGCGACACGGTGCGACCAACATTGATGGATGTCGAGCCGCTCCATCGACGCGTCCGCGGTCGCGTTTCGATGATCACGCCGTCCAATTGCGCGAATCGAATGACGGAGAGTGACGTCGAGTAGTCGACCGATGCGTAGGCGGCGCGACCGATGCCACGGCCGACGGATACGTATCGCGAGTGATATGGGCCCGTCGAGTGTTCGATACGCGCATCCGAGACCGCGACGTCTACACCGGTCTTCATGACGTCTCCGGCCTGTCCGCCAAACGTCACACGTGCCGTAGGTGCGTCATCGCGATTGTTGCGGTCGCGCGCATACGACGCATACACGTGAACACTGCGGACGGGTTGCACCGTTACGCGGCCTCCAGCCGATTCGTACGTGAGGCCTTCCACGGCCTGTTGTGTGAGAGAACGCCCCGTGAGAAGGTCAGCGGTGAGCTGACGTGCATCGAGCGCCCGACCACGGTTGTAGGTGCCGAGCAGTTCGAGCCGCGATGCGGGACTGACGCGGACATTTGCCAGAAAGTACGAGAGCCCGCGCTGCGCCACACCTTGCGCGGGACCACGGACTTCGTACTCGGCTGCCTGGTACACGTTGACGGCACGTCCCATCGGAAGAAAGTTGGTCGTCGACAGAACCGAGCGTTCCGTCATGGAACCCTGTTGGACGCGTGCATAGCCGATGACGTGACGTTGAAGATATCCGCGCTGAATGGCGGCGTACACTCCGCCTTTACGAACATCAGGGGCGTAACCGACGTCGAACGATTTCGGTTCGAGGCCGATGAACCCCCCGACTCGAACCCGCGTTTTTGTGCTCGACGGTCGCTGCGCGATTTCCACCAACGCACCGGCGAGGTTGCCAATCGTTCCCAGATCGGGCAGCCACATATGACCCGCGCGTACCCTGACCCCGGTTTCGCCGCCGACGCGCGCGCCGACGAATCCGGTGTATAGGGACAAACGATCGGGATGTGCTCCCGTGAGCCACCGGGACTGACGGACGTCCAGGCCGATCTCCAACCCGTTCGAGGCGCTCTCACGTTCCGGCGTTTCGAATGTCGCGGCGGTCGTCACCACAGCTTCCGACTGCGGTCCCAGTCCCTCCACGTCGCGTCGTGCGGCGTCCGTATGTACGCTGACGCGCCCGGATATCCCGGCAGCGTTCTGCGGTGTCGCGATCGCGGGAACGATCAGCAGCACCCCGGCAAGCCGCGCGATGCGCCTGAGCGCGCCCGACGCCACGACGGGTTTCTTAGTGTCGTCCATTAGGGTGGCAGCTATAGCAGGCGAGTGAGTCGTACCGGTAGCCAGCACGTCCGCGATGCTTCGCGTCCATGGTGGAGCGGTCGTGTTCGTGACACACGAGACAGGTGAATACCGCGTAGCTGGTGCTCGTCTGATGGCACGTCGCGCACGACTGGCGGTGCGGACCAGAGGTGATTGGGAATCGGTGACTGAAGGTCCCCTGCTGCCACGAGGTGTCGGTTGCGCGATGACACCCTTCGCAGGTCGGAGGGAATCCAGCAGCAAGGTGGTTCGGCGAGGACGTCCTGTCGTACAGCGTTCGATGGCAGCCGACACAGTCGCGCGGCGTGCCGAGGTAGACGTTGTTCACATGACAAGCGGAACACGCCGCCTGCGCATGCCTGCCAACGAGAGGGTAGAAGGTGTGGGCGGTCGCGCCGCGGAAGCTCGTGTCGCTGGCCCGGTGACACATCTCGCACGTCGTGGAGAATCCCGCGGCAACGTGATTGGGTGCCTGTGTGGCCCGGTAATCCTTCTCGTGGCACGCAATGCACGTCGCCTGCGTCATGCGAAACGTGCCGTTCTGATGACATGACTGGCACGACAGCGTGCGATGCGCCGCACCCAGTGCCATGCCGGTCATCCCGCCGTGATTCCATTGGACGGACGTCCACGCCGACGTGCGGTGGCAGGTCTCACACTGCGTCCCAAGCTGCAACCGGTAACGATCGTCCTGACGACGCGTCCAGTGACAGTCGAAGCACCTCGACGGTGTGCCCTTGTACGTGCCTTGGAGATGGCACGATTCGCACGCGACGTCACGGTGGCGACCGTCCAGATGAAACGGCGTCTGATCGTGGAAAGCGCGGCTGGTCGGGTCGAACTGCGCCGCGGCAGGCGCCGCACACAGGAGGACAACTGCCGCAGCAATCGTGACTACGCCGAATGACCGTTGCGTACATCTTTCTGTCATGGCCGATGACACGTCTCACACCTGGGCCCCAAGGCCCCGTGATGAACGTCCGTATGACAACTCACGCACGACGTCGACTGCTTGAACGACATAAGAGAGCCGGCCCCGGCGCCGGCCCGCGTCACAGTCGGTTTGTGACACACCTCGCAGGTCGCTGTCAGATGTCGGCCCGTGAAGAACGACTTCAGGGCGCTCGCGTTGATGTGGGTGTACGTGGTGACCTGGAATGTGTTCGTCGAATGACACCGCTCGCATTGCAGCGACACCTCGCCACGATGCGAGTCCTGATGGCAGTTCGCACATGCTGTTCCGATCCCCTTGAAGACGCGCGCTTCGCCGTGACCCGACGGGAAATCGGCCGTCGCCGACTTATGACACGCGATGCACATGACGGCGGCGTGTTTGCCCATCAACGGGAACGTCGTGCGCTCATGTGCGAAGGCGCTTATCGCGAAGTGAGCCGTCTGCACCGAATGACACGTTTCACAGGCGGTACCGAGCTGACCGAGGTGAACGTCGCGGTGGCACGACGCACATCGTTCGGTGGTATCCACGAAACCGACACGGATCGGACGAGCGTCCGCGGCCGACGGTAGCGGTCCGAGTGTGTTCGCGTGGCATTTCGCGCACGTCAGCGACGCGTGCTGCCCCTGGAAGAACGGTCCCGGCTTGGCGTGCACGAAGGTCGTCACCTGGAACGTTCGCGCGTTGTGGCAGCTCGCGCATACCGTCCCCAGCTCGCCTCTGTGGACGTCCATGTGACACGAGGCGCATTCGGTGCGAAGCCCGCGAAAATCCGCGTCGCTTCTCACCGCCGCGACCCGCCTCCCAACGTTGACGCTCTTGTGGCAGTCGACGCACGCGAGCATCGCGTGCCTCTCGGTCAGCGGAAAGCGCGTGGAGCTGTGATCGAACTGCCCCTTCTGAAAACCTGACTCGCTGTGACAGGCCTTGCAGTCCTGCCTGAACGTGCCCTGATGCGGATCCTTGTGGCAGCTCGAGCAGAGCTCAGCCTTTGGCTTTACTGCCATCGCCGGCATCACGTGGCAGGCGATGCACGACACTGATGCGTGCAGACCCTTGAGCGGGAACGCCGTGCGCGTGTGATCGACTTTCGTGGTGCGCCATGTCTGTGTGATGTGACAGGACGAACACGCGGTCCCGAACGCCTGCCGGTGTCGATCCTGATGACAGGCGCTGCACGTCGCGAACGCGACGCCTTTGAACGTGTTCCCGCGGTGGCAGGACTCACAACCGACCGACATGTGCGCCCCAGTCAGCGGAAACGCGGTGCGTGAATGGTCGAACCGGCTCTTCGTATTGGCGAACTTCACTGAGGTCGCGTGGCACGTGGTGCACTGCGTGCCGAGCGTTCCTTTGTGCGGATCCGTGTGACATGAGGCGCACGACACCTCGAGCCCCAGAAACGAGCGGGTCTTGTGACACGCGGCGCAGGACCCCGCGAGCGTGGCATGCAGGCCATCAAGCGGAAACCCGGTGTCCCGCCGATGATCGAACCGTCGCTGATCGAATGGCCGCAGCTCGGCATCAGGACCGTTGTGCTCGACGTGGCACGTTACGCAGTTACCTGTGACGTTCCGGTGAACGCCTTTCTTCTGCGCGATCCGCTGCGACACCGGTTGATGGCACACGAGGCATTTCGTGGCGGAGACCTGCTCGCCGGCGGCGTGACACTTCAAACAATTGGTGATCCCCTCGAGCGAGGCATGGGCACGCGCCAGTCGCCCCGGCGACACAAGGGCGCCAAGTTGAGCGGATGCCGACCGCGGAGCCGCCACGCCGAGCAGTAACGTGGCCATCAGAACCACCCACCCGCGAGCAATAACCGTGAATCGGCGAGCCATGTCCGGTCGGCGTTACAGAAACAGGCGCGCATATCCAAGGTACAGCGCGACAGCCACGTGTATGCCCACGATCAGGAACATCGCGGAGACCAGCGGTCGATGGAAGACGTGCCACGCCTCGAACAGACGATGCGTGCGCTGGAGATGCGCGGCCCTTCGGGCAAGGGTGGATCGCTCCGCGGCGAGTGCGATGCAATCGCGCAGTGTGTCGGCGTTGACCCCGGCTGCCCGCAGACGTCGCGCGAGCACAAACAACCGCAGGCGCTCAGCCGCCTCGCCGAAGAACAGGTCCATGACGCCGCGCGCGCGCTGACGATCGACGTCAATCGACGCGTCAAACGCGTTCATGTGCCGCCGCGCGGCTTCCGCTATCGTCGCCGACCTAAGCTGTGCGCGCACTGCGTCGAGCCGCGTCTCCACCTCGCGACGCGACAATTCGACACCGCGGATCGTTTTCGGAATGCGGACGTACAGATATCGACCCACGAAGCCGGAGGCCCAAACGGTCATCATCAACCAGTAACCGACCGAAATCAGACCGTTGAACTTGAACGACGTATGAAACGTGATGAGGACCGGACCGACGACGCCGAAGAAGATGTGCATCTCGAGCCAGTTCTTCAGTGCGCCGACCGTTGACAGCCGCTTCCACCGCTTCCGCACCGCGTACGGAATCGTGCACAGCATCGCGACGACACCACCTGCGCCAAGCGTGAGACCGACGGCTCCAGACGGACGCAGCAGCGCATGCGCGGGGAGATAACCGCGGGTCGCCAGCGGCGCGCGGTAGTACTCCCAGCCGCCGAAGACTTCGAGCAGCACCAACGCGACCGCGCTACAGAACAGACCCGCGATGACGAGGACGTGAGTCAGGGCGCGGGTCGTCAACCACGGCTCGCCCGACTCGTTGACCGCCGTTGTCGATGGGAGCGTGTATCCAGTGACGCCCATCACGCTTCCACGACACAGTCGCTGACAGCCCATGAAACGCACGGGAGCACGTAACCCGCCGCTCGATCCTCTGGATCGAGCACGTCAGATCGACAGTCGACAGTTCCTTCGCGCACCCGCGTACGGCAGGCCTGGCACACCCCCGACCGGCACGAGAACGCCATCTCGACACCTTCCGATTCCGCGATCTCGAGCAGAGTCAGGGACGACGCTGCCGCAGCGATTCGTCCACTGCAGGCAAACGTCACCGAAGCGGCTTGACCGGCGGCGGGGCGTTCATCGCCCGCGCGACCGGCGACCGGGTCGCCTGCCGAATCGGCATGAAGGGCTGTCGCCGCGACCGCAAGCTCGAAATGTTCGGAGCGAATCTGACCGGGCGGAACCGCGAGCGTCTGGAAAAGCGCCGTCGTGTCCGCAATCATCTGAGCGGGACCGCAAATGCAGAAGATCGACTGATCGGGGTGCGTGACGTACTGCCGAACCATCGAGGCGTCGATTCGCCCGGTTCGCCAGCGTGTTGCCGATGACGGACGTGTCAGCGTGATCCCGATGCGGACCTGTGGGTGACGCTCGGCGATGAGCCGAAGTTCGCCGACAAAGGCGAGATCGTTCTCCGAGCGAGCCGAATAGAGCAGCGTGACCGGCCGCGACGGCTCGATCGCGACCGCGTGTCGCAGCATCGAGAGCAACGGCGTGATCCCAATGCCGCCTGCAACCAGCACAATCGGCCGATCGTCGCCAGCGGGGTACACGAAGGTTCCAGCAGGCCGGCCGACCACAACCGATGTCCCGGTCCGCAGCGTCGCGTGGAGCATGGTCGAAACCACTCCCTGGCGACGGACGGAAATTTCGAGATAGCCTCGCGTTTCCGGAGACGAGCTCACGGAGTAGCAGCGCACGTGAGGCTTGCCATCGACGCGAACGCGTACGGGCACAAATTGGCCTGAAGAGAAATCAAAGCCGTGTGGTCGAAGAAGCCGGAAGGTCTTGATGTCGTTTGCTTCGTCGAGCACGGCAACGACCGAAGTCGTTTCGAAACGGTTCGTCGCGACGGGTTTCCGGTCGTGCACGGGCGTTGAACGCCGTGGTGCAGCAGTCGAACGCGGGGCGAGAGCCTCGCAGATGGCGAACCAGGCCACGTGTGCGGCCAACCCGACGCCGATAGCGGCCGGAGACGACCAAATCCATGGGGCGACCGGGAACAAGAACGACGACAATACGAAAGGGCTCAACAGACCGCCCTGACCGGCTCGATGACGGCGAAGGATCGCCAGCGCCACGTGGATAGCTGTGGCGAACGCTGGAGCGAAATCGGGTCGCAAGAAGTCCGTGGAAAGGGGACTCCGGGGGAGAATCAATCTCCGTTCCACTCAGCCGACGTGCACGTAAGGTGCTTACCCTGCGTCTGTGCGAGCGGTGAGCGACCGCAATGACCGGCGGCAATTACATGCTTGTACAAGGAATCGCAAAAACGACAGTCACCAAGTTTGCGTCAGACACCGCACGTCATTCCGCCATACTTGGGATGTAAGAACGACCGCCTGACGGGTGCAGGCTGCCCGGAATTTCTGCCGGCAGTTAGCCGGGCGGGGTAGTAAACCGCCTGCCTGGCGCCCCAGTAATGTCACTTGCGGATACATCAGCGAGGGTCTCACCAATGGTCCGGAGGCAATCCCCGGCGGCCGTTTCGGCAGTGTTCGCTGCGGCGCTGCTCGCCTCGCAGCCGTTTGCGAATGCGCAGGACGCAGTAAAGGGCGCAGCGCTGCTGGCGGAAGCGCGCAAAGCGCTCGGAGGCGAGGATAAGCTCGCCGCGGTCAAGCGGCTTCAGGCCTCCGGAACCTTCCTTCGCTCCACCGGCCCCGATCAGGTCGTCGACGGCGACGTCGACGTGTTCATCGAGCTGCCGGACAAGTACCGCAGGAACGAGATCACCGGATTTGCGGGCGCGAACGTCGAGCGCACCGAAGCGCTCAACGGCGCGGACGTCTGGGACGAGACGAGCGGCGGACTGGCCGCGGGGCGCGGCTTCGGCGGCGGAGGGGGCTTCGGCCGCGATCGTGGAGGTGGTGGTGGCGGGTTCCGCGGAGGCGGCTTCGACCGCGGCCGCAACCAGCCGCAGAACGCCGGCGCCACTCAAGCCGATGCTTCTCAGGCAGACGAACGAGTCAGAGAACTGCAGCGCCGCACGCGGCAGGCGGAGTTTGCGCGCCTGGCGCTCGTGTGGCTGCTGAGCGTCGACGGACCGGCTGCATGGATCGGTACGGCGCAAGCGCCCGAAGGAACGGCCGATGTTCTCGAAGTCAAACCGGCGAACGGCGTGCCGACGCGTCTCTTCCTCGATCCAATGACGCATCTACCGCTGATGATCACCTGGTCGGGCCAGCCATCGCGCGGCGGCGACATCCGGCGGCGCGGGGCGGCAGCGCCAGCGCCTCCGGCACAGGGACAGGCCACGCTCGTGCTGCACATGGGCGAGTACAAGACGGTGAACGGCATCAGGCTGCCGCACTTGATCACTCGTGGCACGGAAGACACCACGCAGGAAGAGATTAAGGTCAAGAGCTTCAAGATCAATCCGACGTTCAAGGCCGACACCTTTACTCATAGTCAGTGATGCGCACCGCACTTGCGCTGGCCGTGCTGTGTGTCGCCTCGCCTGCGCTGGCGCAAGCGCCTGCGGCGAACGGGCCGGCGCAGCTGCGCGTGACGGTGCTCGATCAGACGACCGCGGGCATCCCTGCGGCAGTCGTCACGGTCACGGTTCCCGGAGCGGCTCCAGTGAAGGTTGTCGCCGATGAACGCGGCGTCGCTACCGTCCCCGGGCTTCCCGCCGTTGCGGCGCAGGTCCATGTCGAAGCAGCCGGCTTCGTGGCGCGTGACGCGCCGGTGACGCTGCGTCGGGGCACGAACACCCAGACCGTGACGCTGACGATTGAAGGCTTCCAGGAGCAGGTCCTCGTCGACGATGCGGCGGCAGCCGCGGAGACGTCGGGAGGCGCCACCACGACCAACGTGCTCGACGAGAGTGTCGTCGAGCAACTGCCGGACGACCCCGATGAACTCCAGGCCGTGCTCGAACAGATGGCCGGCGGCGTCGGCGCGGTCTTCCGCGTGAACGGTTTCACGGGCGGCCGCCTTCCGAACCGTGAGGACATCCGTCAGATCCGGTTCCGTACGAATTCGTTCGCCGCCGACAACCACGATGCGGGGCGCGTGCAGGTCGAGATCATCACTCGTCCGAACGTGACGGCATGGACCGGGAACCTGAATGCCAACATCCGCAACGACATCTTCAACGCGCGCGACGCGTTTGCCGCGACGAAGACGCCGCAGAACATCGCGCGCGTCGGCGGCGGCATCCGCGGACCGATTGTCGTGCGCAAGACGTCGCTGCGCCTGAATCTCGACCGCAACGAGTCGAACACCGCCGCCAACATCTACGCCCTCAGGCCGGACGGCAGCCCGTTCCTTGGATTCGTCTCGAACCCGTCACACAACACCTTCGGCGTCGTCGGCATCGAGCACGCGCTGACCGATATGCAGACACTGCGCGTCGAATATCAACGGCAGCAGAACGTCTCGCGCAACGGCGGCGTCGGCGGCTTCAATCTGCCGGAGAGGGCGAACAATCGCGACAACGGTAACGGACAACTGCGGACGCAGGTGCAGGGGCTGTTCGGACGATCGACACTCAACGAATTCCACTTCGAGTGGCGCGACACCTGGAACAACCAGGTGTCAGTGTCCACGGCGCCGGCGGTCAACGTCCTCGACGCGTTCAACGCCGGAGGCTCGGGCATCAACACGCACTCGAACCAGCGCACGTTCAATATGGCCGACAACCTGGACTTCACGATCGGCCGCAAGCACGCGACCCGTGTGGGCTTCGAGCTGTCTGGCGGTCGGTACAAGTACTTCGACGCGCGAAACGCCACCGGGACGTTCACATTCAGCAGCCTCGACGCCTATCGCGCGGGAACGCCGCTCCAGTTCACGCAGCGGCTCGGCGAGGTGAACACATCGTTTACCGCCTATCAGGGCGCGGTCTACTGGCAGGACGACATCCGCACGACGCGCACGCTGACGATCAGCGTCGGCGTCCGGCAGGAGATGCAGTCGCTGATCGCGGACACACTGAATCTGATGCCGCGCCTGGGACTCACCTACAGCCCGCGCAGCAGCAAGACGATCATCCGTGGGGGCTACGGGCTGTTCTACGACTGGTACGAATCGAACCTGTACGATCAGACGCTTCGCGTGAACGGCATCGCGCAGCGCGACCTGCGCGTGAACTGTCCCGGCTATCCCGATGCGTTTGCCGCGTCATCCGATCCGTTGTGCCAGGCGGCGTTTGGAGGAGTCCCGGTCGTGCAACCCGGTGGGCGCATTCAGGCGCATCCGGATCTGCGCATGCCGCACGTGCATCAAGCGTCGGCGAGCATCGAGCGTCCGATTGGCGCAAACCTGCGGACGATGATCAGCTATCAGATGCTGCGCGGCCGTCACCAGATGCGCTCGCGCGACATCAACACGCCCGATCCGCTGACCGGTCTCAGGCCCGAACCGACCATCGGCAGCGTGACGCAATTCGAATCGACCGGCAAGTCTGCGCGCGACAGCCTGAACGTCAATGTCGCATACGCGATCCCACGCCGGCAGATCAACGTGGCGATGAACTACACCCTGGCGCAGTTCAAGAATCACGCGGATAACGCGATGCAACTGCCGGTGGACAGCTATAACCCCGATGCGGAATGGGGTCCCTCGTCACAAGACATCCGGCACCGCCTGCAGGCGAACGTCTTTCTTCCGCCACTGCGGGGCTTTCGCCTGTCGGTCAACGGATTGGTCTATCAGTCGGGCGCGCCGTACAACATCACGACGGGGCGCGACGACAACCACGATCTCGTCATCAACGATCGTCCGCTTGACGCGTCGGGCACGATGGTCAGGCGCAACAGCGCACGCGGCGCGGCACGATGGGGAGACCTGAGCATGCGCCTCGGGCGGGCATTCGCGTTCGGGCGCCGCTCGGCGGAGAGCGGGACGCCGCCCGGCCGTAATGTCGAATTCTTCGCGCAGGCCGACAACGTGCTCAACCGCGTGAACTTCACGAACTATGCGGGGACGATGACGTCGCGACTCTTCGCACAGCCGACCGCCGCGTCGCAGGCGCGACGGGTGCAGGTCGGCATGCAGTTGCGGTTTTAGTCAATCCCAAACCCCAAATCCCAAATGTTCTTCGTGCCTCCGTGGTTCGTGAAACGACTTGGGATTTGGGATCTACGAGGGCGCCGCCCCCTGAATATTCAGGTACACCGCATACAGCGACTGGCTCGCGACCATGAACAGCCGGTTGCGCTTCGGGCCTCCAAACGTGATGTTCGCGCAAACTTCCGGCAGCCGGATGCGGCCGATGAGTTTGCCGGTCGGATTCCAGACGGTGACGCCGCTATACCCGAGCTCCCGTCCTGCGTTGCTGCCTGCCCAGAGATTGCCGTCCACGTCGACGCGAATGCCGTCGGGCGCGCACTTGATGCCGTCGATCATGAAATCGCTGAACAGCTTCGGCGCGCCCAGCCGGTTGTTGGCGCCAACATCGAAGACGTAGACGCTGCGATCGCCGCCGCGCCCGGTGTCGCCGGGGAATTTCGCAAAGCTGACGACGTACAGCTTTTTCTGATCGGGTGAAAACGCGAGGCCGTTGGGATCCGGCAGCACACCTTCGTCCGCCAGCAAATCGACGCGGCCGCTCGGATCGATGCGGTAGACGCCGGTCGGCAACTCGCGATGGAACGTCCCTAGATCGGGCGGAATGCCGATACGCGGATTGACGTGGCCTGCCTGATTCAGGCCGGTCCCCGCGGCGTCGGGCTGCCCTTCGAACAGCTGGCCGCCGTAGGCAGGATCCGTAAACCAAATGCTGCCGTCCGGGTGCGCGATCACATCGTTGGGCGAGTTGAGACGCTTGCCGTTGTACTTGTCGGCGAGGATCGTGATCGTCCCGTCGTGCTCGTAGCGGACCACACGACGCGTCAGGTGCTCGCACGAGATCTGGCGTCCTTGGTAGTCGAACGTGTTGCCATTGCTGTTGTTCGACGGATTGCGGAAGACAGAAACGCCCGCGGTGTCCTCGAGCCATCGCATCTGCATGTTGTTGCCGATGTCGCTGAACGCGAGGAATCGTCCAACGCTGCTCCACGCCGGTCCCTCGAGCCACAGGCCGCCGGTCCACAGCCGTTTGATCGAGTTCACCGGAACGGTGAGGCCATCGAATGACGGGTCAACGGTGAGAATGTCGGGATCAGTAAAGTAAGTCGTCGGCTGACTGAAATCGCGGGGAGGATTCGAGATCACCGTCGGCGGCGAGGCTCGCTGCGCGAGCAGCGAATCACCGGCGAGCGCGGCGCCAGCGACGGCGCCGATCGCCTTCACCATGCCGCGCCGCGAGATCTGCTGTGTCTTCATGACTCGTATTTTTCATTAAAATGCCCAATGACGGAAAAGGAAAAGGAATGAGGGGAAACGAATGAAGGTTCGACTTGCCGTCGGCATCGCGGGTATCTGGATCGCCGCATCCGTTCTCTCCGCGCAGCAGCAGGGCGGCAGCGCGGTCGCGATTGACGCCGATGACGTCGGCGGCATCGTGACGAGCGCCAAAGGACCGGAAGCCGGCGTGTGGGTGATCGCCGAGACGCGTGAGCTGCCGACGCGCTTTGCCAGGATCGTCGTGACCGACGATCGCGGCCGTTACCTGCTTCCCGATCTGCCGAAGGCGAACTACGACATCTGGGTGCGCGGCTACGGTCTCGTCGACTCACAGAAGGTGAAGGCGGCGCCTGGCAAAGCGTTGAATCTCACCGCGTCCGTCGCGCCAAATCCAAAGGCCGCGGCGCAGTACTACCCTGCGGCGTACTGGATGTCACTGCTCAACGTGCCGGAGAAGAGTGAGTTTCCCGGGAAAGGCGGCGCCAGCAACTTCACCGCCAACATCAAGAGCCAGGATCACTTTCTGGCGCTGATGAAGACGGGGGACATCTTCGGAAGCTGCATGACATGCCACCAGCTTGGCGACAAAGCGACGCGGGAGATTCCGAAGGAGCTCGGCACGTTCGCCAGCAGCCGCGAAGCGTGGTTGCGGCGCATCCAATCGGGCCAGGCCGGCGCCGACATGGTGAAGATGTTCAGCTTCATGGGCATGCAGCGCACGACCGCGATGTTCGCCGACTGGACGGATCGCATCGCCGGAGGCGAGCTGCCGCCGGCGCCGCCGCGTCCACAGGGCGTGGAGCGGAACATCGTCATCACCGAGTGGAACTGGGGTGACGCGAAGACGTATCTCCACGATCTCGCGGTCACCGACCGACGCAACCCGACTGTCAACGCGAACGGCCTGGTCTTCGGCGCGCCCGAAATGAGCACGGACAACAACCCGGTGCTCGATCCCGCCTCGTCAAAGACCTCGATGCTCAACGTGCCGCCGCAGGATCCGAAGACGCCGCGGGCGTCGGGGCCGAACCTGAAAGCGTCGCCGTTCTGGGCCGACGAAGCGATCTGGACCAGCCGGAGCGACGTCCACAACGCCATGTTCGACAGCCAGGGCCGCCTCTGGATGACTGCGCGTATCCGTCCACCGGCAACGCCCGCGTGGTGCAGGGCCGGCTCGAGCCACCCGTCCGCAAAACGTTTCCCGATGAACGAGGCCGTGCGCCAGGCGGCGATGTACGACCCGAAGACGAAGAAGCTGTCTTACATCGACCTGTGCTTCCACGCGCATCACCTGATGTTCGCGGAGGATGCCAACAACACGCTCTGGTTCAACGACCTCGGCATGGGTCACTCGATCTTCGGGTGGCTGAACACCAAGATGTGGGATCAGACGCAGGACGCCCAGAAGTCTCAGGGGTGGACGGGGCTTGTCCTCGACACGAACGGCAATGGCAAGCGCGACGCGTATGTCGGCGCCAAGGACCCGATCGATCCCGCCAAAGACAAGTTGATTGGCGACGAGCTCTACAGCGTCAACCCGGCTCCGGACGGATCGATTTGGGGCTCGGTCAACGGCTATCCAGGCGCGATCATCCGGTTGACTCCCGGCCCGAATCCGACCGAGACGTCGCTCGCTGAACGGTTCGAGGTGCCTGCCGACAAGGGGTACGCGGCGCGCGGCATGGACGTGGATCGGAGCGGTGTCGCCTGGGTGGCGCTCGGCAGCGGCCATCTGGCCAGCTTCGACCGCCGCAAGTGCAAAGCGCCGCTCAACGGACCGAAAGCCACCGGCCGCCACTGCGATGAAGGGTGGACCTTCTATGCGCAGCCGCTGCCGCAGTTCAAGAACCTGAAGCAGTCAGGGAGCGTCGAAGGCAGCTATTTCGCGTGGGTCGATCAGCGGAACACGTTCGGCCTCGGCGACAACACGCCGATTGCGACCGGCAATGAGTCCGACGGGTACCTCGCACTGAAGGACGGCAAGTGGGTCACCATCCGCGTGCCGTATCCGATGGGGATGTACTCGAAAGGGATCGACGGACGCATCGACAACCCGAATGGCGGATGGAAAGGACGCGGGCTGTGGGTCACAACCAGCACGCGGACGCCGTTCCACATGGAGACGGGTAAGGGCCAGACACCCATGGCGATGCACATCCAGCTTCGGCCGGATCCGCTCGCCAAATAGAAAAGGCACAAATGGAAGAGCCGGGTCCACAAGGACCCGGCCTACACTCTCCGCTAATTCGTCCCCTTATAGTCCAACGCCACGAGTCGCGATTCGGCGCAGTCCTTCATGATGTCGGTGAACTTCGCGAACTGGTCGACGGTCAGGACGAAGGGATTGGGCTGATTCGGCATCTCACGAATCTGCTCCATCCAGCCGGTCTCGTTGCCGAACAGGCCAGGATGCCCGTTGATGAGCGCCTGCGCCTTCACCTGCTTCGCGTAATCCAGTGCGCTGTCGAACGCCGTCAGCGACGCACGATCAGGCGTGATGTTCGCACCCGACAGCATCAAGACGGTGATCGCCTTGCCGTGATCCTTCACGGGGATGTAGTAGGCAAGACTGCCCGGCGTGTGGCCCGGCGTGATGCGCACGGTGATCGTCTCGTCGCCGACCGTGATTTTCTGGTTGTCCTGTGTGACTTCGACGTCGCGCTTCGGAATAGGCCGGTTCGCTTGCGGGCCACGGGCGTTCGGGTTCGGCTTCTCGATCATGTCCCAGTCGACCTTGCTCATCGCGATCTTCGTCCCATATTTCTGTTGGAAATACGGCGCGCCGCCGAAGTGATCGAAATGGCCATGACCGACGATGATGGTTTTCACGTTGGCGGGGTTGAGACCGATCTTCTTCAACGAGGGCTCGATGATCTCGACGGCATCCTTCTCGTTGTTGAGCGCGTCGATCATCAGGATTCCCTGATTGGTCGGGATCACCCACGCGCCGATCGTGTTGTAGCCGATGAAGTACATGTTGTCGAAGATCTTCACGGGCTCCATCACGCGCGTCGGCTCCGGCGGCAGGCCCGCGTTCTGTCGAAGCACCGCCGGACGTTGCGGTCCGAGCGCGCCGCACGATTTCTCGAAGCGCTCCTGCAGCCGCCAGTCGGTGCCCGCCACGTCGAACGCCTTTTTCACGAGCGCCTGCGCTTCTTTTGAATTCCGATACTGATCGTCGGTCGGGTAGGCGTCGTTGCCCGCCGTCGTTCCGCCGACCGCGCGACGTGCCGGTGCCCCGGCACCCTGCGGGGCCTGTCCCTGCTGCGCGCTGATCTCCACCTGTAATGCCATGGCGGCGAATGCCGCGATAGCTGTTCCCACCGCCATTCGTTTCAGCATTGCTTTCTCCTATTTGATCTTGCCGAACAGCTCTCCTTTATCGAGCACGTCGGCCCGAGTAGGACCGTATCCGGAAATAAGCACCCACACTTCTTCCTCGTGCGCACCGTCATAGTGGAGGCCACCGGAGGGATGCCGCATGAATTCGCCGGTTTTCAACCCGACTTCTTTCGCGTGCTCCCACGTCTTGGTGCCTTCGCCGGTGTACCACGTCCCCTTCAACACGACGCAGTGCCGCTCGTCGGGGTGTGTATGTGGCCTGCTCATCGTGTTCGGCGGGAATCTGTTGATCGTCAGGTAGAAGCCGGGCTTGCTCGGATCGCCTTCAAGGACGACGGTCTGCACGCCAAGCTTGTTCCCCTCGGTCGCATTCCACTTGAACTTGTCGATGTTGAGGCGGATGAACTCGCGCGACGGGAACGTGCCGAACTCCGCCTGACGGTTGGCGCCCGGCGCGGCGGCCTGCTGCGCGTTCAGCGACACAGCCGCGGTAATCAGCGTGACGGCTGCCCACGATGCCACTCTCGAAACCTTCATGGAACCCCCTCTAAGGCTGCCGATTATCCTGCGATTAAATCCCAAACCCCAAATCCCAAAAACCCAAATCCCAAGACTCGATCAAGAGCGTCGGTTTTGGATTTGGAATTTGGGATTTGGGGCCTGGGATTTCCATTTCAATCTCTGAACTCCTGCGGCTTGATGACCACCTTGATCGCTCCGTCGACCTTCTCTTTGAAGTACCGGATCGCCGTTGGCAGCTCGTCGAAGGCAAACGTATGCGTGTGGAGCGGAGATGGATCGAGCTTCTTCTGCGCGATGAGCGAGGCGGCGCGACGGACGGCGCTCTGCCCTTCGCCGCGGATGCCGTAGAGATAGATGTTGTTGGTCACGATGTGCCCGACGTCCACGAGCGCCGGCTTCTGCGAAAAGGCGCCGAGACAGACGCGGCCGCCTCGCTTCAGCATGTAGACGGCGTCGTTGACCGCATTCGGCGCCCCTGAACACTCGAACACGAGGTCGGCGCCGCGCCCATCGGTCAGCTTGCGAACGGCGTCGACCACCGGCTCACGGGAGGCGTTGATGACGACGTCGGCGCCGACGCGCGTTCCCACGTCAAGCCGGCTATCGACAATATCGGTGAGGATCACGGGGCTCGCCCCAAGCGCCTTCCCGACAGCAACGGCTGACAAGCCGACCGGTCCCGCGCCGGTGACGACCAGGCTCTCGCCGGCGACGAGCCCGCCGAGGACGTCGAGGCCGTAGGTGGCGGTGCCGGCCGTCACAATCAATGTCGCGACCTCGTCGCTCAGATGTGGCGGGACCCGCACGAGCGTGTTGACGTGATTGACCGCGTACTGCGCGAAGCCGCCGTCGGTCGTAAAGCCGTTGGCCCGATGCCCTTTGCTCAATGCGCCGTAATTGCGGCCGTAGTTCAGACAGGACGTGTACATCCCCTGGCGGCAGCGCTCGCATCGGCCGCAGCCCGCATGGATTTCAACCGCCACCCGCTCGCCAACGACAAATTCGTCGACCGTGGGTCCGAGTTCCACAATCGCGCCCATGTACTCGTGACCGGGGGTGAAGTTCCTGTTGAACGGAGGCTCGCCGCCGATGATGGCGGGAGGCCCATGGCCGATGACGTCGAGATCCGTGGCGCAGATCGCCACAGCATCTATCCGGACCAGCACTTCCGCCACACCGGGTGTGGGCACCGGCTTGTCGACGAGGCTCAGTTGGCCGGGATCGCCGAGCACCCACGCCTTCATGACTTTCATAATTTTCCTAGGCTATATCATCCGTTTTCGCGCCTCGAAAAGCATCGGAGCCGGCTATCGCTTGTAAACAGGGTGTATATAATCTTGCGTTCGACCACGTGGTTTGCCAGAAGGAGGCACTGATGAAACTCGGGCGATTGGTCTGTCTGACCGTCGCGGTGCTCGCGTTGCCCCTCATCGCGTTCGCACAGGACACGACCCTGTCAGGTACTGTGCGCGATAACACCGGCGGCGTTCTGCCGGGCGTTACCGTCACTGCGACTAACGAAGCGCAAGGAACCACTTTCGTCGGCGTCACCGACGAACGTGGGCTGTATCGAATCGTTGTCCGCCCGGGTGTCTTCAGGGTGTCGGCGGAACTCGCGGGCTTTACCACGCCGCAGCGTCCCGGAATCGAGATCCTTCTCGGGCGCGCGGTCACGTTGAATTTCGACATGCAGGTCTCCTCGCTGCAGGAGACAGTCACGGTCACTGGTGAAGCGCCGCTGCTCGACACGACGACGTCCACCGTGGCGACCAACATCGATCCTCGGCAGATGCAGGACATCCCGATCAACGGCCGCAACTGGATGGACCTGACGATGCTCTCGGCCGGCTCGCGCACAAACGCGTCGAGCGAGGTGCCGCAGGATCGCCAAGGCTTCTTCCAGACCAACGTCGACGGCCAGTCGGTCACGCTCACCGTCTGCTGCGCGCAGAATCAGCCGCGCTACAGCCGCGACTCGATCGCCGAGTTCCAGCTGACGACGAACCGTTTCGACGCGACGCAGGGCCGGACGATGGGCATGATGGTCAACGCCATCACGAAGTCCGGCACGAACACCTTCGCGGGCACGTTCGGCGGCTACTTCCGCCGTGACAGCTGGAACGCCGAGGATTTCATTCAGAAGAGGGTGCTGCCCTACAAGGACACGCAGGTCAGCGGCACATTCGGCGGGCCGATCATCAAGGATCGCGTCCACTTCTTCGCCAACTACGAGTACGAGCGGAATCCGAAGACGTTCGCGTTCGGCGGCCCGAACGGACCGTTTCCGACTGCGGGCCCGAACATCAACCTGAACCTCGAGTCGACCGACAAGCTGCAGCAGGGCGGCGTCAAGGCGGACGTGCAGTTCAACCCGCGCAACCGATTGACCGGCCGGTTCAGCCACTACAGGTTCGACCAGCCAATCCAGAACGTCGCCGCGCTCAATACGACCAACCCCTCGAATGCCACGGCGAACAACCGCTTCGTTGATCAGTACTTCGCCACCTACACATCGGTGCTGAGCAACAACACGATCAACGAGATCAAGGGCGGCCTGGCGTCGAACTACTACACGCTGGAACCGGTCGCGGGCTGGGGCACCACCGGCAACCGCCGCCCGCCCGGCACCGCGCCGATTCTGGTCGGGGTCTTCAGCGGACGTGAAATCCAGGGTGGCCAGCCGGGAATCACGTTTGCGGGATACACGATCGGACCGCCGACCAACACTCCGCAGCGCACTGGCGAGCGCAACTACCAGATCCGCGACGACTTCACCACCGCGTACGAGTTCGCCGGACGCCACGACGTGAAGGTGGGCGGCGACTTCATCAAGTACAAGATGTCCCAGGGATGGTGCAACGTCTGCGACGGCCTGTTCGCGTCGACGTCCTCCGCACCGGGCACGCGCAACGCCGCCACGATCGGAGGCGTCGCCTACGCCAACATTCCGCTGGAGACCCTGATCCCCAACTGGATGGACGCATCCACCTGGAACTGGGCCGCGATGGCGCCGCTGTTCCGCGATTACAACGTCACGATCGGAAACATGTCGTATTCGGTGAACCGTGAGATCTACGCGGGGTGGTACCAGGACGACTGGAAGATCGGCAGCAAGCTGACGGCGAACATGGGCCTGCGGTACGACCTCGACCACAACGCGCAGGGCGAGGCGGTCAAGTTCCTGCCGTGGCTCTCCGGCAAGCGTCCGACCGACAAGAACAACCTCGCGCCAAGGCTCGGCTTTGCGTATCAACTCAACGACAAGTCGGTGGTTCGCGGCGGATGGGGCCTGTTCTTCACGGAGCTCGAAGACGACGCGCTCCACCAGTCGTACATCCTGACCCAGAACGTGAACATCACGCTGCCGAACAACGGCCGCGCGGACTTCGGCCTCAATCCGTTCGGCGGACCGGCGCCCACCATGGACCAGATCGTCGCGCGACGCTGCGACATCGTCGGGCTGCCGTTCAATTCGCCGAATTGCTTCCCGCAGTCCATCCGCAATGGATCGGAAATTCCGGTCGGCGACCATGCAACTTCGTACAGCCAGATGGTGTCGATTGGATTTCAACGCGAGCTGGCAGCCAACACGGGTCTCGACAGCAACTTCGTCTGGACCGGCGGCCGCGCGGAAGAGCGGCGGCAGAACCTGAACAGCTCGATCAACCCGGCGACCGGCGCGAACTATACGGCGACGGGCGCGGCGACCGATGTTGCGCACCTGCCGTTCCCGTCGTGGGGTCCGATTGCCGGTGAGATCATGAACGGGCGGTCGAACTACTACGGATGGGAGAACACCTTCACGAAGCGCTTCAGCAACCGCTGGCAGGCGAACGCCACGTATACGCTGTCGTATTTCAAGGACGACGGCGGCATCGGTGCGATCACGGGCCCGTATCTGACGACGCTGGACCCCTCGGCGAAGGTCACGACGATCCTTACACCGTACAGTGGAGCGATTGCGCCCGACATGGGGCCGATGTATCAGCTGGCAGACAGCGATCAGCGGCACCGTGCGACATTCAACGGCATCTGGGACGTCGGCTTGGGCTTCCAGGTGAGCGGCGTCTACTTCTTCGGGTCCGGTCAGCGGTACAACACCAGCTGGGGCAGCGACCTTCGGAATACGGGCGGCGCGAACTACGGCATCCTGACACCAGCCGGCACCACGGCCGAATCGCTCACCGCACAGCTCAATGCGGACGTGCGTGACCGGATTGGATCGATCACGGGTCAGGTGTTCAACGGTCAGTTCCTGCTCGATCGCGCGCAGCTCGTCGGCCGGCCGATCCACCGCGTCGACATGCGTCTCCAGAAGCGGTTCTCACTGGGCGGACGCCGCAACGCGGACCTGATGGCGGAGGTGTTCAACATCTTCAACCACGCCAACTACGGGTCGTACACCACGACGCTCAGCAACGCGGCGCAGTTCGGCCTGCCGTCCTTCAACCAGGCCACGGCGTACCAGCCGCGCATTCTGCAGCTCGGGTTCCACATCGGGTTCTAGATCACGTCTGCCGGGTCTGAAAGGACCCGGCCTACGCTGCCAAGTTACATAGGTAGGGCGGGTCCTTGTGGACCCGCCTTTTTTTTGGACCCGCCTTTTTTATATGACGATCGAGGAATTTGCCCGCAAGCTGCGGGCGCGCGAAGTGACCGCGCTCGACATCACCAACACCTGTCTTCAACGTATCGACGAACTCCAGCCGTCGCTCAACGCGTTCATCCGCGTCATGGCGGAGGAAGCGATGCGGGACGCAGAAGCGGCGGACCGCGAGCTCGCGTCGGGTCGCGATCGCGGACCGCTGCACGGTGTCCCGATCGCCGTCAAGGACATCATCGATGTCAGAGGTGTTTCGACGACGGCTGCTTCGCGTGTGCGTGAAGGGCATGTTGCAGCCGCGGATGCGTTCGTGATCGCGCGCCTGCGCGAGGCAGGTGCGGTGATCATCGGCAAGACCAATCTGGATGAATTCGCGTTCGGGACCACGAGCGAGAATTCCGCATTCGGCGCCGTCCGGCATCCGCTCGATCCGTCACGATCGCCAGGTGGATCGAGCGGCGGATCCGCAGTCGCGGTTGCCTCGGGAATGGCGCTCGCCGCGCTCGGCACCGACACTGGCGGATCCATCCGCATCCCCGCCGCCGCCTGTGGCATTGTCGGACTGAAGCCGTCGCTCGCCGACATTTCGACGGAGGGCGTCGTTCCGCTGTCGAAGACGTTCGATCACGTAGGTCCGTTCACCCGGACCGTCGGCGATGCGAGGCTCGTGCATCACGCGATGTCAGGTTCGAGCGGGGCTGACGTCAGGTCGAGCGGCGCGGACCTTCCACGGTCCGCGCAGGGTCTTCGTCTTGGCATTCCGCGCGGCTACCTCACCGACCTTCTCGACGGCGACGTGCGCGCCCGCTTTGACGAAGCGACAGCGGCGTTGCGCAACGCCGGCGCGACGCTGACGGAGGTCTCGATACCGCACGCGTCGATGACGCCGGCCGTCTACATCCACATTCACTCATCGGAAGGCGCCACGTTCCATGCGCGGACGCTCGACGCGCAGCCGGAGCGCTACACACCGGTGGTCCGAAGACGACTTGAACTCGGCCGGTACGTGCTGGCGCAGGACTACGCGCGCGCGATGGACGGGCGCGAGGTGCTGCGCCGCGAAGTAGATGCGGCGCTGGAGAACTGCGATGCGCTCGTACTCCCGACCCTGCCGATTCCGGCGCCACCCAGCGGCGCCGAGACCATGACGATCGGCGGCGGGGAGGAGCCCGTGCGCGCGCTGATGCTGCGTTTGACGCAGCTGTTCAACGTGACGGGCCACCCGGCGATTTCTCTTCCGTGTGGCGTGACAGCAGGCGAATGGCCTGTGGGGCTTCAGCTCGTTGGCCACCGCAGTCGGACCGAACGTCTGCTGTCGCTGGCACACGTCGTCGAGCCGTTGGTGCGAGTCGGCTGACACTGATGTGCGTCAGTTTGAACTGACTCGCGGCATTCCACTCACACTAGCCTTGATGATCGCGAGGTTCGTTCCGATCACGTACAGAGCCTGCCAGTTCGGTTGGGTCCCCATCGTGTTGAGTTGTCGCTCAATCGCGTGAACGGCTTTGATGATGTCCTCCCGTTGCCGCCGCGTGAGCACAACCTCAGCGTCGCGCATGTTCACGCCTCGCACCCGTCACACCGATCGCACTTCTTGCACCTCTCGCACCCCCCTCGCACGTCTTGCACCGACCTGCAAAGAGTCATTGCACCGATCACCGAAGCCTCATCGCACCGACCTGCGAAGAAGCCTCGTACCGACCGCGCACTTCATCGGGTCTGCGTCACCGGCGCGGAGATAACCGGAAGATCGATATAGCTCGCCTGACCGGGCGCGTGGTAGACGTGCTGCGTCGCCTTCACGTAGTCACCAGGCTTGGCAAAGAAAATATTCGGCACGAACGTCTGCGGGTTGCGGTCGTAGAGCGGGAACAACGACGACTGCACCTGCACCATGATCCGGTGCCCGGGCTTGAACACGTGATTGGTCGTCGGCAGCGCGAACGTGTAGGCGAGCGGCTTGTCGGGCGCAATGGCCTGCGGACGTTCGAAGCTCTCACGATAGCGTCCGCGGAAGATATCTAGTGCAACGGCAAGCTGGTAGCCGCCGAATTCGGGCTGACTCGGCACCTCGTCCGGGTACACGTCGATCAGCTTGACCACCCAATCAGCATCCGTGCCGCTGGTCGACGCAAACAGATGCACGACGGGAGCGCCGCTGATCCGGACCGGCGTCGAAAGAGGCGGAGTGGAGTACGTCAGCACATCGGTCCGATCCGCAACGAAGCGCTGATCGCTCACCAGCCACCGGCGCCAGGCGTCCGTGTCGCTGAAGCGCACGGGTCGCGGTAGATACGGCACCGGCTTGGCCGGATCCGACACGTACTCGTCGTAGGCCGCGGAGGACTGCGCCGCCGCCGGCGCCGTGAACGACAAACCGAACGACGGCGAAAGATAGAGGGGCGTCGACCTCGCCGCGCAGCCTGAGTCGCAGGCAAGCGGCCACGACGACAATCGATCCCAGCGATTCTCTCCGGTGTTGTAGATCAGGACCGGCGGGGTATTCGCCTTCGGCGCGCCGTCTTTGAGGTACTGATCGAAGAACGGTTTGATGATGTCGCGCCGGACCTCCAGCGTCGTGTCGGTGCTCCACCGCAACGGGCCGAGCGAGCTGCCTTCACGGTTGATCTGGCTGTGAAACCACGGTCCCATGATCAAAAAGTTCTTGTCGTTGCTGCTGTCCTTCGGCTCGACCGCGAGATAGCTGTGAATGGCGCCCCACATGTCCTCCTGGTCCCACAGCCCCTGCAGCCAGATCGTCGGCACCGTCAGCGGTTGTGCGGCCATCGTCTTGTCGAGTGCCTGCTCCCGCCAGAAGGCATCGTAGGCCGCATGCTCGGTGAGCTTCCGCCACCAGGGAAGCTGATCGAAGCCCGCTGCTTTTGCCCAATCACCGACCGATCCTGCGCGCCGGAAATTTTCGTAGTCGTCGTAGCCCTGGCGCACCACTGCCGGCCCCGCACCTCGAACCGTCGTCTGCTCGGTGAAGTAATCGAGGTTGACCTGCCGGAACGCACCATAGTGGAACCAGTCGTCTCCCATCCAGCCGTCGATCATCGGACTCTCCGGCACGGCGGCCTTCAACGCCGGATGCGGATGGACGAGTGCCATCACCACGGTGAAACCCTCGTACGAGCTACCGACCATTCCCACCCGGCCGTTCGACTCGGGCACGTTCTTGACGAGCCAGTCGATCGTGTCGTACGCATCGGTCGAGTGGTCGACGTTGCTGTTGTTCAGCGGTCCGCGCAGCGGACGCGTCATCACGTATTCACCCTCCGAGCCGTACTTCCCGCGGACATCCTGGTAGATGCGGATGTACCCGTCGGCGGCGAAGAGTTCGTCGAAAAGCGCGAGCGTCGCCACGATCGAGGGCGACGCGTTGCGCTGGGCGCGGGCCGACGCGTTGTACGGCGTGCGCGTCAGCAGCATCGGCGCGTTGCGAGCGCCCTTCGGCACGACGATGACCGTGTGCAGCTTCACGCCGTCGCGCATCGGGATCATCTCCTCGCGCTTCATGTAGTCGTATCCCGCGGTTGGTGCATCGAAGCGCGGCGGGATGTCTGGCGTGAGCGGCGCGGTCTGCTGCTGCGCACCGAGTGTGGCCATTGCAAGTCCGGCAACGCCGATCGCGCATGAAAATGAAGAGCGGAATTTCATACTGTCCTCGTGAACGATTCGAACAATCCGAACGACTAGTTCTTCGAGGGATCGTCCGCCGGATTCACATAAGTTGTCGACGTGGGGCCGTACCCGACAATCTCGAGAACGACCTCTTCACGCGTCCTCGCAAAGTGCGCCGTGTTCGGCGGCTCCGTGTACGAGCTGCCGGGTGGCAGCGCCTTGAGCGCCCTTTCGTCGAACTTCTGGCCGTAACCGAAGTACCACGTGCCCTTCAATACGGTCGCGACGCGGTCGTCCTGATGCGAGTGCGCTTGGATGGTGACGTTCGCGGCGGTGCGCAGCGCCAACACATACAGACCAGGCTTGGTCGGGTCTCCCTTCATGACCACTGTCTGGATCCCACTCGCGCCCGATGTTCCGGCGCCTCCAGCCTGCGCGGTCGGCCACGGAATCTCGTCAAGCTTGATCGTCGCTGGTCCATTGAGCCGCGCCTGGGCGCCTGTGGTCGCCGCGGCGGCGAGGAGCGCGAGCGGCAACACGCAACAACGGATAACTCCTGAAAAGCTCGGCATATAGAAAGTGTCCTCCGGTTCGACACAATGCTCTCACGGCAGATATAATCACGGACTGCTTTTGAACAAAACTCTGCTTTCTTCGTAAGTACTGCAGGTCTGGCTGAAGAAGGACCGCGGGTCCGGCTGAAGCGGGACCGGACGATCAATAAAGGTCTGGAGGACGAAAGAATGCGCCGTATTGGATTCGGCCCGGCGGCCGTTCGTTGCGCGTTCGCGGTGGCGATCGCCACCTACGCGCTTGTGGGACTCTTCTCGATTACCGGACATGCCGGCCAGGCGCGCGAAGTCACGGCCGCTGGTTCCTATTCCACCGCCCAGGCGACGCGCGGCAAACAGTTGTACTCGGATCAGTGCCTGGCGTGTCATGGCGAGATGCTCGAAGGCGTCGTCGGCCCGCCGCTGACAGGCGACGATTTCCTGACCGACTTCGGCGGCCATCCGGTGGCCGACCTGATTCAGAAGATTCAGGGGACGATGCCGCAGCAGGCGCCAGGGACGCTCACGCGCCCACAGTCCACCGATATCACGGCTTACATCCTTCAGTTCAACAAGTATCCGGCTGGCCCTGACTTGACCGATGCGACGGCGACGCAATTCACGCTGCCGGCGGGGAAGGCCGCCGCGCCAGCAGCCGCCCCGGTCGCCGGCGCCCAGGGCATTCCGCTGAACGTGGCGACCAACCTTGCCGAGTTCATGCGCGGGATCACGTTCCCCAACGCGAACATCATCTTCAACGCGCAGATCAGAAGTCCCGCCGAGGACAAGCCGAAGATGCCGATCCCCTATGACTACGTGTTGTGGGGACGGACGGTGTACTACGGGTGGCAGGCTGTGGACGAGGCGATTGCGGCGCTGAAAGAGACGACCCCGCTGATGTTGATGCCGGGGCGCCGCTGCCAGAACGGCCGTCCCGTTCCGTTGCAGAATGCGGATTACCAGAAGGCTGTGAACGACCTGATCGCCTTCACCGACCAGCTGAAGGAGGTCGCCGCTAAGCGCGATGCGGACAAGCTCTCGGAGATGGCGGATGCGTTGAACAACACCTGCGCGAACTGCCACAAGGTGTATCGCGATGTGACGCCGACCGGTTCGCTCCAGAGCAGTTCGACGTCAGGAGGGATCGTCGCCGACCGGTGCAACCCGAATCCGAAGGTAGACCCGAACGCACGCGGTCTGTAGATCGCTGGGCCGCTAAGGCCGGCCCCTAGAACAAAACCCGGATTCGCCTCACGGCGGATCCGGGTTTTTTATTGGATGGCGTCCGTGTTTATCGAGTCGGCGGCGCAGTGGCTCCTGGATCGATGCGATCGGGGAGCTGCCCGGGCTGCGCGGGCGCCTGGCCTCGGCGCGGCGGCGGCGGAACTGCGTGGTCAGGCTCGTTCAAATAGAGATACTGATAACGGATCCCGCGGGCGTTCTCGTCGAGCCAGCCGATCGACTGCTGCATGATCGTTGGCGGCGGGAAGCCCTTCGGCACAGTCGATTCGGCGATGATCAGCCGGTTCCGGTGCATGTAGGCGGACGCGAACGTGCGCGACTGATCCTTCAGGTTGGTGAACTGGATTTCCTGCCCGCCCACCATTTCCATGAAGTTGAACATCAGATGCGTGACCTTGACGTCCTTGTCGGCGATGAGTTTGTTCATCGCATGGGTCACCGCTCCGCGAACGTCGTTCTTCCAGTAGCCGTAGCCGGTATCGCCGACGCCGATGCACGTTTCCGCCCCGGCGGGGCACTTCGTGGCTTTCTCCACCAGCACGCGCTCGATGGGCGTGTAGTCAACGACGGTCAACGTGTGCTTTCCGGATACGCCGTTGATCGTGTAGACCTTCGACGGCAGGTTGACGAAGTACTCGGTCAGCCACGTCCCGTCGGTCAGAACCGGCTTGCCGGGAAACGTGATGGTGAAGAAGTCTTCCTTGCTCACGAACTCGGTGTAGTCGTCCTGCGCGAACGCAGGCGCCGAGATGCTGAGGACCAGCGCTGACGCGATGAGTGCGAACCGCATGATGAAATCTCCTGCCGGCTATTTGAAATCAACCGTGGTCTTGAGCGTGTTGCTGTCTGCCATCTTGGAATCGCTCGCGCGGAACTCGAGGTCGCAGCGGTTGTTCGGCTGCCGCGCGAACGGTTTCAACTGGGTGCGAGGGTTTGGGATGGCGGCGGTGACGACGCCGTTGGCGAACTTGCCTTTCACCACACCGGATTCAGGTTCGTCGCCGCACCCGAGGAAGAACCAGACGTACGGCGCGTCGCCGATCTCGTTTGGCGTTTCAGTCATCGAGAACTGAAACTGCATGGTCGGCTGGTTGACCGCCGCCGACACGATCTTCGGATTCGAGATCGCCGGCACTTTCGCGTACACGGTGATCGGCCGCGGTGCGGTGCGTCCATTCGGGTTGACGGCGACAATCGTACGGTTCCCCGGTGCGGCATCGCTGGCGACATCAATCGTGACGTCCCAGAATAACGATCCTTCCCGGACGTCGCCGCGCTTGATGTCCTTCACCGTGATGCCCGCTGCCGGGTTGATTTCGACAGCAGTCACTTCACCGCGGCCGGGAATACCAAGATGGAGCACGTTGCCCTGTCCCGCCGCGAGCTGCGTCGGAAAGAAGCCCTCGATCACGTTCGGCAACCCCTGCGCGTCCGCGTCGTGTCCGGTTGCGATCGTGCCGAGCAGGATCAACCCCGCGAGAAAAAGTCTCGACCTGCGTTTCATTTCGTCCCTGCCTGTTCCAGAGCGATGACTCGCGCCGTGGCGCATTCGTCCATGATTTTCCAATACCGGGTAGCGCGCTCTTTTCCGTAGAGGAGCGGATTGCTTCCGCCCGGGTTCTTCCGAATCGTCTCCATGTCGGCGAGCGTGTCCTGGTAGATACCGGGATGGGCGTTCAGGATCCCCTCCGCGTTCATCTTCAGCGCGTAGTCCCTGATCACGCTCTCGAAACGGGTCAGCGAGTCGCGATTGGGGTGCTGGAGTCCACCGCCGTGCAGCAGGACGACGTGCGCCTGGCCGTGCCACTTGACCGGGATGAAGATGCCGAGCGTTCCCGGCGTGTGACCGTACAGGATCGTGAAGGCCAGTGTTTCGTCTCCGAGCGTCAGCTTGTCTCCGTGTTTGATGTCGACGTCGCGCTGCGCGAGTGGTCGCTCGGGTTTCTGCGCTGGAAGCGTCGCATCCCAGTCTTCCTTCCCCATCAGGATGCGCGGGTGATACGTCTTCTGAAGATAGTTCGCGCCGCCGGTGTGGTCGGTCTGGCCGGGATGCCCGTGCGTCAACACGATGTATTTGATCTGCGCGGGATCGAGGCCGACCTTCTGCATGCTCGGAACGAGGATGTCGCGCGCCTCCTCGGTGGTGTTGAGCGTGTCGATCAGAATCAGACCCTGCGTGGTCGTGATGACGAATGCGCCCTGTGACGCCAGCCCCATGAACCACACGTTGTCGAAGATCTTCACCGGCTCGACGGTGTAGTCCTTCATCGGCGGCAGGCCGAGCCGCTCACGCCTCAGCGCCGCACGCTCGGGACCGGTATAGGAGCAGGTATTCTCGAATTCGGTCTGGAGATCGGTCCCGGTCAACACCTTCGCGGCCGCCACGTGCTTCTGTGCTTCGGCCGAGGCCTCGAACTGCTGTTTCGTCGGATAGATGGGTGGACGCGGTGCGCCGCCGCCGCGTTGGGCCGCAAGCGGGGCGTGTAGAACGACGGCCATGCCGGTTGCGATCAGGACGCCGGTGAATATTGGTCGCATGTCGTTTGCCGGGTCCGGATGGACCCGGCCTCCACTACCGGGTCGGAGAGCTGGCTTTCGCCGTTTCGTCAGCGATGTACTTGTCGGCCACGGTCTTCAGCCGAACCAGCCACTGCTGCCAGGATGCGGGATCGACGAACGGATTCGGCTCGCCCGCCTTGCGCGACTGCAGCTTCACCATCCGCTCGAAGGTGCCGCCGTTCGGATAGGTCGACATCGCGAGATAGCTGTGGATCAGCAGCCCGACCTGGACGTCGGGCTCCAGCTGCGTCACGCGGGCCACGCTTGCCTGGAACTTCTTGCCGCCTTCGACGCCGTCACGCGGCTCCGGGCCGCCGAACAGGAAGGCCTTGTACGCCCTGCCGCCCTCATGTACCGTGAACTCGAACGACGCGCTGCCGGGCGTATGGCCCGGCGTGATGTAAACCTTGATCGACGTCTTGCCGAGCGTGACGACGTCACCGTCCTTGAGCGTTAGATCGTTCGGGCCGCGCTGTACCGCGACGTTGAACGGCGGCGCCGTCTGTGGCTTGTCGCGATACCCCTGCGCGACGTCATCGACCATCTTCCAGTCGGCTTCCGACAGCCCGATGCGCGCGCCCGACAACTGCTTGATGCGCGCGGCGCCGCCAAAGTGGTCCAGGTGTCCGTGCACGAGCAGGACGATCTTCACGTCCTTTGGATCGAAGCCGAGGTTGCGAATGTTATCGAGCACGTGATCGACGTACGGCTCCTGCGAGCTGTCGATCATGATCAGCCCGGCGGTCGTTGGAATCAGCCACGTGGAGACGGTGCCGACGCCGACGTGATAGAAGTCGTCGAATATCTTGAAGCCTTCGAGCGACTTCTGGAACTCCGCGTCGCGCGCATGGGTCACTCGGTAGGCGTAGCTGATCGCCATGCCCGGAGGCGCCTCTTGCTGCGCAGCGGCCGGTTGCTGACCACGTCCACCACCCTGCTGCGCAAATACGGCGCCCACACACCCGAGGACCAGAGCAGAAGCCATGAGCTTTTTCATCTCAACCTTCTTACCGCGGCAGGGGCTGACCCTTCGTTTCAACCGTAAACGGGAGCAGGAACAACCCGAGGAACAGGATGATCGACGTCAGCGCGATCGGCGTGCCGATGTTGCCGAAGTGCTGCACGCCGGCAGCGATCAGGAACACCATGCCGACGCCGACGAAGCGGCCAATCGAGCTGATGAAGCCCATGCCGCTCCCGCGGCTGCTGGTTTCGAACAGTTCGGGCAGCCACAGCGTGTACATCGCGAAGTTCGCGCCGGCCAGGCCGAGCAGCAGCGTCATCGCGAAGAAGATGGGCAGCGCGTTGGGCCCCATGATGAAGAACGCCCAGCCGAACGACACCGCGGTGGTCACGGTGAGCAGCGACAGAAACAGGCCCATCGCCACGCGGCGGCCGTAACGCTCGGCGAGAATCGGCGCACAGAGACATCCGATCACCGTGCCGATCGCCAGCACCGCCCCACCCCATGATGCGATACGCGCCGCATCGGCGGCGGCGGCGCCCTGCCTCAGCGCGATCTGTGTGAGCGCAGTCGGAACGTAGATGGATCCCGCCCACTGCCCGATGATCGACACGAGGTAGACAAGCGACATCACGATCGTCCGGTTCTTGTACTTCGAGGTGAAGAGCCCGCCGAACGCCTTGATGATCGACGGCTTGTTGGTCTTCTTCATCTCCTCGAACTTATGCGACTCCTTGACGTTCGACATGATCCAGCCGACGAAGAGCGCCGGCAGGCCGCCGAACGCGAACATCCAGCGCCAGCCGAAATTCGCCCCGATGGTGTAGTTGGCGATCGATGCGAGCAGGAAGCCGACGTAGTAGCCGGTGTGGAGGTAGCCCGCGAACTTCACGCGGCGATCTTCGGGCAGCGACTCGGCGACGAACGTCGACCCGACTGGCTGCTCACCGCCCAGGCCGAAGCCGCAGAGGATGCGCAGAATCGCGAGCTGGTACACGTTGGCGACCAGGCCGCACAGCAGCGTGAAGACGGAGTAGGCGACGATCGTCAACGCGAGCGCGCGCACGCGGCCGATGCGGTCGCCGATCATCCCCCAGAACATCGACAGGCCCCACCCGCCGAGGAACATCGCGAACAGAATGCTGCCCCAGATGCCGATGTTCACCTGCGTCGGCTCGATGCCCGATGCCGGCAGCAACTCGCGCAGCGCCGGGACGAGCACGAGCCCGTAGATGAACGCGTCCATGCCATCGAGCGTCCATCCGGCGTAGGCGGCGAGGAAGCCTTTCTTCTGAGCGCTATTGAGCGGCGTCTTGGTAGGGACGGGTTGTGTATACGTCGTGGTTGCTGTCACCGCCATAGCTGTCGATCCCCCAGAAAGAAAATGGTTTAGCAGGCGTGAATTCGCGCGGAAATCCGGCTCATTCTATGGGCCCTACTGGTGTTGGTCAAGCAACCGCGACCGCAGTTGCGGCTGCTGCAGCACGTCCCGATTCACTACATAAGTAGGAGTTCGGCCGGCGGCGACGGCGGCCACGGAACGAAAGGCACTCTCGGCGTTGTTGCGAAAGAACTCATCGGTCCAGCAGATCGAATGCGGCGTCGCGATGACGTTGTCGAGCGTCAGGAGCGGATGGTCCCGGCCGATCGGCTCCTGCGCGAACACGTCGAGCGCGGCCCCGGCGATGCGACGTTCGACGAGCGCCGCGTAAAGCGCCTGCTCGTCCACCACCGGGCCGCGCGCGGTATTGATGAAGTAGGCGGTCGGCTTCATCAACGAAAACTCGCGCGCGCCGATGAACCCGCGCGTTTCCGGCGTCAGCGGCGTGTTGACGCAGACGAAATCCGATTCGCGGAAGACGGTTTCCTTGTCGGTGAGCCGGACGCGGAGTTTCGCCGCATCGTCCTGCTTCGCGTACGGGTCGAACGCAAGGTGCACCATCTCGAGTGGCGCCAGAAGCCGAAACACCTCGCTCCCGATATTGCCGACACCGACGGAGCCGACGGTCTTGCCCGTCAGGCCGACGCCCATGTAGTTGGTCGTCTCCGCCCACCGCCCCTCGCGCGTGATGCGATCTTTCGTCAGCAGTTTGTGGGACAGCGCAAGGAGGAGCGCGAGAATGCTCGTCGCCACCGGACGACGCACGCCATCCGGAGTGTTGGTCAGGATGACGCCATTGGCCGTACAAGCCTTCACGTCGACGCTGTCGTAGCCGACGCCCATGCGCGCGATGATCTTCACGCGCTGGCTGGAACCGGCCACAACGGCTTCTGGAACCTTCGGATTCAGCACGCACAACGCGTCGTACTTCGTCCCGTGCGCCGCGATCAGCTCGTTGACGTTGTCAGGAAGAAACTCCCACTGCAGCCTCGCGTCGTCGAAGATCTGCAGTGCCTTCTTGTCGAAGATAGATGTCCCGTCAGCGCGCAGCGTGTCGCGCGTGATGCCGACGTTGAACGACATCTAGATTGCGGCGCCCGCGAACTTGTCAGGGTTCTTCAGGTACCACTGCTCGTACATCTCGCGCCCGTTCCAGACCAGCACGCCTTTTTGCTTCAGCACGTGGTCGTAGATCTGCTCGAGGTACTTGAACGCGTGGGCCTGGCCGGCGGCGTACGGATGGATCGCGATCGAGAACACCTTCGGCCGTTTCTCGCTTTCCTTGTACAGCTGATCGAACGCGTCAATGCACTTCTTGGCGAAGTACGACGCCTCCTGCGTCTGCACCGCAAGCGTGGTGACATCCTGGCATTCGATCGGATACGGCAACGTCACGAGCGGGCCATGTTTCGTTTTCAGCCGCGTTGGTTCGTCGTCGTACGGATACTCGCAGGTGTACTTGACGCCCGCTGCCGCGAGCCAGTCCGATGACTGGAACGTCTGACCGAACCCCGGGCTGAGCCATCCGATCGGCCGCTGGCCGGTATGCTTCTCCAGGACGTCGAGCGTCCTCGTAATCATCTCCTCGGGTTCGTGCTCGACATGAATCGGCTGCTGGTCGTAGCTGTGACCCAGCATTTCCCATCCCGCCTTCGTCGTCGCTTCCGCAATGCGCGGGTAATCGAGGCAGATGCGGGCGTTGATGGACAGCGACGGCCGGATACCGAGGCGCTCGAACAACTCGTAGAAGCGCCAGAAGCCGACGCGGTTCCCGTACTCGTGCCACGCCCAGTTGCCGACATCAGGGAACCGGACCTGCCCTTGCGGCGGCATCAGGAGCAGCCGCGGCATCGGCCGCGTGATGTCCCACACCTCGACGTTGACGATGGTCCAGAAGATGATGCGCTTCCCGTCGGGCAACGGCGGGAGAGGAGGACGGTCGATGATTGGAGAGTACGGTCCGCGTTCGCGAGGCTGCATTTTAGGAAAGTCTGCCGTAGACGCCGACCCCTCAGGGTCGGCCGTGTAGAAACAAAAAGGGCCGGATCGTTGAACCCGGCCCTCTTAACCGTCGAACTGCTTAAAAGTCTTTCGGCAACGCCGCGTTGTTGCCGTCCCAATCCTTAATCGAGCCGTCCTTCGCCTTCAGGAAGCCGAGGAGGCATCCGTTGGAACCGTCTCGCAGGACGTGGCAGCGGGCTTTGATCTCGTCGCCCGGCTTGACGTACTCCTTGGTCACGCCAATCCGCTCGAGGCCGTTACGGCCCGTCGCTTCAAGCGCCCAGATCTGCGGTTCGCCGCCCTTCGGATCCTTCACCTCGAGGTAGATCCACGAGTGCGGCAGCAGGAGATGGACTTCCTTCACCGTGCCCGTGATGTCGGTGAATGAATCAACGTAGTTGCCGTGGGAGTGATGTGCCCAGGCCGGCAACGTAAACAGGACCGAAACAACCGCCGCAAGACCTAATCTGAACCGCATTTCAGCCTCCACACACAAGCGATAGCCGGATAGGGCCGGAAGACACGAAATTCTATACGGCTAAATTCGACGTTTGCAAGGCCCCGGAAGTTCCGGGGTCCTGCCTACCGGATACAGGCGCCGGATAAATCGGATTCGATAGTGTCCATTTGATAGGTCGCCCAGCGGAGATCGGCTTCGGCGAAGTTGGCATTCCTGAATACGGCCCCGGTCAGGTCCGCGTCACAGAACACGACGCGCCGCAGGTTCGCCCCATCGAAGACCGTGTCGCGGAGGTCGGCATGCTGAAAGGTTGCCCACCGAAGCGCCGCGCCGCGGAAGGTCGCGCCGCGCAGCTTGGTGCTGCGCAGGTTCGCGTAATCCATACGTGCGCCGTCGAAGCTCGCGCCCGCAAGCGCGCACCCCTCGAGCCAGCATCGGCGCAGGTCAGCGCCGGCGAAGTTGACGCCTTCGAGGTTCCTCCATGCCAGATTCGCCTCGAACAGATCGATCGGCTCGTCGGCATGTGCCGCGCGGTACTCGTTGAACGCGCGCGGCGATTCGGCGAGCAGCGCCTCGATGTCAGCTGCGGTCATCATCTACGCGAGCGACAGTAGCGCCCGTTTGACGACGGCCTGCGTGAGCGGCACTTTATACGCGTTCTTCGCGAGCGGACGCGCACCCTCGGTTGCCGCCCGGCCCGCTGCCGCAGCACTCGCCTCAGTGAGCGGCTTGCCCGTCAACGCCGCTTCCGCCTTGAGCGCGCGGTAAGGAACCGGCGCCACACCGCCGAGAACGATTCGCGCATCGGCAACGACCCCGTCCTTCACCGTCACCATCGCGGCGACGCTGCACAGCGCGAAGTCCCAGATTTCGCGCACCATTTCCTTGACGTAGACGGCCTTGGCGCCGACGGGCGCCGTCGGCACGTCGATCGCCGTGAGGATCTCGTTGGGCTGTAGAACGTTCTCCCTGCGGACGTTCTCGCGAGGTGTCACGAAGAACTTTTCCATCGGCACGGTCCGTTCGCGCGCTCCGCTGGCGATGCGCGCCGTGGCCCCGAGCGCGACCAGCGCCGGGGCCGAATCGGACGGATGAACGATGTACGAAGGACCCCCCTCGAGAATCGCGTGATAGTCGTTCTCGCCTGCCGCCGAGAAGCACGTATTGCCGCCGTGCTTGTAGCAGGGGAAGTTGTTCCGGTAATACCAGCACCGCGGCCGCTGACAGAGATTGCCACCGATGGTGCCCATATTCCGGATCTGCGGCGTGCCGATCTTGCCCGCGGCCATCGCGAGCAGCGGCGCACGCTCCTGCACCATCGTGTTCTCGACGACGTCGGCGAGCAGTGTGGCCGCACCGATGCGCAGCCCGCTCGACGTTGCCTTGATTCCCTGCAGCTCAGTGAGATGCCTGATTGGCACGAGCCGCTCGGGGGACGCCAGGTCGTCCTTCATCTCGCCGAGCAGGTCAGTGCCGCCAGCAATGATCGAGACCTTGCCAAACTCTTTTCCGAGCTGGGAAGACGCGTCTTTCAGCGTCGCGGGCCGGCTGTAGCTGAAGTTGTCCATCATGGTCCGCTCCTCGCTAAACAGTCCGGCTCGCATCCGGCCGCGGAGGCTGCTCACTCAGCGCGCGCAGAATCTTGGCGCGCGTGAACGGCACTTCGCGGAGACGCACGCCGACGGCGTTGTAGATCGCGTTGGCAACAGCGGCCATCCCTGGATGGCAGGGATTTTCGCCAAGCCCCTTGCCGCCGAACGGCCCCGTCGTCCCTTCGTTGGGGACGATGATCGATTCGATAACGCGCGGATCGAAATCAAGGGCGGTCGGAGGCTTCAGATCGAGGAACGACGCGTTCAGGCAGGCGCCGGTGCGCTCGTCGAATCGCAGCTCTTCGGCCTGCGTGAGCGCGAGTCCCTGAATCGTGCCGCCTTCGATCTGGTTCTCGACGATGGTGACGTTGATCGGACGGCCGACATCGTGAGCGGAAATGTATTTGAGGATGTGGACCTTGCCGGTGTCCCGATCGACTTCGACTTCGACGAAGTGCGCGCCCGACGTGCGCTCGACGTCCATGCCGTTCTGGACGGCGGCCGTCGCACCATCGCCGGTGACTGTACGTCCTCGCCGCTGCATCACGTCGGCAAGCTTCACCTGTTTGGTCGGATCCGATTTGAGCCGAATGACGGAATCGCGGATCTCGAGATCGGCGGCCGCAACGTTGTTCAGCATCGGAGCTGCGGCGGCGAGAATCTGCTGAAGACACTGCCGCGCGGCTGTTTCAACGGCACGTCCCGTCGCCTGGAGCGTCCGATTCCCGTAGCTGCCGCCGTCGTACGGCGCGACCTCGGTATCGCCGGCGGTGGTGCGGAACATCGACAGCGGAATGCCGAGCACCTCGCTCGCAATCATCGCCAGGGTCGTGCGGCTGCCCTGGCCGATGTCGGTCGAGGCAAAAAACACGTGCGCGGACCCATCGAGGTTGACCTTCACGGTCGCACCGGCGAGGCCCGCGCCTCCACCCCGTTCAGTGCACGCGATGCCGATGCCGCGCGCCTTTGATCCCGTCGGCGAGCCGGCAACCGCGTTGCGCCGGTTCCACTGTATCCGTGAGGCACCCGCCTCGATGCACTTGTCGAGCACCTGCGCGACAAGCCGTCCATCTTCGGTGCCCGAAGCGCCGCGGGCGATCGGATCGCCGTTGCGCTTGATGTTCTTCAGGCGGAACTCCATCGGGTCCCACCCCATCTCGATCGCGGCCTCGTCCATCGCGGATTCGATGGCAAAGGTCTCCTGCGGATCGCCGACGCCACGCGTCGGTCCGGTGTTGGGGACGTTCGTATGCACGCGGTACTGAACGGTGCGAACGTTCGGTGACTTGTACATGTGGGTGGACTGGTTTCCCAGGCCACCGAGGCGCGTGTGGTACGCGCCCTGATTGATGTACGCCTTCACATCGAGTGCGTGCAGCGTCATGTCTTTCTTGATGCCGAGCCTGATGTAGATCTTCGTTTCGAACCGCGTGTTCGAGTCGAGGATCTCCTCTTCGCGCGTGTACTGGAGCTTCACGGGAAGACGCGCCTTGCGCGCCAGCATCGCTGCGAGCGCTTCGTCGGTATGCGGCGCGCTCTTGGTGCCGAATCCGCCGCCGATATAGCTCGAGATCACGCGAACGTTGCTGTCGGGCAGGTTGAACATCGCCGCGAGGCTGCCGTGGACGCGATAGGGCGCCTGCGTCGCGGCCCAGATCGTCAAGTGATCGCCGTCCCATTGCGCCAGGCATGCGCGCGGCTCCATGCCGCCGCTCCACATCGTCGGGCAGCGATAGAAACGCTCGATGACCTTGTCGGATTCCTTCAGTCCCTGCTCGACGTCGCCGCGCACGAGCGTGCGCGGCTGGCCTTCGAGATTGCCGTCCGGAAAAAGCTGCGGCGCGCCCGGCTTCAGCGCCTCTTCGGGATCGAGAACGAACGGCAGCGGCTCGTATTCGACTTCAATGAGCTTGAGCGCCCTGTCTGCCGCCTCGGCATCTGCAGCGGCGAGAATGGCAACCGCCTCACCTTTGAACCGCACACGATCGTTCAAGGCAAACTGCCGGCTGCCAAAGATCATCACCTTGGGCGCGTCCTTGTACGTCATCACGGCGCGGACGCCGGGCACGGCTTCAGCCTTGCTCGTGTCGATCCTCGAGATGCGCGCATGCGGGCGGGTGCTCCGCAGCACGCGCGCCACGAGCATTCCCGGGATGTCGATGTCGCCGGTGTATTTCGCGCGGCCGGTTACGCGCTCGAGCGCGTCGATGTTCGGCCCGCGCCTGCCGACGACGTTCAGTGCACCACCTGGAGTCGTGTTCTGCTGAGCCATGGTGTTCCTCTACGCGCGCATCAGGCGCGATGCGGCCATGACCGAGTCGAGAATCTTCTTGTACGCGGCGCACCGGCACATGTTTCCGCTCAGGGCGAGCCGCACCTGGTCTTCGGTCGGATTCGGCGTCTTGTCGAGGAAGACTTTCGTGGTCATCATCTGCCCCGGCGTGCAGAAGCCACACTGGAAGCCGCTGTGCTCGACAAACGCCTGCTGAATCGGGTGGAGCTTGTCGTCGGAGGCGAGCCCTTCTACCGTGAGCACTTCACCGCCGGTGGCTTCGACGGCGAGCGTCGTGCACGAGTAGACGTTCTTACCGTTCAGGACGACCGTGCAGGCCCCACACTGCAGGCGATCGCATCCCATCTTCGTGCCGGTGAGCTTCAGATCCTCGCGCAGGAACTGCAGCAGCGTCGTGCGATTCGGAATCTCTTTCCGGTACGCAACGCCGTTGACCTTCAGCGATACGACCGAATGTCGGGGATCCGGTTCGACCGCATCAGGTAACTGCGCTTCGGCGGCGCCTGGAATGAGTACTGAGGAAAGCGCTCCGGTCGCAATCGCGCTGCCTTTCAGAAACGCACGGCGCGAAACGGATACCTCGGATTTGTCCCGGTCTTCCTGTGCCACTGTGCACCCCCATCAGGGCGATTCAGGCGATCGATATAGTCGGTGGCGACGACCCGGCGGGCAGGCCGAGCCTGCGCGCACGGAGCTTACTACACCCACGTTCGGCTCGAAGCAGCTCTTTGGCGTCGGCGTGCTACGCCGAGACGAGCAATTCGGTTAGGATTCAGCGACCGACATGGCGCGCATTTCGTTGCGAGTGAACGGCACGACGCACGTCGTCGATACCGATCCGACGACGCCGCTGCTGTACGTTCTTCGCAACGACCTCGAGCAGCATGGGCCGCGATTCGGCTGCGGCCTGGCTCAATGCGGCGCCTGCACCGTGATCGTGGACGGCAAGACCGTCCGCTCCTGCACCGTTCCGGTCTCGACGATGGCCAACAAGAATGTCCAGACGCTCGACGGCCTCGGGACGGTTGAGAAGCCTCACCCGCTGCAGGAGGCGTTCATCGAGGAGCAGGCGGCACAGTGCGGCTACTGCCTGAATGGGCTTCTCATGACCGCCAAAGTCCTCCTCGACAGGAATCGGAATCCGAGCGATGCGGACATCAAGCGCGCGCTCGATCCCGTGCTCTGCCGATGTGGCAGTCACCTGCGCGTGATGCGCGCCATCAAACGCGCGGCGAGCTCTTAAATCCCAAAACCCAAATCCCGATCACGAATCTGCCGATCCGGGCCGTGTCGCGCTTTTCGACACCTCCTCGCCGGTCCTTCCAACCCCCGTCCTCGCTGACGCTTAGCCCGGACAGTCCACTGGGCCCGCGGCGGTACCCCGTTTGCGCTCTTCGGACGGTTCGAACGCTTTCCCCAAGGAGGACTCATGCCCGCGAAACGATCGACACGCTTCACCGTGAAGCATTTCGCGAAGCAGATGACCAGACACTTCGCGATGAAGAACTTCGGAATGAAGCACTTCGGAATGAAGCACTTCGGAATGAAGCACTTCACGGTCAAACGTCCGATGGCTATCGGCATCATCTTCGTGTGCATCGTCGGGACGGCCATGCTGATCGTCGCTCGGAGCTCCGAGCCGACCAGCGCGGCGTCAATCGTCCCCGAGCAGGCCACCGTGGCCATTGCACCGATTGAGCAGACGCCAGGGGCGAAGGCGCCGAAGCCGTTCCCGATCGCTGCGAAACCAGCCTCCGCACAAACGGCGGGAGCCATCGCCGGCGCGGACCTCGCCTCGATAGAAGGCTGCCTGGTTCAGGAGAACGACCAGTTCCAGCTGAAGAACACGTCGGGTGAGGACGCCCCGCGGGGGCGCAGCTGGAAGTCTGGATTCCTTCACAAGAGCGCGAAAACCATCGATGTCGCCGACGAGACTCACCGGTTGAATCTGGCTCGGCACGTTGGCGAGCGCGTCACCATCACCGGCATCCTCGACGACCGCGAACTGCAGGGCACGTCTCTGAAGCGCGTCGCCGAGTCCTGCAGCTAGCGCCCGGTACGCTGCCGTCCACGGTCGGCCGTCACCCGTCACGCCACGGACGGGCCGGTTGACGTGGACGGTAGACGCCGATCTGGCTCTTGCGTCGCGAGCCGGGTCGTGACAATCTTCCGCCCACAAAAAGGCCGACCTGAAGGTCGGCCTCTACGTTCGCGTGTAGAGGCGGACCTGTAGGTCCGCCTTTCGAAGTTCGCGACGTAGAGGCGGG
>Ga0207701_10000262_pt1 | contig 54172 bp, 50 predicted proteins | sample KBSSwiSSwithPhiX_FD_184294 | JGI IMG/M metagenome (GOLD analysis project Ga0207701, IMG submission 184294) | Switchgrass rhizosphere bulk soil microbial communities from Kellogg Biological Station, Michigan, USA, with PhiX - S5 (SPAdes) (version 2) | ecosystem: Environmental > Terrestrial >... | reverse complement strand
ATTGATTGTGGGCATGGTAATCACCCTGTACCCCCATTTCAAAACCATCACGTTTATACTTCGCCAATGTTTCGAGCCTTCCACCTTTAATGCCATAGCCGAGAAGCGGACGTTCTTTGATCAATCCACTTACAGCCTTCCACATATAAAGTCTGATAGCGATGCCATTCTGATTGTCTTCCTTACCCTGGTACATTTTTAACTCTGTACTGGTGATCCTCCATTTCAGATACGAGAGCTGGGTAATTGCAATTACTCCCGAAACAATAACCAATGAGGTAATGATAAGGGAGCGTACAAAAAATCCCTTTACATAACCAAGAACAAGTATGAATAATGTCATTACCAGGAGGGTAAGAAAAATCAGCAGTTTTGATGATAGCAGGAATATCATCATCAATAAAAAAATAATAATAACACATATCAGCACATATACCAGAGCTTTGTGCTTTTTATCAATAAATCCATAATAAAGCAACCACGTAATAGACGCCAGGCAATAATTCGAAAGAAAAATGGCGTTCAACCCACTTTGCTCTCCGAGATACTGGTAATAAAAAACACGGTAATCGTGCGTCACCTGGTATTCCTGCCATGATTTAAACAACGAGACCATGCAAACCACCACCGTAACGGTTATGAATGCGATGCAGGCCTTATTGATATATGCTTTGAGATCGTCGGGGGCAACTGCCATAGCAGGTGGAACAAAAAAAAGGATGAGGTATCGTTCAATGTCACGAAGTCTGTAACCTCCACTCGCATCCCAGAAATGTGAAAATGCAAGCCATACAAAATAGATAACCGGGATGAGCCAGAAACGTGATTGCTTTAATTGCCGGAACGATACAGAAACCGGTTGCTGAAAAAAACAGGCTGCAACAAATAATATAATTGTGACGCTGTTCCATTGATTTTTCATTGGAATGGTGGCTACCGCCGCTATCAGTGCTGCAAATAAAATTTTTCGCTTAAGGGTCAATATTCAAATCTAAAGGTGAAAGATTCCTGAAATGGCCGTTCAACTTCACCTTCTTTTTCAGCAATTCCATTTCCATCAGCATCGGCAAAACTTTCTGCAGGTGCCTTTTTAAATATTCCTGGCGTTGCAGTTCCCTCATCAAAGCTAAAAATTCATATTCCTCTTCAACAGAAAGTCCTGCATGGTGTGCCACATCATAAGAGGTAAGCTCAATTTCAGGTTTCTTAAAATCTTTTGAGATGTTGAGTAGCCTGTGCACTTCTTTCACTCCATTGATAATGGATTGCATCAGCTTGGCATTACCATCATCCATTTTGTTGTGAGGATAATTTACGATCGCTCCGCTGTACAATTTATCGGGCACTTTTTTTATTACTTCAAGTGTTCTGAATACCTTGATACCCTCGGTATTAATATCCATTTCACCATTTTCATATTCCTGTACAATTTCTGTTACCTGTACCAATGTGCCCATATCCTGGAGCCTGTTATTCAGCACTGTAGGGATACCAAATGGTTTTTGCGATTCCAGGCATTCTTTTATCAGCTGCTTATATCTTGGCTCAAAAATGTGCAGATGCAATTTTTCTTTCGGATAGATTACTATTGAAAGAGGAAATATCGGAATGAAATTCGTCATTGTTCACTATTTCATAGGTCTCGTAATTAATGCAAGATTAGTTCCTTTTTTCAGCCACCTGTTCATAATCTTCGAAAAAAATGATTTATTGGACACGGGATCTTTTCTGCTGTAAGTATAATATTCAAGGATCTCGAATCCGTTTTTGGCCAGTAAATACTTCATACTCCTTACCGTTGGTTCAAAAAGATGGTCGGGTGTCCGTGAAGCGTCCTTCCAACCATTAGCGAATTGTTCTTTCAGCTTTACCTTGTAAAAAAGGTGCTGCATCCTGTTACCGAGGCCGAATTTATTGGGAACATTTATCACCAGTATGCCATTTGCTGTCAGCAGTTCCCCGGAGTGCTTTATCCATTCATTGGGATTAGGAACGTGTTCGAGCACGTGACTCATATGTATGAGAGAAAATTTATCGGGTGGTTTGAATTCTTCGAATTGGCCTATGTGAACGCTGATGCCAATGTTCCTTTCAACAAACTGGCCCATCTTCACCGAAACATCTATGCCCTTTACATTGTTGCCATAGTATTTTTTTGCAGCAAGGAGAAAAGTTCCCATACCACTGCCGATATCGAGCGCTGCCTTCTTATCCTTGTCATATTTAACGATGTGATCAACTTCACGCTGGAACATTTTTAACGATGACTGGTTAATATCGTTGAGATCACTGAGTTGAATATTGTCCGCATACTGATAATATGATGCATATGCGGCATCAATGAAATCCTGGTCGTAAGCGGGACGTGGGTTAGTGTATATCAGTCCGCAGTTACCGCACTTCACATAGTTGTATTGAAGCTCGCTCCCGAAACGTTCATATAATTCAGGAACGTTGGCATTGCAGAACGGACAATTTACACTTTCCCACTTTTTAGGAATATAAGGTGCTTTGTTCTTTATTTGTGCTTTCAAATCCCGGATTTTTTTTCAAGTTAAGTGCAAAAATAACTACTCTGATGAGGCTTTCGGTGGTAATCATAACTTTTAATGAGGAAAAGAATATTGGGCGATGCATTGATTCAGTAAAGAATGTAGCCGATGAAATTATTGTGGTCGATTCATGTTCCATGGATAAAACAGCAGAAATTGCCAAAAGTAAAGGGGCAGAAGTAATACTTCAACCATTTCTTGGTTATGTGGAACAGAAAAACATGGCACTTGAAGTTGCAAATAGTGATTTTGTTTTGAGCCTCGATGCAGATGAAGCCCTGGATAAAATCCTTGAATCTTCCATTCTCGAAGCAAAAAATGATTTCAACTTCAAAGGATATTCCATGAACCGATGCACCAATTATTGCGGTAAATTTATTCGGCATGGCGCCTGGTACCCCGACAAAAAACTCCGCCTCATTGATAAAAAAAATGCTTACTGGGGTGGCGACAACCCGCACGACAAACTGATCTTAAAAGATGAAGGTCCCATCAAACACCTGAAAGGCGACATACTTCATTATTCATACAACAGCATTGAAGAACACGTACAGCAGAATAATAAATTCAGCACCATTTCTGCGGAAACCTATTTCAAAAGAGGTAAGAAAACCAATGTATTCAAGATGATCGTTCATCCTTTCTGGGCATTTTTTCTTGGTTATATTTTACGCGGAGGGTTCCTGGATGGATTTTATGGCTTTGTAGTAGCACTGCATGTTGCGCATCTTAGTTTTCTTAAACATGCCAAGCTGTACCTTAAACAAAAGCAAACAGCATGAACACTTCGTTACTCGATGACATAAGGCAGGGAAACATCAAAGCACTTTCACGTGGTATTTCTTTGCTGGTAAACGATGAAGACACCTATTTTGATACCGATTCCTTCGTCGCAAAAATTCCTGTGATCGGTATTACAGGCCCCCCCGGCGCAGGTAAAAGCACGCTCACCGATAAGCTGATCGCACAGTTTGTACGTGCCGACAATACTGTTGCGGTGTTGTGTGTAGACCCTTCATCTCCTTTTACACATGGAGCTATCCTCGGTGACCGCATCCGCATGTCTGACTGGTATAATCATCCCCAGGTGTTCATCCGTTCGCTGGCCACAAGAGGATCACTTGGTGGATTGCCACCTAAAGCCGCGGAGATCATCAGCCTGGTGAAACAAAGCTCCTTCGACATCATCATCATAGAAACTGTCGGCGTTGGACAGAATGAAGTTGAAATTGCCACACTTTCCGACATTACAGTCGTAGTGCTTGTTCCTGAGAGCGGCGACGATATCCAGTTAATGAAGGCGGGACTGATGGAGATCGGTGATATTTTCGTGGTGAATAAATGCGACAGACCGGGTGCCGACCAATTTGCCAATGAAATCAAGCAGTCGGCAAAATATAAAACGGTAATTAAAACAATCGCCAACACAAATGTGGGTGTTGGCGAATTGTACAGTTATATTAATAATAAAATTTAATCCTGGTTATTTCTCCACCACTTGTAACCGATGTAACTCAGTATAAGAAATGGTGCGGCTGCGAGATACAGTATGCCGCCATTAAGTCCTCGGCCTGCTTCTTCACCCAACTGTGATGCGGTTTTTGAACAAATGGAACACTGCGCAAACATCAATACATCAGTCAGCAATAAAACAATTAAAAAGAATAGTATTTTAACCCGCTGCTTCATTGAAGGACAAAATTACTCTTTACTGTGCTGAAGCCATACTTTTCTGCACTTTCTTCCTTTCTTCTTCCTGCAGAATAACTTTTCTCAGCCTGATCACTTTTGGAGTTACCTCAATACACTCATCCTGCTGGATATATTCCATGCACTCTTCAAGAGTCATTAAAGTTTTCGGAGCGATCCTTGATGCATCATCACTTCCGCTTGCACGGTGGTTGGTAAGTTTTTTCGGTTCTGTTGCATTTACCACAAGATCTCCTGGCTTGATGTGCTCAGCGATGATCTGTCCTGAATATACTTCTTCTCCCGGATCCACAAAAAATGTTCCGCGGTCCTGGAGCTTATCGATTGAATAACCTGTTGTTCTTTCCTGGTTCTTTGAAAGTAGTACACCGTTATTTCGTCCGGGAATCTGTCCTTTCCATGGTTTGTATTCAGTGAACCGGTGCGCCATTACTGCTTCACCTGCTGTATTGGTAAGCATGTTGCTTCTTAATCCAATCAATCCCCTTGAAGGGATCTCAAATTCAAGATGCTGCATTTCGCCTTTGCTTTCCATCACCAGCATCTCACCTTTGCGCTGTGTTACGAGGTCAATTACTTTTCCGCTGAATTCCTGGGGTACATCCACCACCAGGTTTTCAAATGGTTCATGTTTCTTTCCGCCAATCTCTTTCACAATTACGGTAGGCTGCCCCACAGTCAGTTCAAATCCTTCCCTTCTCATCGTTTCGATAAGTATACCAAGATGAAGAATTCCGCGTCCATACACCAGGAAACTATCTGCACTGTCAGAATCCTCAACTCTTAATGCAAGGTTCTTTTCTGTTTCCTTCATCAGTCTGTCTCTCAGATGGCGTGAGGTAACAAATTTTCCATCACGACCGAAGAACGGTGAATTGTTGATACTGAACAGCATACTCATGGTAGGTTCATCAACACTGATGGATGGCAGCGCTTCCGGATTCTCTGAATCAGTGATAGTATCGCCGATATTAAATTCTTCAAGGCCCACCACAGCACATATATCTCCTGCAAAAACTTCTGTTGCTTTTTTCTTACCCATTCCTTCGAATGTGTAGAGTTCCTTTACTTTCTGTTTTTTGATAGTCCCATCTGCCTGAACAAGCGCTGTGTTCTGACCTTCTTTAATTGATCCTCTTGCCACCTTTCCTACGGCTATTCTTCCAAGGAAAGAGGAGTAGTCAAGTGAAGTGATCTGCATCTGCAGGTCTCCGGCGTTAACCTTTGGTTCCGGCACATATTGAAGAATAGCATCGAGTAAGGGGGTGATGCTGTCAGTTGGAGTAAGTGTTGTGTTCATCCAGCCCTGTTTGGATGATCCATAAATGGTAGGAAAGTCAAGCTGCTCTTCGGTAGCATCGAGGTTGAAGAATAATTCAAAAATCGCATCATGCACTTCATCGGGACGGCAATTAGGTTTATCCACCTTATTGATCACAACGATTGGCTTCAGGTTAAGGTGCAATGCTTTCTGCAGCACAAATCTGGTCTGGGGCATGGGTCCTTCAAATGCATCCACCAGGAGCAGCACTCCATCGGCCATTTTAAGCACGCGTTCAACTTCACCTCCGAAGTCAGAGTGACCCGGAGTATCTATTACATTGATCTTAACACCATTGTACTCAACGGCTGCGTTCTTGCTGAATATGGTAATGCCCCTTTCTTTTTCGAGGTCATTGCTGTCCATTATCAATTCACCCGTGTCCTGGTTGTCGCGAAAAACTTTCGTAGCATGCAATATCTTATCTACCAGCGTAGTTTTTCCGTGGTCAACGTGTGCAATAATGGCTATATTTCTGATGTTCATCCGGTAATAATTAATTTTAATTGCCGGATGGAACCCTGGATGCTTAGTGTTTAAGGGTTCCCCAATTCCGGTTTCATATCTAAATTTCGAGGCGCGAAGGTACGCTAAAACAACGGTTGATGCAAAGGATTAACTCACATTTAAAACGCCTCCATGAATAAAAAAAAATGGTGGATTATTACTCTCCTCATCCTCATCATAGTATACTTTATGGGACCTCATCCTTCAAGGCCTGTTTATAACAAAAAACTACCTGAAGTTCCCGCAGCCTTCGATCTCGACAGTTACATCAGCCGACATGAATCGGCTCATAAGATCAAGCCCGATAATGAGGCACGTATCGAATGGGCAAACGATTCTTCCAAAAATGTCACAGAATACGCCATTCTGTACCTCCATGGCTTCTCGGCTTCCCAGGGCGAAGGCGACCCAATACACAAACGCATTGCGAAAAAGTATGGATGTAATCTCTATCTTTCCCGCCTCGCCGAACACGGCATCGACACTACTGAAAAGCTACTGAACCTGACGGCTGATGAACTCTGGGAATCAGCGAAAGAAGCATATTCAATCGCATCGAAACTCGGAAAGAAGGTGATCATCATGGGCACTTCTACCGGGGCATCACTCGCACTCATGCTTGCAGCTAATTATCCTGAAATACACTCCTTAATATTGCTGTCTCCCAACATCGAAATTTTTGATGGAACTGCGTGGATACTGAATAATCCATGGGGGTTACAGGTTGCGAGATTAGTAAATGGATCAAATTATATTATCTCAAAGGATACAAGACCTATATATAAACAGTACTGGACCTACGGTTACCGCCTCGAAGCCGTTATTGAACTTGAAGAGATGCTTGAAACCGCTATGAAGCCTGAACTTTTCAATAAAGTAAAGCAACCCGTTCTCATGTTGTATTATTACCGCGACAAGATCAACCAGGACAGCGTAGTGAAAGTAGAAGCTATGCAGAAAATGTATGAGGAACTTGGAACACCTGCAGATAAGAAACGTTCTGTTGCCGTACCAAAAGCCGGCAACCATGTGATAGGATCGTATATTAAATCGCAGGATGTAGCCACTGTTGAGAAGGAGATTGAAAAATTTATGGATAATGTGCTTAGGATAAAATGATTTTTTCTCAATGAAACGTAAACTTCTCTATTTAATAAATCCAATCTCCGGAACTAAGCGTAAACCACTTCTAAAGAAGACGATCGAAAAAAGAACTGCAAGACAAAAGTTATCATTCGAGATCGGCGAAACCCGCAGCGACGGTGATTATGAATCATTGCGGGAGCGCGTCATCAATGAAAAGTTTACAGATGTGATCATTTGCGGAGGCGACGGATCAGTAAGTACCATAGCGTCATTTCTGCTGGGCACAGATGTCAGCATCGGTATAGTTCCCACAGGTTCAGGCAACGGACTCGCCTTAGCTGCCGGCATACCTTATTCTACTGAAAAAGCATTGGAAATCATTTTCAAGGGGCAGTCCTCACCAATCGATGGATTCCGTATCAATGATAAGTTTTCGTGTATGATGTGCGGAATCGGCTGCGATGCACAGATTGCGCATGATTTTGCCAACAAGAAAGTAAGGGGATTAAAAACATACCTCCAATTATCAGCACTTCAGTATTTCAAAGCGCAATCATTTAATTTCACTATCAAAACAAAAGATCTTTCAACTGATATTGATGCCTTCTTTATAACCATTTCCAACAGTAACCAGTTTGGTAACAATATCACTATTGCACCCAAAGCAAGCCTTAATGATGGATTATTTGATATTGTTATTGTAAAAAAAATGAACAAGCTGATGCTGCCATTCGCATTGCTTCACCAGATCTCAGGAATAAATGCGCTGGAAGAATTAAAAAATTACAGGAACAACAAGAACATAATTTATTTTCAGGCAAGAGAAGCAACCATCATCAACAATGGCAATGCACCTTTGCACATCGATGGAGAACCTGAACCATTAACCGGAAAAATAAAATTTAAAATCCTGCCTAACGCGTTCCGGCTATTGCAGCCTTTCTTGTAGGGGTTTGCAAAGTGTCCATATATCTTACAAACTGGTTGAAGCATTTTTTGTTGTTCTCGTGATCGAGTGCTTCATGGATATTCCACTTTTCTCTTTTTGTAAGATGAAAGCTTAATGCGGCACCTGCATCTTCTTTTAAAGGAACATACTGAAATGTGATCTTATGAAAATTTTCTCCCAGCGATTCCTGCGTCAGGCTTATAAGATCGTTCTGGTTATAATCCTGCATCTTGTACCAGTTGTATTGCAGAATAAGAAAAGGCTTTGTGAAAAGTTCTGTGATATCAGTTGATTCATAAGGATGATCCCATCCTCCAACAACACGGTCGCGGATCTGGATAAAAATAATACCTGAGGTGTTCTCTTTTATCCATTCTCTAAATACCTGGATAAAGCGTACGGTTGTTTCAGGACCATAATTATCCCGGAGTCCAGCATCCATAACATCTATAACAGGTTCGCTGGGCAACCACACGTTTGGCAGCACGTAAGGAAAAGTTGCATTCATACGCAGTGCTGTCAACAGTCGCATATTTTTAGGATCCTGTTTCTCGAACAAGGCTTGGAAATCTACTGCATCGGGTTCCATCGGTGTGATCCTGCTTGTATCCTGTAAAGGTTTCATTAGGAAACTTACCGGCTGTGTGCTCAGTATCATTTTCTTTCCGTCGCGGGTTACCACAGAATTGAAGATCATCAATGGAATTTTTGCGTTCTTTTCGTCTGCTTCAATGTCTTTCATCTGCCTGTTCATTAATCCCCTTGTATTTTGGTCGAGCTTTTGTTCGAATGCATATCCCCTGTCTTTTACATACTCGTAATCGCCAACCTTGAATTTTTGAGCGGGAGATGCAATGTCGCGCGCAACAAACGAAGTGAAAATAGCATTCAGAAGATCCTGGGAAATATCTTCAGCATATTTTCTGTCTGTAGGGGTAAATCCATTTCCCTGCTGGTTCACCAACTCGCGGTAATAGGATGCTCCAAGCATTCCTCCGGAAGCTCCGGTGATCAGGAAAGTTTTATCCATCAGTGTGCCGCCGCTCAAGCTGTCGAGACGTTGCAGCACATTAAGTGTAAACGTTGCGCTCCTGTTACCACCACCACTTGTAGCTATCAAATAAAGGAAAGGCTTGCTTTCTTTTTGCTTCACTTTCCATTTATTGAGGATAGAGATCATGTTTTTTTTGTCGGATTCAATTTTTTCATCTGTGCTCAGCTCACGCAATTTCTGCATGTTGTACTGAGGACGTTCTTTAACATTCTTATAATTCAACCCATATGCCCTGTTACTCGGATCAATAATATTATACCTGAAAAGGATGTTAAGGATCACAATGAACACGAGCAGAACAGGTATGCTCCAGTTCTGCAGAAAATAGGAGAAAGCGCCTGATATCGCAATAAGAATGGCAAAGAAAATAGTAATACCCGCTGCAGCCGGTAACTGAAAATATGGACTATCGAGCCAGAAGCCGATAAATATTAAAAACAGGAATGAAATAAATATACTCACGACTGCCGCGAAATGGTGCCTGTTAAAAATCGTTTCTATAAATTCCCTGCTGTAGTGTGTTACATCGCGGGTTTTCTTTAACCCGAGTTTTGCATTCAGGTACCATACAACCCTTATCACCCTGCTCTTGTACAATTTTGTTTCTGTTGGCTTGAACATCTCTTTGAAAAGTTTGGGATTGCTCATCACCGGTGCGAGTGTTCTGATGATCGATCTGTCGGCCCTGAAAAAATACAGAAATGAAATAGCAACAAGAAAGATCATACCTAAAAGAAATCCTGTGGCGCTCATCAGCATGTCTGTTGCAGACATTAGTTCTTTATATCTTTCAAAATGCAATGTTTTTAAAAAGTAATACACAAGAAAAATAACAGGTATGATTGAGTTGTTAATGCAGTATTTTAAAAAAGGATTTGATGTGGTGGCGAGAAAACGGAAATGGCGGCTGTATAAAATGAAAGTAGTGATGTTCCAGCTCATAATGAATACAGCGATCGCAAATCCCAAGATCATTGAGCTGGCCATGTTAACTTCACCAAGATATTCGGGAGCCAGGAACAACGAATCAGCGCCATAACTGTTCATGAATTTACCTCCTACTGTACTGAACAGCAAATACCAGAAAACCAGTAAAACCTGGAATCTTTTAAAATGCAGAAGCACCAGCTGTACGGGAAATGAATAATATAAGCCTGTAAAGAATGCTTTCATGGTTTGAGGTCTCTCCTAAAATAATAAAACTTCTCATCTTCTCCTAACGATGAAAAAGAGGCCTACAAGGCTTAATGCGAATAACATGCCTGTTATCTGGTGAAGCTGGGCAAACCATTCAAATGCACCCCAATGATTGGGTACGATACCGGAACTAGTTACCAGTGAAAGAATGCCCAATAATGCCTGTAAAACCACAAGTGCGAAGGGAATTACTCTAAAATTGTTAAAAATGCCTGAAGAAGTTTTAATGCTGTATAATTTCCCGCTGAGCATGCAAACTAGGACAAAGATCAGGTAGACGAGGTTCCTATGTACAAAATGAATAGTGATCTTGTTCTCGATAAAATTCAACAGCAACGGAACATCTTTGAATGTTGTTTCAGGAAGAAAGCTGCCGTTTATGTCAGGCCAGGTTGGGGCAGCCGTAGCCGCTTTATGTCCCGCCATGAGTGCACCGAATACCATTTGAATAGTAGTAAGGAACAATAGCCATCCTGTAAATGATCTGATTTTAGGAGAAACTACCAATTCATTTTTCGGAACAACAAGAATTAAAAAGAACCAGAATGCATATGCGATGAGCACGAGGGCGAAAATAAAATGCAGGGCAAGGCGTGTAGGTTTAACATATACAGCATCGCCTGTTAGTCCGCTTGCTACCATGATCCAGCCAACAGCTCCCTGCAAAGCTCCCAGCAGGAATAGAATCAATAAAGGCCTGATTATTTCACTTTTCAAAAATTTTTTCAATAGCAGATAGGCAAGGCCGATAATGAACACCACCCCGATCAACCGCGCCCAGAAACGGTGCAACCATTCCCAGAAAAAAATGAATTTAAAATCGCTGAGTGCGAAATCAACATTGAGGAGCTGATACTGTGGTGTCTGTTTATATTTTTCAAATTCCCTGATCCAGGCATCTTCATTCAATGGCGGAACCGTGCCGGTGATCACGTTCCATTCGGTGATCGACAATCCCGATCCTGTTAATCTGGTTACTCCACCGAGTATAACCTGTATCAGCAACATCAAAACACCGATACCTATCCAGATTGCAACGGGTTTCGATGAATTTTTCATTTGGCCGCAAAGATATAATCTTCCAACTCACCACTCACTACTCACTACTACTCCCCAATGTGAATAAAATCTGAAAGCAAAAATTCCCCCAATCCCTACTTTTGAACCAAACTTTACTAATTGCTCAAATCAACATACCAGGCCGTAAGAATTGAAGCGGGATGCGATGAAGCAGGCAGAGGATGTCTCGCGGGACCTGTGTTTGCAGCAGCAGTAATTGTACCACCGGATTTTTTTCATCCACTTTTGAACGATTCGAAGCAGGTGGTTGAAGAAACACGCAACGAATTAAGAATATTTATTGAGAATAATGCTATCGCCTGCAGTGTTGCGCAGGTTGATCATGAAGAGATCGACAGGATAAATATTTTAAAGGCGTCTTTCAAGGCCATGCATCTTGCCCTCGATAAATTAAAGAAGCGCCCCAAACTTTTACTGATCGACGGCAACAGGTTTACTAAATACCGCCGTACCAAACATGAGTGCATTATTAAAGGCGATGGCATATACGCTTCGATCGCCGCGGCAAGCATACTTGCAAAAACTTACCGCGACGATTTCATGAAGAACCTGCATAACGACTTCCCTCAATACAAATGGATCACCAATAAAGGCTATGGCACAAGGGAACACCGGCAGGCCATCGCCCTTCATGGACCTTCTCCTTACCATCGCCTCTCATTTAACTGGACGCTTGAAGCGTTGACAGAAGAAATAGAAGATTAATCTTCAAGCTTTATATTTGAACGACAAAGCTTATTCATGTCGCAACAGGAGCAGTTCCAGAAATTTTTCCCGGCGGATTTTTCAATAGAAACGCTAAGGGTCGTGATTACCCCGATGAGGCCCGAAGATTATGAGGTTTTTCTTCCCTTGACCACAAAGTCGCCGGAACTTTGGAAATATTTTACAAAAGACCTAAGCATCGCAACCGACCTGAAAGATTGGGTGAACGATGCCATGAAAGAAAAAGCGGCATATAAAAGAATGCCATTCACCATCACCGACCGCGACACAAAACAGGTTTGTGGCAGCACCAGCTTTGGTAATATTTCTTTTTTCGATCAGAGGATTGAAATTGGGTGGAGCTGGCTGGCTGCGGATTACATTGGAATGGGAGTGAACATGGCTGTGAAGTTTGCTTTAATGTCGTATGCTTTTGAAGTATTGAAAATGGAAAGGGTAGAAGCAAAAACTGATTTTTTAAATGAAAGAGCTAAAGCGGGATTACTTAAGATCGGAATGATCCCCGAAGGAGTTTTACGCAGCCATATGCGGATGCCTGGTAACAGGAGAAGGGACAGCGCCTATTACAGCATTTTAAAAGACGAATGGAGCGAAAGAAAAAGTATATTTTTTTCGCATCTGATTTAACCTTTCACTTTTAACTTTAACTTTTAATGTACCGTTTCCCATGCTCCAAGGCCCTGCCTTGTAACAACCGGTTCTTCTCCGGTGCAATCGATAATAGTTGAAGGCACCATTCCTCCCACACCTCCATCAACCACCACATCAACCAGTTTTTCAAAATTTCTGTAAATCAATTCAGGGTCGGTGTAATCTTCAACCATCTCACCTGGCAATGAAACACTCAGGATAGGATGCCCGAGTTCTTTCACTATAGACCGGGCTATAAGGTTATCAGGGATCCTGAGGCCTACGGTATCCTTTTTACTTTTCAACAGTTTCGGTACTTCTTTGCTTGCGTTTAGAATAAATGTATATGGTCCGGGTAGATGATGGCGCAGGAGACGGTAGGTGACTGTTGGTATCGGCCTGATATATTTGCTCATGTCGCTCAGGTCGTAGCAAACAAAAGAAAGCTGCGCTTTGGCCGGATTGATGTCTTTTATCCTGCAAATGCGCTGGATGGCTTTCTGGTCAAAAATATCGCAACCTAATCCATATATTGTATCGGTAGGATAGATGATAACACCACCCTTTTTTAATATTTCTATTACAGTATTGATGTTTCTTGGCTGAGGGTTCTGGGGATGTACGAGTAAATACATATGCACAATTTAATATTAACTTTACGCAAATTTTTTTAGATGCGTTTACAACCTATTGAGAAGATAGGAACGATCAGTGACCAGGATTTTAAAAACCAATATTACCATCTGGGAAAGCCGGTGGTCCTGACAGAGCTTGCAAAAAAATGGCCAGCTTATGAGAAATGGACCTGGAATTATTTCAAAGAAATAGTGGGCGACAGGGAAGTAGGTATCTACAACAACACTAAAAGTGATGCATACACCCCTGTAAATAAAGCCGACGATTATATAACTTTTGGCGAATATGTTGACATGGTGCAGAAGGGTCCCGCACAGTGGAGAATATTCCTCTTTAATATCTTCAACCATGCGCCTGACCTGACCAAGGATTTTCTATGGCCCGAGAACCTGATGAAGGGATTCGTAAAAAGAGCTCCCATGCTTTTTGTAGGAGGGTCAACCAGCATAACTCATATGCATTTTGATATTGATATGTCGCACATCCTTCACACACAGTTCAGTGGGAAAAAGAAAGTGTTGTTGTTTCCGTATAACGAGCAGTATAAACTTTACCGCAAGCCATTTGAAGTGCTGAGCATGGCCGATTTCAGTAATTATCACAAAGGCAATGGAAAGCCCGATTACGATAAATTTCCAGCCATCAAGCTTGCTAACGGTTACGAGGTAACGCTGGAACACGGCGACACATTATTTATGCCTGCTGGCTACTGGCACCATATGGAATATATCGACAGTGGCTTTGCCATGAGCCTTCGAGCTGTTCAACGCAACATTCCAGGTCTTGCTAAAGGTATCTGGAACATAGTAGGAATGCGGTATATCGATACGATCATGAAGAAAACTGTTCCGCATTGGTGGTATGATTTCAAGAAGGAAAAAATTTACAAAGCAGCAGAAAAAGAACTTGCATTTGACAGATAATCCAGAACAATCAGCAGATAAGAAATAAAAAATCTTTGATAATTTGTTGATTTATTGTTCAAACGTCTTTACTTTTACCCCGCTTCCGACGGTTTATCCAATAATAAGTCAAAAAGCAATCGAAATATCCAATTCAGTGAAAAGCCGTAAAATCCACTTTTCTTAAGTTTGAGTATCTGATTTTTTTAATAAACTTTCGCAGTTTTCAGAATTAGTGTCTAAAAAAGAAACCGGGTCTAACTGCTTTTTTTATAAATTCTTTCTTTTTGTGGTTTCAGAGGTAAGCACAGGCCGGCGATTTTCATCGCTGGCATTTTTTTTCCGTAAGTTTTAAAGAATTGTCCAGGTTTCGTTACCCCGAAGGAGTTTATCGAGGTCACCTTTTCCTTTAGTGCTGATCACTTCATCGATCTGCATAGTCATCATGTCCTCGTAGCTAAGTCTGTCCGTTTCATAAAACACACCAAATGGACGAGGAAGATGTCCCTCTATGCGCGGATCTTCAAACATTCTTACCAGGATCTGGCCTTTATAAAAATCTTTTTCATCATGAATCCAAAGATCATCTGCTGAATATGCTTCGCCAAGCTCAACAACAACCGGCTTAAATCCGTCAAGTTTTATTCCTTTGTTTTGCAGTGCACCAAAAACTAACGGTTTGCCCTGTTCGAGAAAAAGGGTTTCATTCGGCTTGGACGACTTCTCCGTAAAAACTTCAAAAGCTCCATCGTTAAATATGTTACAGTTCTGGTAGATCTCAAGGAATGACGCTCCTTTATGCTGGTTTGCACGTATGAGCAGTTGCTGCAAGTGCTTTGGATCCCTGTCCATCGTACGGGCAATGAAAGTGGCATCAGCGCCCATAGCCAGTGCAAGCGGATTGAATGGATGGTCAAGGCTTCCGAACGGTGTTGATTTGGTAACCTTTTTAGATTCCGATGTCGGAGAATACTGGCCCTTTGTCAGACCATATATCTGGTTATTGAAAAGCAGGATGTTAATGTCAAAATTTCTTCTCAGCAGATGCATCGTATGATTACCGCCAATGCTCAGTCCATCTCCATCCCCCGTTACCACCCACACACTTAATTCAGGTCGGGTAGCTTTTAATCCTGAAGCAATCGCCGTTGCCCTTCCATGAATGGAGTGCATGCCAAAAGTGTTCATGTAATAGGGGAACCGGCTACTGCAGCCTATTCCTGAAATGATCACAATGTTTTCTCTTGGAATACCTAGGCCCGGCATCACCTTCTGAACCTGTGCCAGGATAGAATAATCACCACATCCCGGACACCAGCGGACCTCTTGGTCAGTAGCAAAATCTTTAGAGGTCAATCCAGAGGCAGGAGTAGACAATACTTCGCTCATAATGCAAAAATAATTGATTTTGACGAGGTGCGACCCCTGAAATCACATGCTGAGATAGCATTTAACTAAACATCTACAGAGTCGTACACCACTACTTTCTGCCACAGGTGTTTACAGGTTTCAACGAAATTCAGGTGAATAGGGTCTACCTGGTAGCTTTCCTCCGAGGCTTTATCATCGAAGACCAGTAACCATGAAACTGAATATGAAGTATCGATCACATCACGGTTGGTGTCTGCCGGTTTGCCAAGATGAAACATTTTGATTGTTTTAACCCTGCTCAGCTTTTCCAGGCCTTCGATAAGTTTCTGGCGGTCTTCATCGCTTGATGGATTCTTTAACCAGAAATACACGTGATGTATGAACATATTCTTTGATGTCATAACGCTTGAACTATTTATTGCAAATATACCGGTTGAACCGGCAAGCGCCACTTTACCAGTCGTTGAAATGAAATCCCTTCGGGAGTGGTTGCTCATAATAATATTTTGTTATAAGTTGAATTTACAACGGATATTTCCCATCAGCGATAAGTTTTTCAGCAATTCTTCTTTTAGCTGATTTTGTATTCAATGCAGCTGCTTTAGTAAATCGTTTTACACCCATCAGCATCATCCGGTGTTCATCGCCATCTGCAAATGCGTTGATAGCATCCTTCGCGCTTTTGTTGATCCTGTCGGCTGCATCATACAGGTAAGTTTTCACTATGTCTGTTTCAAAGCTTACGTTGCTGTTTCCTTTAATTTCTGCAAGCTTGATCAATCTTAATAAAGCACTTTCTGCATTAAAGGTCTGAATGGCAATGTCTGCAATGTTCATCAGAATCTCCTGTTCGCTCTCCAGCTTCATCATCAACTTCTGTACTGCGGCTCCTGCTGTAAGCAACAAAGTTTTTTTGAAATTCACAATCAGTTTCTTCTCCTCACCAAACAATTCATCATTGCCGTTTCCAAATTCCGGGATGCTCAACAGCTCTTTTGAAACTGCCAGAGCTGGCCCCATGATATCGAGTCTTCCCTTCATGGCGCGTTTCAGTACCATGTCAACAATCAGTAGCCGGTTGATCTCATTTGTGCCTTCAAATATCCTGTTGATACGGCTGTCGCGGTAAGCTCTTGAAATAATATATTCTTCACTGAATCCGTTTCCGCCATGGATCTGCACTCCCTCATCCACAACAAAATCAAGCATCTCGCTTCCTGAAACTTTTAATATGGCACACTCTATGGCATACTCTTCCGCAGCACCAAGCAATGCCTCATTAAATGGTTTTCCGATTTCGATCATCTCCCGTTCCTTCTCATCTATCCACATCGCCGTTCTGTATAATGAGCTTTCATTCACCCACAGTTCGATAGCCATTTCAGCGATCTTGCTTTTTATGGCACCGAAATTTGCTATAGGCGTTTTAAACTGTTCCCTGGTAAGTGAATATTGTATGGCCGTTGTAGCGGCCCTCTTTGCTCCACCCAAAGCAGCTGAACAAAGTTTAAGCCTTCCGATATTGAGGATGTTGAATGCAATGACGTGACCCTTTCCGATCTCGCCCAGAACATTTTCAACGGGCACTTTGCAATCCTGGAAAAAAAGCTGGACGGTTGAAGATCCTTTGATTCCCATTTTATGCTCTTCCTGGCCACGGGTAAATCCTTCAAAATCTTTTTCAACTATAAATGCAGTGAAATGAGTTCCATCTATTTTAGCAAACACAGTGAACACATCTGCAAACCCACCATTGGTGATCCAGCATTTTTGCCCGTTAAGCAGGTAATATTTCTTATCAGCACTAAGCGTGGCTGTTGTTTTTGCACTTAGCGCATCGCTTCCGCTGTTGGGTTCAGTTAATCCATATGACCCCTTCCATTCTCCCGTACATAGTTTAGGAATATATTTTTTCTTCTGTTCTTCATTTCCAAAATATAAAATCGGAAGTGTGCCTATTCCTGTGTGTGCTGACACTGCCACAGAAAATGAAAACCCTCCTCCCAATCCTTCATTCACAAGGGTAGAGGTAATAAAGTCTTTACCAAGACCACCAAATTCTTCCGGTATTGAAACACCAAGTAATCCCTGTTCTCCAGCCTTATCAATAAGTGAAGGCATCAGACCTTTTTCGAGCTTATCAATGCGATCGATAATGGGTATAACTTCATTGTCAAGGAATGTGGTACACATGTCCTTCACCATTTGCTGCTCCTCATTGAATTCTTCAGGGATGAAAGTATCCGCGGGTGTGCTTTCTTTGATCAGCCACTCTGCTCCTTTAATGGATGTTTTCTGAATTGTTGTGTTCATGAGGTTGTTTTAAAGAGTTAATCATTTCAGGTTATCATACACCTGCTGTAAAATTTCCTTGCACAGGTTTATATTGTCGGATGGTATTCCAGATAATGCCTCATTAAGAGTTTCTTCCGCCAGTTCCATGGTCTGTTCCTCCATTTTAATACCCTGTTTAGTAAGATAAACCAGGTTGATGCGCCTGTCCGATACTGAAGCAACCCGTTTCACAAGCTGCAATTTTTCGAGATTGTCCACAAGTCTTGTTATACTCGGTTTATCCCTGAATGTTCCCAGGCAAAGATCCTGCTGGCTACTCCCGTCCTGCTTCCACAACTGATATAGAACGCTCCATTGTTCAATTGTGAGGTTCAAACCGGCAGAATTAAATTTTTTCTGCAATCGCCTTGATATCGCAATCGAAGCTTTACCCGTTATAAAGCTGTAAAGTTCACCCTTTCTGAATTGGTTGTTTGGCATATAGTTGTTTATACAACTATATAAACTTAAACATTTTTTATGTACTTTCCAAGCAGTCCATATGTCAATATTCCTTCTCATATTTTTCATTTTAATGCTGATTTACAGCTTTCTGATAGACTTCTACAGGCGTGCCTGGAACCAGGTTCCGGTGTATGACATTGACGATGTGATGGATGTAAAAGTATCTGTGATCATCGCCGTTCGTAACGAGGAAAAGAATATATCAGACCTGGTTACTTTGCTTGGCAACCAAAGCCTTCCGAAAGCATTATTCGAAGTAATTTTTGTTGATGACCATTCTGAAGATAACACCCTGAACATACTAAAGTGTGCAAAGAGTGAGCATTTTTCATTAATAATTTTACAGTTGCCGGATGGTATTTCTTCAAAAAAGAAAGCCATTGAATACGGAATAAGATCTGCAAGCGGAGACCTTATCATCACTACCGATGCAGATTGCAGGATGGGTCCTTTATGGATAAAATCATACGCTTCCTGCTACAAAAAAACCGGCGCAAAATTTATTGCGGCCCCGGTGATCATGGAAACGCACAATTCATTCCGGGATATTTTCCAGTCGCTCGATTTTATTGCCATGCAGGCTATTACAGGTGCATCAGTTCATAAGCGTTTTCATACCATGTGCAATGGGGCGAACCTCGCATACACGAAGATGGCATTTATTGAAGCGAACGGATTTGAGGGTATTGATGAAATTCCTTCCGGTGATGACATGCTGCTGATGCATAAAATATACAGTATGCATCCGGACAAAGTATTATACATGAAAAATAAGGAGGCTATTGTTACCACTCACCCTGAAACTTCATGGAAAAATTTTATTCATCAGCGGATAAGGTGGGCAAGTAAAGCAGTGCATTATAAAGACAAAAGAATATTCTATGTGTTACTGCTTACCTACCTTTTGAATGCCTGCTACATGGTTCTTGCCATTGCTTCGATCGTAAAAGTTTCATGGCTATCATTTTTACTATTGTTCCTGCTAGCCAAAATATTGATTGAATTTCCTTTCGTAAATGCGGCCGCGATATTTTTCGGACAACAGCGACTAATGAAATTCTTTCCTTTTTTACAACCGATACATATTCTTTACGTGATCGTATCCGGATGGCTTGGCAGGTTCGGTTCTTATGAGTGGAAGTCGCGGACAATAAAAAATAAGGGAAGAGGAAACCTCGTAAAGCAGTAATTTCAAAAATGACTGTCCATTCGAACCAGCGAAATGCTTGGCGGAGACTGAAAAGAAATAAAACAGCAATCGCCGGAATGGTTGTCATCATAATCGCTTTCTTTATCGCTGTGTTTGCGTATTTCATCAGTCCCGACAGCTCGCCTAATGCAAACAGGATGATCGTTGAGATCGGCGGAAGAAAACCGGGATTCAAACAACAATTTATTTTACTGGGTAAAGAAGGTGCTGTCGGTGAAGAGTCTTTCCCTGAAAGATTGCTTTACGGAAAGAAAGACATTTACGACTATATCCCCATTGAAGGCTATAGCTGGAAAAGTGACAGTGTGGTAGTGAATAAATATATCGATGATGGGATAACAGAACGGATTGCTTATCCTGTATCACGTTTTAGCGGAAATGAAAAACACCACATTGTGGTTAAAAAATTTTTATTGGGTACGGATAAATATGGAAGGGATATTCTTAGCCGGCTTATCATTGGTGTTCGCGTGAGCCTTACCGTTGGACTTGTTACAGTACTGCTTTCATTATTTATCGGAGTACTGCTCGGCTCAGTTGCCGGGTATTTCCGTGGCCGCGCGGACGACATGATCATGTGGTTCATCAATGTGGTGTGGAGCATTCCTACCCTGTTGCTTGTATTTGCCATCACGCTTGTTTTGGGAAAAGGCTTCTGGCAGGTATTCATTGCGATCGGGCTAACAACATGGGTGAATGTTGCGAGGCTGATAAGAGGTCAGGTGCTCGGCATTAAAGAACTTGAATTTGTTGAAGCAGGCCGTGCACTTGGTTTTTCATCTTCACGAATAATTGTGAGGCATATTTTACCAAATGTAATGGGACCCGTTATTGTAATTGCCGCCTCTAATTTCGCTACTGCAATTGTGATTGAAGCGGGACTAAGTTTTTTAGGTGTTGGTGTGCAGCCACCACAACCAAGCTGGGGATTAATGATCAAAGAGAACTATAATTTTATTATTACTCAGAACCCGATGCTAGCTTTAGCTCCTGGTTTTGCGATAATGATCCTGGTACTTGCATTCAATATGCTGGGGAATGGTTTAAGAGATGCATTGCAGGTTAAGGCTTAAGAATAAAAGTTTTTCAAGGTGTGAATACCTGGGCATTTCTGCTGAAACTTTCTTCAAGGGAAATAAATGTTTCAGTTCTTTCTATCCCTTTTATTTTCTGTAATTCATCATGAAGAACATAGCGAAGCTGGTTGATATCCTTGCAAATGATCTCTGCAAACATGCTGTAATTTCCTGTTGTGTAATTCAGCCTGATGATCTCCGGAATTTTATGCAGCTCACGCGCCACGGAATCATAAAGAGAACTTTTCTCAAGGTAGATGCCGATGAATGCGATAACATCGTATCCCAGCTGTTTAATATCAACACTTAACCTGGTACCTTTTACTATGCCTGCTTCTTCGAGTTTTTTAATACGGACATGAATGGTTCCTCCTGATACGAACAATTTTTTTCCAAGATCAGCATATGAGATCTCAGCATTCGCCATCATCTCGTGGATGATCTGAAGATCAAGTTTATCTAGGTTCAATTTTGTGGCCATATTTACATGCGGTTTTTGATAACATTAATATTATTTTACAAATATTTGAATATTTTCGAAAGTTTCAAAAAAATTCTTTGAAATCTACGAACCATTTAGCCCTTTTCTTTAATTTTACGCTGATTTAGTTCTTTAAATAATTCAAGATTGTGGAGTGATGGAATTTTAGGCAGACATGCCCTCTTGTCTCGGGGGTGGGGATCACGGGATAAACGTTGTATAATGCCGTTCTGAGCAATCAGGGCGACTGGGGTTGACCACCACAAACATTGTGCAACAGCTAACCGCCTCGTGGAGGTTCGAGTCCTCCCTCTACAGCGAATAAGGCCCTTAACTTACTGATTTTTAGTTTGTTGGGGGCTTTGTTATTTTATACCCTTCTGCAATTATACCCTTGCACAAAAGAAAAGGGTTCCCTTGCGGAAACCCCTTTGTACTACCTAACCCAACACAGCATTACGCGTACACGCTAATATTATATTTACAGGAACATTTATGCTTCCTGGAGCTCTTTTAATTTCTCCCTGATCTTTCCTTCAATTTCTGCAGCGAGACCCGGATTATCAAACATCAATTGCTTAACGGTTTCTCTGCCCTGTCCAAGTTTGTCGCCATTATAACTGAACCACGATCCGCTCTTCTGAATGATGTTCAGCTCAACACCGATGTCGATGATCTCACCATTCTTTGAAATGCCTTCACCAAATACAATGTCAAATTCAGCAGCCCTGAAAGGAGGGGCGACTTTGTTCTTCACCACTTTCACCTTCACCCTGTTTCCTACTGCTTCATCACCATCTTTGATCTGGCTCATCCTGCGGATATCCAAACGCACCGATGCGTAGAATTTAAGTGCATTACCACCGGTTGTAGTTTCAGGATTGCCGAACATCACCCCGATCTTTTCCCTCAGCTGGTTAATGAATATGCAGATCGTATTTGTTTTATTGATCGTTGCTGTTAGCTTTCTTAAAGCCTGCGACATCAACCTTGCCTGTAATCCCATTTTGCTGTCGCCCATTTCGCCCTCCAGCTCACCCTTAGGCACAAGCGCAGCTACAGAATCGATTACCACAACATCAAGCGCTCCGGATAATATCAACCTGTCGGCAATTTCTAATCCCTGCTCACCATAATCAGGTTGGGAGATCAGCAGATTGTCAACATCTACACCGAGCTTCCTTGCATATAAACTATCAAATGCATGCTCCGCATCTATTATGGCGCACATGCCGCCCTTTTTCTGAGCTTCGGCGATCACATGAATAGCAATAGTTGTTTTACCGGAAGATTCAGGTCCGTAGATCTCAACGATCCTCCCCTTTGGTAAACCTCCTACTCCCAGGGCAGAATCCAGGCCGATGGAACCTGTGGATATTACTTCCATCGCATCCTGCGATTTTTCATTCATCATCATTACGCTACCCTTTCCAAAATCCTTGTCGATCTTGTCCATGGTGAGCTTCAGCGCCTTGAATTTTTCGGTATTTGTATTTGAATTTGACATGTTCCTTGATTTAATGGGTAAAGTAATTTGTTTGACAAATGTAGGGAAAAGATATTTTCAACACTAATTATTTTAGTAGAAAAAGACTAATATTTTTGGATATTTTAGCGGTAGGTTTTGCGTGTAAAAACAGAAAGCTTAAGAATGTTTATACCAGAACTGCCAGCACCTGGCTTATTGCACCGATCAGGAAACCGGCATACACTTCAAAAGGCCTGTGCGATGAAACGATCAGCCTGGAACTGCAGACCACACCCGCCAGTGCAGTGCCTACCGCAAAGTATTTAGCGCTTCCCCCCTCAGCATTAAACATCAACAGCAGCATAAAACAAAAAAGACCCCCAATGGCCAAAGCATGCAGGCTCACCTTAAATGCAATGTTCGCCAGCCATCCGCCGATTATTGTAATAAAACTTCCCAGAAGAAATTCCCTGAACATTTCCGGTACGCCTGTATTCATTCTCAACACATACCATCCCCAGAAATAAAATATCATCGAAGCAGCAAGTGGAATGAACCTCTCCTTCTGCGTATCCATATATATGCTATCGATAAACTTCAACCGCCAGCATAAAAAAACAGTAATAGCCGGCAGGAATGTAAGATTCACGAATATCGTAGCCGCAAGCCTAATCTTCATCAGATCCGAATACCCGGCAAAAAGCAACGGATGCACATATAGTACAAATAAAGTAAGGTAAACCGGTATAAAAAGCGGATGGAATACAAATGAAACAACATGCGCCAACCAGCGCAGGGGTGCAGCATGCATCTGTTGTTCTGTTACTTCGCCGGCATTCATTTCAGTGATAACACTCATAATTCTTTGCGTAAACGTGCAACGGGAATATTCAGTTGCTCCCTGTATTTTGCAACAGTTCGCCGCGCTATATTGTAACCTTTTTCCTGCAATAGTTCGGTAAGCTTTTCATCGCTCAATGGCTTCTTCTTGCTTTCTCCTTCAATAAAGTCACTGAGGATTTTTTTCACTTCCCTTGTCGAAACCTCTTCTCCGCTTTCAGTGCTCAATGATTCACTGAAGAAAAATTTAAGTCTGTAGGTACCGAATTCTGTCTGCACAAATTTACTGTTGGCTACACGGCTAACAGTCGAAATATCCAGTCCCGTTCTTTCGGCAATATCTTTCAATATCATCGGCCTCAGTGAAGTTTCATCACCGGAAAGAAAAAATTCAATCTGGTATTCCATTATCGTTTCCATCACACTTGTTAAAGTATGCTGGCGCTGCTTGATGGCATCTATGAACCATTTTGCCGCATCAATTTTTTGCTTGATAAATAATACCGCTTCCTTCTGCCTTCTGTCTTTCTTGCTCCCCTTATCATAATCACGAAGCATATCCTTGTACCCTTCGCTTATCCGCAGGTCGGGAGCGTTTTTTGAATTCAGGGTAAGCTCGAGCTTTCCTCCATTATTATAGATGAAGAAATCGGGTACCACATAACTTTCAGCTTTATTGATGTCTGTATGATTACCGCCTGGTTTTGGGTTCAGCTTAATGATCTGGTTGATCACTTCTTTTATCTGCTCGTCAGTTAAATTCAGCCCACGCTGAATTTTCTCGTAATGCTTTTTGGTAAACTCATCAAAATAATTAGAGAGCACATCAATCGCCATTTCAACTTCTTTACGTTGCACCTTCTGCCTCTCCAGCTGCAACAGCAGGCATTCCTGCAAATTTCTTGCTGCCACTCCCGGAGGATCGAACTGCTGTATCAGTTTAATTACCGTTTCAACCTCCACCTCATTCGTTTCAATATTCTGCCTGAAAGCAAGATCATCCACAATGGCGGTTGTCTCCCTTCTCAGGTACCCATCATCGTCGATGCTTCCTACAATCTGTTCTGAAATTTTCTTTTGATTATCATTGAGCTTCAGCATTCCCAGCTGTTCCTGTAGATGCTCATGAAATGAGGTCTGTATACGGTAAGGCACCGTTTTGTTATCATCCGCTTCAGGATAATTTTCATCCCTCGTTTTGTATTCAGCAATCTCACCATCGTCATCGCTTACATAGTCGCTGATATCAATATTCTCATATTCATCCTCATTGCCTTCAGCTTCAAAATCTTCATCCGCGGTCGAATCAAATTCATCATTGTTCTCATCAAACTGGTCGTCATAGTCTTCATCTGATTCTTCAAGCGCGGGATTTTCTTCAAGCTCCTCCTTTATCCTCTCTTCAAGATTGGCAGTAGGCACCTGCAGCAATTTCATTAGCTGAATTTGTTGTGGTGATAACTTCTGGAGCAGCTTTTGCTGTAAACTCTGTCCTAATGCCATAATTTTCCCGCGGTTTTTCAACTGCAATTATTATGGAAAGGGATTTTATTTTAAAAATCGGCCGTTCCACAAAAATCAGGCCGTAAATTTACAACAATTTAAACAGGGTGCACAGTAGACTCTATTTTTTATTTATTGCGTTGGCCTTAATATTTTTTACAAAAAAATCTTATGGCCAGTCTCTCGTGCCCTATACGAAGAAGATTTTTGTACTACATACAGATTCTCTTCCATTGCGCCCAAACTCAACTTTTGTCCTTAAAAAAGATGATTATGTTAAGAATCTCGCTTTTTTCTGCAGGCAGGAGTGGAAATTAGAGAAAGCACTGAGAGTGCCTCTTCGCTTTAGAGTAGGCTCGCTTGAGCAGTGCAACCTTCTCGAAGGTAAAAAATAATTATACCGTCTCTTTTGCCATCACTTTTTTAACCGCTGAAACAAGCGCCTGTCCTTTTTCTTTTAATTGTTGTTCCGACCAGGATAAATTGATCAGTGTAGATATGCAACGGTTCATCACAGCTTCGCTGGCAGTGAAGTTTTTATTTGCGTGATGCATTACCGCTTGTTTTAACTGGGGATGCAATGCGTTCAATGTAATAGACTGCTTAAGGTGATCCCATTTTCTTATATAATGCCAGTTATTATCGAACCAGTAGAAGTTGCCCGCTGCAGCATTTTTAGCTTTAAGTTCATCAATCACTGCCTTGGCCTCTTCTTCACCAGGCAGAAACCAGCTCAGGAATGTGCAACTGTCGCCCTGGGGATCCGGGATTCTCCTGAAACTTATACCCGGAACTTCAGATAACATCTGTTTCAGTACAGCATGATTGCGCTTTTGAATTGATAGGAATTTATCGAGCTTTCTTATCTGTGCAAGCCCAACCGCAGCGTGAAGCTCTGATATCCTGTAATTATACCCAACGAATGGATGCAGATCCGCTCCCCGGTCAACACCTTTATGATCATGGCCGTGATCGCCGTATCCATCTGCTTTCGAATACACATCGGCGTTATTAGTCAGTACAACCCCTCCTTCTGCACACGTCATCGTTTTCACAAAATCAAATGAGAATGCCCCCGCATCGCCAATAGTGCCAAGGTACCGGCCTTTATAGGTTGCGCCAATGCTCTGGCATGCATCTTCCAGAAGGAATAACTTATATTCCCTGCAAATAGATTGAAGCGCCTCCATATCTGCCATACTTCCACACATATGTACCGGCATTATGCATTTTGTTTGAGGAGTAATGGCTTCCCTTACAGCTTCCGGATTAAGCGTTAATGTATCATCAATATCCACCAGCACAGGTACAGCACCTACACTTAATACTGCTTCGAAGCTTGCAACGAATGTGAAGCTGGGCATGATCACTTCGTCACCATATCCCACTCCAAGTGTTGCGAGTGCAGTTGTAAGCGCGGCAGTTCCATTGCAAACAAGCTGCGCATGTTTAGACCCGAATGTTTTATTGATTTCTTCTTCAAGTTCTTTGGCTTTCCATCTCCCTTTGCGCATAGCATCAAACCCATAGCGCATGAGTATACCGGTTTCAAGCACCTCATTCACTTCTTTTCTTTCTTCATCCCCAAACATTTCATAACCTGGCATAGTTATTCCGATTTTTTTCAAAGGTAGGGAACTTAATATTTCTCTATCGCCCCGAGGGCGAACAACGCAAAATCGTATTTAACAGGGTCCTTGCCATCAAATTCCCGAAGGTTTTCGGTAAGCTCGAGAGCTGATTGCCAGTCGGATTTTGGTCTTGTAAGCAGTTTGAAATATTTTGCCACTCTTGCTACATGCAAATCGAGTGGTATGATCAGTTCCGAAGACTTTGCTTTCTTCCATATTCCAAAATCCACTCCTCTGCCATCATTCCTCACCATCCATCTTAAATACATATTCAGCCGCTTGCAGCCCGAATTTTTCATCGGTGAGGCAATGTGTTTTTTTGTTCGCAGCGGCACATCTTCAAGAGAAAAAAAATATCCGCTGAAATTATTCAATGCCCTTTCGATCAATTCATTTGAAGATCGATCACTGATTATCTTTTTTGGGAAAAAAGCCTCTTCAAGTGAAGCATGCCTGGTATAATGGTATTGAAGAAACGCAATGAAATAAAGAAGGTCTGTATCATTGAACGTTCTGTGACGGAAACCAAGAAATCTTTTCCGGTCCTTCTCTTTATGGTTAACGATGAATTCATAAGGACTGTTATCCATCAGTTTCATCAGTTCCCTGCATTTATTAATAATAGTTGTTCTGTTACCCCAGGCAAATATGGAAGCGAACAAACCGGATATTTCTATGTCCTGCTTTTTAGTGAACAGGTGAGGGATGGATACAGGATCCAATGGTATGAATGAAAGGTTGTTGTATTCATCCACCTTCCGGTCGAGGAATTGTTTGAGGGATTTTTTATCCAAGAGCTTGCTTTAAATCTTCTATCAGATCATCAATATCTTCGATCCCTACACTTAACCTGATCAAAGAATCGGTTAATCCATTCTTAATTCTCTCTTCCCTCGGGATCGATGCATGCGTCATGGTCGCGGGATGATTGATAAGCGATTCGACTCCACCAAGACTTTCAGCCAGTGCAAATATTTTTGTTGATGAAAGTAACTGCATTGCTTTCTCTACCCTGTCATCCTTAAGTGTGAAACTCATCATACCTCCAAATCCACGCATCTGTTTTTTTGCTACCGCATACCCGGGATGATCTTCAAATCCACACCAGTAAACATTCCCGACTTTTTCGTGATTACGCAGGAAATGGGCAACCTTTTCTCCGTTCAGGCAATGTCTTTCCATTCTCAGGTGTAAAGTTTTCAATCCTCTCAGCACCAGGAAACAGTCCTGCGGGCCCGGTACCGCCCCACAGCTTTTCTGGATAAAATATAATTGTTCGCGAAGGTCTTTATCATTCATCATCAGGCAACCATGGATAACATCACTGTGACCACCAAGATATTTGGTGGCGGAATGCATCACAATGTCAGCACCAAGATCCAGTGGATTCTGCAGGTAGGGTGAAGCGAAAGTATTATCTACACAAACAATAATGTTCTTCTGTTTTGCCATTTTAGAAACCGCTTCAATGTCTGCAATATTCATCAGCGGATTCGTAGGAGTTTCTATCCACAGCAACCTTGTTCGATCATTTATCACTTTTTTGATGTTAGCTGTATCGGCCATGTCAACATAATGAAACCCGATTCCATATTTTTCGAACACTTTACTGAACAACCTGTAAGTTCCACCATACAGATCGTTGCCCGCAATTACTTCATCACCCGGAGAAAGTAGTTTTATCACTGCATCGGTAGCGGCAACACCACTGCTGAACGATAAGCCATACTTGCCATTCTCACTTATTGCAAGTGCCTCCTCCAGAACTTTGCGTGTAGGATTTTGTGATCGTGCATACTCATATCCTTTATTCTTTCCCGGCGCTTCCTGCACGTACGTTGATGTCTGAAATATTGGCGTCATTATCGCTCCTGTAGATGGATCCGGCTCTATACCTCCGTGTATCAGTTTGGTCGACAGCTTCATTGTTTCGTTTTGTGAACGAATTTAGCTTCTTTTCACAATCGAATATTTTACATTTGTCGCAATGGGTCAAAAGAAACTACAGCGTTTCGCGGAGATCAGGAACTTCAGAAATGTGCTTGAATATCCGCTTCATATGAAGGGCAGGTGGGCATCGTTTTTCAATAATGACCATCCCATTACTCTTGAGCTTGCCTGTGGCAAAGGTGAATACGCTGTAGGATTGGGAAGAATGTATCCCGGAAAAAATTTCATCGGCGTTGACCTTAAGGGGAACAGGATTTGGGTGGGAGCAAAAAAAGCACTTGAAGAAGATCTTAATAACGTAGCATTTATCAGAAGCCAGATCGATAAAATAGATCAGTATTTCAATGCCGGAGAAGTTTCAGAGATATGGATAACATTCCCTGACCCCCAGCTAAGAACATCGCGGGCAAGAAAAAGACTTACACATCCCTATTTTCTGCGTCTTTACCAGGAGTTTTTAACAAAGAATGGTAAAATACACCTGAAGACAGATTCTCCTGATCTTTACCATTTTACAAAACTTGTGATAAATTTCCACGATCTAGAAATACTGGAAGATAACGATAACGTATATGCGAACGATTCCGTTACCGATGAACTGAAGATCCTGACTTACTATGAAAGCCTCGACATCGCGAAGAGCAGGAAAATTCATTACCTGCAGTTCCGGTTGCCTGTGGAAAAACTAAAAGAAACCGATGAACAATTAAAAGAGTTTATCATTGAAAAGGAAGTTTCCCGACGAGGAGCCTGAATCATACTCCAATGACGAGGGCTTTACAATTTTCACCGCAGAGTACCTTCTCAGCAGGGGATACTGCTGCGGCAATGGCTGCAGGCATTGTCCATACGACTACATCAATGTAAAAGAGCCGAAACGCTCCATGCTTATTCTTCAACGAAAAATGAATGAAAACACCGAAAAAGAATAAACAACCGGTAAGAACCAAGCTCGCCAGCGTAAATCCTTCAGGGAAAAAAGAAGAATCCTTTTTCCAGCTTGTTTATGAAGTGGTGAAGCAGATTCCCCGCGGAAGGGTAACCTCTTATGGCGCTATTGCTGCCTGTCTCGGAACTAAATTATCCGCACGGATGGTGGGGTGGGCGATGAACAGCGCACATGATCCATCATTAAAAATTCCTGCGCACAGAGTGGTAAACCGCAATGGAATGCTTACAGGTAAATTTCATTTTGGTAAGCCTGACGAAATGCAGCGAAGACTGGAAAAAGAAAATATAAAAGTAGTTGACGATAAGATCGTTGATTTTAAAAAAGTTTTTTGGGATCCCTCAGAAAGTTAAAACTAAAAAAGTCAGAAGTTAAAAGTAAGAAATGTAAACTTTTGACTTTTCACTTATAATATGGACTGATCAACAGGTAAACCAGCACTCCTGTAACTGATACATACAGCCATATTGGCCAGGTGATCTTCGCCATGCGGCGATGCAGTGGCCATTCAGAGATCATGGCCCTGTATGCAGTAAATAAAATAAATGGAAGAATGATCGCGGCAAGAAATATATGCGAGATCAGGATAAAAAAGTAAACGTACCTGATCGTTCCAGCACCACCGAACTTAGTATCGCCAGCAAATAAATGATGGCAGATATATGAAATAAGAAACAACACCGAAAGTACTATAGCGGCAAGCATGATCTTTTTATGCAAAGTATACCGGCGGTTTTTTACAGCTATTAATCCCGCAACTAGCAGCACTGAAACCATCGAATTGATGATTGCGTTAAACTTAGCAAAGATGTGCACATCAAAAGCGCCGCCTACAGGCACCTCAACACGTCCCAGCAACACAATGGCACCGAATATAAAAACGGAAGCAAGGATGATCAGGATCCTGGCGCGCTTATCATTTTTAACAAGTATTGGTTCCAGCATCAGAAGAATTCTCTTTTTTTCTTTTTGTCCTTCTCAAGCATCAACAATGTAAGATCTTCGGCAAGCTTCGACATCGAGCTGCTGTCGAGTCCATTATAGTATCCCCTCACATTCCTATTCTTATCGATCAGTACAAATTTTTGTGTATGAATAAAATTAGAATCAATTCCTTTTCCGTCCTGCAGCCCCAGCTTAAGCTCATTGAAAGCGAAATCATAGATTTTTTTCTTGTCGCCGGTTAGAAACCACCAGGTATCGTGATTCACCGCATACTTGTCGGCGTATTTTTTTAATACATCGGGAGAATCTCTTTCCGGGTCAACAGAAAAAGAGAGGAACCTTACATAGCTGCTGTCGATTCTTCTCCTGGAATCTTTCATCTTCATAGCATCCTGCAACGATTTCATATTTTTTGTAAGAGTCGGACAAATGGAAGGGCACCGCGTAAAAAAATAGTCTGCAATAATGATGCTTCCATTAATATCATCCAAAGAAACAGTGTCGCCAAGCTGGTTGACAAGTGAAATATTATTTACCCTGTGCCATACAGTATCGGTAACGGTTTTCCCGTCAACAATTTTATTGATTACTGAGTCAGGAAAATAGCGGGGAGGCATTACTACTGCATCATCACTCGCGGTTTTTACAATAAGGTAACTTACTACAGGAAGCAATGCCACTAAACAGAGTGACAGTAATGCTTTTTTACTCACATTAATAATTGAGGCGCAAAGTTACATTATTTCAGAGGTTCTTCTCCATGAATAGGCTGTGCAGGCTTTGCTTTATGAGTTTCTGTCTTATATGGATCGAGCTTATTCCTGAGATTTTTAAATGAATCGCCATCCCATAAAAATGCGCCCAGGAACCAGATAAAAAGCAATGCAGGCACCGCGATGGTCATGATCATATTCTTGATCTCATGACGAAGGTGCATGAATTCGGCAATGATATAGAAAGCCTTAGCGGCTGTGAAAATGATATAAAGAATGTTAAACCATATTTTAGTGGTATGCGGAAAACGCGGAGCGATAAACATACCAACCATAAGTTCGAGGCATGTGATGACCAGCAGGATCCAGAAGGTACGCCAGATAGCCTTTGTGTCGAAGCTATGGCTGTCTGCTGTGTTTTCGTGTGAAGTATGTCCGGGCGAATGTTCCATATAAAAGAGTTTATTATTTCAGTTTTAAAACAGGTAGAAGCAGGTGAATACGAATACCCATACAAGATCAACAAAGTGCCAGTATAAACCCGCTTTTTCAATCATCAGGTAATGACCTCTTTTGTCGAATGTTCCGTTCAGCGCCATGATCAGCATGATGATGTTAATGATCACTCCTGAAAACACATGGAACCCATGAAAGCCTGTTATAGTAAAGAAAAAGTTTGTAAAGTTTGTTGTTGCCTGAGTACCATCGTAATTAGGGAAAGGATTGCTGCCCCACCATGCACCCTGGTGATAAAGATGTGTCCACTCCCAGGCCTGGCAGGAAAGAAAAGCAATACCGCCGAGTATTGTCCATAACATCCATTTCACCACACCTGCTCTGTCTTTGGCGTGACCTGCGCCTACAGCAAGTACCATTGTTACAGAGCTCATAATGAGTATGAAGGTCATAAGGCTCACGAATACCAATGGAAGATGTATATGTCCCAAGCCGGGGAAAGATGAAAACACATTATTGGGATTAGGCCATGCGTTGGTGGAAAACCTGATGGATCCATAGGAAATAAGAAAAGCTCCGAATGTAAAAGCGTCACTCATCAGGAAATACCACATCATGAGTTTTCCATATTCCACATTGAAAGGGCTTCTACCCCCTGCCCACCATTTTTGATTCGCTGAAACTGCTTCTGCCATGATTAATTATTATATATCTTAAAAACTTTTCACTTTTTACTTTTTAAAGTGTCCATAAAAAAAACACGAATAAATAGATCCATAAAAGATCTACAAAATGCCAGTATGTACTCGCCAGCTCTATAGTAACAGGATTATAATTCCTGATCTTGGAGCTAAACGCTTTAAAGAACATCACCAGCAACGTGATCACTCCACCCAGTACATGCAACACATGCAGTCCGAATATTATATAAAGAAATTGACCTGCTCCCGCACCTTTAAAATCAATTCCAGATCTCCACAGTTGGTTAAATCCGGCAAGCTGAAGGATAATGAACAACGACCCCAGTACTGCAGTTATAGTGATGAGCCTGCGGTATTGCATCATGCGCCTTTCTTTAAATGCCTTCAACGCCATCTGGATAGTAACACTGCTCGCTACAATCGCCACTGTTGAATAATAAAATATTTTAGGCATTTCAACAGTTGACCATTCCGGCTGGCTACCCTTTACGATATAGGCACTGGTTAGTCCGGCAAACATCATAATGATACTGCCAAGGCCAACCCATAAAGTGAATTTATGGGGATGAATTTTTTTTCTTTGTGTACTCACAGTCGCGCTTATCACTTTTTTTAGTTTATCCCGTTTAAATATTTTTATCTGCCAGCAGTGCAAGCAGCACTACCGCTAGATATATATAGCTTCCAAACATTACGCTTCTTGCAGCCTTCACCGTCATCCTTCTGTATAGGTTCAGGCAGAGCCAAACCATAAAAAGATTTGCCGCCAGTAATATCCAGAAACTCACAATGCCACTCAGGTTCGCAAGGTATGGCAGAACACCTACAGGCACAAGCACCAGCGAATAGATGACAGATTGAATCGCTGAATACTTTGTTGGTCCTTCACCAGATGGCATCAATTTGAAGCCAGCCTTGCTGTAATCACTATGCGCTATCCAGGCAATTGCCCAGAAATGAGGGAACTGCCAGAAAAACTGGATAGCGAAAAGTATCCATCCTCCCGCGCTAAGTTCATCCTGGCCTGCTGCCCAGCCTATGAGGCAGGGTAGCGCACCGGGAACTGCTCCCACCAATACCGACACTGCACTTTTGCGCTTGAGCGGAGTATACATGAACGCGTAAATGAACCAGCTGACCGCAGCGATCGATGCGGAAAGCAAATTGAAAAAATACGCGAGAACGAATACTCCTGCAAGTCCCGCTATGACAGCAAATGTCCAGCCTTCGCCTGTGCTCATCCTTCCGGAAGCAACAGGCCTTTTTGCCGTACGCTTCATCAGCGCATCAGTGTCTTTTTCTACTACCTGGTTCACTGCGTTTGCACTGCCTGTTACAAGAAACCCGGCAGTAAACAAAAGAATGATCATCTTCCAGTTGTATTCTACAACTTTTGGAGCCATCAGATAGCTGACCACGGCTGAAAAAACGACCATGAAGCTGAGACTGAACTTCACCAGCATCATATAATCGCGGATCTTGCTCGCTATTGTAAAAGAACTTGTTGACGGTTCACCTGAAACTTCATGATCAGTGCGACTTTTCATCAGGTGTAACCGGTTCTGTTTGAGAAATATATTCTCTTCCATCTTTACTGTAATCGTATGCCCAACGGTGTACTTCAGGTATTTCTCCTGGCCAGTTACCATGGCCTGCCACTATTGGTGTTGTCCATTCAAGGGTTGTTGATCCCCAGGGATTCTTCACAGTAACTTTCCTGCCCTTGAATATTGAATAAAAGAAATTGAATATGAACATAAGTTGAACAGCGAATACAACCATCGCTACTGTTGAAATGAATTTATTCAGATCATGGAATTGGTTGAATGAAAGCCAGTTTGAATAATCGAGATAACGGCGTGGCATACCTGCAAGACCTTCGTAGTGCATTGGCCAGAATATAAGATAAGATCCAATCATAGTTACCCAGAAATGTATATACGACATAGTGTTATTCAAAAACCTGCCGAACATTTTCGGGAACCAGTGATAAATGCCCGCGAACATGCCGAAGAAGCCTGCTACACCCATCACAATATGGAAGTGTGCGATTACAAAATAAGTATCATGCAGGTGAATATCGAGTGTTGAGTTCCCAAGGAATATACCGGTAAGTCCACCTGAAATGAACAGGCTCACAAATCCAAGACAGAACATCATGCCTGGTGTGAACCTGATGTTTCCTTTCCAGATCGTAGTTAACCAGTTGAACACCTTTATTGCTGATGGAATCGCGATCAGTAATGTCAGCAACACGAACACCGACCCCAGGAATGGATTAAGACCGCTTACAAACATGTGGTGTGCCCAAACCAGGAACGCAAGTATTGCGATTGCGAACAATGATCCAACCATCGCCATATATCCGAAAATGGGTTTCCTGGCATTAACGCTCATCACTTCCGAAACTATTCCCATTGCCGGAAGTATAATAATATATACTTCAGGGTGACCAAGGAACCAGAAAAGATGCTGGAATAATATCGCGCTTCCCCCTTCGTTCGGAAGTGCAGTTTGGGTTGATGCTATATAAATATCGGAGAGGTAAAAGCTCGTTCCTCCGTGACGGTCGAACAGGAGCAGAATAAATCCTGACAACAGTACAGGAAATGAAAGTACCCCCAGCACAGCAGTGAAGAAAAGCGCCCATATGGTCAATGGCAGTCTTGTCATGCTCATGCCTTTTGTGCGCATATTCAATATTGTAGAAATATAATTAAGCCCTCCGAGCAGTGACGACACAACGAACAGCGCCATACTGGTTATCCAGAGGTCCATCCCCACTTTCGACCCCGGCGACGCATCGCCGAGCGCGCTCAAAGGTGGGTATGCTGTCCAACCCCCTGCAAAAGGACCGGTTTGTACAAAAAGTGAACTGAACATCACAACACTTGCGAGGAAGAAGAACCAGTAAGAGAGCATGTTAAGAAAAGGGGAGGCCATGTCTCTTGCACCGATCTGCAACGGAATGAGAAAGTTTGCAAATGTTCCGCTCAATCCACCGGTTAACACGAAGAATACAAGTACTGTTCCGTGCATGGTTACCAGCGCATAGTATGATTCAGCTGTGAGCTTGCCACCCTTTGCCCATCTTCCAAGAAGATCTTCAAGGATTGGAAAGGATTGATCAGGATATCCAAGTTGTAAGCGGAAAAGAACAGACATCAATCCGCCTATCACCGCCCACGTCATTCCTGTGATCAGGAACTGCCTGGCGATCATCTTATGATCCTGGCTGAAAACATATCTCGTAATGAATGTTTCTTTATGATGATGTACATGGTGCTCATCGTGATGCGCTTCATGAGTAGTGACTACTTCAGGGTGACCATGCATTTCTGCTTCGTTGCTCATGAGAAAAATTTTATAAAATTAATTAGTTTTTCAGGGATAGGTTTTAGTTAGCCGCAACTGGCGGCGCTGCTGTTTTTGTTGAATCTGCCGGTGCCTGCTTGATATTCGCCGGGTCTTTGTCTGGAAATGCCTGCAGGTAACTTGGTTTTTGTTTCGCCTTCCACAAAATGAATTCTTCAGGCGTAACAACTTTCACTATACCGCGCATCGAATAATGACCGTTACCACACATCTGGTCGCAGGCCAGCTCATATTCAAACTTGCTGTTCTTGGTGATCTTCTTCATCTCTTCAGTTGTGAACTTCGGTGTGAAAAACATTGTTGTAGGTGTTCCCGGTACAGCATCCATTTTCATTCTGAAATGCGGTAAACCAACATCATGGATCACGTCGCGTGAGAAAATATTGATCTTTACCGGTTGTCCCTTTATCAGATATAATGCTTCTGATGTCACGATATCATCGTGGCTATACTGATCATCCCAGATAATTCCAAGCTGGTTGCTATTCCCCTCATCTATATTTTTATAATACTTCTTTCCGTAAACATTATCCTTCCCCGGATACCTGAATACCCAGCTGAACTGTTTCCCTGTTACTTCAACCTGCAATGCTTTATCAGGAGCATTGCCGGTAACCTGGTACCAGTAGTACAGGCCAAATCCTACAAGCACGCAAAGCGCGATAGCCGGAACAGTGGTCCACAAAATTTCCCAGTTTGTATTGTGTGGGTAGAAGTACGCCTTTCTTTTTTCTGTGTATTGGTATTTATATGCAAACCAGAAAAGAAGAATTTGAGTGATGAAGAACACAACTCCGGTGATGGCGATGGTGATAAACATCATGTTATCGATCTTTTCACCATGATCTGATGCTGACGGATAGGGCATCAGTGTTTTATGATAATAAAGATCGTGGCACCAGTAAATACCGATCAGTCCCAATATCAGAAATACGACCATCAGGAATGCGTTCACACGGTTGCCTTGCTCAAAGGTTTTTTTCTCTCCCTTGAGCACGCCAACATATTCACTTGCCTTGGCTATCTGAAAAGTGATCAGAAATCCGAGACCAAGTATTGCCAATAATAGAATTGCTGTTGTAGACATGAGATTCAAAAGTTTTTACACTACGGGTATTACCTGGTTTATTGAATTATGTGTGATGAATAATACTTTCTTTCATGAAAGGGTGGTTCTTCGCTACCAGCGGATATTTGCTGAGTACACGTCCGGCCACTAGCATGATAATTCCAACAAATCCAAGTGCTATACCAAAATCAAACAAATTCATTTCAACATGTTCGGGCGCAACGCTCGCCATCACCATCTGGTAAAAGTCGAGCCAGTGTCCGAATATTATTATGAGCGACATGATTGTAATTGTTGAATAATTGCGTTTCGAGCTTCTTGTCATAAAAATCAAAAACGGCGCAAGGAAATTGATGATGAAATTAAACCAGAAAACACCTGAGTATGGACCATGCGTACGTGGGTTGAAATACACTGTTTCCTCTGGAATATTTGCATACCAGATCAGCATGAACTGTGAGAACCACAGGTATGCCCAGAAAATAGAGAATGCAAACATGAATTTTCCAAGATCATGCAGATGTTCTTTATTGGTGTATTCGAGATAACCATTGTTCTTCAGATAAACTACAAACAGCGTAATCAGGGCAATCCCTGAAACCCATGTGCTCGCCCAGGTGTACCAGCTGTACATTGTAGAATACCAGTGTGCGTCGATACTCATCAGCCACAGCCATGGGGTTGTAGACATTACTGTAAGCGCAAACCACACAATGAATAATGCAGCCCAAACAGTATTCCTCCAGATATATTTTTTACCCTGCTCAGTGCTCATTGTACCATTATCAGCTTCAAGTGAAATCTTCCTCACTTTATACCCGAGTACGCTCCATAAGCCAATAGTAAGGGTTGTCCAGATTGTAAAGAATGGAATATTTAAAAATGGTTTCTTCCCTTTTAATATAGGATCATTGTTTACTGTTTCGGCATCTGTCCAGTGATAGATATGTGTCATGTGATCACCACCGAAAACTATAGCAAGTAATATTATCAGCGTTATAATTCCGATCACAGGTACTGCCGCAGCGATTGCCTCGGGCACCCTTCTGAATGCCATCTGCCATCCGCCGAATGCAAGTATTGTGGCACAGATAAAGAACATGCTGGCATTAGCAATCAAAAGAAAATATACACTGTTCTGCAGCAACGCTGCCCAGAAACGGGTTTTGTGGTGTATATCACCGGTTCCATACATGAGGTAACCAACTATAAGGGCCAGTATGCCCACACCGATCAATCCATAAGACCAGTTCTTATATCTGCCCGGAACCTCGAAATATTCTTTACTTGTCATGCTCAACATTTTTACTTTTCTGTAAGCTTGTTTATTTTTTTGCCTTTGATGAATCTGTCGCAGGAGCCGCTGTTGAATCGGCTGCTGCAGGAGCCGCACCTCCGCTCGCCTCTGCTTGTTTTGAATTTATATAATCCACGATCATCCATCTCTGCTTTGTGCTCAGTTGGGGACCGTAAGCACCCATCTGTCCTTTACCATAGGTAATAGAATAAAACAATTGTCCGTCAGGCATTTCTTTCACAACCGCATCAGCAACCAGGTTTTTGGGTGCAGCCGCAAATGGTCCGTTTCCTCCATTATATAATGGACCGTTACCATCAAGTTTGCTGCCATGGCATATACCGCAATTCACATTATAAAGCCTTTCAGCTTCGGCTATATCTTTTGCATTCAAAGAAGAAAGTGGATTTGCGATCTGCCTTGAAGCAATATAATTTGTTGAATCGCCTGCCTTATCTTTCGCTAAAGGGAAAGGAAATACATCTCCTCTTTTTATAGTACCCGGCACAGGCATCCTTGTATATTTAATTCCATTCGAATCGAGATTCGATGTTGATGCATATGTTTCATATGCACGGCTGTACGCCATGTCGGGCATATACACTCTTCCAGGCTTTCTTTTTATATCTGAACAACCCACTGCAGCGATTACGAGAACCAGAACTGATATGATCGATACTTTTTTCATCCTCTGATAATATTTTTAATGAGATGGCTCCCTTGAAGCTCCAAGCTTTTGTTCTTTATCGTACCGGCCTAACCACCAGCCGGTCTCAGCTACCTGTACATTTGTTTCACTTGCTCCCATATTCGAAAGAAAATTGCTTACTTCAGATTCATCTGTATTTGATGAAATATCTATAACCATTACAAATTTGTCATCTGTTGATCTCAGATGAAAATGATGTTTGCGAACAAATGGAGCAAGCTGGCATACATAACAGAATGTAATTACCATACCCACCGCAGAAAGAAGCACGGTGAATTCGAACATGATAGGAACCCATGCCGGCAACGCAAAATGCGGTTTACCTCCAATATTCAGCGGCCAGTCTTTTGTAAAGATCCATGTCATGAATCCAAATGCAAGGGCTAATCCAGTCATACCATAAATGAAACCCGCAGTATGAATACTGGTGTCACGAAGTCCCATCTCCCTGTCAAGTCCATGTAATGGAAAAGGAGTATAAACTTCGTGTAACCTGTATCCCGACTTCCTCACCTTTCTTACGGCATTGAACAGGTTACCTTCTTCATCAAAAACACCTACAACAAATTTTTTTAAAGCCATTTCAACTTAATTGAATATGATTAATGATGTTCTGCATGTGCTTCCACAAACATTTCATCAGAATGTTTTTTCTCAACATTGTCCATGTTATTCTTATATGACTCACCTGATCTTTTCAGGATATGCTTGATTTCAGCGATAGCAATAACCGGGAAGAATTTTGAGAACAGGAAGTAACAGGTAAAGAACAATCCGAATGTTCCCATGTAAAATCCGATTTCCCAGATGGTGGGTGAATAATAAGTTGACCAACTGCTCGGAAGATAGTCACGGTACAGCGATGTAACGATGATCACAAATCGCTCGAACCACATACCTATATTAACGATCACCGACATGAAGAATGTAACAGTAACATTCCTCCTCATTTTCCTAAACCAGAAAATCTGCGGCGACAATACGTTGCAGCTCATCATAATCCAGTAGGCCCATCCGTATGGACTGAATGGGTTTGCACGGTTTTCCATGAATGCCCACATTTCAAAAGTGTTCTGTCCATACCATGCAACAAATAATTCTGTGAGATAGGCTATACCTACTATAGATCCCGTCAGTACAATTACTTTGTTCATCACTTCGATGTGTTCGATCGTGATGTATTCTTCAAGACTCAAAACTTTTCGCGTAACGAGCAACAATGTCTGCACCATAGCAAATCCTGAGAAGATCGCACCCGCAACAAAGTATGGCGGGAAGATAGTGGTGTGCCATCCGGGAATTACGGAAGTGGCGAAGTCGAAGGATACCACGGTGTGTACAGAAAGTACCAGCGGTGTACTTAAGCCCGCAAGTACAAGCGCAAGGCTTTCATGGCGCTGCCAGTGTTTTGTTGATCCGGTCCAGCCGAATGAAAGAAGGCCGTACATATATTTCCTCCATTTCAGTTTTGCTCTGTCGCGCACAGTTGCGAGGTCGGGTAGCAGACCTGTATACCAGAATAATAATGAAACGGTGAAGTATGTTGATATCGCGAACACGTCCCACAAAAGTGGTGAGTTGAAGTTAACCCATAAAGGTCCGCGCGTATTCGGATAAGGAAGTACAAAGAACGCCATCCATACTCGACCCATGTGCCAGATCGGAAATTGTCCTGCGCACATTACCGCGAATATGGTCATCGCTTCAGCGGCACGGTTCACTCCTGTTCTCCATCCCTGCCTGAAAAGTAAAAGGATTGCAGAGATTAGCGTTCCGGCGTGACCGATACCCACCCACCATACGAAGTTGGTGATATCCCATCCCCAGCCTACAGTTTTGTGAAGGTTCCACTGTCCAGTACCATACACCACTTCACGGTAAACCGAATACACTCCAAATAGCAATAGTCCGACCGACACCAGGAAACCTATCCACCACAACCGGCTCGGCTGAGCCTCAATTGGGCGAACGATATCCTCGGTTACCTGGTGGTAATCCTTGTCGCCTACTACAAGAGGTGGTCTTACCTGAGATTCATATTTTAATAATGACATAGTATAGAGCTTTGTACGTACCTCGTATATCTTTTAACAACTCAATTTTATTAATGTGCTGCCGGTTCCTGTGCAGAAGGTATTTCATGACCTTCCATTTCTTCAGTTGAATGATCGCCGGCTGTTGGTGAATTCCTCACTTTCGCGAAATAAGTCACGCTCGGCAATGTGTGCAACTGTTCAAGTACATAGAACATTCTGCCCTTTCCTTCGCTTCTTACTTTATTGATCATGCTCGTCGAGTTATTCACGTTTCCGAATACGATCGCATTTGCCGGACAAGCCTGTGCACATGCTACACTCGCATCATTTTCCTCAAGCTGGCGGTTTTCCTTTTTAGCTTTAAGCTTTCCTTCCTGCTGACGCTGGATACAGAATGTGCATTTTTCCATCACACCCCGGCTGCGCACAGTTACATCAGGATTCAATACCATTCTTGTAAGATCATCATTCATCATGAACACCGATTCATTAAGTGCTCCTGTTCCTTCAGTAGGTTGATTATCCTGGAAGCTGTCTGCTCCGGTGTAATCTGCCCAGTTGAAACGGCGTACTTTATACGGACAGTTGTTCGCGCAATATCTTGTACCAATACAACGGTTATAGATCATCTGGTTGATACCTTCACTGCTGTGTGATGTTGCTGCAACCGGACAAACATTCTCGCATGGAGCGTTGTCGCAGTGCTGGCAGAGCATTGGTTGGAAGATGGTCTGGATTGATTCAGGATCATTTGGGTTTCCAGTGAAATACCTGTCGATGCGCATCCAGTGCATGTCGTGAAATCTCAGCACTTCATTCTTTCCTACTACAGGCACATTATTTTCTGCATTACATGCTACTACGCACGCGCCGCAACCAAAACATGCATTAAGGTCTATTGACATTCCCCACCTTGCGCCTGGCCTGTCATAGATCGGGTAAGGAGAACCTGCTTCTGCATAATCTTCAAGTCCACCCCAGGGTTTCATTTCCTTTACCCTTTCGTCCAGAATTGCTGATGGATTCTTTTTGTATTCATCATACGTTATTTCCTGGACAACATTGTGTCTTCCTTCGTATGAATTATGCGTTTGGTTCTGTGCTATTTTGGAAGTGCCTTCGGCTTTACTTATCGACACTCCGGAATTGTACATGTCTACCGTTACACCATTATATATTGCGAATCCTGCAACATTTTTACCGGCACCATGGGCGGCACGTCCTATTTTTCTAGCAGTTGCAGTCTCATCATTACCGGCGCTCGCTCTTCCGTAGCCAAGTGCAATAGCTATTGTATCATCATTCATTCCTGGTACAATAAGAGCAGGAAGAACAATTTCTTTATTCCCAGCTTTTACGGAAACATTCGGTTTTGTGGTATGCACTTCGTATTCGTCCGACTCTCTTTGTTTTGTTAAATCAATTCCCAGTACTTCACGTCCGAATTTCGGTGACACTATTACGTAATTGTCCCAGCAAGCTTTAGTTATCGGGTCAGGCAGTTCCTGTAACCACGGGTTATTTGCATGGCTGCCATCACCCATTGCAACATTTTCATATAGCACAAGTTCAACGCCTCCTGTTTTCTGTGAAGTGGTAACAGAAGTTGCAGCCGCAGAAACAGCTCCTGCATTGTACACGCCTGCAGCAGGTGCCGCTGGTGATTCTATAATACCATCCTGGAGTGCCTTTGAAAAATTATCAGCACTTCCTGTTTTCGATGTCCAGAAATTTCTGAAATAATTTTCGTAAGAAGATGTGTTACCGCTCCATTTCAATAATGAATCCTGGTATTGCCTGGTCGAAAAAAGCGGCGAAATAGTTGGCTGCATCATACTTACATGACCGCTGTATGCTTCCGCATCACCCCAGCTTTCGAGGAAGTGATGAACAGGTGCAATAAACTTGCAAAGTTCTGCGGTTTCATCCTGTTTATAGCTTAACGCAACAGTTGTTTTCACTTTTTTAAGCGCCTCTGTAAATCGTTTTGAATCGAAATAATTATATGCGGGATTAACATCATTAATTATCAGTGCACCAACTTTTCCGGATTCCATGTCGGCAACGAGTGCTCCGAATGCTGAATCAAGACCTTGTTTTGTTTGGTTGGTAACAGTCCAGTCTATTGTTTTTCCATTGGCGCCAAGAGCTTCGTTGATGGCATTCACAAGAGTCTGCACGGAAGGATTATTGCTTCCACTAACTACGAGAGCAGACCCACCGGCAGCCTTAAGATCTTTTGCTGCCTTTTCAATGCCGGCTTTCAGTTTTGCACTGGCAATTCCAGTAGCCGAACCTGTATTGATGGCATTTAATAAAGCAACAGCAACTGCTCTGCTTTCTGATGGTTTATGAGTGAATCTTTCATCTGCATTTGCACCTGTCATGCTCAGCATACTTTCGAACTGGTAGAACTTGCTCATCTCGGGATGCGCTGAACTTACTTTTCTCGTAGAAGAAAACGCACGCTGGAACGTTATCGGGTCGAGCCATGTTCCGAGGAAATCAGCTCCAAGGCTAACTACTACTTTTGCATTTTCAAAATGATAGGAAGGGATCGCCCCTTTACCATATGTTGATTCATTGGCAAGCAGCATACCGCTGTACGATATAGCATCGTACTGTACCTGCTTTGCTCCCGGGTATTTAGCGAGGAATTCAGCTATTACCTGTTTTGCGGATGGTGATGTGATGGTGCTGGTCAATAATACAATCTGGCCTGATCCTGCAAGTCCGCCACTAATCATTTTATCGAGTTGATCCCAGGAAACAGCATTGCCGTTAGCCATTGGAAAGCGCTGGCGTGATGTGTCGTACAGATCGAGAACTGATGCCTGTACCCTTGCTGATGTTCCTCCCTTTGTAAAAGATGATAATGAGTTCCCTTCTATCTTGATGGGACGGCCATCTCTCACTTTGGCAACTATAGGAACCGATATCCCATCGGATACATATGTTGTGGCGTAATAATCAGCAACGCCCGGCACAAAATTGTCTGGCTTGTTTACAAATGGTATTGCTTTTCTTACAGGAGTTTCACAGCTTGCTGCAAGTGCTGCTGCTGCAGTACTGAATCCAAGATATTTCAGAAAATCCCTTCTTGAAGCGCCGGAACTTTCAAGTTCCCTGCCGGCATCAGGACTTACTGATGGCAGATCTTCCCTGAATTCATCGGCCGAGAGTTTGTTGTGCTGCTCGCTCTCGTTATACTCTGAAAAACTTTGCCAATATTTTTTGTTCGCCATATATATTTTTTTGCCACGAAACTCTCAAGGAGTTAGAAGTAAGAAGAAGTTATATTAATAGTGACATTTCTGACATTCAGTTCCTCCAATGTCGTTTACAGTTACACTATCTCTGACGCCACGTTTGATTTCATCATGATACTTCTCATAGATACTGTAGAACTGGTTGCCTTTTGTTCCTGATGAATCAATAAAATTCACTTTGGTTTCTCTGTGACAGTTAATGCACCATCCCATGCTCAGCTCGGTGAATTGCTTCACTTCATCCATTTTCTGAATCTCCCCATGGCATGTCTGGCATTGTACCTGTCCAGCTACCGTATGTTGTGAGTGATTGAAATAAACATGATCCGGAAGGTTATGGATCCTTACCCATTCCACTGGTTGTCCTTCGCCTGTATATGCCCTTGAAGTGGGATCCCATCCTGTATGCTGATATATTTTCTGAATCTCAGCGGTACCATCCACTTCAGTTCCATCAGCCCTGAATAATTTCTCGCCTGCATATTCATTGATGGTCATGTGACAGTTCATACATGTATTGAGTGAGGGGATATTTGCCTGTTTTCCTTCAAATGCACCTCCATGGCAATACAGACAGCTGATCTGGTTTTTGCCTGCATGAACTTTATGCGAATAGTATATCGGCTGCTCTGGTTCGTATCCCTGGGTTCTGCCAAGGTTGATGGCGCCTTTCACAACAAAATAACCGCCAACAACAAATAATAATAACGTAAGGAGCGTGATGTAACTTTTATTTCTGTAGAAAGGGATGGGCTCATGAGCCGGAACGCCTTCTTTATCATCCGCAAGTTTCCTGAGGTTTGCATTTACCTGCAGCATGATCAGTGCAACAATCGCAAGTATCAATGTTAAGATTCCATAAAGTATATTACTATCACTATCATCAACTTTCACACCTTCTGCAGCTCCTCCGCCAGCACCAGGAGTTGGAACCTGTGCGGCAGCCTTACCAATATAGGTAATGATGGCATCGATCTCTTTTTCTGATAGCTGGGGAAAGCCAGTCATCATGGCTCCACCAAATTGCTGCTTCAATCCCTGTGTATAAGTATTACTCTGCATGAACTTAACCGGATTATGAATCCATGCGTACAAATTTTTTCTGTCGCTCCAGGGACCGCGGGATTCCACACCGGCTAATTTCGGACCGGTCAGATCTTTATTAACTGAATGGCACGAGGCGCAGTTTTGCTGGAAAATTGAGGCTCCATCCTGTGCCTGAACCTTATTTCCGGTTGTTAAAAGCAGTATGAGTAAAAGCTGGAAGAGAGTCTTAACACCTGGTCGTTGGTCATTCATATCAGTTGAATCTGATTCAATTATGTGGAAAAATCTCCGGCAATTGGTTGCAAAAATAAGTCTTGATTTTAACATTCTACCAACATGCAGAAAATATTTTTAGAGCAATATTCTCTTGTCTTTCAATGAATTCAATAAAACATGATTAAGATACGATTTAAGATTGTCATATGATTGTCAAGAAAAAAACAATAGATATTTCCATTAGTTTTGGTCATGACGAGGATCGCGATTTTCGCTTCAGGAGCCGGTTCAAATTCTGCCAGGATCATAGAATATTTCAAAAATCATGAAAAAACAGGCGTTGTTCTTATAGTTTGTAACAACCCGTCGGCAGGTGTGCTTTCGATTGGTGAAAGGGAAAAAATCCCAACCCTTCTGATAGAAAAAGAACAGTTTTTTAGCGGTGATGGATATCTGCCTTACCTGAAATCGAAGGGTATTGATTTCATTGTCCTCGCAGGTTTCCTTTGGAAAATACCTTCTGCCATCTTATCTGCCTATCCCAACGCCATTATTAATATTCATCCGGCTCTGCTGCCCAATTTCGGGGGCAAGGGCATGTATGGAATGAAGGTTCATGCGGCCGTATTGAAATCGGGCCACAAAGAAACTGGTATAACTATACATTATGTTGATGAGCATTACGACAATGGTGATATAATTTTCCAGGACAAGATCACCGTCTTACCTTCCGACACACCCGAAACGCTGGCCGAAAAAGTGCATAAGTTAGAGCATCAACATTTCCCAAGAGTAATTGATCAGGTAGTCAGCCTGCGAAACCAATGAAGAGCAAGTGCAATGTCCATATAATAAGGTGGCTGCTGATGACAGTTATTTTTATTGCTGCTTATCCGTGCGTGGCGCAGGTTCGCATAACGGGCAGGGTGTATGATATTTCAAAATACCGGCCGCTGGAAGCTGTCAGCGTTCTAACAACTTCTGGGTCCGGAACAGTTTCCGATTCATTGGGGCATTACACAATTATAGTCAGGGAAGATGATTCGATCTGGTTCTCCTACCTTAACCGGCCAACACCCAAATACCCGGTAAAATCTATAATGAATTACCAGAATTTTGAGATCTCACTTCATGTCAATTCCACCGAGCTTAAAGAAGTTAAAATAATGCCGCGCAATTATCGACTCGACTCCATCCAGAACCGCCAGGATTATGCAAAAGCATTTAATTTCCAAAAACCGGGCATAGGAAGTTCAATGGATATGTCACCCGGCGGAGGAGTAGGTCTCGACCTATCCGAATTCATCCATATGTTCCAGTTCCAAAGAAATAAACGCATGCTTGCTTTCCAGAACAGATTGTTGGAGGAAGAGGAGGAAGCTTACATCCTTCACCGATTCAGCCGTGCGCTTATTATCAAGTTAACAGGACTAAGAGGCGAACCACTTAACAATTTTATAAAAATCTACAAGCCCCCGGTTGAATTTGTTGAAAAAAGCACAGACTACGAATTCCAGGATTATATAAAAAAATGTTTCAGCCATTACCAGCGATATCAGAACTTACGAAATGAACTCGAAGGCAATTAATAACTGCAATATGAAAAAAGAACTACTGCTCATTGTATCACTTATCATTTTCATCCATGCATCAGCACAGCAAAAATTAGTTGAGGCACCGCCAGACACTCAAAAATTTTCTGTTGAGAGATTGAATCGTATAGACAATATGATCAAGAGATATATCGATGCAGGAAAAATGAATGGGGCAACGGCCCTGATAGCAAGAAACGGCAAAATAGTGTATTACCGTGGTTTTGGTTATGATGACAAAGAGAATAAAAAGCCAATGAAGCGCGATGCTATATTTCGTATCGCTTCTCAAACAAAAGCCATTACAAGTGTTGCGGTAATGATACTGTTTGAAGAAGGAAAATTTTTGCTCGATGATCCTCTTTCAAAATACATACACTCTTTTAAAAATCCGCAGGTACTCGATAAATTCAATGAAGCCGACTCAACTTACACAACAGTGCCTGCAAAAAGAGAAGTGACTATCAGGGATCTGCTTAATCATACTTCCGGCATCGGATATGCACAGATCGGATCAAAAGAGTCTAACGCCATCTACGCAAAAAATAATATCCGCTCGTTTTATGGTCAAGGTTCGAAGTCGCTTGCGGAAGATATGCAGAAACTCGGAACACTACCGTTGATGCATAATCCCGGCGAAAAATTTACCTATGGATTAAATACAGATGTTCTCGGATATCTTGTTGAGGTGGTTTCTGAAATGTCGCTGGATGATTTCTTTAAGAAAAAAATATTCGAGCCATTGGGCATGAAGGATACTTACTTCTACATTCCTCCTGAAAAACAAAACCGTCTTGTAACAACTTATTATCCGGATTCAACTGGCAAACTTCAAAAACTGCCTGATGAATATTATGACAATGGCCAGATCAAAATTAATTTTCCAAAAACTAACGGCACTTATTTTTCAGGAGGCGCAGGTCTGTCGTCCACCGTGTATGACTATGCTATTTTTCTGCAGATGCTGCTGAATGGAGGTGAATATGATGGAAAAAGAATTCTTTCAAGACATACTATAAAAATGATGATCACCAACCAGCTCGGTGATATCAGCTCTGATGACAAAAATACTTTTGGGCTTGGTTTCAGTCTTGTATCAAATGAGGATAGTGGCAAAGAACCCGTATCAGTTGGAACTTACAGCTGGGGTGGAATATATTCTACAGATTATTGGGCTGACCCGGAAGAAAAAATTGTGGGCCTGATATTTAAGCAATTCTGGAATGATCCCGCACAGGAAACCAATCAGAAATTTAAAGTAATGACCTATGCTGCACTTATTGATTAAACATCAGTATTCAAGCAACATTTGAATATACTCGTCGAGGCGTGAACTGGCAAGAAAATTATTTTCAAGAACTGTATTAAACGGAACAGGCGTATCGAGAGACGCACATCGCATTACCGGCGCATCGAGATGATCGAAGCAATGTTCGCCGATCCACGCCGCAATTTCTCCGCCTATGCCACCGGTCAATGTATCTTCATGCAGCACAAGAACTTTTCCTGTTCTGCTTACCGACGACCTTATTGCTTCATAATCCAATGGTAGTAAAGTACGCAGATCAAGAATGTCCAAGGATATGTGCTGATTTTGTTTACCATATTCGAGTGCCCAGTGTACCCCACTTCCATAAGTAATAATGGAAATGTCTTCGCCCTGTTCCACAAGGTTAGCTTTTCCAATTTCTATTTCATAATATTCGGCCGGCACTTCATCACTGATACTTCTGTATAATGCCTTATGTTCAAAAAACATTATAGGGTTCGGATCATTTATAGAAGCTATCAGCAAGCCTTTTGCATCATATGCAGTGGCAGGATAAACTACTTTCAAGCCGGGTGTATGGGTGAACCACGCTTCATTACTTTGTGAATGAAATGGACCTGCCCCTAAACCTCCGCCCGTTGGCATCCTGATAACAACATCAGCTTCCTGCCCCCACCGGTAATGAATCTTCGCGAGATTGTTTACGATCTGTGTGAATCCCGATGTAACAAAGTCGGCAAACTGCATTTCCACTACGGATTTATGACCACACATGCTCAGCCCTAGTGCAGTTCCGATGATACCGCTTTCGCATAACGGGGTATTCCTCACTCTTTCCTTTCCGAACTGGTCGCAAAAACCTTCAGTGATCTTGAATGCACCGCCATATTCTGCAATATCCTGTCCCATTAATATAAGATCGTCATGTGCAATCATGCTCTGCTGCAATCCCTCTTTAATTGCATCGATATATCTCAGCTCGGCATCATTCTGTCTGACCGGATGAATATTTGTAAAAAAATAGGAGTTCCTGGATGAATAGATATCCTGCAGCTCATTGCGATTGTCGGCGATCATGTCATCATGCACAAATGCTTCGTCCAGCTCTGCGTCCATATACCTGTGGAGTTCTTCGTTAATCTGCGCGTCCATCTGTTCATTCAATACTTCTTCGGCTTCGAGAAACTCCCTGAATCTTGCAACAGGATCTTTAGTATCCCAGATCTCAAAAAGATATTTTGGAATATACTTTGTGCCGCTCGCTTCTTCATGGCCGCGCATCCTGAAAGTTGTGCATTCAACGAGGTAGGGCTTTTGTTTTTTCAAACAATATTCTTTGATGCCTTTTATGGTATCATATACCGATAAAATATTGTTGCCATCTATCTTCACTCCATCCATTCCATAACCTCTTGCGCGATCGATAAGACTATAACAACGGTATTGCTCATCAACAGGCGTGCTAAGCGCGTAACCATTATTCTCAATGATAAATATTACAGGGAGATCCCATACTGATGCAATGTTCAGCGCCTCATGAAAATCGCCTTCACTTGTTCCGCCTTCACCTGTGAATGCGACAGCTACTTTATTTTCAGAGCGAAGCTTATGTGATAATGCTATGCCATTTGCAATGGCAAGTTGCGGTCCGAGATGAGATATCATTCCGCATATATGATGTTCCTTGCTGCCAAAATGAAAACTTCTTTCGCGTCCTTTGCTGTAGCCATCTTTGTGGCCAAGCCATTGTTTCACCAGTTTTTTGAGTGGTATGTTGCGCGATGTAAATACGCCGAGGTTCCTGTGCAGTGGAAATATCCATTCATCTTCGTCAAGCGCAAGCGTTGTTCCTACCGATATCGCTTCCTGGCCCATACCACTGAACCATTTGCTTATTTTACCCTGCCTCAGCAGCAGGAGCATTTTCTCTTCTATCATTCTTGGCAACAACAAACTTTTATAAAAGTGAAGAAGTTGCTCGTTTGACAGATCCTTGCGGTCGAAATGCATAAACCTACTTTTCTATTAGCTGAATTTAGATCACTACAAGTTCATAAAATTCATCCGGCACGAGATATTTTTTTGCCATTTGCTGAAGTTCTTCCGCCGATATAGTTTTTATGGTGTTGATGGCGTTGTAGAAATATTTTTCATCCAGATTATTAAGCACCAGGTTTTTCCACCTGCCCAATACCTGGAAAGGGCCGTCAAGCTCTCCAAGAATGGATCCTATCATAAAATTGCGGGTCATCCTCAGTTCCTCATCGTCAATAATTTCATCGCGGAGTTCTTTCATTTCAGCATATACTTCGTTTACTGTAGCTGTGCTTACATCCCTACCTGCTTCTGTACTGATCATCCAGCCACCATCGTGAATATGGTTCATTAAGTAACTGTATATTCCATAGGTATACCCTTTATCTTCCCGGATATTTCCCATCAACCGCGATCCGAAGAAACCACCATAAATATTGTTCAGCACCATCACTTTTTGAAAATCCGGATGATGCCTGTTTGGAAAATGCCGCGCTATTCTTATGGCAGCCTGAACGCCTTGTGCATCGTTAACGATCAGCTGTTTTTTATCTGTCGCCGCCTGCACATTGTAAATGATATTTTTATCTGCACCCTTATGATTTTTTAGTGGTAGGCTGCCGAACGACTTTTCAAGCATGTTTAGCATGTTCTCAGGCAGTTTCCCTGCAACGAAAATTACACAATGCCCATTCTTGTAATACCTGTCATAAAATTCAACCAGGTCATCGCGCTCAAGAGCAGAATAATCTTCGAGTTTGCTGTAAGCGCCGTAAGGATGACTTTCTCCGAATAAGTTCGCATCAATAAGACGTGAAGCCACAAACTCGCATTTCTGAAGATTCACCTGAAGTTTCTGCTTTGAATTCTGAACATAAATACCCAGCTCTTTCTCAGGAAATATGCTGTCGGAAATTATTTCAGCCACAACGGGAATCAGTTCATCAACGTGTTTGTTGAGACAGTGCAGCACAATTTCAGAAGATTCATTGTAGCAATGCCTGCTTAAATATGAACCATAAAATTCAAAATGTTCGTTCAGCTCAAATGCCGACAACCGCGAAGTTCCGTTCTTCAGCAAATAATTGGTTGCCGATGCAATGGTTTTCTTTTTTTCAAAACAGTTGCCTGCATAAAAAACCCAGTCGATCATCATGGTGTCTTCGGTGCCCATGTTCAGCATGTACACCTCCACGCCATTCGACAATGATTTTACTTCACATGCGGGCAGTACTATATCAAATTCAACCGGATCTTTTATAGGAGGTGGATCCGTTCTCAGCATCATTTCTTTCCTGCTTTCAGTGCTTATCATCAGTTTTCGCTATAATAGTAAAGAGTATTCGAATTGTTTTCATCAAAAATCTTTGCGCTGTATTTCATCACATCATCTTCTGTAACAGCAAAATATTTTTCGCGGTCAGCGTTAAAAAGGGCAGCATCACCCAACAATTCATAGAAAGCGAGATTATTTGCCCTTGTCATCACGCTCATGTCTTCAAACGCAATTGCGGATTCAGTTCTGTTCTTGATCTTAGCCAGTTCTTTCGCCGAAATTTTTTCTTTCACCAGTTTTTGAAGTTCTTCTTCAACCGCGTCTTCGGCATCTTTCATCTTAACACCTTTCACCAGCTTGCCCTCTATGGCCATCAAACCATTATCAATCGTACCGAACTGGTAGCATTCGATGTTGCTGAAGAGTTGCTTCTCTTTTACAAGCCGCTGGAACAATCTCGAAGAATTACCGCCACCCAGCACTTCAGTAATGAGATCCGCAACATAATATCCATGATCAAGGCGTTTGTCCATGTGCCAGCATTTATACAATGCATCGAGCGGAACTTTCGCCGTTACTTCAAGTTTTCGTGGCCCGGTCTGTTTGGGTTCTGCTTTAATATTCCGGATGTATTTGTTACCAGGGGGAATGCCGCCAAACCATTTCTCGGCAAGCATTTTTACATGGTCGGTCTTTATATTTCCGGCGATCACCAGTATGGCGTTAACAGGATTATAATGCTTAAAGAAAAAATTCTGCACATCAGCGAGCGCTGCATTTTCAATGTGACTAAGATCTTTGCCAATAGTCATCCACCTGTAAGGATGTTCCTTGTAAGCCATCTCACGAAGCTTGAACCACACATCACCATATGGCTTATTGATGTAATGCTCTTTGAATTCTTCAGAAACAACCTTTCGCTGAACATCAAGACTCTTTTCACTGAACGCGAGTGAAAGCATTCTGTCGCTTTCAAGCCATAAGGCAGTTTCAATATTTTCTGCGGGAAGCTGTATGTAATAATTTGTTACATCATTGCTGGTGTAGGCATTATTCTCACCACCGGCCATATTCAGGGGAGATTCAAAATCAGCAATGTTTATACTGCCGCCAAACATCAGGTGCTCAAAAAGATGGGCGAATCCAGTTCTTAAAGGGTCTTCATCTCTTGCACCAACATCATACATAACATTTACAACGGCCATCGGTGTGGAAGCATCTTCATGTACTATCACCCTCAATCCGTTTCCAAGTGTAAACCGGTTAAATTGTAGCATAAGGGCTGCAAATTAACCATAAATTATTTCATCAGGTTCATCACTTTCATAGTCACGATCACCGGTTCTCCATTCCTGTTAACCAGTATCTTAACCTTTTCTCCGGGTGTTTGCATAAGGTTCTTGAACTCCTGTATGCTCTTGCTGAAATTATTTTGAACGGCCATGATCACGTCGTCAACTTTCAACCCTGCCTTTTCAGCAGGCGACCCTTTCATCACATCGAGTATTCTTATTTCGCCATCGACAAAGTACATGCCAAGACCTGTATAGGAATAATCAAATGGATCCCTGAAATGCGAATTGGGAGTGAGATGAATATCACGGCTGGCGTAATTGATGATGATATTGAAACGTCTCAGCAGGTCGTTACCAATAAGGCCGCCGAGATATGGATAAGATGTAATGTTGTATTCATCATTGAATATATAGGTGGGAATATTCCTGAATTTGTAAGGCCCGAATTTCATCTGCCTTATCACTCCCTGCTTCATTGGAGTCTTTCCACCAAGTCCTTCTGCCTGTGAATAATACCATTTGCTTTTTGAACGAAGTATCACACTGTCTTCAACAAAATCAGAGGAAAGCAAAAGGCACATTCCTGCACCTGTATCAAAATAAAATCGCCCGTTCACTTCGTCTACATCCTTTAACATCGCGCTCGCCACTGGAATATTCACCAGTATAGGCTTCATCAGGTATCCTCCGCGGGGATATTTTATTCGTCCCCTGGAATGTATGGAGAGATTAAGGCTGTCGTAATTTATTTTAATGATGTAACGGGAGATCAGGCTGTAACCAATTATCCCATCAATTTTTTCACCATAAACGCTTGACAAAATATCATAATCGTTGATATGGAAATTAAGACTGTCCACATCAAGACCGGGCAGGTGAAGTGTATGGTCATAAGCAAATTTTACTTTCCTGATACCCGCAATTCCCCTGATCGTGCGGTCGCTCTCTTTCGTAGGAATTTTCAGCCTGGCGGCAGTTGTCGAGTCCAGAGAAATACCACCGCTACCTGTATCAAAAATAAAATTCAGTGAATCCGGGTAGTCGCTTACCCTCGCTTTAAATGTGATGATGCCTCCTGTAAGTAATCGGATAGGAAATTTTGTTATCGTTACCGAAGGTGATGGAACAAACTCTTCTTGTGCCCCAGCTACCAATGCGATAAATAGCAGCAGGATAAGGGTAAATAATTTTCTCCGGATCATGCAAGCAGTTAATTTGGCAGTCTTAAGTTACTACTTTTGCAT
>Ga0207701_10000261_pt1 | contig 54219 bp, 46 predicted proteins | sample KBSSwiSSwithPhiX_FD_184294 | JGI IMG/M metagenome (GOLD analysis project Ga0207701, IMG submission 184294) | Switchgrass rhizosphere bulk soil microbial communities from Kellogg Biological Station, Michigan, USA, with PhiX - S5 (SPAdes) (version 2) | ecosystem: Environmental > Terrestrial >... | reverse complement strand
CCCTTGGCACCCTTGCCACCCATTGGCACCCTTGGCACCCTTGGCACCCTTGGCACCCTTGGCACCCATTTCATCTACTTCTTTTCTTCCTCCACGACCTCGGCGTCGATCACGTCGCCGGCGCTACCAGACTCACCGGCACCGGCGGCACCCGACGCGCCACCAGTCGATCCACCTGCCGCACCTGCGCCTGCACTCGCCGTCTTGTAGAGCGTTTCCGCGGCCTTGTGCTGCGCGGTGTTCAGCGCCTCCATCGACCGCTTCATCTCGGCGACGTCGTTCTTCTCGATCGCGCGCTTCAGGTCTTCAACCGCCTTCTCGATCGGCTGCTTGTCGGACGCCGGCAGCTTGTCGCCGTTGTCCTTCAGCATCCGCTCAGCGGCGTACGCCGCCTGATCGGCATGGTTGCGAGTCTCGATCTCTTCCTTGCGCTTGCGATCGTCGTCGGCGTGCGACTCCGCCTCTTTCATCATCTTGTCGACTTCGTCCTTCGACAGGCCGCTCGACGACGTGATGGTGATCTTCTGTTCCTTCTGTGTCGCCATGTCCTTGGCCGACACGTTGACGATGCCGTTGGCGTCGATGTCGAACGTGACTTCGATCTGCGGCACGCCGCGGGGCGCCGTCGGGATGCCGGTCAGGTGGAACTTGCCGAGCGGGCGATTGTCGCGCGCCATCGGCCGTTCACCCTGCAGCACATGGACTTCGACGCTCGTCTGGTTGTCCGCTGCCGTCGAGAACGTCTCGCTCTTCCGTGTCGGGATCGTCGTGTTCCTCGGGATCAACGTCGTCATGACCCCGCCCAGCGTTTCGATGCCGAGCGACAGCGGTGTCACGTCGAGCAGCAGCAGGTCCTTCACTTCGCCTGCGAGCACGCCCGCCTGGATCGCTGCGCCGACGGCAACCACTTCGTCAGGGTTGACGCCCTTGTGCGGTTCTTTGCCGAACAGCTCCTTGACGATCGCCTGCACCCGCGGAATACGGGTCGATCCGCCGACAAGGACGACTTCGTCGATCTTCGATGCATCCATGCCCGCGTCGGAGAGCGCCTGCTTGGTCGGACCAACCGTCTTCTGTAACAGGTCTTCGACGATCTGTTCAAACTTCGCCCGCGTCAGCTTCATCGTCAGGTGCTTGGGCCCGGTCTGATCCGCCGTGATGAACGGCAGATTGATGTCGGTTTCCATGACGGTGGAGAGCTCCATCTTGGCCTTCTCCGCCGCCTCCTTCAAACGCTGAAGCGCCATGCGATCCTTCGAAAGATCGATGCCTTCCTGCTTCTTGAACTCGCTGACGATCCAGTCGATGACTCGCTGGTCAAGGTTGTCGCCGCCAAGGTGGGTATCACCGTTGGTGGCTTTCACCTCGACAACGCCTTCGCCAACTTCGAGGATAGATATGTCGAAGGTGCCGCCGCCGAAGTCGTAGACCGCGATCGTCTCGTCTTTTTTCTTATCGAGACCGTAGGCCAGCGCCGCTGCCGTTGGCTCGTTGACGATCCGCATGACTTCGAGGCCGGCGATCTGTCCTGCATCCTTCGTCGCCTGACGCTGGGCGTCATTGAAGTACGCCGGCACGGTAATGACCGCCTTGGTCACGGTCTGGCCGAGGTACTCCTCCGCCGCCTGTTTCAACTTCTGCAGAATCATCGCGGAGATCTCAGGCGGAGACATTTCCTTCCCGCCTGCCTTCACCCGAACGTCGCCGTTGCTGGCGCGCGCGACGGTGTAAGGCACCATCTTCATCTCCTCGTTCACCTCGTCGTACTTGCGACCCATGAACCGCTTGATGGAGAAGATGGTGTTCTCCGGATTGGTTACCGCCTGGCGCTTCGCCACCTGGCCGACAAGACGCTCGCCGGACTTGGTGAACCCGACAACCGACGGAGTGATGCGACTGCCCTCCGGATTGGTGATCACCACCGGCTCTCCGCCTTCCATGACAGCCACAACCGAATTGGTGGTCCCCAGGTCGATACCGATAATCTTGCTCATGCCCTTGTCCTCACACACTCCTGCCGCTCAGCTGGAGCAGCAATCTTTATAATGTTCTTAATATAAAATATGAGCGCCAATGTGTCAATCTATACATATAGACTTCCGGTAAGTCGGTGCTACAATGTCAGTTGCCAGCCAGCCCGCCCACTGAGGTCGTTTATGGGCCGCCTCTTCGGTTTCGTGAAGTTCCCCTCCATCCTTAGGTGTTGCCTTGTGCTCGCGACGTCCGTCGCTTCGAGCCCGGCCATTGCGCAAGCACCTAACACAGTCAATTCACCGAGCGTCGCGGCTGATCCGCCCGCGCACGTCTCGTTCGTCGACGGAACGGCCGTCCTCGAGCGCGACGGACAGCGAGATTCCGCGCCGGCAAACATGCCGCTCCTTGCCGGCGATCGACTGCGGACACAGAACGGCCGCGTCGAGATTCTGTTTGCCGACAACAGCACGCTCCATCTCGATACCGACACATTGATCGATTTCGAGTCCGATGATCTCGTTCGGCTGCTTGCCGGACGCATCCGACTCGCGATTCCTGGACCCGATCGACAGGTCTCTTATCGCATCGACGCTCCGTCTGCATCCGCCGTGATCAATCAGCCCGGCGAATACAAGATGTCGATGCTTACCGGCACCGCAGAGTGTGAGATTGAACTGGCCGTTCTTCGCGGCGGCGCGGAACTCGTGAATGACGATGGCCGCACCGCGCTTCGTGCAGGACTGCGGGCGTGTGCGCGCGCGAATGCGGCACCGTCGTTCGCATACGCGTTCAACTCGGCGTCGTGGGATTCATTCGATCGGTGGTCGGAGACGCGTCGCGATCAGCGTCTCGGAGTATCGACGCAGTATCTGCCGAATGAGGTCCAGCCTTACGCGTCGGCCTTCGATCAGTACGGCACGTGGCAATACAACACGTCGTACGGATACGTTTGGTATCCGTCGGTGGCGGTTGGCTGGCGTCCGTACTACCACGGGCGCTGGGTTCCCTATCGCCCTTACGGATGGACGTGGGTCGGTGTCGGCCCCTGGGCGTGGCCAACGCATCACTACGGACGGTGGGGGTTCTCGGCCGGGACATGGTTCTGGATCCCCGGACACAGCTGGGGCCCTGCGTGGGTCTCGTGGGCGTATGCTCCCGGTTACGTCAGCTGGTGTCCGCTTGGCTGGAACAATCATGCGGTTCTGTCGTTCGGATTTAGTTTTGGTTACGACCCGTGGCGCGCATGGACGGTCGTGCCGCACGGCCACTTCGGTCACGGATACGTGCACGCGAATTACGTCGGTGGGCACGGGTTCGACGCGCACACGCGTGCCGCGTTCGTGCCGCGCCCTGCCGCGCCCGCATGGCGCGGTTACGCCGTACCGCGCTCCACCACACCGATTTACGTGACCGGGACTGCCCGGCCACGCACGGCAGGATCGACCGTCTACACGAATCTCGACTCCAGCGCGTCGCGTGTTGGTCAGACCGGACGACGAGTGATGGTCGGGGAACCGAGAAGCAAAGTGACTGAGGTCACTCCCGGTGCGACGGCTGCCGATCGCCCTCGCGCAGTCGTGCGCGGTGCTCCCGCGCAACCGTCGGCTTCTCCTGGCGACGGAACGCAGCGCTCCCGCGCCGCGACTCCTTCGCAACCGACATACGGCACCGCCGTTGAACGCAGTCGTGCGGGAAGTCCGAGTGCTAGCGGCACGACGGCTCCTGCTGCTGAAGATCGGTTCGCACGACGCGCTCCGGCGTCGTCCGACTCGGGGGATCCGCGTAACGACGCGGATGCGCGCCCGAGGGCGGTTCCTCGTGCGTATCCGTCTTATGGAACTCGTGCTCCCGAGATGTCGCGTCCGGGAATGATGACCAGTCCCGGCTCGGTCACGATCCCTCGCACGGCTCCTGAAGCGACGCGACCGGCGATGCCCGAGACCCGACCGTATGGATATGGAGTGGAACGCCGCGCGCCAGGTGGTGTTGACCGACCGTCAGCTCCGCCGCCAGTGAGTGCGCCCGCTGCCATGCCCGAGCACCGCGTGAATCCTGGCGTTCAACAACGAAGTGCGCCCGCACCCGAGAACCGCGGCGGTGGGTCGCCGCCGCCGCAGGGTGGGCATTCGCGCGGCGGTCAGCCGTCTACAGGGACAGCCACCCCGCGCGGACGAGGATAATGCGAGGGGTTGTCTGGGCCGCCGCGTTTCTGTTGGCGGCCCTTCGTCTGCCTGCCGACCCCGCAGGCCGACTTTTCTTTCTCGACCTTCGCGGCGGCCGCGTCGTCTCCGCTGCACCGGATGGGTCTGACGTCAAGGTCCTGGTCTCGGGACGTACTGGGATTCCGGACGGCGTCGCCGTCGACACCGAGCGCGGGCACATCTACTGGACCATCATGGGTAAGGCAGCGGCCGACGACGGAGTGATCGAGCGGGCCGATCTCGACGGTGGCCATCTCACGACAATCGTTCCCGCCGGCGGCACGTTTACGCCGAAGCAGCTCAAGCTCGATCCCGTTCATCGAAAGCTGTACTGGTCCGACCGCGAGGGCATGCGGGTGATGCGATCGGACCTCGATGGAACGCACATCGAGACGCTGGTAGAAACTGGTCATGGAGACGTGGATCGCGGCGACGCGAGAAACTGGTGCGTCGGCATCGCCCTCGATGTTGCAGGCGGAAAAATGTATTGGACCCAAAAGGGCGGTGATAACGCAGGGATTGGCACCATTCGTCGAGCCAACATGGAACTCCCGCCTGGCGAGAGTCCCTCCAACCGATCCGACATCGAACTGCTCTTCCAGCGACTTCCCGAACCGATCGACCTCGACCTCGACCTGACGCGCCGCATGATCTACTGGACCGACCGCGGCGCAAATATCGTCAGCCGTGCCGCGATGGACCCGCCTCCTGGTACGTATCGGCACGCGCGAACGGATCAGGAAGTGCTGATGAGCGAGCTCAAGGAAGCGATCGGAATCGTCCTGGCCGGCGAGCGCATGTATGTGACAGACCTCGGCGGGAACGTCTACAGCGCGCGCCTGGATGGCTCGGACAAACGCCTCGTCCTCAGCGGCCAGGGCAGTCTTACCGGGATTACGTTCGTTCCGAATCGGTAGGCTACCGGCTCCTGGCTCCCGGCTCTGTGGGCTCAGACAGCGGCCAAAACCCAACAGAAATGGTAATCTATTACCATGCGTACTACCATCGATAAGGCAGGCCGGGTGGTCATCCCGGCGAGTATTCGGGAGCGTGCGGGACTCAATGCGGGCGCCGAACTGGAGGTCTCCGTCGATGAATTTGGGATCCGCCTCGAACGGGTGGCTCCCGCACCGCGACTGGTCAAAGTCGGGCGCAGAACCGTGGCTCGTCCAACCGCGCCGACCGACGCGCGCACGGTGTTGGACGTCGCCGCGCTCGTCGAGGAAGAACGCAATCGATGGCCGTAACCTTTCTCGACACAAGCGTGCTGCTGGCCGGGATTCTGGACTTTGGGCCGCAGAGCGCGCCGGCGCAGTCGATCATGCACGCGGTGGCGGAACAGATCGTTCAATCGCCGGCAACCGCATGGCACTGCTGTCTGGAGTTCTACTCAGTCGCCACGCGCTTGCCGTCAGAGTTCCGGCTCACCCCGGCGGATGGCGCCCGTCTGCTCGAGGAAGAAGTGTTCGCGCGCTTGACGGTGCACGACCTGCCTGCCGCCGATCGCCTGCGACTTCTCCAGGCAGCGGCCCAGGATGGCACGGCAGGCGGCCGAATCTACGATGCACACATTGCCGAGGTGGCGCGCGCCGCCGACGCCGGCGTCATCGTCACCGACAATCGGCGCCATTTTCTCGCCGCGCTCCGGCACGGCATTCGAGTGGAAACCCCAACCGAGTTCTTACGAACGATAAAAACGCGGCGGAGTTAAGATCACAGTATTGCTGATTGTCGATTGCTGAATTGCTGATTGATCGGATCCCGGATCCCGGACCACCGATCCCGGCTCGATCGCATTTACGATGGCTACCTACGTTTTAAAAGTCGCCCGCAGCGCCGGTCTCATCGCGCTGTTTCTTATTGCCGCACTCCTCGGGATCGCGACCGGGGTCATCTTCGGCTACGTCGGAGACGTACCTCAGATCTCGGCGCTCGACGATTACGCGCCGAGCACGATCACGCGCGTGTACGGGTCGAAGGGCGAAGTGATCGGTGAGTTCGCCATCCAGCGGCGCGAGGTCATTCCGTACGACGCCATTTCTCCCAAGCTGCGACAGGCCATTATCGCGGCGGAAGACTCCGAGTTCGAGCGGCATTTCGGGTTGAGCATGCCGCACATCATCATGGCGGCAAGCCGCGATGTGCTCGGAGCGATCCGCGATCGAATCACCGGTCAACATTCGCGGCCGAAAGGCGCCAGCACCATCACGCAGCAATTGGCGCGGGGACTCTTCCCTGAAGCTGTCGGTTATCAGATCGGCGACGTCAGCCTCGAGAGAAAGATCAAAGAAGCGATCGTCGCGGTTCAGATCGAGAAGCGCTACACCAAACGGGAAATCTTTACCTTCTACGCCAACCAGATGTACCTGGGAGAGGGGGCGTACGGCGTCGAGGCGGCCGCTCGTGCCTACTTCGGCAAGTCGGCGAAAGATCTGAGCCTCGACGAGGCGGCGATGATCGCAGGACTCTTTCAGACGTGGCGCAACGCGCCAACCGTCAACATGGAGCGCGCGAAACGACGCCGCGCCTACGTGCTGCAGCGGATGGCCGACGAAAAATACATTACCCAGAAGGAAGCGAGCGAAGCCAACGCTCGCGCCATCGTTGTGGCAACCCCGGCAACGGCGGCCAATTCCCTCGCACCGTACTTCGTCGAAGAGGTGCGCAAGGATCTCGAGAGCCGTTACGGCGCGAAGAAGCTGTACGAGAACGGACTGTCGGTGCAAACCGCCCTGGACGTGAAGCTTCAGGAAGCCGCCAACCGGGCGCTGGACGATGGGCTTCGGCGGATCGATAAGCGCCGCGGCTTTCGCAAGCCGCGGCGGAACGTGATTGCCGAGAAGAAGACGCTCGATTCTTTCAAAGACCCACGTTGGGAGCGGCCGATGGCGCTCGGAGATGTGGTTCCCGCCGTCGTCGCGAGCGTCGACGGCCCGGCGATTCACTTACGTGCGGGGCCGTTGCAGGTGACGGTCGACAAGAAAGGCTTCGCCTGGACGGGCAAGGCGACTCCGGCGCAACTCGTTCATCCCGGAGACATCGTTGAGACGCGATTGCTGACCACCGACGAGGCTACGAGTACGGCGACGGGAACACTGGAGCAGCCTCCCGCAGTGGAAGGCGCCATGCTGGCGATCGACAATCGCACCGGCCAGATTCGCGCACTCATCGGCGGCTACAGCTTCGACAGGAGCAAGTTCGATCGCGCGATGCAGGCCTACCGCCAGGTGGGATCGGCGTTCAAACCGATCGTCTACACCGCAGCCATCGATCGCGGCTACACGCCGTCCAGCATCATCATGGACACGCCGGCAAGTTTTCCCGGCGCCGCAGGGTCGCCTGTCTACGCGCCGATGAACTACGACAAGAAGTTCGAAGGCCCCGTCACCCTGCGCCACGCCCTGGAAGAATCACGCAACGTGCCTGCTGTGCGGGTGATGGAGCAACTGGGCCCGGCGCATGTCATTCAGTATGCGCGACGACTCGGGCTGCAGTCCCCGATCCCTCCGTTTCTCGCCGTCGCCCTTGGCGCGGCGGAGGCGACGCTGTACGAAATGACGAGCGCCTACTCAGTGTTCCCGAACCAGGGTGTGCGCATGCGGCCGTACGCCATCGCCAAGGTGTCCGATCGCGAAGGCAACGTCCTCGAGGAAAACAGGCCAGAACCCAAAGAGGCGATCCGGGCCGATACCGCGTTTGTCATGACCAACCTGCTTCGCGGTGTTGTGCAGCGCGGAACCGCGGGGAGGGCGGCGGCACTCAACTGGCCACTCGGCGGAAAGACGGGGACGACCGACGATTACACCGACGCGTGGTTCATCGGTTTCGATCCGGACATCACGATTGGCGTCTGGGTCGGCCTCGATCAGAAAAAACCGATCGGATCGAACATGACCGGAGCCGAAGCCGCGCTGCCGATCTGGATCGACATCATGAAGGCGTGGATTGGCGATCGCAAAGAGCCGCCGCAGTTCCCGTCTCCGGGCAACATCGTGTTCGTGACGGTTGACAAAGGATCGGGCGAACCGGCCGTCGACGGCACACCCGGCGCGATACCGGAAGCATTCATCGCCGGCACGCAACCGGGATCGATTCGGTAGCGTTAATCGTCGTCGACGGTTGCCTGCATCAGCGTGCCAGCAGCCTTCTTCATCAGATAGGTCTTGATGAACCCATCGATGTCGCCGTCGAGCACACGGTTGACGTCGCCGACTTGTTCCTTCGTGCGGTGGTCCTTGATCATCTGATACGGGTGCAGGACGTAGCTGCGAATCTGGCTGCCGAAGGCAATGTCTTTCTTCTCTCCGCCGAGCTGATCGAGCTTGGCCTGTTGCTCCTTCATCTTCAGGTCGTAGAGCCGCGCCTTGAGAACCTTCATCGCCGAGTCCCGGTTGCGATGCTGCGAACGCTCGTTCTGCGACGAGACGACGATGCCGGTCGGCAGGTGCGTGATGCGCACGGCCGAATCGGTCACGTTGACGTGCTGTCCGCCGGCACCGCTCGATCGATACGTGTCGACGCGAAGGTCCTTTTCATCGATCTCCACCTCGACGTCTTCGGGCAGCTCCGGCCAGACGAAGACCGACGCGAACGAGGTGTGCCGTCGTGACGCCTGATCGAACGGCGAGATGCGAACCAGTCGATGCACACCGGCTTCGGCGAGCAGCATCCCGTACGCGTAGTCGCCAAAAATGGTCAGCGTCGCACTCTTGATACCCGCCTCATCACCCGGCTGAAGGTCGATGACGTCGCGCTTGAAGCCGCGACGCTCGGACCAGCGCAGATACATGCGAAGCAGCATCTCGGCCCAGTCCTGCGATTCGGTTCCACCGGCTCCCGGGTGAATGGTCACGATCGCGTTCTTGCGATCGTGTTCGCCCCCCAGCATCTTCTTCGTCTCGCCAGCATCGACCGTCGTCGAAAGGTCGTCGAGGCCCTTGGCGAGGTCGTCAGCCACCGGCTCGCCGGCTTCGGCCCACTCGACCAGCACCGCGAGATCCTCGGTTCGTCTTCGCAGAGACTCACTGAGATCGCGGTCCTCCTCCAACCGTCGACGACGTTGAAGCAGTTTCTGCGCGGACGCCTGATCCTTCCAGAAGTCCGGATCGGAGACGCGTTGTTCTATGGAGGAAAGTTCGTCGGCGCTGCGGGGAGTGTCAAAGATAGCTCCGCAGGTCGGATGCGCGGCGAGTCAAGTCCTGATACCTGCGAAGCTGTTCGTCGAGTTGTATGGGCATAAAGGCGGTCAGTTAACGAAGACTCTCGAGGGAGCGGAGTTCGCTCCGTCCCCTCCAGTTTACTCAAATCTCCACGCCGCGAGAAGCGCGGCGACGGTCAGGACCAGCGACAACCACGCAACAAGGTCGCCAATCCGGCTGTAGATTGTCCGGTCCTTGATGAAACGCACGTCCTGCACGACCAGGTCCTGCTCGAAAAGCGGCGTCTTGGTGAGAACGCGGCCATAAGGGTCGACAAATCCGCTGATGCCGGTATTGGCCGCGCGCGCGAGGTATCTTCCTTCTTCGATTGCGCGCATCGACGCCTGGTCCCAGTGTTGATATGCGGCGGATGACCTCCCGTACCAGGCGTCGTTGGTAATCGTCGTGAGCAATTCGCTCCCGTCGCGGACAAACCGCCGGATGAGATCTGGATAGATCACTTCGTAGCAGATCGCTGTGCTGGCCACGTGATCGCCGACTGGCAACAGCACCGGAAACGTTCCCGGCGTAAATGGCGAGAAATCTGCGACCGCACCGATAATCGGCCCGGCAAAGAACAGGACCGATTGAAGCGGCACATACTCGCCGAACGGCACGAGGTGCATTTTGCGATAGACGGCACCCACCGTGCCATCCGGCTTCACGAGAAACGCGGCATTGTAGTAACGCGTTTCGGCCTTTCCGCCGGCAGCGGCTGCCTTGATGGGCTCGACCTGATCGCTGCCGATGAGCAGCGTCGCCTTCGATTCCACCGCCAGCCGGCGGATGGCCGAACCGGCGAGGATGTCCTGCTCGAACGGCAGTGGCGTTGCTGATTCGGGCCACATGATGAACGTCGCACCCTGCGCGAGCGCCTGCCGCGTCATCGCCAGGTACCGTTCACTGATCGCGACGCGGTTGCTCGGATCCCATTTCTGGTCCTGCGGGACGTTTCCTTGCAGCGCGGCGACACGCACCGGCGTGCCGCGACTCAGGAGCGCCGCCGATCGAATTCTGACTTCGCCCCAGATCGCAATCGCCACTACGAGCACGACCGTGGCGGCCGCAGCACGCCACGAGGCGGGCTTGCGCTCGACGAACAGATAGGCCGCGGATGTGGCAACAAGCGCGAGCAGTCCGGAGACGCCGTAGACGCCGACGACCGATGCAATCTGCGCGATTGGCAGAACAGTCACCTGGCTGTAGCCAAGGAGCGCCCATGGAAAGCCGTCCCAGATATATTGCCGGCCGAGTTCAGTAACGACCCAGACTGACGGAGCAAGCAGCAGCGCTCGCCGGCCTAATCGGGTATGCAGATAGGCAAGGATTCCTGCGAACGCGGCAGGGAAAAGCGACAGATACGCGACCAGCACTCCGGCGGCAAAGATCGCACCCGCAGTCGGTAGTCCTCCGAAGGTCGTCATCGTGTCGACGAGCCAGTAGAGGGTGCCGGAAAAATACACGGCTCCGGTCACGAGCCCGAGACTCAGGGCTCGCCGGGTCGTTATATTCCTGGAGGGCTCACCCGGCACACGGCGGGACGAATCGCGCACGATCGCCACGACGAGCGGCGTCAACGCGAGCCATGCGCAGGCCGGATGTCCGAACTTCGGAAAACTGAGCGCGAGAAGAGCGCCCGCGAGAAGCGCTAACGCGTAATCCAGGACTGGTACTGTTCTTCTTTCTTGATTCGCAGCGATACCTTCTCGGCTTCACCGCGATCTTTGTAACGACCGACTTGGACTTTGTACCAGGAAGGCGTGGCGTTCGCTGACGGATTCACGAGGAACGCCGGATATCCCTTCGCGGCGAGTTTCTTCAAGATCGAGCCGGCGATGGCGCGGTCTTGCGTGGCAATCACCTGGACGGCCCAGGTTCCTGCCCGAGCGGACGTTGGAAGATCATCAGTCGATGCGGGTCTTGGCGGAACCTGTTCCGATGTTGCAACCGGCCTGGGAACCGGCGCCGCCGGCGTCTCGGTCGGCTTCGCGGCGGGCGCCGGCGCAACCTTCGCCTCTTCCTGGCGCTTCAGTGATTCCTGCGGTGCCCCCTCACCCTGCAGGCGCTTGTGGTACGAAAGATCGTCGTCGGCAACGGGCGCCGGGGGCTCGGTTGCTGGCGGCGCGGCAACGGGAGCGGGCTCGGTGACCGGCGCCGCCGCATTGACTTGCTCCGGCACATCGATCTGCGCATCGCGTGCCCCGCGTCCCACCTTCACGCCGCACAGGAACACGACCACGATCACCGTGGTCGTCACGATGAACAGGAAGACCAGCTGCTTACCGCTCAGCTGGATCTCGTGAAAGCCATCTTCGGTCGTGTCGTGTGTGAGTTCGGACACTCTTAGGCCCTTATCATTTTCGCTCTCTGAGGAGATTCAACAATTCGATCGGCAACGGAAAAATGATCGTGGAGTTCTTTTCCGACGCGATTTCGGTTAGTGTCTGCAGGTAGCGCAACGTGATCGTCATGGGTTCGCTCGACATCACGGTTGCGGCCGATGCCAGCTTTTCAGACGCTTCGAGCTCGCCGGCCGCGTGAATGATCTTAGCACGCTTCTCGCGCTCGGCTTCAGCCTGCTTCGCCATCGCGCGCTGCATGTCCGGCGGAAGATCGACGTGCTTCACTTCGACTGACGAGACCTTGATGCCCCACGGGTCGGTGTGCTGATCGAGGATCTGCTGCAACTGCTGATTCAGGCGCTCCCGCTCTGACAAAAGGTCATCGAGTTCGACCTGGCCCAACACACTCCGCAAGGTTGTCTGTGCCAGCTGCGACGTCGCGTAGTGATAACTCTCCACTTCGACGATCGCGCGGCGCGGATCCATGACCCTGAAGTACACGACCGCGTTCACTTTCACCGAGACATTGTCGCGCGTGATGACGTCCTGCGGCGGCACGTCCATGACAATCGTCCGGAGGCTGACACGCACCATGCGATCGATCGGCGCAAACACGAAGATAACGCCGGGCCCCTTGGGCGCTGAGAGCAGCTTTCCCAGACGGAACACGACCGCGCGCTCGTATTCGTTGAGGATCTTGATCGAACTAAGCAGATAGAACGCGACGATGGCGACTACGATGAGGAACGGCGGATTCAGCACGGCAAGCCTCCGGCGCGCATCATATGATCTTTCGCCACATATGGCCTCCGTCTTTAGATGTTGTTGGCGATGAGGTCGATTTACCGATGTACAGCGGACGATGGCGGTTCCGAGGCGCCAGACTCGGCCGCGACCTGAAGCCGTAACCCTTCGACCGCGGTGACACGAACCGGCGTACCCGCCTCGATCCGTTCACTGGCCGAGGCGGTCCAGATCTCGCCATGGGTGCGGACGTGGCCCGTGCCGCCGGGATCGATGGGGGTCAGCGCATAGCCCATTTCATGAAGCATCGCCGACGCGCCGGTCACAGGCGGGGCCCTTTGCGCGCTGACGGCCAGCGTGACAAGGAAGACCAAAATGCCGGCGATACTGAGGGTCACGGGGATAATCAGCCGCAACCCTATCTGCAGCTCCGGCAGCGGCGAGTCGATGAGCATCATCGAACCAAGGAGCAGCGACAACACGCCGCCGACGCCGAGCAGGCCGTAACTCGTGACCTTCACCTCCAGGACCAGCAGGCCAAGCCCGAACAGGATGAGTAGAACCCCGGCATAGCTGACCGGCAGGATCTGGAACGCGAAGAACGCCAGCAACAAGCAGATGCCACCAGCGACGCCCGGCAGCACGGCACCGGGACTCCAGAGTTCGATGGTCAAGCCGAGCGTGCCGAGGGTCAGCAACAGATACGCAATCTGTGGATGCGCAATCAGGCTGAGGATCCGCTGCTGCCAGCTCATTTCCACGTTCACCGATGATGTGCCTGCCGTGTGGAGCGTCTGCGTGTGGCCATCGAATCGTGTGATTGAGCGGCCGTCGAGCTTGCGCACCAGCTCCGGGACGTCGTTCACCACGAAATCGATCAGCGGCGGCGATGCGGAGAGCGCCTCCTGTTCCGTGAACGATCGGCTCTCGAGTACTGCCTGTTCGACCAGGGCCACGTTGCGCTTGCGCTGCGTCGCCAGCGTCCGTGCGTAGGCGGCGACATCGGATGCCATCTTCTTCGCCATCGTGTCGTCGACCTTCTCACCGTTCCCCGTAACCGGATGCGCAGCGCCGATATGTGTCGCTGGCGCCATGGCAGCAATGTCGGCCGCAATCGTGATGAGGAATCCAGCCGATGCCGCGCGGTTTCCCGACGGCCCGACGAAGACCGCGATCGGCGTCTTCGCGTGAATGATGGCGTTGTTGATGTCGCGGGTCGAATCGACCAGTCCGCCTGGCGTACGCAACGAGATGACCACGAGCGCCGCTCCATCAGCGTCCGCTTTGGTGATCACCCCGCGAACGTATTCGGCGGCAACTGGATGAATGATCCCGTCGATCTCCGCCGTGTAGACGTGAGGAACCGGCTGACTCTGCGCCCGCGCGTTGACGAGGGCGGCGAGCGCGATGACCGCAGCGATGAATTGCCGTGACATGCGCATGTGCTTCTCCTTAAGTGCTGCGTTCATGCAGGCCGGAGTCTTAAGACCCCGGCGCTACTTGATGTCAGCGATCATCCGTTTCGCTGCAGCGGAATTCGGATCGAGCGCGAGCGCTCGTTCCAGTTCGCTGCGTGCGGCCGCCGTGTTCTGGAGCTTGAGATAGGCCTCCGCCAGCGCCACACGCGCGACCGCCGTGTCTTCACTCCAGATCGAGATTTTCAAGGCGTTGACCGCTTCCTGCGGGCGGCCGGCACGGAGGTGGATGCGGCCGATGAGCAGATGGGCTTGCGCTTCGTACGGCGACAGATAGACCACTCGTCGCAGTTCCGCAATCGCTTCCGCATCCGCTTCACGCTCGTACAACCGCCGTCCGCGATCGAGATGAAACCGCACCAGCTCTCGCTGATCCTGCTGCACCGAGCTCGACACCATCGCTTCGGGACCGCTGCCGGCCGGTTTGTCCGGATCGGTGCGCACGCGCTCGAGGCCCTTCGGAACGGGCATCTTCTCCGCTGCCGCGCGCCGTTCGAGTTCCTCGTACCGTGACGACAACCGGCGGGCGAGTTCCCGTTCACGGCCAGCTTCGACGTCGCTCGCGGAACTCTGAAGCGCGGCGGCGAGCACAAAATGCGCATCCGCGTCGCTCGGATCGCGGCGCACCGCCTCGCGGAGCCAATAGGTAGCCGCCTGGGTGTTTCGGTCGAGCAGGTAGACATACCCGAGGTTGAACAGCACGTCGGAGTCGCCGGGCGAGACGTCGGCCGCTTTGGTCAGAAAAAACGCCGGGGTGCCCGTTTCCGGTGTCGACCCCCGCCGGATCTGAATGACGCCGAGATTGTTCCAGGCGGCACCCAGGTCGACCGATTTGTCGGCTGCTGACGCGGCGTCGTCGGTCAACGCCTTGAACGTCGGGAACGCCTCGTCGTAGCGCCTCAGCTGCATCAACGACACGCCGGAAAGAAACCGCGCCCGTCGGAAGAGCGGCGACGAACTCGACACGGCGCGGGCGGCGGCAAGAGCGGATACGTGATCCGCCAGTCCGGTCCGAACGCTCCAGAGCGCCAGCTCGGCACGATCGTAGGCCGGGAACATCTTGATTGCGCTTTCGAGATACGTTGCTTGCGCCACCGGGGTTTCCGCAACCAGGCCTTTGACGTAGTTCTCGAACGCGTTCAAGGGCGGATAGGCCGATGCATACGTGGGAGGCCGTGAATCCGGGGCGAGACGCGACGCGACACGGCGAAAGCTGGCAAACAGATCCGTCAAGGGCGCTTGATCGGAGACCGCCGGCTCGACCCGTCCGACGTCGACGCGAATAGAGTGGGCGTCGACCCGAAGTTTGTCGCCGTCGACCGCAAAGCTGCCGATGACCACTTCACTCGCCCCGACAAGACGCCCCACTTTGATGACCGTGGCGCGGCTGAGCGTGGCCGCTACTGGCAGGTGGAGATCGTCGAACGCGCGCACCCGGTCGTCACGCGAAATCGCCGGCAGTCCGCGCGCGCGCAGCTCGTCGCCGATGAGGATGGCCGAAGCCTCTGACAACCAATGCAGTCGCGGGTCATGTCCTGTGTTCTCGAACGGAGTGACGAGAATGCGGTCGTTGACCGGACGCTGCGCCGCGGCAGGCTGCGCGAGCAGGATCAAGCCTGCCGCGACCTGTAAGAGGGAGATCGCAGCGTTCACGAAATGGTGCCAGACACCGATTCGTGAATTGCCACCTTCTGGTCGCTTTTTGCTAGTCACGCAGCTGCCGCGGACTCGTCTACGCTGGCCCCAAGAACAACGACCGACAACAGACAGCCCTTTCGCGCTCCACCAGCACGGCATTCGCTGACCCGCGCGTCGGCGCGCAGGTCGAAGTGATGCAACACACGCGCAATCGACGAGGCGTAGAAACCGCATAACGGAAAGTTCGATGTCTCGCGAACTTCGCAGAACAGCGACCCCCGCAGGTCGACCGACGCGGTTCCGCGGCGCAGTTTCATGATCGCGCGCGACCCCGGATATGTCTGACGAACGAGCGCGCGAGCGGTCCTCAGCGCGGCGCGCGTCCGCCATGCCGCCGGAAGCGCGCGGACGAAGCGACGCTCGAACGGTGAAATATCGTTCACGGTCCAGTCGGCGGCGTACTCGCCGGCGCGCGCCGTGATCTGCCCGTACGCCTGCCCTTCGGTGCGCAGAAAGCTCAGCACCGCAAACAGCGGCGCCAGTCCGATCGTGCCTTCCCGCAGTCCGGAGACGCTCAGCCAGTTCTCGTAGAACTCCAATCGTGACGGCAACACGTCGGCGATCGCCTGGTGGAGGCTGGCGACCAGGACCCGTCCAATCCGCGGCTCGGTCACCGACATGATGCTGGCCCACTCGACAACGATTGTTCGATTGCCGCTGCTACCATTCGGGGTTTGATACTCTTGTCGATCTGGACATGGACAACAGACGCGAACTGGCGGCCGCAATCCTGGCCGGCGGGCGCGCCAGACGCATGGACGGTGTCAACAAGGGAACGCTCGTCATCGGTCGAACCGCAATCATCGACCGTCAGTTGCAAACGCTCGGCGAGGTCGCGCACGACATCTTCGTCGTCGGGCGCAGCGATATCGCGTGGACGTCGCGAGGGTTGCGCGTCATTTCCGACGAGATTCCGGATGCCGGGCCACTTGGTGGCATCTATACGGCGATTGTGCGATCGCCGTGCGAACGCACGCTGGTCGTCGCCTGCGACATGCCGTTTCTGTCGAGCGCGTTCCTGCGTGAACTCGCCGCGGTGAAGGACGCCGATCTCGTCATTCCCCGGCACGCTCGAGGGCACGAACCGCTCTGCGCGATTTACTCGCGCGCATGCGCCGAAGACATCCGTGAACGGCTCGCGCGAGGCGTAAACGAGGCGTCGCGGCTTCCGGTGGGCATGCGTGTCACGGAGGTCGACGTGGACAACGAGACGTTCTTCGTGAATGTCAACACGCCGCATGATTACGAGCGGGCCAAGGGAGTCGGTGAATAAATGCCGGAACCGCCCGCAAATCGTATCACGACTGGAAAAATACCGCAGGATGAGCGCTGATTCATGATTTTGCCGATCCACGCCCTGGTTCGAACTCTGATGGCAGAGAGCGTTGTCCGCCTCTACGGTTTGCCGGCCGACGATCCGGCTCTGCGCGCAATCGCGGTTGAGCCGGCGCCCCGTCGAGCATTAGGCGATCTCGCGGTGCCCCTCGCGTTTGAGCTCGCCCGCCGCCTTCGCAAGGCGCCACGCGCGATTGCGCAGGAGATCGTGACGTCGTTGGGACAGGTCGACGGGTTTTCGCGGATCGAAGCGGCGCCGAACGGTTACGTCAACTTCTTTCTCGATCGCCCACTATGGACGCGCCAATGGTTGACGCACGAGACTCGAACCGCCACTTCGGGTGGAAAGGCGATCGTCGAACACACGGCGATCAATCCCAACAAGGCCGCACACATCGGCCATCTGCGCAATGCCGCGCTTGGTGATGCATTCGGACGGGTGCTGCGCTTTCTGGGACGACAGGTTGAAATCCAGAATTACATCGACGACACCGGGGTCCAGGTAGCCGATGTCGCGGTGGGATTTCGCGAACTGGAACGCAAGTCGCTCGACGACGTCCGCGCAATCGCGGACGCCGGGAAGTTCGACTACTACTGCTGGGACCTGTATGCGCGAGTAACTGAATGGTACGCCGGGTCTCCCGACCGCTCGAAAATCCGCACGCAGGCACTCCACGACATCGAACACGGCGACAACGACACGGCCGCCCTCGCCAGCTTCATTGCCGAGCGGATCGTCCGCGCGCATTTGAAGACGATGCGCCGAATGAATATCGGCTATGACCTGCTCACCTGGGAAGGAGATATCCTGCGTCTTCACTTCTGGACGCATGCCTTCGAGTTCCTGAAAAAGACCGGGGCCGTTTTTCTCCAGAACGAGGGAAAACTCAAAGGCTGCTGGGTCATGCGCATCGACGATGAACCCGCAGACACGGCGGCGAAAGACTCGGCCGCGGCCAACGAAGCCGAAGACGAACCTCGCGAAAAAGTGATTGTCCGATCCGATGGCACCGTCACCTACGTCGGAAAGGACATGGCGTATCAGCTGTGGAAGTTCGGCCTTCTCGGGAAAGACTTTCACTACCGCAAATTCGTGGACGGCCCGGATCCGTTGTGGTCGACGACATCAACACCCGGGTCGCAACGGGATGCGCCGGAGTTTGGGCGGGCGTCCTGGGTGTGCAACGTCATCGATACACGGCAGTCGTATCTGCAAAAGCTGGTCAAGCAGGCGCTCGCGGTGCTCGGATACACCGAACAGGCTGAGCACTCGATTCACTACTCATACGAGATGGTGGCGCTCTCGCACGCAACGGCGCGCGAGCTCGGGTACGACACGAGCGAGGACAGCGACCGGCCGTTCGTGGAGGTCTCGGGCCGCAAGGGCCTCGGCGTGAAGGCGGACGATCTGCTCGACCGCGTGACCGATAAGGCAGCCGCGGAAGTGTCGAAGCGTAACGCCGACCTCGCCGCCGATCAGGTGCAGGCCATTGCCCAATCAATCGCAACCGCCGCGGTGCGCTACTTCATGGTGAAGTTCTCGCGCGGAAAGGTCATCATCTTCGACATCGACGAGGCGCTCAGCTTCGAAGGAGAAAGCGGCCCGTACCTTCAATACGCCGTGGTGCGGGCGAACAACATTTTCAACAAACTGAAGGAGCGGCACGGTCTTGGAGCCGACGACATGGTGTCGGCGCTCGACCGGGTAACGCCCGCGGTCCTTGCGGGCAACGACGACGAAGCGAACGACCTGTGGGGTCTCGTCTTCGAAGCGGCAAGACTCGACGAGATCGTGGAACAGGCCGTGCGCACGCTCGAGTTGTCAGTGGTTGCGAAATACGCGTTTGGCCTCGCGCAGGCTTTCAACGGGTTCTACCATAAGTATTCAATCCTGAACGAGGAACGGGAGGAGGCGCGCGTGTGGCGAGCCGCAGCCGTTGCGTACTACAGTACTCAGCTCGCTCGCGCATTGGACCTCATGGGGTGCGGCGTTCCGCCGAAAATGTGACACATGGCGCACGAACCAGTTATCGGCGTAACCCGCTGCAGCAGGCTCGACGACTATGTGGCCTCAGTCGAACGTTCAGGCGCGCGGGCGCGCGTGCTCGAGGTGAGCGAGAGCCCTCGCACGGTGCTCGAGACGATCGATGGCGTACTGTTGACTGGCGGCGGCGATGTTGATCCTGCGTTTTACGGAGAGAATCGCCACGAGACTGTCGAAGACGCCGAGCCGGGACGCGACGAGTTCGAGCTCGACCTCGCGCGACGCGCCATGGAGGACGATGTACCGGTCCTCGCAATCTGCCGCGGCGCGCAAGTCTTGAACGTCGCGGCGGGCGGGACGCTGGTTCAGGACATCCCCACAGCGGTGACAACCGAGCTTACGCACAGCCTCACCGAACCGAAGAACTGTGTCGCGCATGACATCACGGTGGACGTGGATTCGCGCCTCCACAGTGCGCTCGGAGCAGCGGTCAGCGCCGCGTGCGCGTGCAGAGTCAACAGCCGCCACCACCAGTCAGTCGGAAAACTCGGACGTAACCTGAAAGCCTCGGCCATGGCGCCCGACGGCGTGATCGAAGGCATCGAAGCGCCCGACGCGGCATTCTGTCTCGGAGTGCAGTGGCATCCCGAGAATTTCTGGCGCACCGGCGAGTTCAAGCCGTTGTTCGATGCCTTCGTCGCCGCCGCCCGCGACCGGATGGAAGCAAAACTGTAGATTCACCGGTCGAACACTCCAACACTTTCCACGTGTGGCGTGTTGGGGAAGAGATCGAACCCCTGCAACGATGTCAGCCGGTAGTCAGCGTCCAGCAACCGCCGCGCATCTCTCGCCATCGTCGGCGGATCGCACGACACGTAGACGATACGGCTGGCCCCGTGAGAGGCAATCGCGTCCATGGCCTCGCGCGACATGCCGGTCCGCGGCGGATCGACGACGATCGTCGCCGCACGTTCGGGAGTGCAATGGATGAAATCCTCGACCCGGCCGACCTTGACCTTGATCGCATCGCCGTAGGGAGCAGCGTTCTCACGCAGATCGCTGCTGCTTGATTTGTCCCCTTCCACAGCTGTAACGCGAGTCTGCCCTGTCGATGCCAGCGCGAGCGAAAAGAGACCGACGCCGGCGTACAGGTCGAGAACGATGCTGTTGGAAGGCGTCGCGTCGAGTACCGTCGTGACGAGTTGCGGAACCAGAAACCTGTTCCCCTGGAAGAACGACGCCGGTTGCCGTCCAAGTTGGCCCGATGCTGCGCGTCCACTGGTCAGCGTCGATAACGGGTCGGTAACGGTTGGCTGGCCAACCCGCAGTAGCGGTCCCAGGTAACCGCGCGCCGTACACCCGCTGAGACCCGCCGCTTCTATAACTCGACCAAGTTGCGACTCGATCGATTGCGCCTCGCGCGTGATGTCGAAATGCAAAGCGCGCTGGTCGGATGAGATGTTCTCGCTGAGTTCGATCGACGTTACGGCAGATCGCGCGTCACCGAGCGCGGCAAGCGCAGCATCCACTGCGTCCATGGCGCCCGGCGACAGCTGATTGGTCAGCCGCGCATCGCACAGGGTGTGCGTTCCCTCACGATAGAACCCGGCTCCGCCTTCGTTGACGTGGAGTCGGGCGCGCAGGCGATAGCCAGCCTCGGGGGATGGCAGCACATTCACTGACTGTTGAAGGGGAATGCGCCCGATGCGCGTGAATGCGTCGGAGATGATGTCGGCCTTCAGCGAAACCTGACGCGCATACGCGATATGCGCGTAGACGCATCCGCCGCAGAGCGGGTCCCGTGCAGCCCGGCGATCTGGAGAGGCTTTGAGAACGGATGTCGTCGAAGCGAATGCCAGCCGCTTTTCCACCCGCTCGATCCTGGCGCTGACGTGTTCTCCAGGGATTGCTCCGGCGACGAGCACGATCTGCCCTTCATGACGCGCGATCATCCGGCCGCCAGCGGCCGGCTTTTCAATTTCGATACGGACGTCGCTGCCGGGAGTGAGCACGCTCAGTCGTACGCTAAGTGCGGCAGACCAAAGGCGTCGCGCAGCAGGCGCTCGGATGCGGCGGCGCGCGCGCGCGCCAACTCATCTTTCGGCATGCGGGCCTTGAACGGAGCCAGTTCCGCCTCGGCATCACGAGCCAGGGTTGCGAGAAGTTCTTCGTTGGCTTCTATCCGAGCCGCACCAAGGAGTTCGTCATCGAGCGCTCGCAGCGCGTCGACGATTGCAGACCGCGCATCCCCACGCGCCGCTCGGCCCTCGGCGAGCAGCTGATCGAGGCGGCGCACCAACCCGTCAACCCGTTCGTTGAAGATCGCGCTTCGCGCACCACCCGCCCGCAACGATGTCAGACGGGCAATCGCTCGCTCGATGTGCTTGCCGAGCGCAGGTTTTCTCGACGAAGGCTCCTCCGCCGCCGTGCCCTCCTCGATCCGTGGTACTCCAATCGACCGGCGCCACGCATCGAACAGATCGAGGATGTCGGCTTCACAGAATTCGATCCGCACGGGCCGGCGACGCGGACCCTTCGCATAGTAGCGATCGCAGTACTGATCGATGCCCCGAAACGCAACCTTCAAGGGCACGCCGATGGTCGCCCATCCGCACACCTGCTCGAACGCAGGACCGACGATCCGAATCAGGTGACCTTCGTTCTTGCGACAGAGATAGGCCTCGATTTGCCGGCAGTACTCGGAGGGTTCCATTGAATTGGTGAATTGGTGAATTGGCGAATTGGTGAACCTTTCACGATCTGTTTCGCTCCCAGATCAACCTGAGCCCTTGAAGAGTCAAATCCGGATCTACGCACTCGATCACCGTTGTCTCCCCGGCGATGATGTCGGCCATGCCGCCGGTCGCGACACATGCCGCGCGACTACCGCCGTCCAATTCGGCGCGCATCCGGTGGACGATGCCGTCGACCATCGACACGTAGCCAAAAAACAAGCCGGACTGCATTGACGTCACGGTCGTTCGGCCAATGACCGACGGTGGCTTCCGCACGTCGACTCGAGGAAGCCGGGCCGCGCGCTGAAACAGCGCATCGGCGGAAATGCCGATTCCTGGACAGATCACTCCCCCGATGTACTCACCCGCCGCCGAGATCGCGTCGAACGTCGTCGCGGTGCCAAAGTCGACGACGATCACGGGCGCGCCCTTCGCGCGGCCATACGTTTCGTAGGCGGCAACACCGTTCACAACGCGATCGGCACCTACATCCGAGGCAGGCGTGTAGAGGACCGGCATGCCCGTGTTGGTTCCAGGATCAACGGTAAGCAGCTTGTGGCCAAAATACTGCTCCGCCATCTCCTCCATCGTTCGGGTCAACGGCGGGACGACCGACGAGAGGATGATGCCGCTGACACGATCCAGCGCGATCCCGCTGCGCGCGAAGAGATGCGTCACGAGGATTCCGACTTCGTCGGACGTGCGCTCGCGCATCGTGGCCAGCCGCCAGCTCTCGGCGAGCCGCGCGCCGTCGAAGACGCCGAGGACGATGTTCGTATTACCGACGTCGATGGCTAGAAGCATGGACTCCGCATTCTATTTCCACCTCACTTCACCCGAGATGATCCGCTCGGTCCGACCGCCGACCCGAACCAGCAAGGCGCCATCATCGTCGATTCCTGCAGCAGTGCCGGTAATCGCACCACGTGCCGTATCCCACTCGACGGTCGCGCCGCGCGACGATGGTGCGAGCTCTCGCCATCGACTCAACACGCCAATAGAATCTCCTCGCGCCAGTTCCTGAAACCGTTCGGCGAAGACCGCGAGTGTCTCGGCCAGCAGTGCAGCGCCATCCACCGGACGGCCCAGTTCCACTTCGATCGATGTCGCGCGATCTGACAATTCCGGCGGATACGCGGCCGGTCCCAGGTTGATGCCGAATCCGAGTATGACGTACTGCAGCCCGTCCGGTGTGCTCGATGCTTCGGCGAGAATGCCTGCCAGCTTCCTCCGCGCCACCCGGCTCCGATCTTCGACGACGATGTCGTTTGGCCATTTGATGTGCACCGGAAGTGCCGTGGCGTGGCGAATGCCGTCGGCGACGGCGACACCACCCGCGAGAGTCAGAAGCGGGGCCGCGCGTTCATCGCGGCACACGATCGAGACGTAGAGACCGGCGTCTGGGGGAGAAAACCAGGCGCGACCGAAACGGCCGCGACCAGCAGTCTGACTCGAGGCGCAAACCGTAGTCCCCTGCGGCGCGCCGTGCTCGGCGAACGTTCCGGCAATGTCGTTGGTCGATCCGGTCTCGTGGAAAAAATAAAAGGGGTGGCCGAAGGCGCCGCGGCGGCTGGCTGTCGCCGTCAGCGCGCGCGTGAGTTCTTCGGGGACCGGATCGGACATCCGCGCGAGCTACGCTTCGACCGACGAGCCCGCCTTGGTCGACTCGCGCGGAGACGGATCGGGCTCGAGCTCGAAACTGAGATCCACGGCGGAGGCCGAATGCGTGAGGGCACCAACCGACACGTAATCGGCGCCGGTGCCCGCGAGCTCGGCGAGGCGATCGAGCGTCACCCCGCCCGACAGTTCAATCTTCGCGCGGCCGGCAATGCGCTTGACCGCGACGCGCACTTCCTCGATCGCAAGATTGTCGAGCAGAATCACGTCGGCGCCGGCTGCAACGGCCTCGTCAACCTGTTCGAGACTCTGCGCTTCGATTTCAATCGGCATCTCGAGATGTGCCGTTTTCATTTTGCGCATCACCTCTGCGACGCCACCGCCCAGCCGAATGTGGTTGTCCTTGATGAGAATTCCGTCGTCCAAACTCGCGCGGTGGTTCGTGCCGCCGCCGGCGCGTACGGCGTACTTTTCAAGCGCGCGAAGCGTCGGCGTCGTTTTGCGCGTATCGAGAATCGTGATGGTCCCGCCGGTGGCGTCGACGTAACGACGCGTCACCGACGCAATCCCAGACAGACGCTGTAGAAAGTTGAGCGCCGTGCGTTCGGCGGTCAACATCGCGGCTGCAAAACCCCGGACGACGGCAATCGTCGTGCCGGCCGAGCAGCGTTGGCCATCTTCGACGTTTTTCGTGAACACGACTGCCGGGTCGAGTTGACTGAACGCCTCGGCGGCGATGTCCAGACCCGCGATCACGCACTCGCACTTCGCCAGGATGACTCCTCTTGCGCGTAGCGACGGATCAACGGTCGCTTCGGTCGTCACGTCCCCCCATCCGAGATCCTCAGCCAGCGCGCGGCGTACGGCTTCACGGTAGAGCGCAGGCTCAAGCGGCGCGAACGGGACCGACCTCATATCGCGTGCTCCTATGCTGACGCTTCCGGTGGCGCAAGATCTACACGCACCTGCAGCGTCTCCGCTTCGGCTGTCTCCAACTGCTGAATCAACCCGGCGGCGCGAAGGTCGCGCTCGACTTCAGGCAGCAACGCCAGCATCGAGGCTGGCGCCTGGACGAGCGCGACAGCCACGGCGGTCTTGAGCGGACGCTGCTCCTCTGATTTCTTCTTGCGAATCGCGCTGAGAACGGCGGCGGCAAAATTCAGCGCCTCGACGCCTCGCGGATCTTCGCTGGTGCCGCCGGCTGTGAGCACGTCTTCGGCCGACGGCCACTCAGCCTGATGTATCGACCCGGCACGCCACCACGACCAGACCTCTTCGGTGACGAAGGGCAGGAACGGCGCAAAGAGCCGGAGCATCGCGGACAACGCGGTCAGAAGCGCGCCGTTTGCCGAGGCGGCCAGCGCTGGCCCGTGATCACCGTAGCGGCGCCCCTTCACGAGCTCGAGATAATCGTCGCAGAAAAACCAGAAGAAGGTTTCGCTGCGCTCGAGCACCCGCGCGTAGTTGAATCGTTCGAGATCGTCGGTCGATTCGCGCACGAGGCTGGCGAGCATGGTGAGCAGCCCGCGATCCATCAGTGAGGTCACCGGACCGCTTGGCTCTGGTTTCGCGAGCACGAACCTCGATGCGTTGAGCAGCTTGATGGCAAGGCGCCGGCCGACCTTCATCTGACCTGAGTCGAATGCCGTGTCCGTCCCCATCCGCCCGCTGGCGGCCCAGTAGCGGACACCGTCGGAGCCGTGCTCTTCGAGCAACCCCATCGGCGTGATCACGTTGCCCTTCGACTTCGACATCTTCTTGCGATCCGGATCCAGAACCCAACCGGAAATCGCCGCGTGCTTCCAGGGAAGAGAATCGAACTCGAACTGAGCTCGCAGGACCGTATCGAAGAGCCAGGTGCGAATGATGTCGTGCGCCTGCGGACGCATGTCCATCGGGAAGACGCGGCCGAACAGATCCGGATCTTCCTCCCAGCGGGACACGATCTGTGGCGTCAGCGATGAGGTCGCCCACGTATCCATCACATCCGGATCGCCGGCGAAACCTCCGGGCACGTTGCGTTGCTCCTCCGTGTAACCGTGCGGCACGTCAGTCGATGGATCGATCGGCAACCGCTGCTCGTCGGGAAGCAGACGAGCCTCGTAATCGATCGAACCGTCGGCGCGCACCTTGTACCACACTGGAAACGCCACGCCAAAGAATCGCTGACGACTGATGCACCAGTCGCCGGCAAGACCGTTGATCCAGTTCTCGTACCGCGCCTGCATGTAGGGCGGATGCCACTGCAGCTGACGGCCCCGCGCCAACAGCGCGTCGCGGAACTCCATCGTCTTGATGAACCACTGCCGGCTCGTCACGATCTCGAGCGGTCGATCGCCCTTTTCGTAAAACTTGACCGCATGAGTGATCGGCTTGGGATCGCCAATGAGATCGCCTGATGCTTTCAGCTGTTCGACGATGCGGGCGCGGGCCTTGACCGCCGACAATCCGGCAAGCTCGTCGTAGTGCGCCTGCGCGCGAGAGACGTCCACTGATTCCCAGCCACGCTCGCCCCAGCGAACAGATCTGAACGCACCATTCGGCTGAATGATCGCGCGCACAGGGAGATTCAGCTCGCGCCACCAGGTCACGTCGGTGACGTCGCCGAACGTGCAGATCATCGCCACGCCGGTCCCTTTCTCCGGATCGGCGAGCGTATGCGGCCGAACGGGCACGCGGACACCGAACAGCGGCGTGATGACGTCGGTGCCAAACATCGGCTTGTATCGTTCGTCGTCGGGATGCGCGACGAGTGCGACGCACGCGGGAATCAACTCGGGCCGCGTCGTGTCGATGGTGAGGTGACCATCACGATCGGCGATGGCAAAACGGAGGCGATGGTACGCCCCGGGTTGCTCGCGGTCCTCGAGCTCGGCTTGCGCCACCGCGGTACGAAAATCAACGTCCCAAAGAGTCGGCGCTTCGAGCTGATAGGTCAGGCCACGATTGAGCAACCGCAGGAAGGACAGTTGAGACATTCGTTGCGAACGGCGATCGATCGTGGCGTAGGTCATCGACCAGTCAACCGAGAGTCCCAGGTGTCGCCAGAGATGCTCGAAGGCCTTTTCGTCCTCAGCGGTCAATCGTGCGCACAGCTCGATGAAATTCGGTCGCGACACCGGGATCGGGTGCTTGCCAGGTTTTTCAGGCGGCACGAACGACGGATCGTACGGAAGCGACGGGTCGCAGCGTACGCCGAAGTAGTTCTGCACGCGGCGCTCGGTGGGAAGGCCATTGTCGTCCCATCCCATGGGATAGAACACAGCCTTTCCACGCATGCGATGGAACCGCGCGATCACGTCGGTGTGCGTGAAGGAAAACACGTGCCCGACATGGAGCGATCCGCTAACTGTCGGCGGCGGCGTATCAATTGAAAAGACGTTGCTTCGAGGAGCGCTTCGGTCGAACCGGTAGACGCCGTCCGATTCCCACCTGGCAAGCCATTTCTGTTCGAGTCCCTCGAGAGCGGGCTTGTCGGGAACCGCCACGGGGTGATTGAGATCAAAACCAGCGGGCATGTTGTCGCAATGGTGAATTAGTGAATCAGCGAATTGGTCGAATTATCCGAACCCCGACGAACAGCAAGCATATCAATTCACGAATTCACCAATTCGCCAATTTCTCACCGTCCGACTTTGATCCGTTCAATCTCTTCACGGACGAGTCGCTCGGCCACATCGATCACGGCATCGCGCACAACTCCGTCGGACATGCGCGCAATCACCTTACCAATGATGTCCTCGAGGGCTTCATCAGAGATCGCGGATGATCCGACCGTCGAGGGGGACACACGGCGCCCTTGCTCGGCGGAAAGGAGGGCGGCAAACGCGTCAGCAAGCGACGGAACTGACGCCGTACCTGGCAATGGCGTGCCAGTCTGTGAGGGCGCGTCAGATGACGGCTTCGCGATCACCGAAGGCGTGACCGGCGCGGCCGTCGGTGGATTGGGCGTCGGTGGTGGAGTATGGACCGGCAGCGGCACATCGGCAGCAGGACGTGGCGGCGACACCGGAATTGGTGCAGCAGAAACCGCGAGTTTGGCGGGCTGCGCCGGAGGCTCGTGCTCCTGTGCTGACGGCGGCGGAGCTGTTGCTGACGGGGAGGCCGGAGGCGTCGCCGAGGCGGTCGACAGCGGTATCGGCGCAGGACGCTGAACCGGAGCGGCCTCAATGACCGTCGACTGAACGGGCACCGTGGTTGGTTGTTCGAGACGTTGAGGATCGCCGGTCAGGTCCGGGTCCCACCCCGGGAGGTCGTCGGTCGATAAGCCGGAGACGGAAGTTGGTGTCGATCCGACTGGGACCGACGCTGCTGCTGCCGGCTGCAGGGCCTCGGACGCCACAGACCGCGCTTCGGTCGCGGCTTCAACGCTCGCGAATGCGGCATCAAGTCGATCGAAGTATTCCTCGAGCGATGCTGATGACGCCGTGGGCGCAGTCGCCGCAGGTGGCGACGCCGTGTCCTTTTGCACAGGACCGGGCGCACGTTCCGGCGCTTGCGGCGCTGGCTTCGCTCCCCATAGTCCGCCCGAACGGCGACCAGCGAGCAGATCCTTCACACGATTGATGACCATCTGAGGCTCGAAAGGTTTGACGAGCACGCCGTCGCATCCAACGGCCCTCGCGCGTGTTTCATCGATCGGCTCGAATGCTCCCGTCAACAGCAGGACGGGAATATTGGCGAACTGGGGATTCCGTTTGACAAACTCCGCGACGTCGTAGCCGTCGCGTTCCGGCATGCCGACGTCAGCGAGCACGATATCGGGTCGATCGGACTGAATACTCTCGATTGCCTTCTTCCCGTCGCCCACCGCGACGACGTGCACGTCCTCGTCGGCAAACGTCAGTTCGATCACCCGTTGAATCGTCACGCTGTCGTCGGCCAGGAGCAGTTTGTGCGGCATCAGACCTGCTCCACCCTGGGGCGCACGTTCTCCGTAATGAAGGTGATGATGTCCTGCATCGGGCTTCCCGGCAAGAAGATCCCTCTCACGCCCATTTCACGCAACTTCGGAATGTCAACGTTCGGAATGATGCCGCCGACCACGACCAGGACGTCGTCCAGTCCCTTCTCTTTCAAGAGTTCCATCACCCGCGGGCAGATGTGCATGTGGGCACCCGACAGAATCGACAGTCCAATCGCGTCGGCATCTTCCTGTAACGCTGCCCCGACGATTTGCTCGGGCGTCTGCCGCAGGCCCGTGTAGATCACTTCCATGCCGGCGTCGCGCAAGGCACGCGCGATGACCTTGGCGCCACGGTCGTGTCCGTCGAGACCAGGCTTGGCGATGACGACGCGGATCTTCTTCATTCAGCTACCAGCTTCCAGCTACCAGCTTCCAGCTAGATCAAGGGCACCTCTTCGTACTCGCCCCACGCCTCGCGAAGCGCATCGCACATCTCACCAACGGTGGCGTAGGCGCGGGCACAATCGAGCAGCGGATACATCGTATTCGCCGTGCCGCGAGCAGCCTCGCGCAGTGCGTCGAGTGCGCGATGGACGGCCTCCTGGTCACGTGTCCCCTTCAGCTCTTCGAGCCGTGCCAACTGTTTTTCGGCCGTTGTCTCGTCGATGTACAGGATCGGCACGCCGGCTTCGTCTTCCTGGGCGTATTCGTTGACCCCGACGATGACCTTCTCGCGCCGTTCGACAGCCTGCTGAAACTTATAGGACGCCTCGGCAATTTCGCGCTGTGGAAACCCCTGCTCGATCGCTTCGACCATGCCGCCGAGCCGGTCGATTGAGGAGAAATACTCTTTCGCACCCTGTTCCATGTCGAGCGTCAGCCGCTCCAAGAGCCAGGATCCGCCGAGCGGGTCGACCATGTTCGTGACCCCGCTCTCGTGGGCAATGATCTGTTGCGTCCGAAGCGCGAGTGTCGCCGCGTCAGCGGTCGGCAGCGCAAGTGCTTCGTCGAGTGAATTCGTGTGCAGCGAATTGGTCCCTCCGAGGACGGCCGCCAACGCTTGCAATGCGGTGCGGACGACATTGTTGTACGGCTGCTGGGCGGTGAGGGAGACGCCTGCCGTCTGAGTATGAAAGCGTAACTTCCAGGATCGCTCGTCCTTCGCGCCGAACCGATCGCGCATCACTTCGGCCCAGAGTTTCCGCGCCGCTCTGAACTTGGCGATCTCCTCGAAAAAGTCGCTATGCGAATTGAAAAAGAAGGAGATACGCGGCGCGAAGTCGTCGACATCCAGCCCGGCATCGATCCCGTACTGGACGTACTCGACACCGTCGCGCAGGGTGAAAGCCAGTTCCTGAAGCGCCGTGGATCCGGCTTCGCGAATGTGGTAACCGCTCACCGAAACGGTGTTCCACCTCGGCACCTCTTTCAAGCAGAAGCCAAAGACATCGGTAATCAGGCGCATCGATTCGCGCGGCGGATAGATGTATTCCTTCTGCGCGATGAACTCTTTGAGGATGTCGTTCTGAATCGTGCCGGAGAGTTTTTGCCAGTCGGCACCCTGCTTCTCCGCGACGACGAGATACATCGCGAAGATCATTGGGGCGGGCGAATTGATGGTCATCGAGGTGGTGATCTCGCCGAGCGAAATCCCCTCGAACAGCCGCTCCATATCTGCGAGCGAGACGATGCTCACACCACACTTGCCCACTTCGCCGAGCGAGAGCGGATGGTCAGGATCGCGACCCATCAAGGTCGGCAGGTCGAACGCGACGCTCAGGCCGGTTCCACCGGCCGCAAGCAGCGTCTTATACCGCTCGTTGGTTTCCTCCGGCGTTCCGAAACCGGCGAACTGCCTCATCGTCCAGAGCTTGCCGCGATAGCCGGACGGATGGATGCCGCGCGTGTAGGGATACTCGCCGGGTGAGTTCAGATCGCGCTGATAGTCGAAATCCGGGAGGTCATCCGGCGTGTAGAGCCGTTCGATGGGGCGTCCGGAGATCGTGGTGAACGGCCCGGTGCGTTCGGGGGACTTCGCGAGCGCCGGCTCCAGCACCTCGCGCTCCCATCGCTGCTTGCGCGTGAGCGCCGCCGCTTTCATTCTTCACTGATTATAAGGGTACTGGCCTTCAGCTCCCGGCTGTTGGCTGCAGGGGGGTGACGTTTTAGGAAAGGACGGCGGGCCGAACGACCCGCCGTCCTCGAAACGAACTAATTCGAATATGCGCAGACCGCGTAAAGGCGCACGTTGAAGGTTCCCGGCGTGCTTTGGGTCAGTTTCAACGTGACCTTCCATTTGGTCGTTGACGAAGGAAACGACGCGAGCGGATGCACAGAGACGACGGTGTTGTTTGCGCCAGCAGCCTCCCACCCACCACCGAACACTCGCTGGCCGACGAGACATGAGAGCTCCCACGTCTTCGTCTCATCAGGCTGGAGAGTCACCGTCAGCAGTGCCGATGATACGACCTGCTGCCCCGTGAGTCCCGGAGGTCCGGCGGGTCCGGCGGGCCCCTGGGCGCCTGTCGGGCCCTGTGGCCCCGCGGGACCCTGCGGCCCTTGCGCGCCAGTGTCGCCGGTCAGACCCTGCAGTCCGGCGGGTCCCTGAGGCCCGGTGGGACCTGCGGGTCCCATTTCACCCTGCGGGCCCGTGGAACCAGTATCCCCCTTCAAGCCTTGTGGTCCAGCAGGTCCGGTGGCTCCAGTTGCGCCGGCGGGTCCTGCAGGCCCAACGGGTCCCATTTCGCCTTGCGGTCCAGCGGGTCCCGTCGCACCGGTCGCTCCCGCAGGTCCTGCAGGTCCTTCTGGACCTTGAGGGCCGACCGGGCCTGCCGCACCGGTATCACCTTTCGGTCCGGCAGGTCCCGGGTCCCCTTTCGGCCCTACAGCTCCCGTGTCCCCCTTCGGCCCGGCAGGTCCAGCAGGTCCTTGTGGGCCGGCCGGTCCTGCAGGTCCCTGTGGGCCCGCTGGTCCAGCAGGTCCCTGTGGTCCAGCAGGTCCTGCAGGTCCTTGCGGTCCCGCAGGTCCGACGGAGCCCTGACCGGAGGCTCCGCCGACGTGGAACACGAATCCGCCTCGGTCCTTGTCTCCGTTGCCCCGGCTCACGGTCAGCAGGTGCGACCCGTCGGGAATTGCGGCGGGGAGAAACACAATGATTTGCGTGTCGGTCGCGCTGATGACCGTCATCAGGTAGTTTTCACACCAGACCTGTGGCGGTTGCGAGCCAAACGCCATCCCTTCAATGGTCAGCGTCTGGTTGACGCGATCGGCAGCAGTGCTCAGGACGACGAGCTGGTTCACGGACGGCGTGGCCACCTCGTTCTTTTTCTGGGCGTACGCGAGTTCCGTCCCCAGTATCACGAGCAGAAACGACAGCATCAGTATGCGAGTAGATAAGCGCATAAAGCCTCCGGGCCGCTCACAGTTGAGCAAGCGGGAGGCCACCACGTCTGTATACTTCAAGTGATTTAGAATCAGTCACTTACACTCTATTTCCAAGTTGTAAACGACCTGGGACTGTTCATTTTTGTGCCTTTGGCGACGGTTTTGATGGTGTATTGAAGTACTTTAGATGACATTATGGACATGAGCCCCCTCGTCTTGACTTGCCGCAAGCGGCACAGTAGTTTGGCCTGTTCACCGCGCTCAGATCCCGCGCTCACAGACGGACAAGGAGTCACATGGAAGCAAGTGGCAGCATCTTCAACGCGATGCTCCAGGAGTTCGACGGAGCAGCGCGGCTGTTAGGGCTCGATCCCGGGATCTGGAAGATCCTCACCCACCCGAAACGACAGATCACCGTGTCGCTCCCGGTTCAAATGGACAACGGGGAAATCGAGGTCTTCACCGGTTACCGCGTCCAGTACAACATCACGCTCGGCCCGGCAAAGGGCGGCATCCGCTATCACCCCGACGTGACACTCGACGAAGTCACCGCGCTCGCCGCCTGGATGACCTGGAAGTGCGCCGTCGCCCACGTCCCGTTCGGCGGCGGCAAGGGAGGCGTGGTTTGCGATCCGACGCGAATGTCGCGTCGCGAGCTCGAAGCGCTCACGCGACGATACGTCGCCGAAATCATCGACGCGATCGGTCCGGAAAAGGATGTCCCGGCGCCCGACGTCAACACCAACGATCAAATCATGGCGTGGGTGATGGACACCTATAGCATGCACGTCGGCCACACATCGACCGCCGTCGTGACTGGAAAGCCGATCGAAATGGGAGGGTCGCTCGGCCGGCGCGAGGCAACCGGACGCGGCGTCATGATCGTCACCCGCGAAGCGGCGAAGCATCTCGGATTCGACATCAAGGGCGCGCGCGTCGCGGTCCAGGGCTTTGGCAATGTCGGCTCGGTCTCGGCGGATCTCCTCTCAAAGATCGGCGCGAAGATCGTCGCGGTCACCGACTGGAAAGGCGGGGTCTACAACGCCAACGGGCTCGACGTCACCAAGATGCTCGATTACGCCAAGCAGCACAAGACCATCGATGGTTTCCCGGGCGGAGAGACGATTGAGAACGAGCAACTGTTCGCGCTCGACGTCGAAGTACTGGTTCCCGCGGCGCTGGAGAACCAAATCACCCTGGACAACGCCCCGACGATCGGCGCCAGGGTCGTCGCTGAGGGAGCCAACGGTCCGACCACCCCCGAGGCGCACAAGCATCTGCATGAACGCGGCATCTTCGTCATCCCGGACATCCTGGCCAACGCCGGCGGCGTCACCACCTCATACTTCGAGTGGGTGCAGGATCGTCATGGCTACTTCTGGGAGGAGGAAGAGGTGAACAAACGCCTCGAAGCCAAGATGGTCGAGGCGTTCGACGACGTGCTGAAGACGTCGATGAAATACAAAACCGATCTGCGCACCGCCGCCTACATCGTCGCGATCAACCGCGTCGCGACGGTGACGAAAATGAGAGGGATGTACGCTTAGCGTCCGATCCTGAATGCGACGAGTTCCTGAGCGGTACTCCCCCCTTCGCTGCGCGCGTTCAGCTCAATCAAATAGTCGCCGGCCGCGAACGCCGACAGACCAAGCTCGATCTCCGCTGGACGTCCGGGAGCCTGCTGCACCGGCAGGTCGGCCATTGACTGGCCGGCGCGATTCAGCAATCGCGCAGTGACCGGCGGCGTGACCCCACCCGGCGCGTACGCGTCGGTACGAATGTAGATGCGATCGGTTCGGCTGAACTGTCGCTCGGGGGTCGGGACAGCGTTGGGATTTGCCTTGATCGCCTGGAGTTCGGGAATGGTTCGCACGCGATAGACCCGCGGCGTGCTGAACGACATCGAGACGTTGGTGAAATCCGGCACGGTGATCTGCCGTCCGAGCGTGTCGAGCACCTGACCGCGGGGACCTTCGACCACCATCTTCATATCGAGCTGGCCGGGCCGCACATCGAACGAGACGGCACCACCCTTTGCCGGCGTTGTTCCTGACTCCTCAGGAACTCGGCCGCGGAACACGGGCCGGCCGTCGGGTGCAACCGCTGTCAACGCAATTCGGGCCGGCGGATCTTCGACCGGGCGGCCGGGAATTGCCGGTGCGGCCTCCCACGAGAACGTCACGTGCGTCATGCCGTTCTCCCCGCGCGTCGTGCCAATCCAGAAATGTGCGGACTTGTCGCGTGACGGCGATGCGAGGTCGTTGAGCGCGGACGTGACGGCCGTCGGCGCCTCCGGTTTCGCCGCCGCCGCATTGATCCGTGCGACGTCGTCGTTGGAGTACGCCCAATAGCCTTTGCGGGCGCGCACGTCGAGGCCGCGGCGCTTCACGTTCACCTTGATCTGGTGGAATTTGCCGTCGGTCGGTGCCTGTGTGGAACTGTAGCCGAGCAGGTAGTAGCTGCTCGAGTCGCGGATGATCTGTTTCATTCCGACGGCCAGGTCGTTGCGATTGACGATCGCGCGCCCATCGGTGTTCGCCGCCAGCACATGCAACGTGTCCTGCGTCTGCCGAAGGCTGGTCGCGTCCTGCGTAATCGTGATCCCCTTCTCGACGCCGTACTCGAAGACCGCGAGGCCTCGCGGATCGACCGGATATATCGACGTATTCATGCGCGCCGCCGCATTGAACACCTGCTGCATGTCGTAAATCATGTCCTGATCCGAGATCATCTGATCCCTCGCCGTCGCCTGCCCCCCACACCCGCTGTTGCCGCGGCAGGGATTGGCATATCCCGGCATCGACGCGATCGGATCCTGCATTTGCGCAGGCAGAATCCCGGTGAAGCCTTCGCTGACGAAGATGATCGACTTGCGTCCTTCACGCAGCGCGCCCATCTTCATCGCCGCACCTTTCAGGGCATCCATCGTCACCTGGTTGCGCACACGCTCGACCACCTGGGCGGGATAATTCGCATACTTCTCTTCGAACTGATTCCGCGGCACATAGTTGAACTTGCGCCCTTCGAATCGTTGAATCGCGGAGACCGCGGCATCGCGGTTGCGGCTGAACCGCAGATCGGTGATCGGCGTGAGCGGATACATGATGGCCAGCATGTCGGCCGGCGCGAGCTGGTTCTCGATGAACTCGATGAGCGGCTTCTTGACCGACAGATCGGCGCCGCGTTGCACGTGGTAGTCGTCGAGGAGAATGACGAAGAGCCGGACGTCGGGCCGCGCCGCTTCGCGTTCTTCGTCGTTGTCGTCGCGAATCTGCCGCGGTGGTCCGCTTTCCGCCATCGCGATCGCGTCGAGCTTCACGATCGAAAACGTGTCGACCGTCTGAGCCTTTCCATCTTCGGTCACCGCGAAATCGTTCTGCGTGAGATCGACAACGGGATTACCGTCCTTGTCGGTGACGATGACATCGACGCTGACGTAGTTGATGCCGCGCCGAATGGTCGGCGGCTGTTGTTCCTGTTGCTGTTGGTCAGCCGGCTGCTGCTGAGACGCAGAGGCCGGGGCTTGATTCGAAGATTGTCCCGCGGACTGCTGCCCGGCGGCGCCTGGACCGAAGCCCTGCACCACGGTAACAGCCGTGACCAGTGTCAGGGCGACAAACGCGGACATTGCGCGCGACGAGATACTCATAGGACTTTAGACTCCGGCCTCAGGCAGGCAGCTTCGAGACGCGCGGGGCTCGTGGCCCAATGATAACATTGGCGTCCCGGCGCGCCGCGTCGGCCAGGCAGGAGTGATTGTGACCGAAGATACCGCCGAACGGGTCCATCCGCTGACCGTCCTGACCGAGGACGAAGTCATCCTTCGAGAGAGCGTCCGCGAGTTTGCCGAAGCACAGGTCCGGCCGCTCGTCCGTGAAATGGACGAGCACGCCAAGATCCCGCGCTCGCTCATCGATCAGCTGTTCGAACTCGGCGTGATGGGGATCGAGATCCCGGAGAGCCACGGCGGCTCCGGCGGCTCCTTCTTTCATGCGGTTTTGGCGGTCGAAGAGCTGTCGCGCGTCGACCCTTCGATCGGCGTGCTCGTCGACGTGCAGAATACGCTGGTCATCAACGCACTTCTGCGCTGGGGCAGCGACGACATCAAGCGACGGTACCTGCCGCGCCTCGCCGCCGGCACGGTTGGGGCTTACGCGTTGTCGGAGGCGGGATCGGGCAGCGATGCCTTCGCGCTGACCACCAGTGCCCGGCGAGACGGCGAGGGCTTCATCCTCAACGGACGCAAGCTCTGGATTACCAACGGCAACGAAGCGGATCTCTTCATCGTCTTCGCGACGGTTGACGCGGCAGCCGGTTACCGCGGCATCACCGCGTTTCTCGTGGAGCGTGGCTTCGACGGGTTCACCGTGGGGAAGAAGGAAGACAAGCTTGGCATTCGCGCCAGCAGCACGTGTGAACTCGTTCTCGAAGATTGCTACGTGCATGCGACAAACGTCCTTGGCGAACAGGGAAAGGGCTACAAGACGGCCATTGAAACCCTGAACGAAGGACGCATCGGCATTGGCGCGCAGATGATCGGGTTAGCAAAGGGCGCTCTGCAGCACGCCATCGTCTATACCAAGGAGCGCAAGCAGTTCGGTAAGTCGATTGCGGAATTCCAGGCCGTGCAGCATCAGCTCGCGCGCGCGGCGGTCGACGTCGAAGCGGCAACACTGGCGGTCTACAACGCGGCCAGGCTTCGCGAGGCAGGCCGGCCATTCCTGACCGAGGCGGCGATCTGCAAGATTCTCTCGTCTGAAGTCGCCGAGCGCGTCACCTCGTTGGCGGTGAATCTTTTCGGCGGCAATGGTTTCGTCAAGGAATACCCGGTTGAGAAACTGTACCGCGACGCCAAGATCGGTCAGATCTACGAAGGTACGTCGAATCTGCAGCTGCAAACGATTGCCAAGCAGATTCTTGGATAGGCGTCCCGCAGGATGTCGGACGGGCGTCAACCGGCATTCGCGCTGATCCTCCTGCTCGTCGTTGCCTCCCTTTCCACCTTCCTGCTCCACGGGCAAACACTTTCGTACGGATTCGATTACGACGACTATCACTTCACACGCCCGTACTCTCGCGCGGAAGTGATCGCCGCGTTTCACGGTCCCTGGGACGCTGCCGGCATCGAGCGACCCTACTACCGCCCGCTTACGATCGCGTTTTACGCCGCCCGATTCGAGTTGCTGGGGATCAATGCGACGGCACACCACTGCCTCTCGCTGGCGCTCTTCTCACTCGCCGCGACGCTCGCCGGATGGTTCGCGCTTCGCTTGACAGCGTCAGTCACGATTGGCCTTGTCACAACCGTGTTCTACGTCGTGCACCCGGCGATGCCGTACTCGCTCGTCGCGTGGGTCACCAATCAGATGCATCTGCTCGAATCGATCGTGCTCCTGAGCGCGTTGATCTGGTGGCATGTGGTACGCCTTCGCAGTGCGACGTGGTGGCTACCACTTCTCGCGTTGGCGATCGTCGCGTTCCTGATCAAGGAGGACGGCATCATGCTCCTGCCGGTCATCCTTGTGCTTCATGCCATTGGTCGGCGGATCGTTCACGAGCAGTTGCCACCCGTTTCACGAGCCTTCCTGGCAGCAACAGTGGTCACGCTGCTCGTACTGATCGGCGCTCGCCAATCGGCGCTGTCGGCCACGGGCTCGCTGAACGTTCCAGCGACGAGCGTCGCGTTGACCAACTATCTGCACGGCCTGAATGGTCTCTTGCGACTCGTACCGGCTGACCGCCCGTGGCAATTGGCGGCGAGCTGGTTCGTCACGCTTGCCCCCCTGACCGCATTCATCCTCTGGCGGCGACTCTCGCGCGAAGCGCACGGCCTGGTGGTCAGCGGATTGGCGATCGCTCTCCTGTTCAACCTGCCATTCGTGCTCATCACGAAGGCGGAGCAGATGCACCTGGTGGCACTCGGCGTTGTGCTTCTGCTGGCAGGGGCTTGCGGCGGTCTTCTCCTCACAACGCGCGAACGTATCGTGCGCAGCGGTGTCGCACTCACATGCGCCGCGGGGGTCGCTTGCCTCGCCGCCGTCGCACGCGACATTACGCGGGATTTCGAGCCGTACGGCGCAGTCGTGCTCGCGCACGACGAGATGGTCCGTGGATGGGCAGCCGTCCCGATCGATCTGCGTGCGTACCTCGAGCGAAAGCGGTCTCCGGGTGCGTCCCGAACGCTTTCACCCGATCCCTCACTGGCGCTCGATTTCGTGATGTTCGGCACGCATGGGCCCGAGCGCTCGCCGGATGGCGTGTCGTACCGGTGGATGTCAGCATCGCAAGTGCAGATATTGATTCGCGAGGGCACGCGGAAAGTCACAATCCCGCTCCGTCACGCCATCGAAGTTTTTCGAGAGCCCGCTCGCGTCCGCATCGCCACCGACGGTCGGATCGTCGACGAGATCACGCTTGCCACATCCGAGTGGCGCTTGTCGACAACGGCGATTCCATCCGCCCACCCACCCGGTCTAGGTCGCATGCATCGCCTCACCATCACGATGGATCATGCGTGGCGGCCGATGGAGATCATTCCTGGATCGCGGGACGATCGGACGCTCGGGTTGCAGATTGGAGAGGTTCAGCTTAGGTGAGTTCTGCAATTGCGCCCCAATCGTCAATCAGCAATCTCAATCGTCAATCAGCAATCCTTGAAATCGACAATCATCAGTCCGCAATCGGCAATCGACTAAGACACGATCGCCTCCGCAATTACCATACGCTGGACCTCGGAGGTGCCCTGATAGATTTCCGTGGCACGGGCGTCGCGGAAAAGCCGCTCGACGACCGAACCGCGGCGATATCCGCTCGAGGCGAGAATCTGCATCGCCTTATCGGCGGCGCGATGCGCGGCTTCTGACGCAAACAGTTTTGCCATCGCCGCGTCCAGTGTGTGACGCGTGCCGCGCTGGCGTGAATCGGCGGCCTTGAGCATCAACAGACGAGCCGCGTCGAGCTCGGTCGCCATGTCGGCGAGCATCCACTGGATCGCCTGGTAGTTTCCGATCGGCTGGCCGAAGGCTTCCCGCGATTTTGCATGACTCAAGGCTTCCTGCAGCGCCGCCGCGCCAACACCCAGCGCCTGGGCCGCAATCGCGACGCGGCCGCCATCGAGCGCCCACATCGCGACACCGAAGCCGTCGCCAGAATTTCCGAGCATCGAATCCGATCCGACGCGCACGTTCGTGAACGCGAGATCCATGCAGCCCAGTCCGCGCACGCCGAGCGAATCGGCCGCCGCGACCCGGGTAATCCCGGGCGTGTCCATTGGGACGATGAAGGCGCTGACGCCGCGACCGCGAATCCCTGGCTGGGTGGAAGCAAACACGATGAGAACGTCGGCCGCCTCAGCGTTCGCCACCCATACCTTGCGTCCATTGATTACATAGCCTCGCTCGTCGAGCCTCGCGGTCGATTGCTGATTGGCGGCATCGGATCCCGCATGCTCTTCTGACAATGCGAACGCGCCTATCGCCTGACCGCTGGCAAGCCGTCGCAGCCACACATCTTTCTGCGCGTCGGTCCCAAACTGGGCGATTGGTTCGGCGACGAGGGAGTTGTTGACTGCGGCGATCACCGCAAGGACCGCACTGACCGACGAGATGGCCTCGATAGCGACGACGTAACTGGTATAGTCGAGCCCGGCGCCACCCCATTGGGCGGGAATCGTGACGCCGAGGACGCCGAGCGCAGCCATTTTTGCCACGATTGCGCGAGGAAACGTTCCCCGTTCGTCGATACCCGCGGCTTCAGGGGCAATCGTTTCGCGCGCGAAGTGAACGATTCGTTGTTGAAAGGCGCGCTGGCTGTCCGTTAGTTCCAGGTCCATTGGTTGGGTCGATTCTATTTCTGAATGGCGCGGTCCAAAGAGGGCGCCCTACACCCGTCGATGGGAATTGTAGGGCGGGTCTGTAAACCCCGCCGAAAGCGAACCATTTGGTCCCTCACCCCGTCCTAATCCGTATCGCGGGACGAATGCCACTCATCCCAAAAACTACCATTCTCGTCGTCCTCGCCCTCGTCGCATTTCCTGGCTCGGCTGGGGCTCAGGGCGCGAACCTTGTTGATCTCGACGATTTCGGCCCTCGCGAGGTCAAATCTCAGTCGTTTACGCTCGCGTCCGCACAGGATGTCCAGATCGAAGCGACCGGTGCAGAATCGACCGGCAAAACCGGCTGGGCCGCGTCAATGGGCGAAAAGAACGGCAAGCCGGTGCCTCCGTGGTCGGGAAACGCGTGGATCCTGGAATTGCAATCGCGCAAGGTCGTCTGGAACCTGCGTGACGCCACGACGACCCAGGGCGCGCGTGGGCTGCGTGAGTTCAAAGGCCCTGCACATCTCCCCGCCGGCTCGTACACGGCTTACTACGCCTCGTTTCCCGATGGCGAATACTGGAGCGACGACAACGCTAAACACAAAAGCGATCGCAAGTGGCACTGGTTTGGCGATGACCCGGTAGAAGAATTCAGGCTGGTCGTCCGTGGCAAGGGTCAAGTGCTTTCACAGCCCGAGATCGATCGCGTGCGTGCCTCGGATGCGGCTTCGACCATCGTGTCGCTTCGCGGCCGGTTTCACGAGCAGTTCGAAGAGACGGGATTCGTGCTCGCCAACCCAACCGAAGTGCAGATTTCAGCGACGGGAGAAGCACGCGAGGACGGCGAATTCGACTTCGGCTGGATCACCAACGCCGACACGCGCGCGACCGTATGGCGATTCGGCTGGCGCGACTCGCAGCCGGCCGGCGGTGCGCCCAAAAACCGCCGTGTCACGAAAACTCTTCTCCTTCCGGCAGGCCGCTATGCCGCGTTTTATGCCACTGATGACTCTCACGATCCATCCGAGTGGAACGCGCAGCCGCCCGCGGATCCGGAAGCGTGGGGTTTGACGATCGCCGTCAACAATCGCGACGCGCGCGCGGCGATCAAGACGTTCGCCTACGAGCACGTTCCGCAGAACGCCACAATCGTCGCCCTCACCGGCATCGGAGACGATGCGATGAAGAAGCAGGGCTTCACGCTGACCCGGCCGATCGACGTGAGGATCTACGCGCTCGGCGAAGGTCGCAACGGACGCATGTTCGATTACGGGTGGATCACGAGTGCCGACACGCGCAAGCGCGTGTGGACGATGGAGTACGACACGACGGAACCGGCCGGCGGCGATGGGAAGAACCGCCGAGTCGATACGACGCTCCACCTCGAGCAGGGCAACTACATTGTCCATTACCTTTCAGATGATTCGCATTCCGCTCAAGAGTGGAACGCAACCGCCCCTCCTGACGGCCGTCGATGGGGCATCACGCTCCTGGCGGCAAAAGGACCGACCGATCGCGCTGCGGTTGTGCCCTACGACGAGAAGCGCGATCCCTCCATCCTCGCCGAGCTCACCGGCATTCGCGACGACGAGCAGGTTCGAAAACCGTTTTCACTCGATCGCGACACCGACGTTCGGATCTATGCCCTCGGCGAAGGATCGGGCAGTGACATGGTCGACTTCGGATGGATTGAAGACGCCAAGAGCGGGCGTCGCGTGTGGGAAATGACCTACCGGGTTACGGAGCACGCCGGCGGAGCAAAGAAGAATCGCCGCTTCGACGGAGTCGTCAGATTGCCTGCCGGGAATTACGTGTTGCGCTACGAGACCGATGGCTCGCACTCGTTTGGTGATTGGAACGCCGCGCCGCCAGATGACCCCGAGGCTTGGGGCATCAGGGTGTCGAGAGTTTCCCCTCCTCCGCGCTGAGTTCGTGCTGCGCCAACTTCGCAAAGATCGGCCGCATTTTTTTCGCCGTCTCGGATAATTCCTCCGGCAGCACCCGGGTCTCGCCAACCACGGTCATGAAGTTCGTGTCGCCTGACCAGCGCGGCACGATGTGCATGTGCACGTGATCGAGAACGCCGGCGCCGGCCGGTTTGCCCAGGTTGATGCCCATGTTCATGCCGTGCGGGCTGTAGGCCTCGATCAGCGCGAGTTCCGCCCGCCGTGTCAGCTCGATCAATTCACAGAGTTCTTCGGAGGTCGCTGCGGCTAACGAGGGAATGTGCCGATTGGGCACGACCATCAGGTGACCGTTGTTGTACGGGTAGAGATTCAGAATGACGTAACAGGTGGTGCCGCGAAAGACAATGAGAGAAGACTGACGGAACCCTGACTCGTCGTCGCTCGTCGAGGGCGTTGCATCCTGATCAGCAAACGCGTCACAAAAAATACAGCCCCTGGCTTCTCCCCCACTGAGAATGTAGGGAAGACGCCAGGGGCTCCACAATCGATCCATCTCTTAGACGCCGGCGATGTCGGGATCAACGCTGACTGGCGCGGCCGCCGGTGGTGCGGGAGGCGTCTCCGGCTCGCGATTGATCAGCTCTTTGAGTTCCTTGCCCGGCTTGAAGTACGGGACCTTCTTTGGCGGCACATCCACCTTGTCACCAGTCTTCGGGTTCCGGCCCTTTCTCGGTTCACGACGTCGCAAACGAAAGCTTCCAAACCCGCGCAGCTCGATTTTCTCTCCGCGATGCAGCGCGTCGATGATGCTCTTGAACACGGTGTCGACGATCACCTCGGAGTGCTTCTTGGTGAGATCCGAGACGCGCGACACTTCCTCGACGAGCTCCGCTTTCGTCATGCTGCCGTTGGTCATAAGGGCTCCCTTCGGTCGCCCAGCTCCCGGCTGCCAGCTCCCAGCTGCCAGCGCGAAATGAGCTGGAAGCTGGAGGCTGGAAGCTGGAAGCTGTCAATCGTCAGTTCTGATGCTTGAAGTGATCTCCCAGGGTCACTTCAGGCCGTCCCGTCGTTTCCGTGTAGGCCTCCCAGTCGGCGCGGAACTCGTCGCTTTTCAGCGCGCGAATGCTCAGCCCAACTTTGCGTTCGGCGGGGATCAGCTTGATGATCTTCATCTGATAGCTGTCGCCCACCTTCAGATCGAGCTTCTCGTCCTTCCCGGCGTGCTGCGAATCGTCGAACTCCGACACGTGAATCAGGCCTTCGATGCCTTCGGCCAGTTCGACAAACGCCCCGAAGTTGGTCAGGCGAACGACCTTGCCCTCGACCAGCTCGCCGACGGTGTGCTGCTGGAAGAACTCATCCCACACATCCGTCTGCAACTGCTTCAGCCCGAGTGAGAGGCGCTGATTCTCCGCGTCGATATTGAGCACCATCGCCTCGACGGTGTCTCCCTTCTTCAGCACCTCGGAGGGATGCTTCAGACGCTTGCTCCACGACATGTCGGAAATGTGGATGAGGCCGTCGATCCCCTCTTCCACCTCGACAAACGCGCCGAACTCGGTCAGGTTGCGGACCTTGCCGGTAATGTTCGTGCCGATCGGATACTTCTCCGTCAGCTCGTGCCACGGATTGCTCTCGACCTGCTTCAGGCCGAGCGAAATCCGGCGCGCGCCGGGATCGACCCCGAGCACCATCGCCTCGACCGAGTCGCCGACATTCAGGATTTTCGAAGGATGCTTGACGCGCTTGCTCCACGACATCTCGCTGACGTGGATCAAGCCTTCCACTCCGGGCTCGAGTTCGACGAACGCGCCGTAGTCGGTGAGGCTCACCACCTTGCCGCTCATCCTCGCGCCGACCGGGTACCGCTCGATCACGTTCGACCACGGATCGTTCATCAGCTGCTTGTGACCAAGCGACACGCGCTCGGTCGACGGGTCGTACTTCAGCACGATGACGTCGATCTCGTCGTTGACCTTGAAGAGCTCAGAGGGATGCGACACGCGGCCCCACGACATGTCGGTGATGTGGAGCAACCCGTCGATGCCACCGAGGTCGATGAACGCGCCGTAGTCGGTGATGTTCTTCACGACGCCGCGAAGCACCTTGCCTTCGGCAAGCGTGTCGAGCGTGTGCTTCTTCTTCTCGGCGTTCTCTTCTTCGAGCAGAACCTTGCGCGACAGCACGATGTTGCCGCGCTTCTTGTTGACCTTGATGACCCGCATCCGCAGCTCTTGACCGCGCAGCGCGTCGAGGTTGCGCACCGGACGCACGTCGATCTGCGAGCCCGGGAGAAACGCGCGGACGCCGATGTCGACCGCCAGGCCGCCCTTGATGCGCTCGATCACGCGGCCGATGACGACTTTCTTCTCGGCGTAGGCCTTCTCGACCTCGTCCCAGATCTTCATCTTCTCGGCTTTTTCGCGCGAGAGGACGACGTAGCCTTCACGGTCTTCGGTGCGCTCGAGGAGCACGTCGACGGTGTCGCCGGGCTGCACGGAAATCTGTCCGGTCTCGTCGATGAACTCGTCAACCGGGATGATGCCTTCCGACTTGTAGCCAACGTCCACGATGACTTCGGATGGCGTGACTTTGAGAACGGTGCCCTTCACGACCTCGCCTTCCGCGATGTTGCGGAAGCTGTTATCGTAAAGGTCCAGGAGGCGTGCATATTCTTCGGGATCGACGTGATCGTCCATCTGGGAGAAACCCGATGTCTTCAGATCAGCGGTTCCTGCGCCACCTCCTTTGGGATTGTTGAGTGGGGAATTATCGGTTGCCATGCTAAACGGGTCCTCCTCGAACGTTCTGACCGGATCTCAGCTCCGGCGGGCTGTAGAATTGCTCTGCGCTGATTGCGATAAGCAATAGAAGATACATCACTTAGAGGCCTGCAGTCAATGCGCTCGGCGGCCGAGTCCAGCCTCGACCGCCCTCACCGACAGGGGTCAAACGACATGGCCAAGAAAGCATCACGGCGAAAGGCCGGTAGCTCTTCAGGGAAACGCTCCGGCAAAGGGCGGAAGCGGACCCCGTCGAAGAAGGGTGCGGGTGGGAGGGCGCGGGCGTCGGCCCGAAGCGGTGCCGGCAAGCGGCGTGTGTCCACCCGCCGGAGTACCGGACGCAAAACGGCTGGCGCGAAAGCGACGCGCGGTAAAAAGAGGGCAGCGCCGAAGCGGTCGCTCGCGCAGTTGCGGGCAGCCGGAGCACGCGCCAAGAAACGTGCGGCCCCTGGCGGCCGCGTCGGCGGAACGGGCCTGGAGCGTGAGTTGGCGCAAACCCCGGAGACGGGACGATCCGTTCGGGGCCCCACAAACCCGATGCCCACCAGGCGGTCGACAGGCACGCCGGCAGGCGCGGGCAGCACCAAAGGCGCGCCCGGACTTGACCGCGAGCGGAAACGCCTGCGAGAGGTCGAGGAGACACTGCCAACTCCGCCGTCGAGTCTCGACCTCGATCGCCGTCCGTCGGCGGCGCGAAGCGGACGTCACGAGTTGCAGGAGAGCCGCCGCGAACATCACGAGGTCAGTCCCGAGTTGACCGCTGGGGATGTCGATGCGGATTGGGAAGACGCGTACTCAGTTGGCGACGAAGCACCAGGCGGCGACAATCCCACACCGGACCAGGACCGCGTGGACGATATCGGCAAAGCGCTGGGGGTTCAGTACGACGACAACGAGGAGCTGAAAGGGTCGGACAAAATCAGCGAACGCGATCGTCACCGCTGGGAACTCGACCCCGCATCGTCGGACGATTACCGGGATCGGGACTAGAGTCGCTGACGAACGAGTTCCATCACTTTCTCGACGGCGTCGTCAATCGACAGCGCCGTCGTGTCGATCACCACCGCATCTTCAGCCACCGCGAGCGGTGACGCCGCGCGAGTCGTGTCGCGGTGATCGCGTTCAGCCAGCGCCGTGGCAACGTCCTGGATCGCGGCGGTCCCTTTCCCAGATGCATGCGCCGGATCGGTGGCGCGTCTTCGCGCGCGCTCCTCGGGTGATGCGTCGAGATAAATCTTCACCTGCGCGCCGGGAAAGACGACGGTGCCGATATCTCGTCCTTCCATGACGGTGCCGCCAAGCGCCGCCAGCGCGCGCTGACGCTCCACGAGCACGCGACGCACAGCGGGCTGACGTGCGACTGTCGACGCTGCGGCATCCATCTCCGGCGTGCGAATCGCGCGAACGATGTCGTGACCATCGACTGCAACACGTCCGTCGCTGACATCGCACTGCAGACGTTCCGCCACCGCCGAGACCTCCGCCTCGTCGCTTAGATCGATCCCGTCGTGAAGCGCTTTCCACGCGACCGCGCGGTACATCGCCCCCGTGTCGACGTGATGGAATCCGAGCCGCCTGGCAATTGCACGGGCAATCGTGCCCTTCCCCGCTCCCGAGGGTCCGTCGATGGCGATGATCACCGGCTCCATTCAGTCTTATATTATCCCCGGCATGCGCACGAGAACGAAGGCAGCGGGCATCGTTGCCGTGGCGCTCCTCCTCGGAGCCTGGGCATCGAACGGCTATCTGCGAGCTGCGGCGTTCATCCTTCAGGCCTCCGGCATGCAGGGGTATGCGCGGAAGGCGGCGGCGGTTGAAACCGGCGAGTTCGACCAGCGCCCCCTGACGATTCCGTGGCGTGGCGGCCAGTTGCGCGCGCGACTCTACATTCCGCGTGGGGCATCGGACCGCGCGATGGTGCTGGTGCCCGGCGTGCATGCCGCGGGCGTTGATGAGCCCCGTCTCGTGCAGTTCGCGAAGGATCTCGCGTCGGTCCGGCACACGGTGCTGACCGTAGAACTGACCGATCTCACGGAATATCGAATCACGCCCCGCACCACCGACATGATCGAAGACGCGGTGCTGTGGCTCTCGAGTCAGCACGACCTTGCGCCCGATGGTCACGTCGGCCTGATGGGCATCAGCTTCGCAGGCGGACTGTCGATCGTCGCCGCCTCGCGGCCGTCACTGCGCGATCGCGTGGCGTTCGTCATGTCATTCGGCGGCCACGGCGATCTGCCGCGCACGCTTCGCTATCTGTGCACCGGAGTGCAGCCTGACGGCTCGACGCGGCCGCCGCACGACTACGGCGTGGTGATCATTTTGCTGAGCGTTGCCGATCAGGTGGTGCCGCCGGATCAAGTCGATCCGCTCCGAAAGGTAATCCTCACCTATCTCGAAGGGTCGCGTCTGGATCTCATCGACAAGAACGAATCATGGAACACGTATCAACGCGCGCGGGCGATGACCGCATCGCTGCCGGAGCCATCGAAGACGCTGATGGGATATGTCAACGAGCGCGACGTCGGCCATCTCGGCCCGATCCTGCTCCCGCACGTGACCAAGCTGGGCGACGATCGCGAGGTGTCGCCGGCGAGTCAGGCAGCCCCGAAAGCCCCGGTGTATCTCCTTCACGGCACCGATGACAACGTCATCCCGGCGATTGAATCGGTCCTGCTCGCCGACACGCTGCGGTCACGCGGCGTCGAAGTCCATCAACTCGCGACCCCGCTCATTACCCACGCCGAAGTCGACCGGTCGGCAACGGCAGGGGCGATGTTGAAGCTGGTGGGGTTCTGGGCGGATCTGCTGGGAGAGTGACAATGGACAATGTTACTTCGCCGCCCTTTTCAGCGCCGCAATTTCCTTTGCATCCAAGTCTCTAAACTCACCCGGCCTGATGCGCTGATCGGTGATCGGACCGATGCGCACGCGCTTCAAGCGATCGACCGGATGCCCGATCGCTTCGCACATGTTTCGGACCTGGCGGTTGCGCCCTTCCTTGACGACGATCGAGACGATCGCGTGCTCACCATCCTTGGCGTGCACCACATTCAAGAGCTTCACGTCGGCGGGACGCGTGCGACGACCGTCAATCACAATCCCTTTCGACAGGCGCTCCAGGTCATGGTCGTCGGGCACGCCGAGAACCTTGACCTCGTATTCGCGCTCGACCTCATGACTGGGATGCGTCAAACGGGCAGCGAGATCGCCATCGCTCGTCAGCAGCAGCAGACCCTCCGAGTCGTAGTCGAGCCGCCCAACTGGATACACGTAGTCGCGGATTCCCCCTTTCGACAACAAATCGATGACCGTTGGCCGGCGCTGCGGGTCAGAACGGCTGACGATGTAGCCCCGCGGTTTGTAGAGAAGCAGATACAGCCGGTGAGTGGCACGCTTGAGGCGGCGGCCATCGACGCGAATGTCGTCGACGGCGGGATCGGCTTTTGATCCGAGTTCGGTGACTGTCTTGCCGTTTACGCTGACGCGTCCGTCCGTGATGTAGGACTCTGCCGCGCGGCGCGACGCGATGCCCGCCGCTGAGAGGATCTTCTGAAGCCGCTCACGCACATGCACTGGCCATTGGTGAATTAGTGAACTGTTTCGTCAGAGACGGAAACACTTTCCTCGACGATCGCCGACTCAGGCACTTCGCCCTGCGACTCGAACGGAAGCGTGCTGGTCTCGGCAGTAGACTCGGTCAGCGCCGTCGGCAATTCAAAGCCAAGCGCATCCGACATCTCCTCCACCTTCGGAAGGTCTGCGAGATCGTTCAGTCCGAACCGATCCAGGAATTCACGCGTCGTCGCATACATGAACGGCCGCCCGATCACCTGCTTCCGACCGACGGTTTTGATCAGGTGCCGCTCCACCAGCGTCGTCAACACACCGCCACTGCTGGTAACGCCACGAATCTCGGCAATCTCAGGCGCGGTGATTGGCTGCTTGTAGGCGATGACGGCGAGCGTCTCGAGCGCCTGCACCGACAACTTCTGCGACGTCCGCTCATGAAACAACTTGCGGACCCATTCGTGCAGTTCGGCTCGCGTCACGATCTGATAGCCGCCTGCGACCTCGACGATCTGTAATCCGCCGGGACGCTCGTAGTCGGCCTTCAGCGATTCAAGCGCCGCCTGCACGTCCTCGCGCGGCTCGCCGTCCAAAAGCTTGTACAGCGTTTTTGGCGTGATCGGTTCCGGCGACGCAAAGATCAGTGCTTCGACAATTGGCTTCAGATGGTCAGACACGATCTACTCGCTTTCGCTACTTTTCGCGATTGCCGTGACGGGCTCAGCCTCGGCCACAGCGTTCTGAACCGCAACCTCGTGAGCGTGCCGTTGCTCCGGATCGAGCAGCGGCTTCGGTGCATCCGCCGGACGCGCGCGCTTATAGACACGGATGGGACCAAGCGCACCCGACTGGAACACCCGAATCAGTTTGAGCCGGATCATTTCCAGCATCGCGAGAAACGTGACAACGATGCCGGCTCGGCTCTGAACGTCGGCGAAAAGATCCTCGAAGCCGCACGCTTCGGTTTCGGACAGTTTCGCCATCAACTGCTCAATCCGATCCTCGATCGGGATCTGTTCACTCGGGAGATACACCTTCGGTCGCTGCTTCGCCCGTTCGACGACGGTGCGAAAGGCAGCGATGAGGCTGAATAGGTCGACTTCGATCTCCGGTTCTGGCGCCTCGCCGGCGATTTCAGCAATCGGACCATCGGGACGAGTCCACTGCGCGCTGCGAAGCGTTTCGCGCTCGTGCAGCAGCTCGGCGGCTGCCTTGAACTTCTGGTGCTCGAGAAGACGACGGACGAGCGCCTCGCGCGGGTCTTCGTCAGGATCCTCCTGCGTCGGATCGATCCGCGGCAACAGCATGCGCGACTTGATGTGAATGAGGGTCGCCGCCATGACCAGGAACTCGCCGGCGACGTCGAGGTTCAGTTCCTGCATCATGTCGATGTAGCCGAGATACTGCTCGGTGATGGCCGCAATCGGGATGTCGTAGATGTCAACCTGGTGCTGCTTGATCAGATGCAGCAGCAGGTCGAGCGGTCCTTCGAACTTCTCGAGCCTGACCGGATAGGCCTCGAGGATCGACTCGAACTCAAAGTCCTGTTGGTGTGTCATATTGCAGTTTCACGGCGCTACGAACGCGCTCCATCGTTGCCTGAGCGATCGTCCGGGCTTTCTTCGATCCCTCATGCAGCACGTCGCCGAGCGTTGAGGGGTTGGCCAGCACCTGCGCGCGCCGGGCACGCATCGGTTCGAGATGGGCGTTCAACGCCTTCGCGAGCTTCGTCTTCACCTCGACGTCACCCACTTTACCGGCGCGATATCGCGTCTTCAGATCGTCGACCTCTGCCTTGTCGGGGTTGAACGCATCGTGATAGGTGAACACCGGATTGCCTTCCACCGTTCCAGGCACATCGGCCCGAATCCGCTTCGGGTCGGTGTACATCTGCATGACCTTCTTCCGAACTGTCTCCGCATCGTCCGAGAGATTAATCGTGTTGCCGTAGCTCTTGGACATCTTCCGGTTGTCCAATCCTGGAAGCCGCGGAAACGTCGTCAGCAACGGTTTCGGTTCCACGAACAGCTCGCCGTAAAAGTTATGGAACCGGCGAACGATTTCCCGACTCAGTTCGAGATGCGGTACTTGATCTTCCCCCACCGGCACAAAGTGCGCGTTGTACATGATGACGTCGGCGGTCTGCAGCAATGGATACCCGAGAAAGCCAAGCGTCGACAGGTCCTTCTCGGCGAGTTGCTCCATCTGCTCCTTGTAGGTCGGGACGCGTTCCAGCCATGGGATAGGAACGGTCATCGAAAGCAACAGAAACAGTTCCGCGTGTTCGGGGACCAGCGATTGAATGAAAAGCGTCGAACGATCCGGATCGAGACCGGCGGCAATCCAGTCGGCCGCCATGTCGTAGGTATTCGAGACGACCTCGGAGGTATCGGCGTAATCGCTGGTCAGTGCGTGCCAGTCGGCGACGAAGTAGAAGCAATCGTACTGATCCTGAAGCGCGGCCCAGTTATTCAACGCCCCGACAAGGTGCCCGAGGTGCATCTTTCCTGTCGGGCGCATGCCCGAAACCACGCGAGGCTTCATTCAGTAGGACTGATTTTCGTTCGCAGACAGAGTGACCGGGCGCGGGCATGCGCGCGCCCGAGACGTCCAAAGAATACGGTAAAAGCGCTGCCGTATCAAGGATTTCAGCGACCTTCTCGGGCGAAGTGGGCAAGCACTGCATCGGCTGCTTTTGCGCCGACCACCTTCATCAACTCTTCACGCGTCGCCCGTCTCACGCCGGCGAGACTTCCAAACGCCGTGAGCAGCGACTTGCGACGTCGTGGTCCGATTCCATTCACCGCGTCGAGTTCCGATCGGAAATCACGTTTGCTGCGCGAGAGGCGATGGAACGTGACGGCGAATCGATGCGCCTCGTCGCGGATGCGTTGGATCAGCAGGAGGGCGGGACTGCCGGTGGCGAGCGCGATCGGATCCTCGCGATCGCGCGTGAACAGCAGTTCCTCTTTCTTCGCGAGACCCACCGCAACGAGGTTGGCAAGGCCAAGTTGCTGCAGCGCGGCATACGCGGCAGACAATTGCCCTTTGCCGCCATCGATCAGAATCAGGTCCGGGAAGGGCCCTCCCGCTTCGAGCAGTTTTCGGTATCGACGCAGCACGACTTCATGCATCGCAGCAAAGTCGTTATTGACTGCCGTTTCAGCGCTTTCCCAATTCCGAGCGATCATCGGCATCGCGGACGTGTCCGCGTGAAGCGAACCGCGAGGAGCGAGCAACGAACCCCGAATCCGAAACTTCCGATACTCTGATCGCTTCATCCGGCCGTCTTCGCAGACGACCATCGACGCCACGGTTTCACTGCCCTGAATCGTGGAAATGTCGAAGCACTCGATACGGCGCGGCACAGAAGGCAGTGCGAGCACCGCCCGCAGCGTTTCAAGCGCATCGTAGTTTGCGGCGACGTTCTCATTGAAGCGAGCCTGGTAAGCGACCTGCGCGTTGCGGCTGGCGAGTTCGAGCAGTCCGCGCTTCTCGCCACGCTTCGGGACATTAAGGCGAACGCGCCGGCCGGCCTCGCCGGATAACCAGCCTTCGAGCAATTCCCTGTCGGCGGCAGGAAACGGAATAGGGATGTGCACTTCGGGCGCCGCGGTGCGCTCGGCATAAAACTGTTGCAGCGCTGCTTGCAGGACGTCGCATTCCAACGAGCCGGTTGGTTGATCGGGCAGGCCTGGTGCGCCTTTCTGGGGATCGCGGAACTCGGTGACCAACTCGGTGCGCTCGACGACCTTGCCGCCACGCATCTGAAAAATCTGCACCACCGCGCCGGCGGGGCCGATCCTCAGGCCGAACGCGTCACGATCCCCGAGTTCAGGGGACGCCATCTTCTGCTGCCGGGTCTGAAGCGTCTCAATTGTCCGGATGGCGTCGCGAAGCTGCGCCGCCTGTTCAAAACGTTCAACCGTCGCCGCTTCGGACATGCGTTCACGCAGCGTCACCAGCAATTCGTCGTTACGCCCCTCGAGAAACATCCGGGTGTGCTCGACCGCGGCGCGATACTCGTCTTCGGAACAGATCGCGCGCACGCACGGGGCGATGCAGCGCTTGATGTCGTATTCCAGACAAGGCCGTGGGCGCTCGCCGGAAATGACCTCGTTGCACGACCGGATCCCAAACAGTTTATGAGTCAGCGACATCGTCCGGCGCGCCAGCGCCGCGGGCATGAACGGACCGGCGTAAAAGTGGTCGTCGCGCTCGACTCTCCGCGCGACCAGAACACGAGCGAACGATTCCCCCGTCGTCAGTTGCAGATAGGGGTAGGTTTTATCGTCGCGCAGCAGGATGTTGTATTTCGGCGACCGCTGCTTGATGAGGTTATTCTCGAGCGCGAGCGCTTCGACGACCGAGTCGGTGACGATCACCTCGAGGCGTTCCGCTTCGTCGAGGAGCGCATCGATTCGCGGACTGGTGCCGTACGCGCCAAGATAGCTCCGCACCCGGTCGCGGAGGACGCGAGCCTTGCCGACGTACAGAGTCTCCCCTTGCCCGTTGGAATACAGGTAGACGCCGGGTTGCTCCGGCAGGCGGGCTATCTGGGTCTTGAGATCACGGATCGGCATACGATAGACTGCGCGTTTTGGCGTATCGTGAACCCTCCATTATATCGCGTCGCGCACGCACTTCTATGACGTTTACCGGACTCATTGGCCGGATCTGCATGTTCCCGCTCCGGCTCATCATCAATACGTGTGTCGCTCTCCGCATCCATCCGAACGTCCTCACCTTCATGGGTGTACTCATCAACATCGCCGCCGCCTTTGAGCTGGCTCGCGGGCACTTCACCCGCGGCGGCGTCATCATGGTGGTTGCGAACATCTTCGATTTTATTGACGGAAAGGTCGCCGTCGAGTCGAACACCATGAGCGCGTTCGGCGCCTTCTGGGACTCGGTCATTGATCGGTTTTCGGATATCGCGCTGTTTCTCGGTTTGATCTACCTGTACTCGCACCTGGGCCGTACCGACTACGTCATGGTCGCGGCAATTGCGATGATGTTCGCGATTATGACGAGCTACACGCGCGCCCGCGCCGAATCACTGATCAAGAAGTGCAAAGTCGGGTTCATGGAACGCCCCGAGCGCATCGTGCTCTTCATGATCGGCGCCTTCACGAACCGGATGGCCGCCGTGTTGTGGGTGATTGGCGTGCTGTCGATCTTCACCGTCGCCGATCGGATCATTTACACCTACCGGGAACTCCGTACCACCGAGCAGGCGATCGCATGACCAACCCCGCCACTCTTCCGATGCGCGTTCTCTGGAACGCATTCTTTTGGACCTACGAGCGAGCGACATGGCAGTACGACGTCATGGTGATCGCGATTCTCGCGTTCGTGTGGCTCACGCCACCGGGGTGGTTGGGCGACCCGATGGCGACGGGAGATGGGCCGATCGGGTGGGTTCTCTCAATGTTCAATGCCCAATGATCAATGTTCAACGGATTCGCGCATTGAGCATTGAACATTGATCATTGAGCATTGAACATTCACACATCGTCTCTCTCGTCGTGCATTCCCAGGTCGAGTGGCTTTCCCGCGAAATGGATGTCGTAGGTGGCAATTTTGTCGCGCAGGAGCCGACGCACCGCGCCGTAGTACACCTCGGGCACGACCAGGCTGCGCGCGAACGCGCGCATCCGGTAGATCATGACGAGTGTCGGTTTCTCCCCTTCCCGCCACGACAGCCCGCCGATCTTCCAATATGGAATAAACCCGGCGTCCGCCCAGATCCCTTCCTCGTAGAACCCTCGTCCGATCTTGAGGCTTAACGGCAGCGCGTAGCCGTAATAGACGAGCATCATCGTCTCGCCGAACACGTCGATGAGCCGAAGCCGCAGAAACGCGAGCTTGTAGACGATGAGCACGCTCAGGATGGCGCCCATGGCTAAGAGGAGCCCGTAAAACGGAGGCCGCGGCCCCGGCCAGGTCAGCAGCGCCGACGACCGCAGCCGCTGAAACCGCAAGAACTGGAAGAAGAGTCGGAGGTCGGCCACGAAGAATCCAACACCCAAAAAGAACAGCACCTGAGGCAGGATGGCCGTCGCAATCCTTGTATCGGCGGCAACTGGTGGCATAGGCGGTGCGACAGTGGTCGAATCGTTTGGCACATTCTAACAATGTGCGACTGTATCGCGATCCGTTTTCCGATCCGGGATCCCGAACTCTATTGTCCCAGCGTCGGATCGAAACAATGACGGCAGCGCGCCTCGTAGGTGCCCTGGGCCCCGACGAGGACCCGCGCACTGCTGGCGACCAGCCGCTGGGTGTGGTTGGCCGGTGCGCCGCAGACCATGCAGATCGCGAGAGTCTTGGTGATGTACTCGGCGATCGCCAACAGCTGCGGCATCGGCTCGAACGGCTTGCCGAGATAATCCTGATCGAGGCCGGCGACGATCACGCGCTTTCCGCGATCCGCAAGCGCGTTGCACACGGCGGGAAGCTCCGCATCGAAGAATTGCCCTTCGTCGATGCCGACGACCTCGGTATCGGGCAGCACCTGTGCGAGCAGTTCTCTTGATGATGACAGGTT
>Ga0207701_10000259_pt1 | contig 54512 bp, 36 predicted proteins | sample KBSSwiSSwithPhiX_FD_184294 | JGI IMG/M metagenome (GOLD analysis project Ga0207701, IMG submission 184294) | Switchgrass rhizosphere bulk soil microbial communities from Kellogg Biological Station, Michigan, USA, with PhiX - S5 (SPAdes) (version 2) | ecosystem: Environmental > Terrestrial >... | reverse complement strand
CCTCGAACGCGAAGCCTTCGGCGAACGCTTCGTAGTCGTGCGGACTGAACTGAAAGGCGTGGCCCGTTCGTGCCGCTCGCTGCGCGTACAGGTTGAGAAGCTCGGCCGCGGTGTCGTGCGCCTGCTGCGCCGCGCGCTTCTTCGCCTTGTCCCACTGCGTGCTGCCGAGCTCGTGCAGCGGCGCCTCTTCGGGCGAGGCGCCACTGTAGCGTCCGATGAGGTGCAGGTTGGCGACGGGAACGTAGAGCTTCGCGTCGTTCGCGTAGGCGAGCTGCAGGAACTCCGCGTCACCTTCGCCAAGATCCATCGTGACAAGGCCGAGATAGCGGCCGATGCCGTGCTGTTCGTGGACGACAGGGTCGCCGATGCGCACCTCGGACAGGTCGCGCAGCATCGCGTCGACGTTCGTCCGGCGCGCTGCATCGCGCCGGTCGCGGCGCACGACGCCCGAGTAGAGCTCGGCCTCCGTCACGAAGGCTAGCTTCGCCTTCGGCCATGCGAACCCCGCATGCAAAGGCGAAACGACCAGCGCGGTGCCACGCGCTCCCGCCGCGACCGCGCCCCAGTCGTCGGAAAGCGGAACGCGGAGCCCATACTCGGCGAAATACTGCTGCATTGTCTCGCGACGGCCCGGGCTCTCGGCGCAGATCACGACGCGTGCGTCAGTCGCTGCGAGATACGCCTTGAGCGCAGCGAGCGGGTCCGGGGCCCGGCGATCGACCTGAACCCGCGGAAGCGACTCGACCGGGCTCGCGCGGCCTGCGTCTTCCGCTTCGATCGCGGGTAATGAGATCTCGATGCGCGCGTGCGATTTGAGCGCCGCATGAAAAGTCTCGGGCGGCAGGAAGACCGCGTCCGGCGGCAGCAGCGGCCGCGCCTTGTCGCCGCGCATCATTCTGTAGCGCGCTTCGGTGTCGTACCAGAAGCGCTGGACGGCAGCGCTCACGTTGCCGGCGAACGCCACGACCGCGTCGCGCGGCAGGTAGTCGGCAAGCGTCGCGGTGTTTTCGAAGAAGAGCGGCAGGTAATACTCGATGCCGCCCGGCACGACGCCGGCGCTCACGTCCTTGTACAGCGGCGAGCGTGAGGGATCGCCCTCGAACACCTCGCGGTAGCGCGTGCGGAACCGCAGCCGGCCGGATTCGTCGAGGGGAAACTCGCGCGCCGGCAGCAGCCGAACGTCGGGGACGGGGTACAGCGTGCGCTGGGTGTCGACGTCGAAGGTCTTGATGCTCTCGATGTCGTCGCCGAAAAGATCGAGCCGGTATGGCAGCGCGCTGCCCATCGGAAAGAGATCGATCAGGCCGCCGCGCACGCTGAATTCGCCGGGCGACACGACCTGGGTCACGTGCTGGTACCCCGCGAGCGCCAACTGCGCACGCAGGGCGTCGACATCGAGCTGCGTTCCCTGCTTCAGGAAGAACGTGAACGCCGCGAGATATTCAGGCGGGGCGAGCCTGTACAGCGCCGTCGTCGCCGCCACGACCAGGACGTCGCACTCGCCGCGCGACACGTGGTGCAGCGTGGCGAGCCTCTGCGACACGAGATCCTGGTGCGGCGAGAACTGGTCGTAGGGCAGCGTCTCCCAGTCGGGCAACAAGGACACGCGAAGCTCCGGCGCGAACCACGGCAACTCATCGGCAATCCGCTGCGCGCCGAGCGCATCGGCCGCCACGACGGCCAACAACCGCTTCTGCCCGATCACCGCCGCGGCAAGTTGCGCGAGGAGCAGCGCGTCGCCCGACCCCGCCGGCGCGCCTACGCGCACCTTGTGACCTTCCGCGGGCAAGCGAGGGGCGAGCGGGGGCAGCGCCGCGAGCATCAGGATGGTCGAGGCGGGACGGGCGGTGGCGGGCTCGGCGGTGCTGCTACCGGATGCGGAAGCCGGGGCGTCGGACGCCGGCGCGGTTGCCGCAGCCGCCGGCTCGCCGGCAGGATTGACGGGCGGCACGTGCAACTGCATAACGAATGCGAATTATAAATGACGGGGCGTCATCGCCCGCGTCGCACGGCACGCGGGCGATCCGAACCACAGTTTCATCCGCGCAGCTTTCGGCCTATCCTGACGGCTGGGCGCCACGGGAGCCGCAATTTCCCTTCGAGCTTCGGGGTCCCTGGCGGAGCACGCTCACATGGAGAATTTGCAGCGATGATGACGGGCATCGGCAACGCCGAACGCGTCGCGCTGATGGAGCGACTGGTGGCGCTGGAGGTCGAGCATCGAGATCTCGACGGGGTGATACAAAGGGTCGCCGACCATTCGCACGACCAGCTGCAGCTCACGCGGTTGAAGCGGCGCAAGCTGCTGCTCAAGGATCAGATCGCGTGGATCCAGCGCCAGATCGACCCCGACGTCTCCGCGTAAATAGGGTCAGAGACGAATTACCGCGCACCTCGTCGTCGCGATTGAACCGCGCCGAACATTCGTCTGCGACCCTACTTACCGGGTCGTCGGAAACTCGTCTTTGACCCCAATTTTCTAGCCTGGGACGCGCCCGTACTTGTCGTCGAAGCGGACGATGTCGTCCTCGCCGAGATAATCGCCGCACTGCACCTCGATCATCACCAGCGGCTCGGCCTCCGGATTCTCGAGGCGGTGCTTGGTCTCGACGGGAATGTACGTCGACCCGTTGGCGTTGACGATGAACGTGTCCTCGCCGCGCGTCACTTTGGCGACGCCGGCCACGACGACCCAGTGCTCGCTGCGCCGGTGGTGGAGCTGCAGCGACAGCGCGGCGCCGGGTTTCACTTCGATGCGCTTGATCTTGAAACCCGGCGCGTCCTCGAGCACGGTGTAAGCGCCCCAAGGCCTCGCGACCGTCTTGTGGAGGCGGTACGACTCGTGGCCGCGCGCCTTCAGCTCGCCGACGACGTCCTTTACGCGCTGCAGGTGATCGCGGTGCGCGACGAGCACGGCGTCGGGTGTGTCGACGATCACCATGTTCTCGACGCCGACCGTCGCGACGACGCGATCGCCCGCATGCACATACGTGCCGCGCGTCCCTATCGTGACGCGCTCGCCCTGTCCGCGATTGCCGTCGCTGTCGGCCTCGGACAATTCCGCCATCGCCTGCCACGAGCCGACGTCGCTCCAGTCGAACGTTCCACGCACGACGGCGACGGCGCCCTCGGCGGCGGCCTTTTCCATGACCGCGTAGTCGAGCGAGATGTCGGGCGCGTTTGCGAACAGCTTGGCGTCGATCTCGAGCGTCGCCGCATCGCTGTTTGCATGGCCCGCCACGATGGTTCGCACGGCGTCGAGCACGGCAGGCGCATGACGTGCGAACGCTGCCAGCACTGCATCGACCGTGAAGCAGAACATCCCCGAGTTCCACGCGTAGTTGCCGGCGGCCAGGTACTGGCGCGCCTTCTCGAGCGGAGGTTTCTCGACAAAGCGGACGGCCTTGAACGCATGCGCTCCGTCTCCAGCTATCGCCGCGCCGCATTCGATGTACCCAAAGCCTGTCTCGGGATGCGCGGGGTCGATGCCGAACGTGACCAGCGAGCCCGCCTGAGCAAGGGTCGAGGCGCGCGCCACCGCGAAGACGAACGCTGCGTGATCGCGGATCAGGTGATCGGCCGGAAGCACGAGCAGCACGGCATTGCCGTCATGTCGGCGCTGCGCCCACAGCGCCGCGAGCGCCACTGCGGGCGCCGTGTTGCGGCCGAACGGCTCGAGGAGGTACGAAGTCTTTGGCGGAAGCCTGTCGCGCACGCCGGCGTACGCATCCTTCGTGTGGAAGTAGTACTCGCGGTTGGTGACGGTCAAGAAGTCGGCAACGCCCGCGACTGCGAGCGCCCGAGCGGCGGTCTTGGCGAGCAGCGTATCGCCGTCAGGCAACGGCATTGAAGGCTTCGGCGCGGTTTCGCGCGACAGCGGCCACAACCTCGTGCCCGCGCCGCCGGAAAGGATCACAGGAATGACGTGCACGGGCGATTGAGCTTCAGACATGCGGAAAGGGTAGGGAAGGCGTTTGTGAAAGGCTTGAATTTGCTCGAGTTTACCCCATGTGGCATCACTCGACGCCGGCACGAATGCGCGCCCGGTGGTATCATTCGAAAGCTCGAGCGTTGCGCGCCACGGACACCGGGGGTGAACTGGTTTCGACGGGGGTTGCAAAGCAGCTTGGGGCATGCCGAGGCGCAGGTCCTCGTAAATCCGCTGCAATCGCAAATTTAACTGCGAACGACGAAACGTACGCTCTGGCGGCTTAATCCCGCTGGACCTCGCACCCGGTAGCGTCCGACCGGGGTGATGAAACTGTCACGGCGAGGACATTCAGGACGATCGCGCCCGCCCGGGTCACTTGGGCGAAGCGCTAAACCAAGGTGACTGGCTCCGCCGTCGTCTGTCAGTCAACGGCGTCGGGGTGAGAGCACAATGACTCGACTAAGCATGTAGTCCTGACTGTAGAGTGCTTCCGGACGCGAGTTCGATTCTCGCCACCTCCACCATCAGCAGGAGAGACGGCCCCGAAGCGGGGCTGTTTTTCTTTCAGCCGAAAGATCTGACGCCGTAAGCCACACGCGAGGCGATGCGGAACGCCAAACCTGGCCACCCAAGAGGGTCTATGAAACGCCTGCCAGTTCGTGTCTTCGTGTCAGCGGTAGTCGAGCTTCTGTTAACGATGTCGGCATTGGCGCAAGAGCCCATTGCAGGGGAGCATATCGCTTCCACGAGCCGTCCCATGGAACTGACGATGATGCCCGTTGCGCGGGATCCAGACGAAACGTACGTGGCCCCGTACGCTTGCTATCGCCTCGGACGTTGCTCCGCCTATGACCTCTATCGCTACAGGTACCGGCCGAATCGGCTAACCAGGCTCGCACCAGCCGCGCCCGCGGAAAGCGATGACCTGGCCGCTTCGAGCGATTACGTATGGTTTTTCGTTCCCGTCACGCCGGAAGAAAACATTCTTCCAAAGTATCGAGCGGCGAGCCAAGTCCGCGAAGAACACCGCGCGGTCAGCAGGCCCATTGACGACCCGGACTGATTTGTGCCGGCTCGGCAACGTCGGGTCAATTGCGGGACTTGCAGAACCTTGAACCCGATCAGCGATCGGCTTGACCTGCTTGCTCGCCTTGGCCTACAAGGAGCGCAACGTCTTTCTGGCTTAGTCAGCAATAACTATGGCCACGCCGACAACAACGAACAGAACGAACGTCCAGATCACCCCCGCCATAACTTGCGGCTGACTGCCCAGAATCGCTCACGACACTTTTTGCAGCGGTACGGTGATTTGAGGAAGGCGATGTACCGCTCTTCGTGATCTGCGTAGGCAGACCGCTGCACATCCGCACTTCCGCAGCGGGGGCACTTCTTTGCCATCCTAAGCAGGCTGTATTGCGAGATGGTGCCGAAATGCCCCCCGGTGCGCCCTGTATGCCGAAAGAGGCGCGGTAACTCTGGGTCTGTGGATGTGTCATTACATCTCTCGCGTTGGTCGAATGCCGAAGCACAAATCGTACCTCCAACGCGAGCCGTCCGGTGACAGACTCTATAAAACGGTGTGCTCGCATGCCAATCGGGACGAGATCGCGGCGCGCTGGGGCGAATGGCAAAGAGCTTCGCGGCAGGGAGCCTTTGCTGCCGGCCTCCGGAATACACCGCTGACGTAGCGCATCATCAAAGCGCGTTCATAGCGGCCCGAAAAAGTCTTTGAGGCGCGACGTAAATTCGGTGGAGGCGGCAAACTGGTCGACGAGGTCGGTCGTGGTGAGGGCACGCGCGTCCAGCCGCCCGGTCCAGTAACCGATCTCACCCGTTCCCGGGTAGCGACCAAGGAATGCGCGGTAGAGACGGACAACGTGCGTCTCATTGGTCGGATTCTTCGACAAGTACTCGGGCGACGCCAGCACCCCGGCTCCAAGACCACGGGCCTCGGTGCGAACCGCCTCGATGCCTCCCGCCACGAATGCCGAATCAAACACGCCCTTCCAGAACGCAAGGCCGCCGGAGTCGACCAGGCGGTCCAACAACCCGATGTACATTGTCGTAACGAAATTGCCGGTCGGTGCGCCCGCAAGACATGGAAAGACGCCCTGAATGTACTGGTTGAACTCCGCGGACTCCGCAAAGATAGACACCACTTGCGGCTGGTTCCACGTTCCGGAGAGCCACCCATCGAGTTCAGACTGCGACGGCGCGCGGTGCAAAAATGTCGAGTACGCGTCCCGGAGAAATTGTTCTCCGCTTCGAGCGCGCGACTGGTATTCCGCACTCTTGAAGAACGTGCGGGCCATTTCGCGCGCGACAAAGCGCACGTCAATGGCAGACGTTGCGCCATAGATGAAATAGCCCTGGTACCACGCGTCCACGGCTCCACTCTCCGGCGGGCGCGCGAGAATGCCCAAGTAGTACGAAGCGATCATTTGCCGCGCCAGTGTCTCCCGATCCGGTTGGGCGGCGCCCAGGGCAAACACTCCGTTGATCGTGATCGGATCCGCGGGGTTGTAGACAATCTGGCCGGCGGCCGCGTCCCAGGTGGAATTGACCGGAAGCCAGCAACCATCGGGCTGAAGGCGGGATAAGGTCGCCGTCGCGCCGGCACCAGCAGTGCGAAAACGCAGGCTTCCCGATGCAGCGCGTGAAAGCAGGTCGTATTCGGCCCAAACGGCGACGATGCCGTCGGAGAACGTTCCTGCAGGCGGTATGCGGCTCGAGAAGTTCGGTGCATCCTTTAGGCGCAGCGCGGATACGATACCGCCGGAGACGGCGGGCATGCCCGGCGCGCCCGTGAGGCTCAATGTCAGGTCGATATTTGGTTGCCATAGCGTGGTCGTCCCGGCACCGAGGTTGAAGGTGTTGTTAACGCGTGCCTCGAGGGGGCTGGCGCCAAGGAACGGTTGGTAGCTCGCACTTGACCCGTTCGAAGCGTTCCAGCCGAGGAGCGCCCCACTTCCGCTACCGCCATTTACCCGTGGGCCTGCCGGGTCGGACCAGTAGTTATTCGTGACAGTTACCGTATTGCCGGCGTTGTTGTATACGGCGGGTTGGCCGGCGGGTTCCACCGTGGAGTTCTGCAGCGTGACCTGGCCGGCGGTGTTGACGAACACGGAGCCGGACCCGGACGTCAGCCCATTCGTTTGAAACGCAGAATGCGAAAATCGGGCCGTGGAGCTCGCATAGACCAGAGTTCCGAGGTTGTCGTGCCCCGTAAACACCGACAGCGCGCTATTGACGTTAGCGCCATCGCTCACTTCGAGACCGGCGTAGGACTTGAAGAAAAGGTCAGCGATCAGGCTGGCGCCGGGGGACCCGTGCAGACGTGCACTGAAGTCCGGAGCTGCCGTCAAAATATTTCCCTGCACCAGCGCGTTGGAGAATTCATCCACGAGCAGATTGGCGAGGGTGTTGTTCTTCAACGTGTTGTCCACGACCTGCACGTTATGGCTTATCCGGTTATTCACTGCATCAGCCACGACTGCCACGCCCTGATGGGCGCTGCCGCTCACGAGACTGTTTCGGATGGTCGCGCCTTGCGCGCATCCCCAGAACGTGACCCCCGTGTTGAGGCTGTTCAATATCTCCGAGTCTTCGATCACTCCCGTCGAATTCACCAGAAAGATTCCGTCAGCCTTGGCGCCGTTTACGCGGCTGGTGGCGAATCGCAGGTCGCGGGCATCGTTGGCGCTGAGTGCGCTGACGAATGGCGCGTTGAACGTCGATCCCACGACTTCGACGGTTCCCGCCGGTAGGCCCTGGGCGGCGGTGGGTTGGATGTCAATCGCATTTGCGAATCCTGCAAAAGTGCTGTTACGGATGACGGCCGAGGCTGCACGGGATGGATAGGTCGCCGATCCGATCAAGCTGACGCCTGTACCAGGGTCGGCGGAATTCAGGTTTTGCAGCTGGGAAAGGTTGTCGAGGGTCAGCGTTCCGGCTACGTTTTGGACGCCGAATGTCGTATTCGCAATGGACACGCCATGAAGGGTCGCAGTGGAGTTTTCCATCTGGACTCCCCACCTGCCTTGGTCGATGCTGCCGCCCGTCAGGTCGAGCGTCGCACTGCGAACGAACACTGCACTGTTCGCGCCGTTACCGGTCAAGCGCGTGTTGTTGCGCACAACAAGCGCAGCCCCGTCGAGCGCACCAAGGAGCGCCCAACCCGTGCCTTGGATGACGCAATTGTCGACGGTGAGGGTCACACCCGGGCCCGAGGCGCGGATCGGCCCTCCCGTCGACTGTATGGTCGCCCCATTGCACAAGATCATCTTGTTGACGGATAGGGCATACTCGGTGATCGAATACGCGGTGCCGCCGTTCAGCGTCACTGTCGTACCGGGCGCGGCGAGGAGCGGCGCAAGGTCTGCGGCCATCGCGACCGCGGTCGTTAGGGAGGAGAGCGCGGACAGAAGCAGCGCCAAGGCCGCACTTGGGACGAGTTGACGATAACTCGACTTTGCGGTGGGGTACCTCGACAGCGGCAAGCAGGGCATTTGGCGAGTCATGACCAACCATAAGCAAGTAACGTGCAGGGGTGGTATGGCCGGAATCGGCCTGGGGGCGCGACCCTGGCAGGGCGCCATCACATTTTACTGCGCCCTAGCGAAGCTCAGTGACCTGTTTCCGAAAGCCGCCGCCAATGCGGAGCCACCGCACCCGACAGTCGCCCCCGCTTAGTTACTTCCTTACGACCAGCTTGTACTTCCCGCCGTAGTCGGTGAAGTTTCGCCGACCGGGAAACGCGCGCTTGAGGCGATCGAGGTGATCGCGAGGCAGCTCGTTGTACATGATCTCCATGCGGTCGATCTGGAACCTGTCTTCGTCGAAGATCGCTAGGTAGTCGTCGTAGAACACACGGTTGATTATCGGCGCTTCGAAGAACCAATGCAGCGCAGCCTGCCCGGCCTCGTCGGGGTAGCCTACATCGCGATAGTAGTCGACTATTTCCTGACGGCTGCACAACAGGTGAATATGGGCGGGCATCTGCCATAGGGAAAAATTCAGCAACGGGTCTCTAGGATCTTGATAGATGTGATGCCCGTAGGCGCAGGACCATGCGGGTCCGAACATGTGGAGCATCTCCCCGCCGTTGCGGAGCAGGCGGCTCATTTCATCGAACGCGCCGTGCAGGTCGGACAAGTGCTCGAGGACCGAAAGCGTGAGGATCGCGTCGAACGCCCCGTCCTCGAACTGTGTGCGTTTGGTGATGTCACCAATGACCAATTGGAAGCGCTTGACCGCCGCGTCCGGATGGCCCGTCCAGTTCGTCAACGATGTGATTCTCGACGGGCCGTACCGAGCCACCAGTCGTACGATTTCATCCTCGGAGAAGCCGATGCAAAGAACGCGCTTTCCTGAAAGGTCAGTGTACGTGCCGTAGAAATCCTTTTCGGTGTTCGAAATGCAGCCGACAACAGGCAGATCGCGTGCTCTCATCGTGTCCTCTCTACCGGTGAACCTTGGCTTGTCGTCCGCCTGATCACCAGAGTTCGCGATAAACGCCGACGGTGCGTTCAGCGCAGGCGCGCCATGTATACGGCATTGCGTGGGCTCTTCGCTTCGCGCGTTCGGCCTCGTCCACGGACGCCTGCGCGGTAGTCGCCATCGCGTCCGTTAGTGCTTTTGTGTCGTGCGCATCAACGTACACCGCGAGGTGTGCACCAAGATCTCTCAATACCGGAAGATCGCTTGCGATAATCGGCAGACCCTTGGCGAGCGCTTCAAGGATCGGTAGGCCAAAGCCCTCTGCAAACGAAGGAAATACAAATGTCCCGGCCCCGGCATAGAGTTGATAGAGCTCCTCGCGCGGCACGTAGTCGAGCCACACGCAACGATTCTGCGGACGCGCGTCCTCGAGGCGCTGGCGCAGGATCTCCGCATTCCACCCGTACTTTCCTACGACGACCAACTGCCGCTTTCGACGAATTGCCTGGGGCAAGGCTTCGTATGCATCGAGCAGCGCCTCCACGTTCTTGCGAGGCTGCAGCGTACCGACGAAAAGGAAATACCCGGGCTCGAGCTTCCTGCGCACAAGCGTGCCCTGCATTGCGCGCTCGTCCACGGATTCGAACCACTCGCCGTCGATTCCAAGCGGGATCACGCGGGTTCGTTCGGCCCGGATTCCATAGCTCGAAACCACCTCCTCCCTTCCCGACTCCGAAATCGCGATCACGCGATCTGCATTGCGGACGCTTTGCGTAAGCAGCCAATTCTTGAAGCGGCGCAGTCGCTGGTTCGCCCACTGCGGATGGACGAGCGGAATGGCGTCGTAAACCGTCGCCACCACCGGCGTGCGCCGTAGCCGTGGAACCATGTAATCTGTCGAGTGGTAGAGATCGACCGCGCGTTCGAGCCGGCTGCAGCCCGGCGTCCTCGCGTGCGCGACCGCGCCGAGTGCAACGGCAATCGGCAACGGGATGGGCAGCCGAATGTCCGCGTGCCGGGGGAGCGTGAGTTGGTGGCCGGATACATGCGGCGTGTCGACGCGTTTGACCGCAAGCCCCGGCCGCTCGACGTGGGCGAGCAACGCTTCGGTATAGGTGCCGATACCGTCGAGACCGCCACGAGCGCGGCGAAGATCGACGACACCTGTACTGATACCGATGTTACGCGATTCGCGAAGACCCGAATCCACGGGAGAGCCGCTCCGCATCTGTTATGATCCCGGCAATATAGACAGCGTCGCCGCGGTCCTTCTTCCTGATGCTGCGCAGCTTCCCTCGCCTCGCCCCGTGCCCAAGCTGCTGATCACTGGCCACACCGGCTTCGTGGGCCGGGTCCTTGCAGAACATGTGACCGCGGAACACGGGGATCGCTGGAACCTCGCCACGCTGGCCGAGCATCAGGACGTGCGCGACCCGAAGCTCGGCGATCACATTGCGCCGCTTCGCGCGGATGCGGTCATTCATCTCGCTGCGCGCACAAGCGTCTCGGAGTCTTTCCAGGACCCCGACGGGTATTTCGACGTCAATTTTCAGGGAACGCTCAATCTCCTTCGGGCGCTCCGGACATCGGGCTTTCGCGGTCGCTTTCTCTACGTCAGCAGCGGGGATTGCTACGGCACGATCGATGAAGCGCAGCTGCCCGTGGACGAGTTGCAGCCGTTGCGACCGCGCAATCCCTACGCGGTAAGCAAGGTAGCCACCGAAGCCTTGTGCTTTCAGTGGTCGCAGACGGAAGGGCTGGATGCGATCATCGCGCGACCATTTAATCATATCGGCCAGGGTCAGGACGAGCGGTTCGTCGTGCCGTCGCTGGTCAAGCAGGTGTGCAGCATTCGCGACGGGCGGTCGCCGAACGAAATCGTCGCCGGAAATCTCGAAGTGACGCGCGACCTCACCGATGTACGGGACGTCGTCAAAGCCTACATTGCATTGCTTGAAAAGGGGCGCAAGGGCCACGTTTACAATATCGGCTCCGGACGCGAGGTTCGCATCCGCGATGTGCTCGGACTCCTCCTCGATCTCGCCAACGTGAACGCTCGCGTGACGACGGATCCGCAGCGCACGCGCCGCGACGAGCAGCTTCGCATGCGCGCCGATGTGGCCAAGATCAAATCGCACACCGGCTGGACGAGCCGTATCCCCTTGGACGAGTCGCTTCGCGACATCCTCGCTGCCCCTACTGACAGGCTTCCGACATGACAAAGAACGCGCTCATCACCGGCATTACAGGTCAGGACGGTGCCTACCTCGCTCGGCTTCTACTCGACAAGGATTACCGCGTCACGGGCTTCAGTCCTCGACGCGGAAGCGACACGCTCTGGCGCTTGCGGGAGTTGGGCGTGCTCGATCGCATCGAGCTCGTCTACGGAGACGTCACCGACCTCGGCTCCGTTCTCCTTGCGGTTCGGAGTGTCAAGCCGGCCGAGCTCTACAATCTCGCCGCGCAAAGCTTCGTCGGCGCCTCGTGGGATCAGTCCGCGCATACCGCGCAAGTCGACGCGATCGGCGTGGTCAACTGCCTGGAAGCGGTTCGCCAGATCGATCCGCAGATTCGCTTCTATCAGGCTTCGACGAGCGAGATGTTCGGGAAGATCCAGCACGAGCGGCAAAGCGAAAGCACGCCGTTCTACCCACGCAGCCCCTATGGCGTGGCGAAGCTGTATGGCCACTGGATCACCGTCAACTACCGCGAGAGCTTCGGGCTGCACGCGTCCAGCGGGATACTCTTCAATCACGAGTCGCCGCTGCGCGGGATCGAGTTCGTCACGCGCAAAGTCACCGACAGCGTGGCGCGAATCAAACTCGGGCTGCAATCGGAGCTGCGGCTGGGTAACATCGACGCGAAACGCGACTGGGGCTTCGCCGGCGACTACGTCGAGGCCATGTGGCTGATGCTGCAGCAGGAGCACCCGGATGACTACGTGATCGCTACCGGCATCAGCACCACCGTACGCGACATGTGCCGCATTGCGTTCGGCCACGTCGGGTTGGACTACGAACGTCACGTCGTAACGGACACCAGGCTACTGCGGCCGGCGGAGGTCGAAGTGCTGTGCGGCCATCCGGCGAAGGCGAGGGAAAAGCTGGGTTGGGCGCCGAAGACGACGCTCGACCAGTTGATCGGCATGATGGTCGAGGCAGACCTGCAACGCCTTTCGGGCCGACGGTGAACGCAGTCGTGGTGGAATCGTCGGCATGTCGCCGGTAGGAATGCTGCAGGCGCTGTGGCGGTACCGTGGATTCGTGGGGGCGAGCGTCGCACGCGAGTTTCAGGTGCGATCCCGCGGCTCGGCTCTGGGCTTCGTATGGAATCTGATTGGCCCGATCGGGAACGTCGTCGTATTCACGGTGATCTTCGGGCAGGTGATGCGCGCCCGACTGCCCGGGGTCGGCGACATCTACGGTTATGGGATCTTCCTGTGCGCCGGCGCGTTTGCGTGGGGTTTGTTCGTCGAGATCGTTCAGCGGGGCGCCGGCATGTTCATCGAGCACGGCAACCTGCTGAAGAAGGCGAGCTTTCCCAAGTCCAGCCTTCCGGTCATCGTCGTTCTTTCGGCGCTCGTTAATTTCGCCGTCGCCTTCGGAATTTTCCTGGCGTTCCTCGTCCTGACGGGCCGGTTTCCCGGATGGGTCGCGCTGGCAGCCATCCCTGTCGTGGCGTTGTTGGTCGTGTTCGCCACGGGCCTCGCGACGTTCCTCGGCACGCTCAACGTGTACTCGCGTGACGTCGGCCAGGCCGTGACGATCGTGATGCAATTCTGGTTCTGGCTCACACCTATCGTCTATCCGATTGCCGCCGTGCCTGAGTTCGTCCGTCACTGGTTCCCGTTCAACCCGATGGCACCCATTGTCGTGGCGTTGCAGCGCATTTTCGTCGAGGGGCTGCCGCCGCGGTGGGAGAGCCTAGCGTTCCCGGTGATCGTGTCGGCGGTGGCGTTGCTCGCCGGCGCGATGACGTTTCGTGGGAACGCCGACAATATCGCCGACGAGCTATGAAGCCGGTGCTCGAGCTGTGCAACGTCGGGAAGGCCTATCGACGCTATCCGAACGCGCGCGCTCGGCTGATCGAAACCGTGGCGCCGTGGCTCGGAAAGCGGCACGAAACGGTGTGGGTGCTGCGCAACGTCAACCTTGTGGTCCGGCGCGGCGAATCGGTGGGGATCGTTGGTCACAACGGTGCAGGCAAGAGCACGTTGTTGAAACTCATCACCGGGACCGCGAAACCCACCGACGGAAGCGTTCATTCCGACGGGCGGATCGCCGCGATCCTCGAGCTCGGCATGGGTTTCCACCCGGAGTTCACCGGCCGGCAGAACGCATGGATGTCCGGACAGTTGCTCGGCCTGTCGGCCAAGGACGTGAGCGATGCGATGCCGGCGGTCGAGGCGTTCGCCGAGGTCGGCACGTACTTCGACCAGCCGCTGCGTGTCTACTCAAGCGGCATGCAGGTCCGGTTGGCGTTCAGCGTCGCCACGGCCGTGCGTCCCGACGTACTGATCGTCGACGAGGCGCTGTCCGTCGGAGACACCTATTTCCAGCACAAGTGCACGGCGCGAATGAGATGGTTCAGGGATCAGGGGACGACCATGCTGCTGGTGTCGCACGACCCCACCGCGGTGAAATCGCTCTGCGACCGGGCCGTCCTGCTCGATCACGGCAAGGTAGTCAAGGATGACGCGCCTGATCGCGTGCTCGACTACTACAACGCGATCATTGCGCGTCGCGAGGTCGAGTACAAAATCCGCGAGGAGGAGGCGAGTGTGGGATCGCGTCGATCGATGCGCTCGGGCGACGGGCGGGCCACGATCGAGTCGGTCGACCTCGTCGACCCGGAGGGCGGCTCGATGCGCGCGCTGCGCTCCAACGCGCCGGTAAAGATTCGCGTCGCTTTCGACGTCCACGCGTCGCTGCCCTCGATGACCGTGGGTTTCTTGATCCGTGACCGGCTCGGCAACGACGTGTTTGGCACCAACACGCATCACCTTGGAATTACCGAGCTTGCGTTGGAGGCCGGCCAGCGGTTTGCATGCGAGTTCGAAATCGACCGGATGTCGCTCGGTGCCGGCCATTACAGCATTGCGATCGCGCTGCATGAAGCGCACTCGCACGTCGCGGGGAACCGTGACTGGTGGGAGCAGGCGCTGGTATTCGAAGTCCTGCCGGACGACGAGCCGTATCGGATCGGCGTGGCGAACCTGCCGGTGCGATGCCCGGGGATCCTCGCCGTTGACCCGGTCGTGCATCCATGACGACGCGACGACGAAGCGGGCTTGTCCCGATGCTTCTTGCGCAACTCGAGGCGCGGCCAGGATTTCGACGGGCAATCGTCCGGCGGCTCGACCGCTTCCCCGAATTGAAGCGCGGGTTGAAGCGGTTGCTGGGTCGATTGCGGGCGCGAGCGGCAGGCACGTCGTCGGTGCGAGGCGAACTCGAGGCCGAAGGTCTCTCAGCGCGCGCCACGCGCGTGCTGGCGGACCTCGATCGTGCCCGGCAGGCGGCCGACCGCTCCACCCTCGCCCGATGACGATGCGCATCGTCATCGACCTTCAGGCGTGCCAGTCCGCGAGCGCACAACGCGGCATCGGTCGCCATTCGTTCGAAATGGCACGGGCGATCGCCGTCGCGCAGGGCTCGAACGAAGTCTGGCTCGCACTGAACGCCGCCTTCCCGGCATCGACGGCGAAGCTGCGCCGCGTGTTTTCCGATCTCGTGGGCAAGGAACGAATCGCCGTGTTCACGACGCCGACGCCTGCGGCATCGCTGGACACGGTTAACGAGTGGCGAAGCCGTGTCGGGGAACCCATCCGCGAGACGTTTCTCCACGGTCTACGCCCGGACATCGTGCACGTGGCAAGCCTTTTCGAAGGGCTAGTCGACGATGCGGTCGCGTCGGTGGGGACGATCCGCTCTTCGCATGCGACGGCAACGACGCTGTATGACCTTATCCCAATGGCGAGTGGCGAGGGTCTGCCGACCGCGGCGAGCGTCGACTGGTACCACCGAAAGATCGCCTCGCTGAAGCGCTCGGACCTGCTGCTTGCCCTGTCCGATCATGCGCGCGCGCAAGCGGTCGCGCAGTTGCCGATGCAAGCGGACCGTGTCGTCGTCGTTTCCACAGCCGCGAGCGAGGTCTTTAGGCCCGGGGCGCTGCCCCCCGACGCTGTTTCCGCGCTGTGTGCACGTCACGGAATCACGCGCCCGTTCGTCCTGCATGCCGGCGGTTTCGACGCACGGAAAAACGTTGCGAACCTCATCGCCGCGTACGCCCGGCTTCCGTTGGCCGTTCGCTCCGGATACCAACTTGTTCTCGTCGGCGCCATAGATCGGGACGCGCGCGGGCGCCTTCGCGCACTGTATGAGCGCGAGGGATTGAACCACGCGGACGTGCTGTTTCCGGGGTGGTTGCCGGACGCGGATCTCGCTGCGCTCTACGGGAACTGCGAGTTGTCCTGCCTGCCCTCGTTCCAGGAAGGCTTCGGACTGCCTGCGCTTGAAGCGATGGCGTGCGGCGCCGCCGTCGTGGGAGCCAATGCGACGAGCGTTCCGGAGGTCATTGGACGAAGCGATGCGCTCTTCGATCCTGCGAACGTCGACGCGGTGGCGGCAAAGATTCATGCCGTGCTGACCGATCGCGCGTTTCGAGCCGACCTGCAGGCGCACGGTCTGCGCCAATCGGCACGGTTCACCTGGCGCGCGACGGCGCGGCGTGCATTGGACGCGATGGAGGAGTGCGTTTCGCGCCGGCGCCGCGAGGCCGAGAATCGCCGTGCCGTTCCGGACGGGCCTTCGACGCTACGTCCCACGCTTGTGTACGTGTCGCCGCTGCCGCCCGAGCGAACGGGAATCGCCGCGTACAGCCGCGAGCTGCTGCCTCATCTGGCACGCTACTACGACATCGAGCTCGTCGCGAGCCAAGCGTCCGTGGAATTGCCGGGCGACATGGGGGCGTGGCCGGTCCGATCGGTCGAATGGCTCGAAGCGAATGCCGATCGCTGCCCACGCGTGCTCTACCAGATCGGGAACTCGCCAGCGCATCAATGGATGTTCGACCTTCTCGAGCGGTTGTCTGGAACGGTCGTGCTCCACGATTTCTTCCTCGGCGGTGTTCTGAACTGGATGGACGAGTCGTGGCTTGCGCCGGGGACTTTCCGCGACCGACTGTTCGAATCGCACGGGTATTCCGCACTCATCGCCGATTCCGCCCTGGGCCGCGCGGCAGCGATCGATCGATATCCCTGTAACTCGCGTGTCGTCGAGCACGCCAACGGCATCATCGTTCATTCCGACGAAGCGCTCCGCATGGCGACGACCTGGCTCGGCGACACGTACGATCAATGGCGGTGGATCCCGCAGCCGCGGCGACTCGGGCCGGTAACCGATCGCGAGCCTGCGCGTCGAGCACTGCAGATGGATGACAGCGATTTCGTCGTCTGCTGCTTCGGCTTCATCGATCCCGCGAAGCTTGACCACCGCCTTCTTTCCTCTTGGCTGGGCTCGGCGCTGGCGCGCGAGCCTGGCCACCGCCTCGTCTTCGTCGGACAGAACCATGGCGGTGAGTACGGGCAATCGATGTTGCGGTCGCTCGCGGGAGGACCTGCCGGCGGGTCAATCCTGATCACCGGCTTCGTCGACGACGACACCTATCGGCGTTATCTATGCGCCGCTGATGCCGCCGTTCAGCTCCGCGGGGTGTCGCGAGGAGAATCGGCGCGAACCGCGCTCGATTGCCTGGCACACGGACTGCCGCTGATCGCCAACGCCAGCGATTCGCTGTCCGCGTTGCCGGATAACGCATTGATCCGGCTTCGCGCGGACTTCGACGATCCCGAACTGACCTCGGCCATCGAGCGTCTCGCCGTGGACAAGGACCTGCGCGCCCGGCTTTCGCGGGCCGGTCGCGGCTACGTTGGCGAGCATCACGACCCGGCGCGTGTGGCGTTGCAGCTTCGTGACGAAATCGAACGATTTGGCGCCGAGGGCCGGCGCCGCCGCTACGACGTACTAATCCGACAAGTCGTTGCCCAGACGGCCGCTCCGGCGCCTTTGCGCGAAGACTGGGTCGCCACGGCCGCGAGCATTGCATTCGACCTTCCTGCAACCCGCTTGCCGCAACTGCTCGTCGACGTCACCGTCCTGGCGCGGCAGGATCTCAAGACGGGAATCGAGCGGGTCGTACGCGCCGTCTTGCGCCGGTTACTCGAGCACCCGCCCGACGGCTTTCGGATCGAGCCCGTCGTCGCGCGCGCTGACTGCTATGTCTACGCGCGGGCCTTCACGTGCGGCTGGTTCGGGCTCGCCGATGCCTTGCCAGATGAAGTGGCGATCGACGTGGGGCGTGGCGACGTGTTCATGGGTCTCGATTGGGCGGCCGACGTCGTGCCGCGCACCCGGCAGATGTTGGCGTGCTACAGGGCAATGGGCCTCGAGATCACGTTCGTTGTGTACGATCTATTGCCGCTGCAGAATCCTGATTTTTATCCGGTGGAAATCGAAGACATGCAGCGGACGTGGCTGACCTCGATCGCCGCCGTCGCCGACGGCCTCGTGTGCATCTCGCGCTCCGTAGAGTCCGAACTCCTTGATTGGCTCGACCGGCACGGACCCGCACGAGACTCGCCCCTCAACGTCGGCGCGTTTCGGCTTGGTGCCGACATCGATGGTTCGGTGCCGACGTCCGGCGATTCGAACGAAGGCGCGGAGCTGATTGCCAGAATGGGCGTTGTGCCGAGCGCCGTGATGGTCGGCACGGTCGAACCCCGCAAAGGACATCGCCAGGTCGTCGCGGCGTTCGAGCAGCTGTGGCGAGATGGTATCGGTCTCGACCTCGTGATCGTCGGCAAGAAGGGATGGATGGTGGACGACTTTGCGTCGATGCTGCACACCCATTCGGAAGCCGGGCGGCGTCTTCACTGGATTCAGGACGCAAGCGACGCGATGGTCGATCGCGTCTATGCACGCGCGTGCGTCCTGGTTGCAGCGTCGCTCGGGGAAGGATTCGGATTGCCGCTGGTGGAGGCGGCGCGCCATGGACTGCCGATCGTGGCTCGCGATCTCCCGGTCTTTCGCGAGGTCGCAGGAGAGCACGCCTACTATTTCTCGGGCAGGTCGGCTGACGACCTCGCCGGTGCGCTGAAGGCGTGGCTCGAGCTGCGCCGCGAGGCACGGCATCCGCGGTCGGAGGGACTGCCACACCTGACGTGGGCTGAGAGCACCGACGAGTTGCTCGACGTCGTGCTAGGCGGTCGCTGGAACGCAACGTGGAAGGCGCCTCGACAGGACACGCCGATCCGCTCACTTGGCGATGACCCCGCTACGGAGGTGACCCGGGATGCGGGACGGCGAAGCGCTGCGGCGAGCGATGCGGCGCAACCCGACGGTGGCCCTCAAACGGCGTTTAGCCATGAACGTGCCTGAGAGCCCGAAGCTGAACGTTGACGAATTGTTGCGTCGCATTCGCGACGAGGTGGCGCGCCCCCGCGGGGAATCGGAAGCGCCACCCGCAGGCGGCGCCGCATTCTCGAAGTCGCGCCATTTTGACGGAGACAACGCTCATTCGCTGTTGCCGGATCTCGAGCTGGAGCCCAGGTTCGAGATTAATTCCAGCGGCTACGCGATCGGGGATTTCACAGGGCTGCAGCACTCGGCGTTCATTCGGGCGGTGTATAGGGGCCTTCTGCGTCGGGAGCCCGACCCGCCCGGCCTGCATCATTTCCTGCAAAAGCTCGAGCGCGGCGACAGCAAGCTTCTGATCCTCGGACTCCTCCGGTACTCGCCGGAGGGGCGGCGGCATGCGATTCCCGTGCGCGGACTGCGCTGGCGCTTCGCCATCGAGCGCGCTTGCGAAATACCGATCGCGGGCCCCGTCGTCCGCTTCCTGGTCGACCTTGCGCGGTTGCCGGCGTCGATGCGCGAGGCGAGGCAGAACGAGAGCCGCGTTGCCAAAGGGCTTGCGGCGGTGAACGAGCACGCGGCTGCCGCGAACAGGGCGACTTATGGCATGGCCGCGCAGGCGCTGGACACGTTGCACGGTCTTGCGGCCCGGGTGAAACGCACAGAAGATCAAGCCGATGACCAAAAGCGGGCGGATGAGGCCTTAGCGCGCGCGTACGACGAGTTCTACGCGGCGTTCGAAGAAAAGTTTCGCGGCGAGCGCGACGACGTCAAGGGTCACGTCGCAGTCTACGTGCCGCAGCTCATCGCTGCCGGAGTCGGCACGAGCGAGGCGCCGGTGCTCGACCTCGGCTGTGGCCGGGGCGAGTGGCTCGAGCTCCTGAAGGAGCGCGGCCTGCAGGCGCGTGGCGTTGACACCAACCGGAGGATGCTGGCGAGTTGCCGGGCGATGAACCTCGACGTGGCCGAAGCCGACGCCCTCGCGTCTCTGATTGAAACACCCACGGCGAGCCTCGGTGCGGTGACGGGCTTTCACATCGTGGAGCACCTGCCGCTGCCCTATCTGGTGTCGATGTTGAAGGAGACGTCAAGAACACTGCGCCCCGGCGGCATCGCCATTTTCGAGACGCCCAATCCCGAAAACCTGCTGGTCGGAAGCCATGCGTTCTACCTCGACCCGACGCATCTGAAGCCCCTCCCGCCGGCGACGCTCAAGTTCTTCATGGAAGCTGCGGGATTGCGCGACGTCGAGGTTGCGTACCTGCATCCCGCTCCCGCGGACGAATGGCTGGCGACCGGCGACCCAGCGGTGCGCGACTTCGTGAACAGCCGCTTTTTCGGACCACGCGACTACGCGGTGAGCGCGCACAAGCCATGACCCGGCTGCTCGTCCTAAACTTTTTCCCCGCCTTCTATCCGCCATCAAGCGGAGGAGAGCAACGGTATTTCCACGTCTATCATCACCTAAGCCGGCGCTACGACGTCACGCTCCTATCCCCGACGTTCCCGCACCAGAGTGAGGAGGTCGTCGAATTCAACACGAGCTTCCGCGAGCATCGAATCCCGAAAGAGCAGATCCACGTCGAGCTTCATCGGGATCTCGATGCGCAAAGCATTGGACAGGAATGTTCGGCGCTGGTGTGCGCGCTCGCGGCGAAAAGCGAAACCGCCTATCACCGCCGCTATCGCGCGCTCGTGCCGCATGCGGATATCGTCGTGCACGATTCGCCGTTCATGGTCGACTACGACGAGCAGCTTGGAAAGGACGGCAAGCCGCGCGTCTACAACAGCTACAACGTCGAAGCCAGCCTGATGCAGCAGATGCTGGAAGGGCCGCACAAAGCGCGGTACGTGTCGCTGATCGGTGAGCTCGAAGCGCGGCTCGTGGGCGCGAGCAAGCTCGTATTCGCGACGTCGAACGCCGAGCGCGAGATGTTCGTGGAACGCTACGACTGCGATCCAGGCAAGCTGGCCGTGGCGCCCAATGGCTTCGAGCCCCCTGCCGAGGATGCGCCGGAGAACGAGCTCGCCCCGGACCGCGACATTCATGCGTGGCCGGCGGGGGACGCGCGCCCGCTGGCGATATTTCTCGGCAGTGCGCATCCGCCGAACGTCGAGGCCGCACGCTTCGTCTGCGAGGTCATCGCTCCGGCGTTGTCTCGGCTTCGTTTCGCCATAGCGGGCTCGGTGTGTGACCGGCTCGGCCGCGCTCCGGAGAACGTGCGGCTGCTAGGATTGCTGAGCGGACCTGCGAAGGTGCGCCTTTTCCGCCGCTGCGCCGTGGCGCTTAACCCGATGTTCACGGGTGCGGGCACGAATCTCAAGATGCTGGATTTCATGTCGGCGGGTCTTTCAATCGTCAGCACGCCGGTCGGTGCGCGCGGCCTCGATGTCGAGGACGGCCGGCACTGCGTCGTGGCTGCGAGGGACGGTTTCGCTGCCGCCGTGGTTGGCCTGATCGAAGATCCGACTAGAAGAAGCCGGCTCGGCGATTCCGCTCGTGCGCTCGCCTACGAGCGCTACACCTGGCGCTCGATCGCGGATGGAATGCACCAGGCGTTGGAGGCTTTGCTCCGCGCCAGCTCGGCGATACCACACACCTCGAATCGCCGGCGAATACTCGTGCTCAACGATTTTCCCGTGGAAAGCGCGGCTGCGGGCGGCGAGGTTCGCATCGCCCGGCTGCTCGCCGCACTGGCGCAATGGCACGACGTCACGCTCTTGTGCCTCACCGACGAGATCGGCGCGTCGGATCGGCGCGTGGCACGCGGCTTTCGCGAGATCGCGATCCCGAAGACGCAGGAGCACCGCGCGTTGCAGCAGGCATGGAACGACCGAAATCCGGTCTCGGTGAGCGACATCATCAGCGCCGCGATGTGCGCCGAGAATGCGAGGCTCGTCGAGGCGTATGCACTTCTCGCTGCGGAAGCCGACGTCGTCGTGCTCGAGCATCCGTATCTGGCGCCGCTGCTGCAGACGTCGGCGCCGCCGCCTCACGTGATCTACGAAGCGTTCAACGTCGAAAGTGTCTTGAAGGCCGCGATGCTCGCGCCGCACCCCGATCGGGACACGCTGGTCGCGACAGTGACGGCAATCGAGAAGAAGGCGTGTGCCGACGCAGACCGCATCGTCTGCGTGTCGGACGAGGACCGCAAGGCGTTCGAAGCGTTCGGTCATCGCGGGATTGTCGTCATCCAGAACGGCGTCGATATGCAACCCGGAAGCCCGGTCGCCGATCTGTCGGTCGTCGCGGGCTTTTTCGAGCGACGACCGGTCGCCGTGTTTCTAGGCAGCGGCCACATCCCGAACATAGAAGCGGTGAACTTCATCGTGCGGGAGCTTGCTCCGGCCAGCGAGCGCGTCGTGTTCCTGATCGTCGGCGCCGCGGCGCACTACTTTGCCAGCCGGGAGGTTCCCTCCAACGTGCTCCTTTGCGGTCGTGTCGAAGACGACGTCAAGAACGTGTTGCTGGCCGTCGCGGACGTGGCGGTGAATCCGATGCTTTCAGGAGGCGGCTCGAGCCTCAAGGTTCCGGCCTACATGGCGGCGCGGCTTCCCGTCATCACGACACCGATCGGAATCCGCGGCTATGACATCGTCGATGGCGTCCATGCGATCGTGGCGGAGCCGGAAAATTTCGCGGCGAAACTCGCGGCGCTCGTCGAAGACGCGGAACGGCAGCGCTTGATCGGCGCGCATGGATACGAATATGCGGCGGCGCATCTCGACTGGCAGCAATTGGGCGCGCGTTACCGAGATGTCATCGACACGCTGATCGGCGACGACGCTGCCGGCCGTCCGGCGGCGGCGATGTCGCGTCCCGGTCGCAGCAGGCTGCTGGTCGTGACCTATCGCTTCACGGAGCCGCCGCTGGGCGGCGCGGAGGCCTACTTGCTCGCCACGCTCAAAGGCCTCCATGCGCTGGGCGACTTCGATATCGACGTCGCGACGTTCGCCGTGCAGGGCATCGCCGATCACCTTCATTTCTCGGCGAGCTACGAGCCGCTTGGGCACCGCCGCGACGCGTTCGACTTCGTGCGCGCCGTCCATCGGTTCGCGGTCGATCCGGTAGACGAAACCGCGGTTGCCGCGCATTGCGCTTCGCTGTTCGAGCTCTGGCAGCGCGAAGATCTCCGGCAGGCAAGGGCATTCGAGCGCGACTATGAGGACTCGACGCTGCTGGGCGGCTGGTTCCATCCCGAGCGGCACGGCGCGCGCTTTCAGCGATGGACCGGACCGCAGGCCGAGATTTTCCTGCCTACCGGCATCAACGGCGTGACGATCCGCGGCGTCGCGGAAGGCTCGAAATCCGTCACGTTGCGCGGACCGCGGGGAACCGCAACGACGGCGAAGGTGCGCGGCGAGTTCGTCGTCGAGCTCGCCGCGGAGTGCATGGACGGTGGCGCCTACACCCTGACGGTGGACCCGGCCCGTCAGAGCGGCGGTGACCCGCGACGACTGGGCGTCTGCGTCACCCAGATCACCGCACGCCGGGGAACTGCCTCGTTCGACGTGCCTCTGCAAGCTGATTTCGGCGCGCGGATGCGTCAAAAGGATGTTGCGCGATGGGTGCAGTCGCTGATCGACATCACGAATGCGCGCGAGATGCGCGACGACGAGCGATTCCTTGCGGTGCGCGGTCCGCATTCAGCGCGGCTCGATGCGTGGCTGCGCGACCACGTCGCCGACTACGACGTCGTGCTCGCTCAGGGCGTTCCGTTCAGCACGTCCGTCATCGGCGCGAGGCACGCCCGGCAGCAACGCGTGCCGTGCGTCGTCCTTCCGCATTTCCACATGGACGACAAGTATTATCATTGGCGCGAATTCTACGAGGCGTTCCGATCGGCCGACCGGGTGATTGCGTTTCCGCGTCCGGCAAAGGGGCTGTTCTTCGATCGAATCGGCGCACGCGCGGTGTCGGTACAGGGCGGCGGTGTCGACGCGGCCGAATTCGAAAACTCGCCGAGCGGCAGCCGCGCCTTCCGAGCCTTGCACCCATCCCTCGATCCGTTCGTGCTCGTCCTCGGGCGCAAATCGGGCGCGAAGAACTATGCGAGCGTCGTTGCCGCCGTCGAAGCGGTCAACCGCACCGGAACGCGACTGGACCTCGTCATGATCGGTCCCGACGAGGACGGCCAGCGTCTCGACAGCCGTCACGTGCACTATCTCGGCAGCCAGCCGCGGGCGGTGGTTCTAGGCGCGCTCGCGCAATGCCACTGCCTCGCGACGATGAGCGAAAGCGAGAGTTTCGGCATCGTAGTGGTCGAGGCCTGGATGTCCGGCCGGCCCGTTGTCGCGAATGGCCGCAACGCGGCCTCCGCCGATCTGATCGAGCACGGCCGCAATGGCCTCCTTTGCCAGACGGTCGACGACGTCGCGGCCGCGTTGAAGCGCCTGGTCGACGCACCCGGTGAAGCCGCGCGCCTGGGTGCGGCAGGAAGGGGCGAGGCGCTCGCGGGCTACACGTGGGGAAGCATCGCGAAAGCCATCAACGATGTGCTTCTGAGCGTCTGTCGCACCGATCGCTCGCGCCCGGCCGAGGAAGCCGAGGTTCGCGGGCCGGCGTCGCTTCCCGCGTGAGCGCGGCCGACCTCTATCACGCGCCAATGTACGACGAGAAGCAGGATTTCGCCGACCACCGGGCAGAAATCGACGCCATGGTCGACGTGCTCGCGAGTGTCGGGGTGCGGATCCTTCGCCACATGACGGTGCTGGATCTCGGTGCCGGTCAGGGGATGCACACGGGCTTCCTGTCGGCGCTCGCGAATCGCGTGCTTTGCGCCGACGTCATCGACTACAGCTCGCTCTACAACGGTGAGTTCCTCCGGCTGATCGATGAAAAGCACCGCCGCCACGGCGCGGCGTTCGAGCGGGACCGGGTCGAGTTCCATCGGTCCGACGCGATGGACCTGTTCTATCGCGACGCGCTGTTCGACTGCGTTATCTCCATCAATTCCTTCGAGCACATTCCCCATCCGGCGAAGGCGCTGGGCGAAATGATTCGCGTCGCGAAGGCGGGCGGACACATCTACATTGCCACCGATCCGATCTGGACTGCGGACACCGGAAGCCACTTCTTCCATCGGGTGCCGGAGCCGTGGGCCCATCTCGCCTACGGTGACGACGGCTTCGCTAGAAAGATGCGAGAGAACGGCGGCACGGATGCGGAAGTCGCCGAATTCCTGAGCGCGATGAACCGGTGGCGCCTCGCCGACTATGCACGGGCGATCCACCAGTCGACGGTGGGCGGAAAGATCGACGTCGTGCATCATGACTCGTGGTCGGGTGTCGTCGACGAGACGCATCGCAAACACCGTTTCATCGGCGAACTGGCGGCACGGGGTTACGGCGAGCAGGAGCTTCTGGTCCGTGGGCTGCGCTGGGTGCTGCGCAAGCGCTAGCGGCGGCGAGTCGGTCGGCGACCATTGCCTCTTCAATCATGCTCGCGCAGTTGCCAAGAGGCGATGGGCCACTCAAGGTACTGGGGGCTAGTCCGACACGCCGGCACGATCACGGTGCAAGGCCGTTCTTCTGTATGACGAGCCCGATCGAAGTGACCACGTGAGACAGTTGGTGCGCGAGCAGACCTGCCGTAATGGAAGGGCGCCACGTCGACGTGCATGTCGGGCGGTGTCGTCCCGCGCTGGAAGTTGAGCACGATCAGGTGCCCCGCTTCGGTCAGCCGCTGCGCGAGCGCGAGAATGTCCTCCCGGCAGTAAAAGCTCAGGTCGGGAGAATCGTGGACCGACCGACTCCGAGGTCAGCGTGAACTCGGTGGTGTGCACTGCGACGCCGCCAGGGCGGAGACACGCCATTGCCTCCTACGAAGCGCATGCCGTTCGCCCTTCTCCATCTATACGAGACCGGGCTTGCGGGCCTGTTCCACCGTGCGCGGACCGGCGGGATGCCGGGCCGATCGCGACGCGGCGCCGCGACCGGCGGGAATCGGGTGGTTCCCATAGTGGTGGAGCCGCGAGCACCGCCGCCTGCCGTGGCGGACGCGCGGGAACGGTGGGCGGAAAAGTATAGAATAGCCACCGCCGCAGCGAAGCACAGCGCGGCGAGTAGACGTGCTCTCCGCACGAGCGGCTGCCGTCACGAGCGGCTCACCGAGAAGACCTTCAGATCACCGGAACGAAGGCACCTTGGCTGCTTCGCCCGGCGTGACGCATGCGTGGTCGATGCCGGTCGCTCGCCGGCGAAGGTCTGCGCATGGTGCCGGCGTCGCGCCACTTGGCACCCACCAGCACCAGAAGGCAGAGCACCGCTCGGGCAATCCGAGCAGCCCGGTTGAACTCACCGCGCCGACCTGTTGCGGAGAAGGATGAGAAAAGAGCCCGTCGTGATCCAGTCGCACAATCCCGAAATTGACCTCCTTCAGCTTAAAGAGCGCCTCGAACACGAAGTGAGCGGGCCCGACGTCCACGGGTTCTCGCTGAACCTCGACGATTCCGATCTAACGGCGCGGGTCACTATCCCTCCGCGCCCGGTATTGCCCGAGTATGTGCCTGCTCCGATTCAGCGGGAGTTCGCGCCTGCCCCCGATCGCAAGTATCGAGTTCACGACTTGATGTCGTTTCACGGCGCCGCGTTCGTTTCGGTGGCATACCTGAGTCTTCTGGGGCGGCCCCCGGATCCAGAGGGTTTCCACCACTTCCTCCGCATGCTCCTCTCGGGCCACGACAAGGCCGAGATCCTCGGCCGCATCCACAACTCTGCGGAGGGGCGCGCGCACGGCGCCGAGGTGCGGGGCCTCGCAGTTCGCTTCCTGCTTGCGCGGCTTTTCCTGCTCCCGCTGGTCGGGAGGCTGCTGCGGATAGCCGTCGCTGTGGTGCAGCTTCCCGCCACGCTCCGGAACATCCGGCGCTTCGAAGACTTCACCGTCAGCGTGCTGGAGCAAGTGCAGGAGAACGCGCGGGCTCAGTGTGAGCGGCTTCGCGCCGGCATCGAGTCCCTGGGGGCCCAGCAAGAGGCGCTGCTGTTGCAGCTAACCAACCAGCTCGACCGCCGCCTGGTGCGCCAGCGCACTTGGATGGCGCTGATGGGCGGGGCGGTGAGCTCCGGGCGGGCCAAGGTCTTCGAGCTTGACCGGGCCCTCCAGGAGCACAAGCGGCGCCTCCAAGCCATGCAGAAGGAGCTTGCTGCCGCGCGACCGGCCACGGGCGATCAACATACCCTCGACAGGTTCTACGCCGACTTCGAGTCGCGGTTCCGAGGTCCCCGGCAAGAGATCAAGCAACGACACGAGGTCTATCTGCCGCTGGTCGTAAAAGCCCGCGCGGGCACCGCCGAAGCTCCCGTGCTGGACTTAGGTTGTGGCCGAGGAGAGTGGCTGGAATTGCTGGGTGAGCGGAACCTCGTCGCGCGGGGCGTCGATCTCAATCAGGTCTTCATCCAGGACAACCGGCGCCGCGGGCTCGACGTCGAAGAACAAGACATGATGGCATTTCTGCGGAGCCTGAAGGGCGGCTCCGCAGGCGCAATCACCTCGTTTCATGTCATCGAGCACCTTCCCCACGCAACGGTCCTTGCACTGCTCGACGAGGCGATGCGCGTGCTGCGTCCGGGCGGCCTGTTGGTGCTCGAGACGCCTAACCCCGCGAATCTTCAAGTCGGCGCCTGCAATTTCTACCTCGACCCGACCCATCGAAACCCGCTACCGAGCCCTCTGTCAGCCGCCTTGCTCGAGCTCAGAGGCTTCTCGCAAGTCTCGGTGATGGAGCTTCACCCCTACCCACAGAGCGAGCAGATCACCGAGGGAGGGGGCCGCGTCGACGCGATCCTCAATCAAATCTTGTATGGCCCGCAGGACTATGGGGTCGTCGGTTGGAAAGCGGCCGAGTGATAGACGCGTCGAACACAGCGCCCGGTCCGCTGGCCTCCGTCTCAGCTCGCGACCTTGGTGCTGTACACCAGATGCACCCAGGCTGCGCGCTGGGCGATGGCATCACCAAGGGCATGTTCTTCACCCAGAAGCTCCTCCGTCGCCTCGGCTACGAGTCGGAAATCTTCTCCGAGAGCATTCCCCCCGCGCTGGCGGGCGAAGTAAACCACGTCTCTAAGCTCCAGGACCGGCCGCGCGATCTGCTGCTTTTTCATCACAGCCTCGGATATCGCAACCTGCAGTGGCTGAAGAGCCTCTCATGTCGAAAGGTATTGGTTTATCACAACATCACTCCAGACTTCCTCTTGCCCGAAGGAGATCTGCGGGAGTTGAGCAGCCTCGGCCGCGATCAGCTCCAGGAAATTCGACCGCTGTTCGAGGCCGCGATCGGCGACTCGGAGGAGAATGCCCGCGAGCTCGAAGCGATGGGCTACCGCGATGTGCGGGTGCTCCCGTTGCTGGTCGACCTCGACCGCTACACCTCGCCCCAGCCCAATCGCTCGGTGCTAATGTCCTTGCAGGACTCCGTGAACATCTTGTTCGTGGGGCGCATCGCAGATAACAAGCGGCAGTCCGACGTCGTCGACTGCTTCAATGTGTATCACCGCCGCTACGAGTCCCGCGCGCGGCTGCAGCTGGTAGGGTCCTGCACGAGCAGGGGCTACCTTGCGCAGATACAGCGCAAGGTGCAGGAGCTCGAGCTCGACCAGGTCGTCTCGTTGCCCGGCGAGGTATCCGACGCGGACCTTGCGGCCCACTACCAAGTCGCTGATGTCTATCTTTCGCTCAGTGAGCACGAAGGCTTCGGTATGCCTTTGATCGAGGCGATGGCATCGGGAGTGCCGGTGGTGGCCCACGCATCGGCCAGCATTCCGTGGACGGTCGGCACCGGTGGCCTGCTGCTCCAGACCCGCGATCCCGAGTACGTCGCGGCCGCCCTCGACACCGTCGTGTCGAATCCCGGCCTTAGGCGCGCCATGCGCCGCGGTGCGCGCCGCAGCCTCGACCGCTTCGCCCCCGCGGTGCTCGAGCAGGGCCTGGCGTCGCTCCTGGGGGAGCTCACCGGCCAGCGCGCCGAGCGCGTGCCTGAGGTCTTGTCCCGGCACGACGGAACGTGGCGCGTCGAAGGTCCATTCGACTCGTCGTACAGCCTCGCTATTGTCAATCGCAACCTTGCGCTGGCGCTCTCCGCCCTGGGCATGCGGACTGGCCTGTTGAGTACTGAAGGCGCGGGCGATTTTTCTCCGGATCAGGTGTTCCTGGCGGAGAACGCCACTGTTCGCGAGCTCGTCGAAGCTGGCCGGAATCCCCTGCGGCAGGACGTCACGCTGCGGTTCTGTTACCCGCCTCGCACCGAAGGCATGCAGGGCTTGGTGCGCGCGATTCACTCGTATGGCTGGGAAGAGACCGGGTTTCCCCGCCGCTACGTCGACTGGTTCAACCAGCGCCTCGACCTCGTCACGGTGCTGTCGAGCACCGTGAAGAAGGTGCTGATGGACGCCGGGGTCAAGGTGCCCGTGGCCGTAGTCGGAGCCGGATCGGACCATCTCCCCACGTTGGGCGAGACGCCGAAGCAGATGGACAACGACGTCTTCCGCTTCCTGCACGTCTCGTCGTGTTTCCCCCGCAAGGCGCCGGACGTGATCCTCGAGGCGTGGGCGCGGGCCTTCACGCGTGCCGATCGGGTGTGCCTGGTCATCAAGACCTTCGCCAATCCGCATCACTCGATGGATACCGCGGTGCTGGAGTTTCGGGCGAAGCATCCCGAGGCGGCGCCGGTTGAGGTGATCAACGCCGACGTGGGCGACGAGGAGATCGCGCGCTTGTATCAAGCTGCCGATGCCTACGTGGGCGTCGCTCGCGGCGAGGGGTACGGGCTTCCGCTCGCCGAAGCGATGCGTTACGGGCTCCCGGTGATTGCTACGGCCTGGGGCGGACAGACCGACTTCTGTGACGAGCAGACCGCGTGGATGGTCGACTTCAAGTTCGACTACTCGCGGTCGCACCTGGTCGAGGGCGTCTCGTTGTGGGCGGAACCTGACGTGCAGCAGTTTGCCGCGCGGCTGCGTGAAGTGTTCACGGCCACGCCCGTCGAGCGGCAACAGCGCACCGCGAACGCGCTCAAGCGGATCGTCTCGGAGTCGTCCTGGGCGAAGGTGGCGCAGCGCACGCGAGCGGCGGTGTCGGCGCTCGGCTCGTTGCCGCAGCTCAACCCCCGCGTGCAGGTGGGCTGGCTGACAACCTGGAACTCCCGATGCGGAATCGCCGAGTACTCGCGCTCCCTGGTCGACCAGATTCCCACGCTGCAGGGGCCGATCTTCGCCAATCGGACGACCGACGTCATGAGCCCCGATTCCGAGCGCGTCATCAGGTGCTGGAACTCCGGCGATCCGGCCGAAACCCTCGAGACGGTGATCGACATCGTGCGCGCCAAGGGCCTGGGGGCCATCGTCATCCAATACAACTTCGGTTTCTTCGAACTGCCCGTGTTCGCAAATCTGATCGCGAGGCTGCGGGCGCATGGCGTCGCGGTCTACTGCATCTTCCACTCGACGACCGAGTTTGTGCGGGACGGTGCGCGAATTTCTCTCGGTGACATTCGAGAGGCTCTCGCGAACGCTACGCGGCTCTTTGTGCACTCCTTGCCGGACCTCAACCGGCTCCGCGGCTATGGGCTGGTGGCGAACGCATCGATGCTGCTGCACGGCGTGCGGTTGCCCCGGCGTACCGCCGCCACAGGGTCGGACAAAGTGATTGGCAGCTTCGGCTTCCTGCTGCCCGGCAAGGGCTTGCCGCAGCTGATCGACGCCTTCGCCTTGCTCGCCAAGGACGACCCAAGTCTGAAGCTGAAGTTGATCAACGCCCTGTATCCCGCGGCCGTCTCCGACGCAGAGCGAGACCGCTGCGCGGAGCAGATCACGGCGCACGACCTCGAGGCACGCGTCGAGCTCGAGACGCGTTTTCTCTCGGAAGACGAGGCCCTCGATCGGCTCGCCGACGTCAACCTCCTCGTCTTTCCGCACCAGGAGACGCGTGAGTCCTCGAGCGCGGCGGTTCGGCTGGGGATTGCCTCCGGCCGGCCGGTGGCAGTCACGCCTTTGGCAGTGTTCGAAGACGTTCGGGAGGGCGTGTTCGTTCTTCCCGGGGTGACTCCACCTGAGCTGGCGTCTGGCATCGCAACGCTCCTGGCGCGCGAGGATCTCGAGTCCGAGTCCTTGGCGATGACCGAGAAGTGGTGCGGCCCCCGTCAGTGGAAGACCGTCGCTTCGAGGCTGCGCGACGTCATCGAGTCCTGTGACGTGAATGCGCGGTTCGACCGTGCGCTGAGTCGGGTCGGCTGAGGCAGAACGTTCCTGGTGCTATCGACGATCAAGGCGCTCGACGAGGTGCTCCTCGCGATGCTGGCGCGAAAATGTACTGGGTGACTCAGCGAATGCCTGCCTCGGTAGCGCGCCATTGTTCGAGTACATCGTCGAGCGTTGCATCGAGCTCGACGGCCGGTTCCCAGCCCGTGTGCTGGCGCAGCTTCTCGAAACTGCCGACGACGCGGCGCTGCTCGGCTGGACGGACCCTTGCTGGTTCGACGACGATCTCGATGGCTTTATGCGCCCGGGAAACGAGGCGCTCGAGCAGTGTGCGAAGGATCGTCTCGCGCCCGCTGCAGACGTTGTAGGCCTCGCCGCATCTTCCTGCGCGCAGAATGGCCATGAACGCCGCTACGGCATCACGTACGTCGACGAAGTCGCGCGTGACGTCGAGGTTGCCTACGTGGATCTTGGATTCAGTGGAACGTTCAAGCTGCGCGATCTGGCGGGCGAAGCTGCTCACGGCAAACCGGCTGTCCTGGCCCGGACCAATGATGTTGAACGGGCGCGCGATACGAACATCGAGCTTGCTTGCGGCGGCGTGCTGAAGACACAGGATCTCCCCGGCAGCCTTGGTTACACCATAGGGCGAGCGCGGCGTGAACCGGCGGTCCTCGCATAACGGCAATTCTTGCTCTGCGACCACCCCGTAGACGTCGGCGGTACTGATGAACAGGAAGGGGCCCGCAAGGCTTCGCCGGCTCGCCGCCTCGAGCAGATTCAAAGTGCCTCGTAGATTGACCTCAAACGTATCCCATGGTCTAGCGAAGCTGTCGGGGACGAAGCTCAACGCTGCCAGGTGCGCGACGCAATCCGGCGCACTGTCGTCCATGAGGCGTTGGGCCACGACGGGATCGCGCAAGTCGGCGTCTGCGGAAGCCGCGACGACCGTGATGCCGAGCTCGCGCGCGAGCTGCGGCCCGGAGGCGATCAAATGTCGGCCGATGAATCCACTAGCGCCTGTCACCAGCAAGCGGCGCGGCGAGTCGGGCTCGGGATGCATCGCCTACCGCAGGACCAGGGCAATACCGCCCAGGATGAGCGCGGAGCCTAGGATGCGCGTGGCGCTCAATGGCTCACCGAGCCAAATAACCGCCCCCGCAGTAACGGCCGCGAGCGACAAGCCAATGGCGAGCGGATACGCAACTGTTAGCTGAATACGACTCGCGATGACGAGCCATAGCACGAACGAGATCGCGTACAGCCCAGCTCCCGCGAAAGCAGGCATACCCGCTCTCGACCACCAGCGCCCGGCGGAGAGGGCGGCCTCGAAAGCAGGAACGCCGGACTTGAAAAGCAGGAGCCCGCAAGAAGAGCAGATGACATAACCCACGAACAGCGATGCGGTCACGATATTGCGCGCGTCCAAAATCACATCGTTCTCGCTACGTCCAGGGTCGTCTTGCGCGCAACGACGAACATGATGTCGCCGAGGTTGAGACTGACGGGAACATCCGGCAACAGACGCCGCGCGAGCCTTTCGGCCCAGCCCCATCCGAGTCTTCGTGCAAGCACGAGGTGGCAGATCGAATGCAACTTGCGGGACACGCCTGGATGACTCGCGTGCACTACTTCAAGCCCGTTGCGGGCGAGCAGGCGCGACAAAGTCTTGATCGAGAAATAGTGAAGGTGCGTGGGCGGATGAATCATACGCCAGCGACGTCCACGCAACCGGGCATTCAGGCTGCCGATATCACCGGTAGTCAGTGCGAGAAGCCCGCCCTCCTTGAGTTCGGCTGCAGCCTTGGCGACGAACAGATGAGGTCGGGCCAGGTGCTCGACAGCATCGAATATCGTGATCAGATCGTACGAGCCGCGTGGAAAAGCAAGGTAATCGCCGGCGGTTGCGTGCACATGCAGTACCTCGCGCGCGTGTCGCACCGCATCCGCCGAGATATCGATCCCGCGCGCACGCAACCCCCGCTCCGTGGCCAATTCGAGGAAATATCCGTAGGCGCATCCAATGTCGAGCACGGACCTTCCCTGCAGTCCCTTTGCGAGCCTGCTTATCGTGTCGAGCCGGCGCTCGAAATTCAGCCGCAAGCTATCGCGCTCCTCACGATAGTCGAAGTACTCCTCGCCGTGGAAGTAATCGGCGCCGTACAGCGCCGCCAGCGCATTGTCGTCGAGCGCAGAGTCCGCGGTTACGAATCCGCACTGGGCACATTGCTTCAGTCCGGGCAATGCACTTGGCTGCAGCTCCCCTTCACAAACGAGGCACCGGATCGATGGATGTTCGACCGTCTTAAGCTGAGTGGGGGATGTGGCCAACCCGGACGCCGGCATTACATCCTCTGATCCAGCGAGCGCCCGGTTTCGAGATGCCGCATTGATGGCACGGCGCGACCGATCAATTCTACGAGGTTCGCCTTGTCGACGCTGCAATCGCCGCCCTGCACCAGGGACTCGAGCTCACGAACCACCGCATCAATGCCGGATTGCGGCGGGTGGGCAATCCCGAGCACGGTGGTGAATCCCACATTCCTGGCGGTCTCGCCTGCACCCGCAAACTCTTCGTACGGCTTCTCGCCACTAGTGTCGAGAGGCGTCAGAAGAACGGGCCATTTTCCTTCCGCAGGCAAACGCGCGATCGCTTCCCGCGCCGCCGCCTCGTCGTCGGTCAGCCACGCCGAGTAACCGTAGCGCGCGAGAACCTGACGGGCGACATCCTCCAGCAGGACCAGATGGCACGCCGGCTCGAACGCCGGCACCAGTACGTAACCCGAAGGCGCAGCAAGCGAAGCCAGAAGACAGATATCCGCCGCCTCGGCGTGCGAAACGAAGTAACGCCGCGTGCCCCGCGGCACCGCGAGAGGTTGCCGCTTGTCAAGCCGCACGAGGAAGCTCTGCAACAGGCTGCCATTCGAAAAGGCCACGTTGGCGAACCGAGCGGATGAAACCGAAATGCCGCTTTCGGGAGCGCTATCGAAGGCGACGTCTTCCATGACGCGCTTGCTGGCTCCCATGAGACTGGTGGGGTTCGCCGCCTTGTCGGTAGATACGGTAAAAAGCCGGCCCTCGTACCCCGTCTCCGCCAGCCATCGCTTGAACCGCGCCAGGCGAACAATGTTGACGTCAATCATGTGCAGCAACGAGTACACGTCCTTCTCCGAACGCACATGCTTGACTGCTGCAAAGTTGAGCACGACATCGAATCGTGGTGTCGATGTCAGGAAGCGGAGCATCATCGCGCCTCCGTAGTCGAAGACGTGCGTCTGCAGCTCGACGTCGCTCATTGATGTCGCCGAGCGAACGTCACGAACGATCTCGGCCAGGTAGTTCTCGCTGATGTCCACCATGTGCAGGCTTGCGGGACGCAGGGCCAGCAGCGCTTTCGTTGTCGCGCACCCGATGGAGCCCCCGCCACCGACGACCAGGATGCGTCGACCGCGCACAGCCTCGGACATGCCATCCGACCCGGCAGCAATGTCGCGCGAAAAAAAAGACTCAAGGCGACCCGTGACCATTCGCTCGAGTTCGACTTGCGATGGCACGGACACGATCATCGGCTGCTCTGCACTCGCTCGCGCGTGGCAACTGGCCGCTCGCGCTGGTCACCTGTGTGGCCGATCCTGCGCGCGATCACGTATCGCGGTCGCCGCTTGACCTCGTCGAAGACAATGCTCAAATACTCGCCAATGACGCCCAGAAACAGGAGTTGGATGCCTCCGATGATCCCGATGGCGCCGAACAGTGAGGCCCAACCGGGAACTGCCGTACTCCCGAACGCGTACATCAGGATGTATACCGCAGTGAATCCAACGCTGATCAACGCAATCGCGATACCGGCAATGATGCAAAGGCGAAGGGGCACTTTCGAGAACGAGAAAATGCCGTTCAGCGCAAATGACAGAAGCTTGCCGAGGCTGTACTTCGAGCGGCCGCCAAGGCGTTTGGCTGGCGAGTATGGGACATAGCAGACGTTGAAGCCCACCCAGACGAACAAGCCTCGCAGGAATGGCTCGCGCTCCGGCAACTCATGGCGTATCAGCTGCGCTATCCGCGCCGAGATCAAGCGATAGTCTGCGGCACCCGCAGGCAGCTCGATGGAGCCGATTCGCATCAGCGCCTGATAGAACCAACGTGATGTCGTGCGCTTGAACCACGACAGCCCGAGGTCTTCCTCACGCAGCGTCTGTACGATCTCGGCGCCGTTTTCGAAGCGGCGCACGAGCTCCGGGATGAGCTCAGGAGGATGCTGCATGTCGCTGTCCAGCATCACGACCGCAACGCCGCGGCTCTGCTCGATGCCGGCAACCAGCGCTGCCTGGTGGCCGAATCGCCTCGACATCACAAGCACGCCGACCTCTTCGTTTTCATCGGCAATGCTCGCGAGCATTTCTTCCGTATCGTCGCTGGAGGGGTCGACAACGTAGATAATTTCGATGCGATACTTCGGACGCAACGAGGCCAGCGCGGCAATCAGGGCCGCATGAAAGGTGGCGATGGTCTCCGCCTCGCGATAGGCCGGGCAGACGATGGAGAGCAGGCGCGCGTCGCGCCCTTGTCCTATCGACCTAGCGTCCATGCGCTTCCGGCAACAGCCGGGGTGCTACGTCGGTCCAATTTTCGCAAATGTTCTGGTAATCATCGGGGCGGCCGATATCGAGCCAGTAACCATCGTGAACACGAACCCGGACCTGCTCGCGTGCGGCGAGCAGTGATTGCATCAACTGGTCGAACCCGAAGGGCTCGTCCTCGGGAATCCAGTCGACGATTGCCCGCGAGACACCGTAAACCCCCATGCTTACGAGAAAGGGAATCGTGGGCTTCTCTTCGAATCCGCTCAATCGTTCGTCGCTGACCTGCAGCACCCCGAAATCGATTGACTGCTGGCGCGCGGCTGCCGAGATCGTGAAGCGTGCCGAGGACGCCGCGTGGCCGTCGAGGAATTGACCGAAGGCGAGGTCTGTCAGAATATCGCCGTTCATCACCAGGAAATGTTCGGGTAGCGATGAAATGAGACGGAGGGGGCCCATCGTGCCGAGCGGTCTCTGCTCGAGCGAGTAGGTTATTTCGAGGCCCCACTTTGCCCCATCGCCGAAATAGGCGCGAATGAGATCAGCCTGGTGATTGACCGCGATCGTCGCGCTGCCGAACCCCGTATTCACGAGTTGGCGAAGGATGATTTCCAGGATCGGCTGGTCGCCCACGGGAACGAGCGGCTTCGGTAGCGCTACGGTGTACGGACGCAGGCGCGTTCCACGTCCTCCGGCGAGAATGACCGCGTGGCGATTGAGCATGGGTCGCGAGCTCGTGTGTTTCAGGCGATCGCCGCCGGAACGACGACCTCGCTTCGCCTTCGGCGCGTCACCCCGAGGAAGATGGCATATCCGACGAGGGTAAACGCGCCGACGATGGCCGCGGCAAACACAGCAGCAGACTCGTTGGCAGGATGGAGAATACCACCGTGCGCCGGCCGGCAGCCACCTCGACACTACTGAAAAACGTATTGGCACAGGACGATTGGTCGTCGACTCCATCGATCCGCGCGCCATCCAGATTGAGCCTGGTCAACAGCCTTGGCGTGATCGCTCGTGGCTTATTAAGCGGGACCAATAGGACGCTCGATCCATCCAGGGATGCATCATGACCATTGTCTGCGGCTGGTCGAGGACGGTCTGGGCGTTCGCTGGGTCTATAGTGCAAGCGAGCTTCACCGCCTCCTTATATGGGTGGACGAACAGGCGCATTTGTAAGCTTGCATTCCAATTGTGCGAGAGGCCCAGAAAAGCAATTGCCGCGACAACGAGAGCGAGCGCCGACCGTTCGAAGGAGACGATGATTGGAATGAAGATTGCCGGGATGACAAAATAGTAGGCAACACGGCTTGTGAGGTAAGAGCACGCGTTGTGCAGAGTGCACCAATCCTGAAGTCTCTTATTGGTCGAGGGCGGTAGCATTACCACCAGACATGCAAGCAGAAGGGCGACCGAGGTGACAACCACTAGGCGAGTGCCGGGGCTGAATGTTCTAGGCCCGAGCAGCACTGCGGCACCGGCGAGAACCGCCAAGACACCTGCTGTCGCAAAGATCTTCCACGATTGAGTTAAAGCCGTGACGCCGAGATAAGGGAAAATCGTTCCGTTCCATGTGTGGAACCAAAGAATTTCCAGCACCGCTCTTAGATCGCGGATACCGTCCGGTCGATTCCCGCCGTACTCGCCTGGTACGGCAACCCTAAACGCGACATAAATCGCAAGGGCGACAAGCATCGTCGCGAGGTCGGCCCACATGAAGCGGCTGCGGAAGAGGCCCCTCACATTGCCTGCGTTGCGGATCAAGTGTTCGACCAAAAGCACACCAGCCGCGAACAGGAGGGTGTATTCGCTTCCCCCCACGATAGCCAAGAGAAAGACGAGCCGCGCAAGGCCAACGGCCTTTTCGTTTTCTCGCCCAATGAAGTAAATCCGGCAAAGCAAGATCACGAGAAACGGCAGCGTGACCTGTAACGGGTAGGCGGTTGGGGGCGTATGATTGAACAGGAGCGGGCAGCACACAAGGTAAGCAGTGAATAGAGGCCCGGTCAGCGCCGGCATTCGCATCAGGCGCCCGAGCAGAATACCGAAGGCTAGGAAGCTTCCGAAAAACACGGCGGCGAACGCGAGGCGAGCCGTGAGGTAATCGCTCGCATAAGACGCCGCCATGCTGATCGGTAGAGTGACGTAGTGACCAATGCGTCCTGACACGCGCGCCATGTGCTCCGCGTACGTGAGGAAAGCCGGAACGGTATCAAGTGCATAATAATGGGCCTCGACATCGTCAGCCGTAAGCCGATAGCCGAATGAAAAAAGGATGCACTGCACGGCAGCAAGCGCCACGAGTAATCCTGCCGCAAACCACCAGCCGCAGCGGTCAAGCTCTTTCATAGTTCCCCGGATGTCCCGCAGTCCACTGCGGGGGTTATGCGCCGACGATGCCCAGACGTACTTCAGCATACCGCGCAAGCTCAGCAGCGACGTCGCGCAAGAATTGGGCTGAGTCTTGCGTGGGGATCGGCTGGGCCCGCCCTCCAGCTTGCCGCAACTCCAGTTTCTCCAATCGAAATATCATTGCTGCCGGGAGCCGACGAGGAAGCCATGAAAAACGCGATAACGGGTCTCTGGCTGGTGGTAACGTCGATTCCATTTTCGTCGGCTACGGTTGCAGTCCTGTTCGCGATCAATGCACCGCATTGGCAGCTTGGGCTATGGCAGCGGAAGACGAACCTCACCCGCCCGACGTAATCGGCTGGAATGACTGCGGGACCGACGCTGCGGCCATGAACGATCATCGAAACGAGCGGGGTTGCTTTCTCAAAGTGCGCCGTATGCGAACGCCGTTTGCGGATTCGTGGCCGCACGCATCGTCCGTGCCTGCTCACTGTGTCACGCGGTGCACTATGGGATCAGGGTGAGCGCACGCTGTGCACGCCGCCCTGGCCGTCAGCGTTTTTTGACCGAGAAGGTCTTGATCGCTATGTTCTTAAGCGCTAGGTCGGCGTACATACGCGTTAGCTTCGCGTTCTCCGCCTCGAGTTCACTCCATCGCTTGAGGCACGGGAGCTCATTCAGAAAATAGCGGAGATCTTACGACGGGGCTTCTTCGATCACGAGCCATGTCTACTCGAGCCGGTCGATATCGGAAATAGACCCATTGTTCGGATGGTCGGGGTGAGAGGATTTGAACCTCCGGCCTCTACGTCCCGAACGTAGCGCTCTACCAGGCTAAGCTACACCCCGAATACAGCTTGTCTTGAGCTGCCCCGCGGCGGGAAGAAACGTACTTCGCAGTGCAGTCTTCTTCAGCGGCCACCCAACGCATCTCGGTGGATCTGTGACAGGACGACAGGACAATCAATACGTGCGCCGGGCCGCGAAAGCCGCTAATTCTAGCAGATTTTCCTTGAACGGCGAGGCCGGCAGTGCCGCCAGGTTGGCGGCGCCCGCTTCGCTTTCCTCCACCGCGCGCGTTCTTGCGTAGTCGAGCGCGCCGGTTCGCTCCAGGACGTCCATCACCGGCGTGAAGTCATCCGCGCGGCCGTCCGCGATCGCCGCGCGAATGAGCTCCGCTTCGGCCTTGGTGCCGACGGCTGCGGCGCGAATCAGCGGCAGCGTCATTTTCCCTTCGGTCAGGTCCGCGCCGAGGTTCTTTCCGAACTCGGTGCGATTGCCGGTGTAGTCGAGCACATCGTCGACGAGCTGGAACGACGTGCCGAGGTGCATTCCGTACCGGGCAAACGCGGCTTCGCGATCGCGGTCCGCGCCGGCCAGGACCGCGCCCAGTTGCGCACCCGCTTCGAAGAGCTTCGCGGTCTTGCGCTGGATCACCTTGAGGTACGCGCCTTCGTTGAGGTCGGCGTTGCGCGTGTTCATGAGCTGGAGGACCTCGCCCTCGGCAATGACGTTGGTTGCCTGCGCGAGGATCTCGAGCACCCGCATCGACCCGACGCTGACCATCAGCTGGAACGCGCGGGAGTACAGGAAGTCGCCGACGAGCACGGACGCCGCGTTGCCGAAGGTCGCATTGGCAGTCGCGTGTCCGCGGCGCAGCTTCGACTCGTCGACCACATCGTCGTGCAGCAGCGTCGCGGTGTGGATCATCTCGATCACGGCCGCGAGCGTGAAGCGATGCGGTCCCTCGTAACCGCATGCCCGCGCTGACAGCAGCACGAGCGCGGGCCGCAATCGCTTACCGCCGCCGCCGATGATGTAATCGGCCACCTGACGGATCAGCACGACGTCGGAGTCCAGACTCGTCCGCAGGACGAGGTCGACTTTCGCCATCTCCGGGGCGAGCAGCGTTTTGAAGTGCTGGGAAGGCACGGTTTAAGCGAAAGGAAAGGGCGCGCGGGCCGCCGGTTGGGGGCGGCGCGTCGGTTGCGGCAGAGGCATCGCGCGCCATCGCGATTGTAACCGACGGCGATGGCCGCTTCGCTTGGCCACCCGTGTCGCGATGGCTGGCCAGCGACCCTTTGACACGCCGGCGGCTAAGCGATTAAAATATAAGGCTTTCCCGCGCATCATCGCGGAAGCGGGTCGGAAACGCGACAGGCAGTGCAGAGCGTCACCGGCACGAAACTGAACACATGAAACCCAAGCGGAGCAGCGCCATGTACGCGGTCGTGAAAACGGGCGGCAAGCAATACCGGATAACTCCCGGCGAAAAAGTGAAGGTCGAGCAGATCGCGGCGGACGTGGGTGCCGAGGTCGTCCTCGATCAGGTGCTGATGGTCGGCGAAGGCGAAAGCGTTCGGCTCGGTCAGCCGATCGTCGCCGGCGCAACGGTCAAGGCGACGGTCGTGAGCCACGGACGCGGCGACAAGGTCGAGATCTTCAAGATGCGCCGCCGCAAGCACTATCAGAAGCATCAGGGCCATCGCCAGAACTACACCGAACTCAAGATCGACAGCATCGTCGGCTAACGAAGCGGAGCACACACCATGGCACATAAAAAGGCGGGCGGCAGCTCGCGCAATGGCCGCGATTCCGAATCGAAGCGCCTGGGCGTCAAGTCGTATGGCGGCGAGGAAATCAACGCTGGCAGCATCATCGTCCGGCAACGCGGCACGCGGATCCATCCAGGCGTGAACGTCGGCATGGGCAAGGATCACACGCTGTTCGCGCTGGTTGCCGGCAAGGTCGCGTTCGCGACCAAGGGCAAGGAAAAAAGGAAGTTCGTCAGCATCGTGCCCGCCGCGCAGTAAAGCCGCTGCGGCTTGACGCGAGCCGGCTTGGCGCCAGCCAAAAGGCGGCGCCAGCCTGCAACGGGGCGGCGTCTAGCGCCGCTCGAGCCACCACAGCATCGACGCCGTCAGCACCACGAACACGGCCAGCGGAAACGCGGCCGAGAACAGTGCAGGCCAGTCGTTGAGCACCCCGAGGTTTGAAAATATCCGGCCCATGAGGAAGAACATCAGGCCGAGCATCGTGCCGGAGAAAATGCGGAAGCCGACGCCGCCCTGCCGCCGCTGAAAATAGGAAAACGGCAGCGCGACGATCATCATCACGAGCACGGCGGCGGGATAGAACACCTTGTTCCAGAACGCGATCTCGAAGCGAGTCGTCTTCTGCGTGTTCGCGCCGAGGAGCCGCATGTTCTCCCACAACGTGTTGAGCTCGAGCTTTTCCGGCGCGACCTGATAGACCGTCAGCAGCGACGGCCGCAGCACCGTGTCCCACATGTAAGTATCTGAATCGATCACCCTGGTCCCGCTCATCGCGATTTCGGTCGCGCGCACCTTCTTCAAGCGCCAGTGGCCGTTGCCGGTGAACGTCCCCGATTCGGCCGTGCGCATGTTGCGCAGGCGAAAATCGTTGTCGAATTCATAGATGCTGACGCCGGCGATCGACAGGTCGGAAAGCACGCTCCGGATGTTGACGTAGGTCTGGTCCTGTTTGAACCAGAATCCCGACTTGAATTGCTGCGCGACGACCTTCGATATGTCGCCCGTCGCTTGCGCTCGCACGCGCTGCGACAGGAGCGCGGCCTGCGGTGCCACGAATTCGCCCGCGAGAAACGTGACGATGGACAGCGGAATGCCGATGCGCATCAGCGCCCACCCGACCTGAAGCAGCGAGGCCCCAGACACGCGCATCACCGTGTACTCGGAGCTTGCCACGAGCTGCGCCAGTGCGAACAGCGTGCCGATCAGGGTGGACACGGGGAAGAGCTCGTACATGCGCGACGGAAGTTGCAGGCCGACGTACAGCAGCGCGGCCGTGATGGTGTAGCCGCCTTTGCCGACGTCCCCGAGCTCGTGGATCAGGTCGAAGAAGGCGAACAGCGCCACCAGCGCCGTGAAGATCAGCATGATCGCGGTCAGCACCTCGCGACCGATGTAGCGGACAAGCGTGTTCATCCGGCGGCGGCCGTCGCCTTCGCCTGCTGCCAGCGCGCGAACAGCCCGAACAGCGACAGTTGATGACCGTAGAGCAGGAGCACGAGGCTGATCGCGATCGCGTGCGGAATGACGAGCCCGGGCAGGAACCCGAGCTTCCCCTGCGCGATGAAGCTCTGCACGATGCTGAGGCAGTTGCTGTACAGCATGTAGAGGAAGACCGCGCCGATGATGTTGAACCACGTACCGATGCGCGGGTTCACGTAGGCGAGGGGGACGGCGAGAAGCGTCAGCACGATCGACGCGATTGGAATCGAGATGCGCCAGAAAAGCTCCGCGCGTTCGGTCGGACCGTCGAGAGCCATCAGCATCGCCGTCGGGATTGCCTTGGTGGATGCGGGCAGCGCCCGCAGCTCGGCGGGCTCGATCCGGCGGCCAAGGCTCGCGAATTCGACCACCCTGAAATCCGCGCTACCGGGCTTTCCTTCGTAGCGGCGGCCGTCGTCGAGGACGATGAAACGGTCCCCGTTCGGCCCCACCCGCAAAGCGCCCGAACGGGCGACGGTCGTCGCATCCTTGCCGTCCTCGACCGACTGCAGGAAGACGTTCTTGATCGATCCGTCGAAGGTGTTCACGCTCTCGACGAAAACCACCAGATTGGCGCGCCCGAACTCCCGGAACAGTCCGGGCGTAATGAACGCGATTTCGTCGCGCGACTCGAGCTGCCGCTCGTACTCCAGCTTGCGCTGCATGGCCCAAGGCGACAGAAATAGCGACAACGCGGCGATCACGAGGAAAAAGGGCGCGGCGAAGAAAAGGATCGGCCGCAGGCAATCGGCAAGTCCGATTCCTGACGACAACCAGACGATCATCTCGCTGTCCCGGTACCAGCGCACGAGCGTCAGCAGGACCGTCGTGAAGACCGTGACGGAGACGAGAATATTGAAGTAAAACAGAGCGTTGAAGCCGAGCAGCGCCACGAGTCCCTCGGGCGCCACCGTGCCCCCGGCGGCGAGCGCCAGCAGGCGGAGCATGAGATTCGTAAACAGGATTCCGAGCAGGACCAGGAACAGCGCGAGGGCCTGGATCGTCATCTCGCGCACTAGGCTGCGCCGGAAGATCATGACGCCGGGAGAATTTTGACTTTTTTGGGCCGTTTTGCCGATAATGCGGTCTATTCCGCGTTACGACAAAGAAACCCAACAGTTGGGAGGCTCGGGACGGCGATGGAATTTAACATAAAAAGCGGCAGTCCGGAAAAGCAGAGGAGCGCCTGCGTTGTCGTCGGCGTCTTCGACAATCGCAAGCTATCGCTGTCGGCGGAGCTGATCGATCGCGCGTCGAATGGATATATCAGCGAAATCATTCGCCGCGGCGACATGGAGGGAAAACTAGGCGCGACGCTGCTTCTGCACAACGTTCGCGGCACCCTGGCCGATCGCGTGCTGTTGCTGGGGCTGGGCAAGGAAAGGGACTTTCGCGACAAGGAGTTCCGCTCCGCGATCAAGTCGGTGGTCAAGCTGCTTAACGAGACCGGCTCCTACGAGGCCGTCGTCTACATCACCGAGGAAAAGGTGAAGCGGCGCGAGGTCGCGTGGCGAATCGAGCACGCGGTCGTGGTCGCGATGGAAGCGGTGTACCGCTTCGACCAGATGAAAAGCGAAAAATCCGAAGTGCGGCGGCCGCTCCGCAAGCTCACGCTTTCCGTCCCCCAGCGCTCCGACCTCGCGGCGGGAGAAGTCGCGGCTGCCCGCGGCCTTGCGATCGCGCACGGCATGGACCTTGCCCGCGACCTCGGCAACCTCCCGGGCAACGTGTGCACGCCCACGTACCTGGGCGAGCGCGCGCTCGCGCTGGGGCAGGAGTTCCCGGACATCAAGGCCACGGTGATGGAGCGCAAGGAAATCGAGGAGCTCGGCATGGGCTCGTTCCTGTCGGTCACAAACGGCAGCGAGCAGCCGCCCCGGTTCATCGTGTTCGAGTACCGGGGAAGTCCCCGCAAGCAAAGGCCCGTCGTGCTGATCGGCAAAGGGATAACGTTCGACACGGGCGGCATCTCCATCAAGCCGGCCGGCGACATGGACCAGATGAAGTTCGACATGTGCGGCGCCGCCAGCGTGTTCGGCGTGCTGCGCGCAGTGGCGGAGCTCAAGGCCAAGGTCAACGTGATCGGCCTCGTCGCCGCCTGCGAGAACATGCCGTCGGGGCGGGCGACGAAGCCGGGCGACGTCGTGACGAGCATGTCCGGACAGACGATCGAGATCCTCAATACCGATGCCGAGGGCCGGCTCATCCTGTGCGACGCGCTCACGTACGCCGAGCGCTATGAGCCCGAGGCCGTCGTCGATATCGCGACGCTGACAGGCGCCATCGTCGTCAGCTTGGGTCACGTCGCGGCCGGCATGTTCAGCAACAACGACACGCTCGCGCGGAACCTGCTCGCGGCGGGGGACGAGGCGTACGATCGCGCGTGGCAGATGCCGCTGTGGGACGACTATCAGGAGGCGATCGAGAGCAATTTCGCCGACTTTGCGAACGTCGGCGGCCGCGCCGGCGGGAGCATCACCGCCGCCTGCTTCCTGTCGCGCTTTGCGAAGAAGTTCGACTGGGCGCATCTCGACATCGCGGGCGTCGCGTGGAAGGAAGGCAAGGCGAAGGGCGCGACGGGACGACCGGTCCCGCTGCTGACGACGTGGCTGCTGGCGCAGGAAGCGAGCGCGTGAGCCCGAAGGGCCGTTCCCAAGGGGTGAAGGTCCAAGCGACGGACCGATGACCACGATCGATTTCTACACGCACTGCGCCGATCGATTCGAGGTCGCCTCGAAGCTCGTGGCCAAGGCGTGGGCGCAGCACGGCACCGTGCGGGTGCTGACCGATGGCGCGCAGGCAACCGAGGAGTTCGGACGCTTCCTCTGGCTTTGGCCCGCGACCGGCTTCATGCCCCACTGCCAGTTGCAAAGTCCGCTCGCGACGGAAACGCCGATTCTCGTCGACCACGCTCTCGAGCACGATGGACCGGCCGCAGTCCTCGTCAACCTCCATCCCTCGCCGCCGCCGTTCTTTTCCCGGTTCGAGCGCATGGCGGAGATCATAAGCCTCGACGAGACCGACGTCGCCGCAGGCCGCGAACGCTGGAAATTCTACAAGGCGCGCGGCTACGAGATCCGCTCGTTCAATCTCTCCGAGCGGGCTTGATCCAGGTTATGCCTTCCGCCCGTGAGCTCCTCGAGCAGGCCGATGCGCTGATGCAGCGCAACCGGACCGGCGCAGTTAATACCCTGATCGATACCGAAATCCCCGAGCTGACCGAGATCGTCGCGATGATCGCGGCTCCCGCCGCGGCACCCGTTTCGGCGGTCGTTCCACCGGCATCCGCGGCCGCTGCGCCCATTGACCTCGACGACGTGCCCGAGCTCACCGAGGCGGTCGAGGAGATCGAGATCGAGTCGATCGTGGAGCTTCCCGAGGACCTGGACGAGCCGTCCGGCTGGGTTTATCACGACGAGTCGTCCGGCTTGGTTCATCACGAGCATGGCCCGTTCGGCGTAGTCGGCGCGGGCCCCAGTTCCGTGGCGCCGGGCTTCGCGAAGAGGGAACATGTGGCGCTCAACGTGGAGCGCGCCGCGCGGTCCGCGTTGTCGGTTCTCGCGAAGGGCGCCGAAGCGGTCCCCACGTCGGCCGGCGCCGTTGCAATGGACGCGCAACCGCCCGCCCAACCGCCCGGTGCGCCACCGCCCGCGAGCGGCGACGAATGGGCGCGATGGGAAGTGCTTGCCGACGAAATCCGCATGCAGGTGCTGCAGCGCATCGACATCTTCACGGACACCGGCCTGCGCGACCAGCTCGCCGCTCAACTCCAGCCGATCGTCGACCGGGCAAGCGCCGAAATGGTGGCGACGATCAACGCTCACGTCGGAGGCCTGCTGCGCGCATACATCGCGGAAGCAATCGAGCGCGAGATCGAGAAGTGGCGTGAGACGGCGCGCTAGCGCATGGGCTGCAGCGACGCCAGACTGACGGCCTCGACGACAACCGGCCGGCCGGCCAACACGCCCGGTTCTCCTCTGGAGCGACGAAGATGATCATCGTGATGGAACGGGAGGCGACGGACGCGGCGGTTGCCGCGGTCGAAGCGAAGATCCGCGGCAAGGGGCTGGACGTACACGTCTCGCGTGGAACCGAGCGGACGCTGATCGGCGCGATCGGCGACGAGCGCAAGCTCGATCCGGAGATGTTCGAGGCGATGGAGGGCGTCGAGAAATCGATGCACATCCTGAAGCCGTACAAGCTCGTCGCGCGCGAATGGCACAAGGCGAACACGGTGATCGACGTGGGTGGCGTGCCCATCGGCGGCAAGACGGTGCAGGTGATCGCCGGCCCGTGCTCCGTCGAAACGCATCCGCAGATGCACGCCGCGGCCGCCGGCGTGCGCGCAGGCGGCGCGCGGCTGATGCGAGGCGGCGCGTTCAAGCCGCGCACGTCGCCCTATGCGTTCCAGGGTAAAGGGATCGAAGGATTGAAGCTCCTGAAGGATGCCGCGGTGAGCCGCAAGCTCCCCGTCGTGACCGAGCTCATGGACGCGCGGATGCTCGACGCTTTCCTGGAGCACGGAGTTGACGTGATCCAGATCGGCACGCGCAACATGCAGAACTTCGATCTGTTGAAGGCCGTGGGACAGGTGTCCACGCCCGTCATCCTGAAGCGCGGGATGAGCGCGACCATCAGCGAGTGGCTGATGGCGGGCGAGTACATCGCGGCGGGCGGCAATCACAACATCATTTTCTGCGAGCGCGGCATCCGGACTTTCGAGACCGCATACCGCAACGTGCTCGACGTGACGGCGATCGCGGTGATGAAGCGCGAGACGCACCTGCCGGTGATCGTCGACCCGTCGCACGCCGGTGGCAAGGCGTGGTTGGTGCCGGCGCTGTCGTGTGCGGCGGTCGCCGCGGGCGCCGACGGCCTCCTGATCGAGATCCACCCGACGCCGAAGGAGGCGCTGTGCGACGCCGATCAGGCGCTAACGCCCGACGAGTTTGCCGTGCTCATGCATCAGCTTCAGGCAATCGCGCGGGCGGTGGGGCGCGACCTCTAGCGGCGACTGAACCTGTAAGGAAGGCGATGGTCGCAGCGACATAGTGTCCACTGAGTATCAATTGCGTGTCCACCGAGTGTCCAGTGAGACCACGTGATAATCCACGGGAAAACGATCATGCAACGACGTCATTTTCTATCCCATGCCCTCGCCGGTCTCGCCGGCGCCTCCGTGCTGCGCGCAACCAGCGCGGGCACGACCGCCGCGACCGTGACCGGGGCGGGGTCGCCCAGCAGTCCTTTGAAGATCGAGAAGGTCGAGAAGACCGACGACGAGTGGCGGAAGATCCTTACGCCCGCCCAGTACTCCGTGCTGCGCAAGGAGGGCACCGAATACCCGTTCTCGAGCCCGCTCAACAACGAGAAGCGCAAGGGCACGTTCGTTTGCGCAGGTTGCGATCTGCCATTGTTCGATTCGAAGACCAAGTTCGACAGCGGCACCGGATGGCCGAGCTTCTACCAGGTGATCGAGGGCCGCGTGGAGACAACGACCGACCACAAACTCATTTATCCGCGCACGGAGTATCACTGCGCCCGCTGCGGCGGGCATCACGGCCATTTGTTCGATGATGGGCCCAAGCCCACAGGCCTTCGCTACTGCAGCAACGGCGTCGCGCTCAAGTTCGTTCCCGCTTGATTTGCCCGTGACGGGCGTCATGCGGGCGCCGCCGGCGTGACTGCGCGGCTCCGCGCGTAACCCCGGCGCGCCGGCTTTCCGCTACAATTTCAAGCTTTTGCCCGCCCAGTGGCGGCGGCGCAGAGGTCCAATGGAACTCGCGAAAAGCTTCGAGCCCCACGCCATCGAGGCGAAGTGGTATCCGGTGTGGGAGTCGCGCGGCGACTTCAAGCCGAGCTACGCCGCGGGCGCCCCTGCATTCTGCATCCAGCTTCCCCCGCCGAACGTCACGGGAACGCTGCACATGGGGCACGCGTTCCAGCAGACGCTGATGGACGTCCTTATCCGCTATCACCGGATGAAGGGAGATAACACGCTGTGGCAGCTCGGCACCGATCACGCCGGCATCGCCACGCAGATCGTTGTCGAGCAGCAGTTGAAGGCGCAGGGCGAATCGCGCCGCGATGTCGGCCGCGACAGGTTCATCGAGCGCGTGTGGGCCTGGAAGGAAGAATCCGGCTCGACGATCACGAACCAGATGCGAAGGCTCGGCACCTCCGGCGACTGGTCGCGCGAGCGCTTCACGATGGACCCCGGTCTCTCGGCCGCGGTGCTGGAGACGTTCGTTCGCCTGTACGACGACGGCCTCATCTATCGCGGCAAGCGGCTCATCAACTGGGACCCGACGCTCGGCACCGCCGTGTCCGACCTGGAGGTCGAGAACGACGAGGAGCAGGGGAAGATCTGGGAGATCCGGTATCCGGGCACCGCCGGCGGCGGCGATGTCGTCGTCGCGACGACGCGTCCTGAGACGATGCTGGGCGACGTTGCCGTCGCCGTCAATCCGGACGACGACCGCTATTCGGGCCTCGTCGGAAAATCCGTCACGCTGCCGCTCACGGGCCGCACCATCCCGATCGTCGCGGATGCCTACGTCGACAAGGCGTTCGGCACCGGCGCCGTGAAGATCACTCCCGCACACGACTTCAACGACTGGGACGTCGGGCAGCGCCACGGCCTCGCGCCGCTGCCGATCTTCAATCTCGACGCGACGGTCAACTCCAACGCGCCGGAGAAGTATCGCGGCCTCGATCGCTACGCGGCGCGCAAGGCGGTGCTCGCCGATCTCGCGGCGCAGGGGCTCGTCGTCAGCGAGAAGGCGCACAAGATGATCGTTCCGCGCTGCGGCCGGACGGGCGAAGTCGTCGAGCCGATGCTGACCGACCAGTGGTTCGTCGCGATGAAGACGCCCGCGCCGCCGACGCACCCGTTTTTTCCGGGACGCACGATCCAGGACCTGTGCCTCGCCGCCGTCGGCGACGGGCTCGTCGACCGTGCAACACCGACAACGGATGGCGAAACCGGCCGCGTCCGCTTCGTCCCCGAGCAATGGCTGTCGACGTATCTGCACTGGATCAACAACATCCAGGATTGGTGCATCTCGCGGCAACTCTGGTGGGGACACCGCATTCCCGCGTGGTACGACGACGCGGGCAACCTGTACGTCGCGCGAAGCGAGGCCGACGCGCGGGCGCAGGCGGTGGCGAAGCTCGGCCGCGAGCCGTCGTCGTTCGTGCAGGACGAGGCGGTGCTCGACACGTGGTTCTCGTCCGCGCTGTGGTGCCACTCGACGCTCGGCTGGCCCGCCAAGACGCGCGAGCTCGAGACGTTCCTTCCGTCGTCGGTCCTCGTCACGGGGTTCGACATCATTTTCTTCTGGGTCGCCCGGATGATCATGATGACCACCTACTTCACCGGTAAGGTGCCGTTCCGCGACGTCTACATCAACGCCCTCGTTCGCGACGAGGAAGGCCAGAAGATGTCGAAGTCGAAGGGCAACGTGCTCGACCCGCTCGACCTGATCGACGGCGTGACGGTCGACGCGCTGGTCGAGAAGCGGACTTCGAACATGATGGATCCCCGCAAGGCGGAGTCGATCGCGAAGCGCACGCGCACGCAGTTTCCCGACGGCATTCCGAGCTTCGGCGCCGACGCGCTGCGGTTCACGTTCGCGAGCCTCGCCACGTATGGCCGCACGCTCAACTTCGATCTCTCGCGCTGCGACGGTTACCGCAACTTCTGCAACAAGCTGTGGAACGCGACGCGCTTCGTGCTGATGAACGTGGAGGGCCAGGACTGCGGGCTCGATCCGCACGAGTTCCGCGCGCTGTCGTTCGTCGACCGCTGGCTGCTCGGCCGCTTGCAGAAGGCAAAGCACGACATCCGCGAGAACCTCGCGATCTATCGCTTCGATCTCGCGGCGCGCGCCTTGTACGAGTTCGTGTGGGACGAGTACTGCGATTGGTACGTCGAGTGCGCGAAGGTGCAGCTCCAGATCGCCGCCGCGAACGACGACAAGGCCGCCGCGCGCGGCACGCGCTCGGTGCTCGTGCGCGAGCTAGAGGCCACGCTTCGGCTCGCGCATCCGTTCATGCCGTTCATCACGGAAGAGTTGTGGCAAAGCGTCGCGCGGCTCGCGGGCAAGTCGGGGGAAACGATCTCGCGGCAGCCGTTCCCCAAGCCGAACTTCGAGATCGCCGACCCGACTGCCGAGCGCGACATGGCGCATCTCAAGGAGCTCACCGGTGCCTGCCGCGCGCTGCGCAGCGAGATGGGCTTGTCGCCCGCCCAGCGCGTGCCGCTGCTCGTGTCGGGCGATCCGCAGAAGCTCGCGCACTTCTCGCCGTACCTGCCGGCGCTGGCAAAGGTCTCCGACGTGAACATCGTCGATGACTTGCCGGAGACGGATGCGCCGGTCGCGCTCGTCGGCCAAACACGCCTCATGCTGCACATCGAAGTGGATGTGGCGACCGAGCGGCAGCGAATCGGGAAGGAAATCGCGCGTATCGAGGCGGAAAGCGCGGGTCTTTCGGCCAAGCTCGCCAACGAGCAGTTCGTCTCGCGGGCGCCGTCGCAGGTCGTCGAGCAGGCACGGTCCCGGCTTGCAAACCTGCAGTCGACGACCGATCAACTGCAGGCACAGTTGAGGCGCCTCTCCGGCTGAGTTTCGGCAAGATCCAGTGCCCCTTGCTCTTCCCCGCATGTTCCGGGCGCTTCGCCACCGGAACTTCCGGCTGTTCTTCATCGGGCAGGGCTTGTCGGTGATGGGCACCTGGCTGCAGCAGGTCGCGATGGGATGGCTCACGTACCGGATCTCGGGCTCCGTTTTCCTGTTGGGCGTCGTCGCGTTCTGCACCAACGCCGGAATCCTGTTTCTAGGCACGTTCGCGGGCGTCGTCGCCGACCATGTGCACCGCCGCAACGCGCTGCGCGTCACCCAGTCGCTGGCGCTGCTGCAGGCGGCGGCGCTTGCCGTGCTCACGTGGTCGGGGCACATCGCGGTATGGCATCTCATCGTGCTCGCGGTGTGGCTCGGCCTCGTGCAGGCCTTCGACGTGCCGTTGCGCCAGTCGCTGTGGGTGCACCTCGTCGAGGATCGCGCGGATCTCCCGAACGTCGTTGCGCTCAATTCGACGCTGGTGAACGTCGCGCGCATCGTCGGACCGGCGCTCGCCGGCCTGTTGCTCGCGGTCATGAGCGAGGCGGCGTGCTTCGCGCTCAATTCGCTGTCGTTCGTCGCGGTGATCGTGGCCGTCAGCCGCATGCGCTGGGCGCGGGAACCCAAGCCGCAACCGTGGGAAGGCGGCTTTTTCAAGAAGTGGGCGGAAGGCTGGCAATACGTGTCCGGATTCGCGCCGGCTCGGGCCATGCTCCTGCTCGTCGCGGTGCTGTCGTGGACGATCGCGCCCTATTCGTCGCTGATGCCGGCCTTCGCGAAGGACGTCTACGGTGGCGGTCCGCAGACGCTCGGATTTTTGCTGGCGGCGGCGGGCGCCGGCGCTCTTACGTCGTCGTTGTATCTCGCGAGCCGCGCGACGATTCGCGGTCTCGGCCGCGTGATTGCACTGTCCGGAGCGGGCAGCGGCCTCGCCGTGGCCGCCTTCGCCTACCTGACGTATCTGCCGCTGGCACTTCCACTCATGTTCGCCGTCGGCGGCGGCATCATGCTCGCGGCCGCTTCGGTCAACACGATCCTGCAGTCGATCGTCGCCGACGAGCTGCGGGGACGCGTCGCCGGGTTCTTCATGCTCGCGTTCATCGGCATGTCGCCGCTCGGCAACTTGGTCGCAGGGGCGGTAGGCAGCGCGATCGGCATCCAGGCGACTTTCGCCGTGAACGGCGGGATTGCCGTCGTCGCCGCGCTCGTCTTTTGGCGCGGCCTGCCGAAGTGGCGTGCGCTGATGCGGCCGACCTATCGGCGCCTCGGCATCATTCCAGCCGACTCGACATAACCTGTCACTTCCTCGCGATCGTGGTAGAGCTGGCGCAGCACGAGCGTGTGCTCAACGCGAGTCTTTTCGAGCGCCTCGCGAATGATCCCCTCGCAACGGCGCACTTCGTCGTAGCGTTTCTTCATCGGCAGCTTCAGGTTGAAGATCGCATGCCGCGCGTGACCCTCACCGATCCAGCGGGCGACGAGCGTGGCAATGCGCGACGGCTTCTCCACGATGTCGCAGACCATCCAGTGGACCGGCCGCTTTGGCAGATAGGAGAGGCCATCGGTGCGCAGATGCGTCACCAGCGCATCGTCGCGCGCCTCCCCCTTGAGCGGCCCGTTGTCGATGGCGGTGACGCGGAGGCCGCGCTGCGCGAGCTGCCACGTCCAGCCCCCTGGCGCCGCTCCCAGGTCGACGGCACGCATGCCCGCGCGCAGCAGCTCCAATTCGCGGCCTTGCAGAAAGACGACGAACGCCTCGGCGAGCTTCAGCGTTGAGCGCGACGGTGCACGACCGGGCATTCGCAAGCGCGGAATGCCCATCGTCCAGCGGCTCGCCCACGGGGCGACGCTGGTTCCGACGTAGGCGTGCGCGCCGTCCGCGAACAGCACATGGAGATGCTGCGCGCGTTGTGCCGTCGCTTCGCTCTCAGGCTCGCGACGAAGCAATCCGCGCGTCGCCAGCTCGTTCGCGAGCCTCGCTTCGACCGACCGCGCGAGTCCCGAAAGAGCCTTGCCCTCGTTGGTGTCGGCGGTCTCGAGACGGAGCGCGTCGAACGGTTGCGACTGGTGTGCGGGCAAACCGGGCGCGTGCTGTCCGCCTTTCGCCTCCTGTTCGATCAGGTCGACGAGGGGGCCGACACGGTCGGGACGCCCCGTGCTTGCGCGCGGGTCGAACAGTGCATGCGGACCGCTGCCCGAGAACAGTGAGCGGGCAAAGATCGGCGGCGAGCGCGAGAACGCGCGCGAAAGCGATCGGGTATCAAGGCGATCGAGCGACCCGGTGACGAACGCGCGGCCCGCCGGCGCGTCGAGGGTGATCTCCTCGCGCAGCTCCGCGGCAAGCCGCCGCAAGTCGGCGGCCGTTTCAGGCTCGAAGCCCGCGCGGCAATGCGCAACGAGCAATCGAGGGCGAAGCGGCACGCGCTCCCGTCAGGCCTTTTCGGACTCGGAAGTGCGTTTGCGCAGCAGCGCGGGAACCGGCCGCCCATGACCAAAGCCGCGACGCGCCGGCGCCTTGCCCGAGGGCGCGAGCGCCGCGTCGGGCGCCGTGTGCGGGGGTCGCTTGACGGGTAGCGGCTGGTCGGGATTGCGCGCATACGCTTCCTCGCGCTCGATGCGCGGATCGACGCGCGGCTCGCGTGGTTCGCGCCGCGGTCGTTGCTCGGTTGAGTGTGCCCGGGGCACGCGGGGCGCATGCTCACCGCGTGGTGCGCGCTCCGCATGCTCACCGCGTGGTGCCCGCTCCGCATGTTCACCACGTGGTGCCCGCTCCGCATGTTCACCGCGTGGTGCGCGTGGCGGGCGCTCGGCATGTTCGCCGCGTGGTGAGCGTGGCGAGCGCTCCGCAGGCTCGGCGCGCGCGCTCCGGCTCGAGCGTTCGGACGACGGAGCGGAGCGCGACGCGCTGCTGCGATCACTGCGCGCGGCGGCCATGTCGAATCCTTCGGCCGTCTTGAGCGCGATCGGCTTCTTGAGCAGACGCTCGATATCGGCGAGATAGCGCTCCTCGTCCGGTGCGACGAACGAGATGGCCTCGCCCGAAGCGCCGGCACGACCCGTGCGGCCGATCCGGTGAATGTAATCCTCGGGTACGTACGGAAGCTCGAAGTTCACGACGAGCGGCAAGTCGTCGATGTCGAGGCCGCGCGCCGCGACGTCGGTCGCCACGAGCACCTGCAGCTTGCCTCCCTTGAACGCATCGAGCGCTTCCATGCGCGCAACCTGGCTCTTGTCGCCGTGGATGGCGTCGGTGACGAGGCCGTCCTTCTCGAGCTGGCGGGCGAGCCGCGATGCGCCGTGCTTGGTGCGCACGAAGCAGAGCACCTGGTTGAGGTTGCCCGTGCGGACGAGGTGCTCGAGCAGCGAGCGCTTTGCATCAGAGGGCACCCTGTACGCGCTTTGCGCGACGGTTTCGGCCGCGGTGTTGCGCTTTGCTACCTCGATCAGCTGCGGGGCGTTCAGCAACTGGTCGGCAAGCTTCTTGATCTCGCCGGAGAACGTCGCGGAGAACAAGAGGTTCTGGCGTTTCGCGGTAGCGGGAAGCAGCGCCATGATGCGCTTGATGTCGGGGATGAACCCCATGTCGAGCATCCGGTCGGCCTCGTCCAGCACGAAAATCTCGACCTGGCCCAGGTACACGCTCTTCTGTTCGATGTGATCGAGCAGTCTTCCGGGGGTCGCGACCAGGATCTCGACGCCGCCGCGCACGATGGGCAGCTGCTGCTTGATGTCGACGCCGCCGTAGACCACAGTGGAGCGCAGCTTCGTGTACTTGCCGTAGGTCTTGAACGACTCCTCCACCTGCACCGCGAGCTCGCGGGTGGGGGTGAGGATCAGCGCGCGCACCGGATGCCGTGCGGGTGACGGACTCGAGTTCGCCATCGGCGCGAGCTTCTGCAGGATCGGCAAAGCGAAGCCGGCGGTCTTGCCGGTGCCCGTCTGGGCGCCACCCATTA
>Ga0207701_10000257_pt1 | contig 54572 bp, 42 predicted proteins | sample KBSSwiSSwithPhiX_FD_184294 | JGI IMG/M metagenome (GOLD analysis project Ga0207701, IMG submission 184294) | Switchgrass rhizosphere bulk soil microbial communities from Kellogg Biological Station, Michigan, USA, with PhiX - S5 (SPAdes) (version 2) | ecosystem: Environmental > Terrestrial >... | reverse complement strand
GGGCGCCGCGGTGTCGCAAGCCAACATCGCCACCGCCCGTGACTGGCGCACGCTGGTCGATTCGCTCGGGTGAGCGTTCGGCTGTCGGTCTTCTCCTAGTTCCGCATCGCGGTCGCGGGATCGATGCGGAGCGCGCGCCACGCCGGAAGCACTGAGCCGAGCAGCGTCATCACCAGCACCGTCGCGGCGGCCGCGGCAAACGTCCGGAGGTCGGCGGGCTCGAGACCGGCCAGCAGCGCCTGCATCGAGCGCGCGGCGGCATACGCCAGCGGCAGGCCGAGGATCGTACCGAACGCGCCGCAGCGGAGTGCGTCGGCCAGCACCAGCCGCAGCACATCGTGCCGCTCCGCCCCGAGCGCAACCCGCACCGCCAGCTCGCGGACCCGCTGCGAGACTCCGAACGACAGCTGCCCGTGGATCCCGATCCCGGCAAGCAGGAAGGCCATCGCCGCGAACCCGCTGAGCACCGCCACCTGTGCGGTCCGCGCGCTGGTATCGCTCTGCACGATGTCCTCGAGCGTGCGGACATCCGACACTGGGAGCTGCGGGTCCGCGCGCGCCACGATCCGGCGGATCGACGGCACGAGCGCACCGCTCCCTGACGCGGTACGAACGATCAGATCCTTGGGAATGTAGAAGACCAGCGAGTTATCGGGCACTTGCTGATACGGCAGGTAGACCTGAGGCTCGCTGTCACGCTCCAGGCCGCGGACCCTGATGTCGCCCACGACCCCGGCAATCGTGCGTTCCTGGAGACCGAAGGTGAATCGCCGGCCAATCGGGTCGGCGCCGGGCCAGTAGCGGCGTACGAAGGACTGGCTGACCACCGCGACCGCGGGCGCTGTGGCGGTGTCGGTTTCGGCGACGTCACGCCCCTCGCGGATGGGGATCCCGGCCGCCGCGAAGAAGCCGGGCGTCACGAACCGCAGGCTGGCGAGCTGGGCGGTCGAGGGATCCTGGCCCGGCGCCATCAGCACCGGCCAGATCCCGCCACCCATGACCATGGGCAGAAAGCTGATATACGCCGCGCCGGTCACGCCGGGTAGTGCCTGCACTCCGGCGAGGACGTCCCGGTAGAACTGCGTGCGTCGTTCGGTCGCCCCGTACTTCGGCAGCGGCAACGTCGTCCGCATCGTGATCACACCGGGTGAATTGAAGCCGGGGTCACGATCCTGCACCCGCCACAGCGCACGCAGCAGCAGGCCGGCCGCCACGAGCAGGGCGATCGTCGCCGCCACCTCCGCCACGACGAGGATCGATTTGAGCCGTTCGGTCCGACGGCTCGCGCCGATCCGTCCGCCCTCCTGCAACCCCGCGGCGCCGCTGGCCGAAGCCGCGCGCCAGGCGGGGACCAGCCCGAAGCCGAGGCCGGTCAGCGCGCTGGTGATGAGCGCGATCGCCAGCATGCGCCAGTCCAGCGGAGGCACCGCCGCCATCGGCAGCGCGGTCGGCACGAGGCGCGCAATCAGCGGCAGGGCGACGAGTGCCAGTCCGGTGCCCAGCGCTCCGCCGCCAATCGCCAGGACCAGGCTCTCGGTCAGCATCTCGCGAACCAGGCGCCGGCGTCCGGCCCCGATGGCGGCGCGGATGCTCAACTCACGCTGACGGCTCAAGGCGCGGGTCAGGAGCAGGCTGGCGAGGTTGGTGATCGCGATCAGGAGCACGCACCCGGACGCGGCGGCGAGCGCGATCAGCAGCGTGCGGGACTGCCGCGGTAGTTCGTCCCCCATGGTGACCACCGTGGCGCCGGTGTTGGCGTTCTCTTTCGGGTAGGCGCGTACGAGGCCGGCGGCGATCACCGACAGTTCCGAGCGCGCCTGCTCGATCGTCGCGTCCGGCTTCAGGCGCGCCACCGTGCGCAGGTAGGTATCGGTCCGGTCGTCGTAGTCGGCGGGCGCGAAGCGCAGCGGCAGCCAGACGTCGACCGTGCGAGCCGGGAACGCGAAGTCATCGGGCATCACACCGGCGATGGTCCGTGGTCGATCGTCGACGATCACGGTGTGGCCGGCGATCGCCGGGTCCGAGGCGAAGCGGGATCGCCACAGCGACCCGCTGATCACGACTTCAGCAGACGCATCGAAGCGCGCCGCGCCCTCGGTGAGCGTCCGGCCAATCGCCGCGTGTGCGCCAAGCACCGCGAACAGATCCGGCGTGACCCGCGCCCCTTCGACGCGGAGCGGATCGCCCCGACCAAGCAGGTTGGCAGACACGGGCTGGTACGCCGCGAACCCGTCGAAGCTGTGCGCCGCGGCCTTCCAGTCGCGGAAGTTGGCCGGGGAGAGCTCCATCCGCGAGTAACCGCGCGATTCCTGGTTCTGCCAGACTTTCACGAGCCGGTCCGGCTCCGCGAACGGCAGCGGCCGGACCAGCACATAGTCGAGCGTGGAGAACGCCGCCGTGCTGGCGCTGACACCGAGCGCGACCACCACCAGCGCGGTGAACGTGAACGCCGGCGAGCGGCGCAGCGATCGAATCGCGTAGCGAAGGTCCTGGCGGAGCATTTACACGGGGGTCATGAACCCCTGAACCTCAGTAGAGCCGATCCCGGAGGTACACCTGCAGATCGTGGCGGCCGCGCAGCTGGAGCTTCTCGTAGACGTGGTGGAGGTGGATCTTCACCGTGCCGACGCTGATCGAGAGGCGCGTGGCGATCTCCAGGTTGTCGAGCCGCACCGCGACCAGGCGCAGGATCTCGAGCTCGCGTGGCGTGAGCACCTGTTCGAGCTCGTCTTCGACGTTCTGCCGCTGCGTGAGGCGGCTGGCCAGGTCCACGCCGTCGACACACAAGCTGCGGCCGCCGCCGTGGACCGTCCGCAGGCAGTCCTCGAGCACGCGCGGGGCCATCGCCTTGAGCACAATGCCGCGCGCGCCGAGCCGCGCTGCGGCCAGCAGGTCGTCTTCGTCCTGGCTGGCGGTCAGCACGACGACCGCCGGCGGCTTGGACGAATCCAGCTGCCGGAGCAGGGTCAGGCCATCCTCGTTCGCGAGCTTCAGGTCGAGCACGACGATATCCGGCTGGAGCCGCTCGATCGCCTGCAGCCCCTCCCCTACAGTGCTGCAGGTGGTCAGGACCTCGAAGTCCGGGCTGGACTGCAGCAGCTGCTCGAGACCCTTCACGACGAGTGGATGGTCGTCGACGAGTACGATTCGAATAGCCATTTCTTCAACCGACGTAGCAACGCTCGCCATGACACCTCAAGCGGCCGCCGGCGTTAACGGCAGCGCAATCGACAATTCGGTTCCGGCCTCGCTCGATCGCAGCTCCAGCGCCCCGCGCATCTCCTCGACCCGCTCCTTCAACGTGAGCGGCCCTTCGTTCATCGCATTCAACGCCGCCAAATCGAACGTTCCGCGGAACGGGAACCCGCGCCCGTCATCGGTGATCGTCAGCCGCAGGCCGCCGGCCGCGGCGCTGAGAACGACCGCAATCGATGACGCGTCGGCGTGCCGGGCCGCATTCAGCACGCCTTCCTGGACGATGCGGTAGATGCCTTCGGTGAGCGGCTCGGGCCACGAGTCGGCCGTCTCCAGCACGCGCATCCGGACCGTCACTTCCCACTGCCGCTCGACCCGGCGGCGGAGCTCCTCGAGGCGCTCGTTGAGCGCCGCGACCGGCGAGTCGGCCGGCTTCTGGCTGAACGGTCGCAGCCGCCGGATGAACGCGCGCATCTCGATCTCGCCGTGCTCGAGCTGATCCTGAACCTCCTCGAGGCGCTGACGCGCGCCGTCCGGATCGCGGTCCAGGAGACGCCGCGCCGCGACCAGCTGCAGCGCGCTCCCCGCCGCGGACTGCAAGAGACTATCGTGAATGTCCCTCGCCAGGCGCAACCGCTCTTCGAGCGCGGCGCTCTTGCCGAGGCGCCGGAGGAGATAGAGGCTGTCGAGCCGGGAGACCGCCAGCCGGGCGACGACCTCGCCGAAGATGAGATCGTCGATCGTCATGTGCCGCTTGTCCAGTGCGAACAGACGGCCGCGAATCAGCTCGCCGTCGAGGCTCCAGGACTGGACCCGCTCCATGTTGAACCGGGCCTGCAGCGCGGGATGAATGGGGCGACCGAGCCGCTGCCGGAACGATCCCGCCGACCAGTGAATCACATGCGCCGTGTCGGCGCTGGCGTGCGCGGTCTGAAACGTGCCCTTCTCGAGACCGGACACCACGAAGGACCCGAACCGCGCTTCGGGCTCGGTTCCCTGCGCGACGTCGGATCCCGAACCCCAGGCCAGCTTGATCGTGCCCTCCTCGGGTTCCTCCCACATCAGCAGCACGCGCGGCGCTTCGAGCACGTCGGCGCACTCGCTCACCAGCTCCGAAGCCAGTTCATCGGGCTGCCGCGGCACGCGCCGCGGCCACGCGACGAGCCGTCCGAGCTCGCGCTGGAAGCGGTGGTGGTGCGCGCCGAGATACCCGACCAGCACCGCGACGACCGCCAGATGGACGATGCGGATCAGGAAGGTGTTGAGGCCGAGGGGTCTGAGCCCGAGCACCACGGACGTGTAGACACTGGTGGCGGTGTAGAGCGCGACCGTCACCACCGCGGTCCACACGGCGCCGCGTGTCCCCCAGCGCAGCGTGCCGCAGATCACCAGGAAAGTGAAGTAAGCGAAGAAAGGACTGGTGGCGCTGTCGGTGTAGTAGTTGAAGAGCGAAAACGCGGCGAGATCGAAGGCGTGCTGCGCGACGTCCCAGCCGCGCGCGAAGCGCACCGGCGTCCACACCAGGCCCAGGACAAGGACGCTGTAGAGCAGGTACCAGCCGAGCGCGTAGGCCAGCGACCACGTGCCCAGCGCGTCGGCCGGGCTCACCGCAACGGCGAGCAGCGCGCCGGCGGCAAGCACGATGCGACTGATCGCGATCAGCCACTCGATGCGGACGCGTGGCGGATACTCGGGAACGAGGTTGAACGTTGGCGGCCGCATCAGCAGCCCGTCCCGGGTTCGTCCGGCACCCGCGCCCACGACGCGCGCGGCAAACCGAACCTGGGAGTATCAGTGCGTGACGGTCTTGGCCCGTGGCAGCTGGAGATCGTCGCCACCGACCGTCCACAGATCATGGGCATCCGGGGAAAACGATAGATCGAACGGAGGTCGATCGGAAACCCGGCGTCCCCCCCGGCTCCGGGAGCGACGTTCATCGTGCTGACGGCGATCGGCTCTGAGCACCAGGCGAACGTCGAGACCTTGCAAATCTGTCACGGGTCGCTCCCTCCCCGGAGCAGCGAGAGGGCGATTATAACGCACATGGTCTATATCCAGACAGATATCACGAGCCGATCTTCAGCTCTTTTACTGCAGACTCCGGCTCGGAAAACTCCAGCAGCCCTGCTCCCTCCTCCTCGACCGCTCGCCGGGCAGCCGTGGTCAGGCGGCCAAACGGGATCACCGTCAGCCTCGCCGTCTTCGCGCGCCGCTCCATCGTCCACGTGCCAGCCACACGGCCCTCGACCAGCAGGGTCGGGAGGACTCGCAATCCGGGCCTGAACACCGTGGACCGATGCTCTCTGTCGAGGAACCGGGCGTCGGCGCGCCCGACGATCGCGTTGTCCCAATCCGGGAGGAAACGCACCGGCGCCGGAACGTCGGGATCGGGGCGCGGCGCCTCGGGCACATCGAACAGCTCGCCGCCTCGTTCACCCCGGAACGTCACCAGTGCAGGGCGAAGCGTTTCGAACACCGGCTTCAGCCCAGGGAAGCCCAACCAGCCCTGCGCGTCGGCGACGGTCGCCGGACCGTACGCGGCCAGATAGCGCCGCACGAGGTCTTCAACGGTTCCGGCCGGGGCTCGGCCCTTCGCTTTCCCCAGCCACGCCTCGGCGGTGATGAACGAGGCCTGCGCCGGGAAGCCCCACGGAGACGCTGTCGGGACCTGCAGCAAGGGCAGTTGCATGCGGACGGCGTAGGCCATCGCGCGGATGTCGGTCGCCGGCTGAGCCTCCGCCAGATGATCGCGAAAGTTGTCGAACGTCCTCGGTTGACGGAAGTACTCCCTGGCCTCGGCGAGGAGCGGCGCCATCTCGATGCCGGCCGTGCGACCGCCGAGGATCGAGGCCAGGCCGCGATCGAGCCCGGTCTGAAGCGGACCGCGAAGTCCGCGGAAATCGCCGGCGGTCATGAGGTGGAGCGTGCCCCGCATCGCCGTGCCGCGCACCAGCCGCTTGTCGAGCAGCGCCGCGACCACCGCATCGCGGGTCAGCTTGTGAACGCGCGTCCAGAGTCCGACGAGTGGCGGACGGGGCAGCTGCGCCTGCAGTCCGATCAGCCGCGCAGTCACCTCGAGGAACGAGCCGCTGCGCTCGAGCAGGTGCTGACGCGCCAGCGTCGCGCGGTTCAGGGCACGGACGGACAGTGTGGCGGGGGCCATCGGGGTCACATGATACGGCGTCCGTCACGAGCTAAGGTTCCTGGGTTCTCAAGGTCGAGGGTGCTCAGGGTGCTCGTTCTATGGTTCCAAAGGTTCTTGGTTCTGCACGTGACGAGCACCGGCGACACAGGTCATGAGCACAACTCTTAATTAATTCATTGACAGGCCGACTGCATGGGCCTACGCTCCTGACTAGTCTTAATTCGCTAGGAGCTGGCCATGCGAACAGCGGTGATTGCCGGAACGGTGCTGGCGTTGGCGACGGTGGCACCGCTGTTCGGGCGCGGGCCCGACGTTTCGACGCCGGTTGAGGGGGCTGCGGCCGGCAGTGCGCTGCGGCCGGTCATGACGCGACGGTACGTCATGTCCGGCAAGGTCAGGCCGCTCCTCTTCTGGATCGGCAAGGAGGACATCGGCGAGGCGCGGATCGTGTGGCGGCGGGGTGAGGCCGGCGTCGGCTACGAGTTCCTCGTCGGCACCGATCCCGCCAAGGCGCCTCGCGCGCTGAACCGCTGGGGCTACATCGCCGAGGACGGCGAAGGCGCCGGCGGATCGCTGCTCGCGCTCATGACCGGCGCCGACGAGAACAGCTACGCCGACGCCGAGTCCAGCTCCGCCCGCCCGGCGGGCGCCGGCGACTTCCGCGCCATCAGCGCACGGGTGGGGCGCGGCGAGGCTACGTGGCAGACGGCGCGGGTCACCACGCCATCGGCGCTCACGGTCCACGACGTCGATGCGACGCTCGACCGGGTGCGTCACGAAACGTCCGCCGTGGCAACACGCTCGATGCCCCTGCCCGCCGGCGCGCGCCCCGGATTTCTGACCGCGGTCGCGGAGCTGCTCGACCAGACCGTGCGCGGCGTTCGCGACCACGCCGACACGCGCACGCTCACCCGCCCACGCCTCACCTACGTGTTCGGCCAGGGATCGTACGAACTGCAGCTCCGCGAGGCCGAGACGACCCTGATCGAGCACGGCGGCCAATCCGTGCCCGCGGTGCGCACCGCCTTCGAGATCCGCACGCTCGCCACCAACGTGCGCACGCGGTTCGAGCTGACCTCCGGCACATCAGGCGACCTCGCCGGTGTGCCGCTATCGATCTCATGGCAGCCCCGCTGGTGGTTACGAGTGGGGCTTACGCTCGCGGAGTAAGGTTCGACGGGTTCGATGGTTCGGGGGTTCGACGGTTCGGGTTCGGGGTTCGACGGGTTCTTGGTTCGAGAGGCTCGCGAGTTCTGGATCATGCTGCTAGCCACATCAGTCGGTGAACCAACGAACCATCGAACCTGAGAGCCCGCACCCGTCGACCCCCCGAACCATCGAACCATCGAACCATCGAACCATCGAACCCTTCGAACCCTTCGAACCTGTCAGTACTATCCAGTCTCCCGTATGATTGACGCTTTTCGGGAGTGTGCATTTGGGCAACATCCTGCAGAGCGTCCCCGCCGGCCAGAACGTCGGTATTGCCTTCTCCGGCGGACTCGATACGAGCGCGGCCCTTCACTGGATGCGCGGCAAGGGGGCGGTTCCGTACGCCTACACCGCCAACCTGGGGCAGCCCGACGAGCCGGACTACGACGAGATCCCGCGGCGCGCGCTGCAGTACGGGGCTGAGAAGGCCCGTCTGATCGACTGCCGGGCGCAGCTCGTCGCCGAAGGGCTCGCGGTGATGCAGTGCGGCGCCTTTCACATCTCCACCGCCGGCGTCCCCTACTTCAACACCACGCCGATCGGCCGTGCCGTCACCGGGACGATGCTGGTCAGCTCGATGAAGGAAGACGACGTCAACATCTGGGGCGACGGGAGCACCTTCAAGGGGAACGACATCGAGCGGTTCTACCGCTACGGCCTGCTCGTCAATCCGGCGCTGAAGATCTACAAGCCGTGGCTGGATCAGGCGTTCATCGACGAACTCGGCGGCCGCAAGGAGATGTCGGAGTACATGCTCAAGGCCGGGCTCACCTATAAGATGAGCGTCGAAAAGGCCTACTCCACCGACTCCAACATCCTTGGCGCGACCCACGAAGCCAAGGACCTCGAGTTCCTCAACAAGGGCATCACGATCGTCGATCCGATCATGGGAGTGGCGTTCTGGCGCGAGGACACGCCGGTCAAGCCCGAGACGGTCACCGTCACCTATGACGAAGGGCAGCCGGTCGCGCTGAACGGGATCACCTTCAAGGATTCCGTGCAGCTGATGCTCGAGGCCAACCGCATCGGCGGACGCCACGGCCTCGGCATGAGTGATCAGATCGAGAATCGGATCATCGAGGCGAAGAGCCGGGGCATCTACGAGGCGCCGGGCATGGCGCTGCTGTTCGCGGCCTACGAACGGCTGGTCACCGGCATCCACAACGAGGACACGATCGAGCAGTACCGCGATCAGGGGCGTCGTCTCGGCCGCCTGCTTTATCAGGGCCGCTGGTTCGATCCGCAATCGATGATGCTGCGCGAGACCGCGCAGCGCTGGATTGCCCGGGCGGTCACCGGCGAGGTCACCCTCGAGCTCCGCCGCGGCAACGACTACTCGATCCTCGACACCACCAGCCCCAATCTCACCTACAAACCGGAACGGCTGACGATGGAGAAGGGAGAGGGCGCGTTCACGCCGCAGGATCGCATCGGCCAGCTGACCATGCGCAACCTCGACATCGTCGACACCCGCGAGAAGCTGTTCACTTACGTGAAGGCCGGCCTGCTGGCGCCGGCCGTCGGGAGCGAGCTCCCACACCTGCTCGACGCCGGCGAAGGTCAGCGACCGGACGACCCGAGCAAGGATTGACGCCGGCTCACCCACACGTCAGCGGCACAGAGGAGCGCCCCGACGATGGCGGGGACGATGAGACGGAACGATGCGGCGATGATCGTGAAGAACGCAATGATCGTGAGCCCGACGATCCGCGCCCACGCGTTGCGGTGCCACGGGCCGGCGCGGGAGAGAGCGCGGCGAAGAGTGCGAGCGCGATCAGGTACCAGCCAACGAAGTTGCGCAGCAGAATCCCGCACCAGACGCCCGGTTGCTGCCATCCACGAGCGCGCTGCGTCCGGTGGCACTCGGCGTGCCGCTGGTGATGTCCGCGGCCTGGATGGTGCTCGTCTCCTACGTGCAGCAGGTGCGGCTCGCGGCTGGATGGAGTGGCCCCTGGGCCGGCGCCAGGCGCCGACCGGCAGGAGCGTACTCACCTGAGTAGGAAATCACACTGGACGCCGGTCTGATCCCCAAATCAGGGCGATCAACGAAAGAAAGTGACGAGTGCGAAGCGCGGCCGCCTGACGCCACCCCGTCCTGTGGCAACGGCTCGACGTCGGTGAATGGCCGCGCTTCACGTCGAGCGTCAGGGCTGCCGCGATCGGCGGCGGCGTCCCCACAACCCGCAGATGCCGAGCCCGACCAGCGTCAGTGTCGCCGGCTCCGGAATCGTTGCCGTCGATGCGTCAAGGCTGACGCGATCGACGCCGAACTGGAACAAGTTCACGTTATCGACCTCCGCGAATCGCAGACGCAGCGTCTGACCGGCGTTGGCCGCGAGGAGCGCCGACAGGTTGGCGGTGATGGTGTTGTAGCCGGTCACCGCCGGGCTGCCGACCGGTGTCGTGAACAGCGTCGCCAGGATATCGCCGGGCGCGACACTGAATGCGTTCGCCGAGGTCGCGATGATATCGACGCGAGCCTGCTGATTCAGCGCCGGCGTGCTGAAGTCGAGGGTGATGGGCGTGAAGAAGGTGCCGGCGCGGTTGCCGACGAACACGTCGAAGGACAGGGTGCCGCTGGTCGTACCGATTGGCACCAGGAAGTCCTGATAAAGGACGTGACTGCCCGGGCCGAGCGCGTCGGTCATCGCGGCGAAGGCACCGCCGGCCGGCGCAGGTACCGTCGAACCGCTGATCGGACTCGTGGTTCCCGTTTGGAGGCCGAACGTGCCCTCACTTCCCAGCTGATCCAGGCGACTCCAACTGGTGAAGCCGCTTTCGAAGCTGCCGTTGATAATGAGTGGCGCCGCCTGCGCCGCGGTGCTGGCCGCAGTGATCAGCACGGCTGCCGCTATCGCCACGGTTAACCGTCCTCGTTTCGCACGATGCATGTCTTCCTCTTTTCGTGACCCGAAAAACGAGCCGTATCGCCACAGCTGGTCACCGCCGCGGCGGCGGATATTGTAGAGCTCGCGGTGTCTGCGCGCTAGTCCTTTGGAACTAGCCGGGATTGCGACTGATCATGTAGATCGCGTCGTCGGTAATGGACACGACATACAGGTTGCCGTCCGGCCCCTGCTCGATGTCCGGAGTGGTCCCAAAGCCCTGACCGACGATCAGCGTCTCGCTCTCCGTACCCTCGAACTTCTGGGCCCGGAACAGGTTGTCGGCGACCTTGTCGGCCAGCCGCGGATCCGCGCTGGTGTCGACGTGCAGTCGGTCGGCGGTCAGGCGCATCAGGTAGATGCTTCCACCGGTCCCGCCGACTTGCTGGAAACTCCGCGCCGATCCCATCCAGAGCGTCCCCTCATATTCGGGACCGAGTGCGCCGTTGTGCACGAACGCCACCCCTGACGGACCGATCTCGTACTTCCAGCTCAGTTCCGGATCGACGTAGGTCGCGCCGGCCAGCATGAACAGCCGCGACAGCGCGAGGGCCGGGGTGTAACCCACACGCGTCGGCGGGTACCGCACCTGCTGCATCGCGCTGCCGAACTGCGTCGTCTCGATGAACTTGAAATCCGCGATCCGGCTCACCGGGCCGGCGAACTGGATCCAGCCACCGTTCATGCCCGGCACGATGCGATTCAACTCGCTGAATGCGTCGTCGGCATTCTCGGTTTCCCACAGCGAGCCGGCGATCGGATCGAAGGCCATGCCGAAGCCGTTGCGATGGCCGTAGGAGAACACCTTCTGGATATTCGCGCCGACCTCGCCGCCGATTGCCGCACCGGCGGCAAAGAACGGATTGTCGGCCGGCGTGGTGCCATCGCTGTTGAGGCGGATGATCACGCCGGTCAGGTGTGCGTTGTCGGGAGCGGGGCCGCCGAACGTGTCATCCATCTGCGGCGGCGTGAGGAACGGGCCGTTGGGGAGGTTCTGCATCCAGCCGCGGCGCCCACGGTCGCCGGTGAAGAGATACAGCTTGCCGTCGGGGCCGAACTTCAGCACGCCGCCGTTGTGATTCCCCTGCTCGGCGCCGTTCTGTGTGCCTTCGTGTCCGGGAACCGGAATGTTGTCGGTCTGGCGGGAGCGCAGGTTGAGGAGGTTGCGATCGAAGGTCAGCGTCGCGCCATTCCAGATGTATCGGTCGACGTGCTGGCCGAGGAGCGGCACCTCGCTGAGGACAGTGGAGTCCGCGCCGGTGGTGCTCTCCACCCACGAGACGTAGGCGAAGGGGACAGCCGGAAACGATGGATCGAGCACCAGGCTCAGCAGCCCGCGCTCCGACGCCGAGTTGACGGCAAGGTCCAGGACCGGCGCAGGCTGAATGGCGCCGTTGATGACCCGCTTGATCTGGCCGGATGCGCGTTCGAGGACCAGATAGTCGTTGGCGCCGAGGAACACAATCCCAATCGGCTGGGTGATGCCCGCATTGAGCACCGTCGTCGCCCGCAAGTTGGGAGCGGTCACGATGAGTGGCGTGGTGTCGGCCAAGGTCGGCGCAGTGCCCGTCGCGAGGACGGCGGCGGCGCCAATGGCAGCGGCGGCGATGGTGGTGGTCCAGCGAGCGAGGTGCCGGCGCGTAACGCGCCGGTCGAGCGAGTCCGGTAATCGTCGGTGTGTGAGCATGCATCCTCCGTTGTTCGGCGACGGCCACCCAGCCGTCGAGCGGTTGCACGTAAGTCGCCGACGAATCTCGAAAGCGGATCGCGCCGATGGACGAGCTGCGTCGCCCACCGATCGGCCAATTCCTCCGTCTTCGCCGGGCGGCGCGGTCGTGGTGCAAACACGGATCCGGGTTCGGCGGCTGCATCCGATTTCCTTGACAGGGTGACGGGTGCGGTCGTAGCCTCCGACACGGGAAGAGGGCTCATGCAGATTGTTCGCAGCCGCACGCAGTACGACGTAGCGATCATCGGGTCCGGCGCCGGAGGCGGGATGGCCGCCATGGTGCTGGCCGAAGCGGGCGCCGATGTGGTCATGCTCGAAGCCGGACCGATGTGGGACTCGGCGACCGATTCGGCGATGTACAAATGGCCGTACGACTCGCCGCGGCGCGGGGCGGCAACCAAGGAACGCCACTTCGGCGAGTTCGACGGCGCCCTCGGCGGCTGGTCGCTCGAAGGCGAGCCGTATACGTCCGCGCCGGGCAGCCAGTTCGACTGGTTCCGATCACGGATGCTCGGCGGCCGGACGAATCACTGGGGACGCATCTCGCTCCGCTTCGGACCGCACGACTTCATGCGCAAGTCGCTCGACGGGCTCGGCGACGACTGGCCGATCACCTACGACGACATGAAGCCGTACTACGACAAGATCGATCGGTTGATCGGGATCTTCGGCGCCCCGCTGAACATGCCCAACGAACCGGACGGCATCTTCCTGCCGCCGCCGAAGCCGCGATGCTACGAGCTGCTGATCAAGAAGGCCTGCGACTCGATCAACATTCCGAGCGTGCCGTCGCGCCTCTCGATCCTGACGCAGCCGGTCAACGGCCGCGCCGCCTGCCACTACTGCGGCCAGTGCGGCCGGGGCTGCGCGACGCACTCGAATTTCTCGTCCCCTTCGGTACTGATCCCGCCGGCGCTGAAGACCGGCAAGCTGAAGATCATCGCCAACGCGATGGCCCGCGAGGTCACGGTCGACAACGGCACCGGGCTGGCGACCGGCGTCACCTACATCGACAAGGCGACGAAGCAGGACAACCACGTCCGCGCCCGCATCGTCGTGGTCGCCGCCAGCGCTTGTGAGTCAGCGCGCATCCTGCTGAACTCGAAGTCATCGAAGTTCCCGCAGGGGCTGGCGAACTCGAGCGGTGTGGTCGGCAAGTACCTGACCGATTCGACCGGCGCCAGCGTGTCCGGCTTCATCCCGAAGCTGATGGACGGCATCCCGCACAACGAGGACGGCACCGGCGGCATGCACCTCTACACGCCGTGGTGGCTGGACAACAAGAAACTCGATTTCCCGCGCGGCTACCACATCGAGCCGAGCGGCGGCCGGCGGATGCCGAGCGCGGGGTTCGGCGGCGGGATCCATAACTTCACACCGACGGACGTCCCGTCACATCCGCGCGCCTTCGGCGGCTACGGCAAGAACCTGAAAGAGGACTATCGCCGGCTGTATGGTGCGACGGTGAACTTCGCCGGGCGCGGCGAGATGATCCCGAACGCCGACAGCTATTGCGAGATCGACCCGACCGTCGTGGACCAGTGGGGCATCCCGGTCCTGCGCTTCCACTTCAAGTGGGGCGACTACGAGCTGAAGCAGGTCAAACACATGCAGGAGACCTTCCGCGCCATCATCACCGAGATGGGCGGGACGCCGACCTCGAAGATGCCGACCGAGGCGGAGGGCTACGGGATCGCGCCGGGCGGCCGGATCATCCACGAAGTGGGCGTGACCCGCATGGGGAACGATCCGTCCACCTCGGCGCTCAACAAGTACTGCCAGGCGCACGACGCCAAGAACGTGTTCGTCGCCGACGCGGGCCCGCTCGTCTCGCAGGCCGACAAGAACTGCACGTGGACGATCCTCGCGCTGGCGATGCGGACCGCAACCTACATCGCCGAGCAGCGGAAGATCGGGACGGTGTAAGAGAGCTTCCAGCTTCCAGTCGCCAGCTTCCAGTCAGAGGTCAGGTGCATCGCTGGCCCGACGATGCTGTAGACCGGTGGTTCAAAGCTGGAAGCTGGAAGCTGGAAGCTGGAGAGAACTCTATATGGCCCCCACACGCCGGTCGATCCTGCAGATCCTCGCCGCGGCCCCCGCCGCCGCGGCTTTCACCTGGACCGAGGCCGAGGCGCAGCAGGCGCATCAGCACGCCGAGGCCGCGACCGCCACGGCGCAGGCGACGAAGACACCGTTCAAGCCCAAGTTCTTCTCGGCGCACGAGTACGCCACCGTCCGCATGCTGGTCGACATCGTCATTCCGAAGGACGATCGGTCGGGGAGCGCCACCGACGCCGGCGTGCCGGAGTTCATGGACTTCATCATGGGGGACGAACCGACCCGTCAGCTGGCGATGCGCGGCGGGCTCGCCTGGCTCGATCGCGAGTGCGTCACCCGCTTCGACAAGACGTTCGTGAACTGCACGGACGCCGAGCGGACGCAAGTCCTCGACGCGATCGCCTGGCCGCAGACCGCCGCCCCGGAGCTGTCGCACGGCGTGGCGTTCTTCAACTCGTTCCGGGACCTCACCGCCAGCGGCTTCTGGACCAGCCGCATGGGAATCAAGGACATCGGCTACGTCGGCAACGTCTACGTCCCCGAGTGGAAAGGCTGCCCCGACGAGGTCGTCAAGAAACTCGGACTGGCGTAGGGCGCGAACTACTTCAGGTGCTCGCGTAGATAGTTCGCCACATCGGAAACGAGGCGATGGATCGACGCCTCGGCGATGCGGTGGCCCACCATGGCGTCGAGCGCACCGCCGACGATGCCGAGCGGCGGTTCGTAGGCGCCGAGAAAATCGAGCTGGGTTTCCGTCGACGTGAGCGGATAGATTGACAACTCGGCGTTCATGGTCGGAAAGACTGCCGCGTTCTGCGCGGCCGACCAGGCGATCGGGATGCGGGTGATCGGCGCGTGGTCCGTCTGCTCGCTGATCGCGCCCACCGTGACGGCAATCTCCGCGGCGATGTCGAGTGGTCCGAGGTTCACGCGCAGCGCCGTGGCGACGGCCTTCGCTCGCGAGACCGCGGCGTTCGTGGCGGCGCGCAGCACGCCGGCCGGATCCTGCACGAGCGCGTCACGCACCCGCGCGTAGGGGTGATTGACATAGTCGAAACTGCGAATCTCGCGGTTCATGGACAGGATCCCTGCAGTCGCGATGGATGAACGTGCCCATCATAGCCGACGCCTGACGACGCGACAGCGGGGCCTGAGCACTGCTTTCAACTTCCAAATGTCGTCAGTGTCAGGCGTCGTCGACGGTCGTCTCAGGTAGCCAGCAGCCGTTGGGGGGACCGCCGTCCAGCCTTTAGCCGGTCACCCGTCGGCCATCAGCCATCAGCCGTTAACCGGCCACGGTTCTCATCCCACCGCCAGTACGGACCCTGACCAGTGAGGTGCACGCCGCCGAACCAGCGATCGATGCCATAGCGGGCCACGCGATCCGCACCGGCGAGGATCTCGCGGCCCGCGGCGGTCAGCTGTACCACACCGGCCATGCCGTGACGCCCGCTTCCGGCACGCTCGTCAACTGCGAGCAGCGGCAGACCTGGCGATGACAACTCCCGCACCCGGTCGAGAAACGACGTGTCGGCCACGTAAAAGGCCGTCTCGTCGTCGTGCATGCGCGGAAACACGTCGATCAAGGGCAGCGGCCCCGAGGCCGCGATTTCGAGCAGCCGGCGCTCGGTGCGCGAGAGGCCGTCGCGGGTGGAAGGAAACTCCTCCAGGTGGCGCGTCAGCGCGGCGGCAAGATAGGGCAGCGCGGAGGTGTCGGTCGCGAGGAGTTGCTCGATCGCCGCGGGGTCCGGTGAACGGAAGGCCTGCCACGCCTCTCCGCCGAGCGTCAGTTGCGCAGAGGTGATCGGCTGGCGAGTGTCGAACAGCGGCGCCAGCTCGCTGGCCGTCAGCTCGCCGAGCCCTTTGAAACCAGGGCGGCCGGGGAACGAGCCGATGCAAATCAGGGTCACCGGTTTCGGCCAGTCGGGCCCGAGCCGCGTGAGCACCTGAATCAGGTTCAACTGATCGAACAGATCGTGTTCGTACCAGAGCACCAGCTCGTCGTAGGCGGTGGTGTCGTCGACGGCTGCTCGCCACCGGCGCAAGTCGGCCTCAACGGCCTTGACGTCATGCACCTCGCCGGCGATGAACCGCGCCCGCACCTCCAGGAGCTCCTCGTCATCCAATCCCTCCGGGACGGGGCCGTCGTGCAGCGGATCGGCCCAGATCGAGGAGCGGCCCGGCACGCCGGCGGCGTGGATCGTCCGTGTCGTGGACGTGCCATTTGCGACGTGCATGAACTCGGTCATCCGAACGTCCTTACGCCCATGGTCGCGGCAAAACTGCGCCGCCGGAGCGCAGGTGAAAATCGCCGGCGGGCTGTGTTAGGCTCCGCGGCATGATCGCACGCCGCTCCGGTCAGGCGCTCAGCCGCCGCACGTTTCTCACCCTCGCCGGGATCGCGCCCTTCGCGGCCTCAGCGGTCGCCTCGATGCAGAAGAGCGTTCCCGTGGGCCTCGAGCTGTACTCGGTCCGCGGTGAGCTGATGAAGGATCTGCCCGGTACGCTGACGGCTGTTGCCAAGATGGGCTACCAGGTCGTCGAGTTCTACGCGCCGTACTTCGAATGGGCGCCCGCCGCCGCGAAGGATGTCCGCAAGCTGCTGGACGATCTCGGCACCCAGTGTCGCTCGACCCACAACGGCCCACCCTCGTTCACCCCGGATGGGCTGAAAAAGGCGATCGAGCTGAATCAGATCATCGGCAGCAAGAACATCATCATGTCCAGCGCCGGGCGCGTCGACGGCATCGCCGGCTGGGAGCAGCTGGCCGCACGGATGACCGAGGTCGCCTCTCAGCTGCGGCCGCTCGGCATGTCGACCGGCTTTCACAATCATCAGACCGAGTGGAAGGAAGTCGAGGGCAAGCGGCCGATGGACGTGCTCGCGGCCGGCACGCCGAAGGACTTCGTCCTCCAGTTCGACGTCGGCACCTGCCTCGAAGCGGGCGTCGACCCGGTCGGTTGGATCAAGTCGAACCCCGGCCGGATTCGCAGCATGCACTGCAAAGACTGGTCGAAAGACAAGGGGTACGCCGTGGCGTTCGGCGAGGGGGACGCGCCGTGGAAGCAGATCTTCGCCGCCGCGGAAGCCGGTGGCGGGATCGAGTACTACCTGATCGAGCAGGAGATCGCCGGGCCGGAGGGCGAGTTCGCCATGGCCCAGCGCTGTCTCGGCAATTACCGCAAGCTGCGCGCCTGACCCGCGCGCGTCAGAACGCGCTCTTCACCACGCCGCCATCGACGCGCAGGGCCGCGCCGGTCGTCGCCGACGCGAGCGGGCTGGCCAGGTAGACGACCATCGACGCCACCTCCTCCGGTGTCGCGAACCGCTTGATGAGCGACGTCGGCCGGGCGCGCGCGAAGAAGTCGGCCTCGAACTCCGCCGCGGTCATCCCCGCCTGCTGCGACATCGCCTCCACGAAGTCGCCGACGCCGCGCGATCGCGTCGGCCCTGGCAGCACGGTGTTGACGGTGATGCCGGTGCCGGCGACGGTCTCGGCGATGCCTCGCGCCAGCGCGATCTGCGCCGTCTTGGTCACGCCGTAGTGAATCATCTCAGCCGGAATCTGCAGGCCACTCTCGCTCGAGATGAAGATGATCCGGCCCCAGTCCACCTGTCGCATGCGTGGGAGATACAGTCGCGAGAGCCGCACGCCGCTCAGCACGTTGACCTCGAAGAACCGCCGCCAGTCATCGTCCGGAATCTCTTCGAACGGCTTCGGATCGAAGATGCCGAGGTTGTTGACGAGGATGTCGACGTCGGGAAAGGATGCCGCCAGCGCGTCGGCGGCCGCCGCGGTTCCGAGATCGCCGGCAAACCCGTCCACCTGGCTTCCGGTCGCCCGGCCGATCCCGCTCCGTGCCGCGCTCACCGCGGCCTCGGTCCGCCCGTTGACGACGACGCGCGCTCCTTCGCGCGCGAGCGCCTCGGCGATCGCGTAGCCAATCCCTGCCGTGCTCCCCGAGACCAGGGCGCGCTTTCCGCTCAACTCCAGATTCATGTGCGATCGCTCCTGCGCATGGGACGTCGGCGCCGACGCCGGGGATCCGGCGCAACCGCTATCAGTCTATGAGACACTCGACAGGATGAGCCGCCGGCGGCGCCGCACGCGATCGGGGGGCGGCGGGACGGCGCGCTGAGCACGCGCATTACCCACGATCGACAGAGGAGCCATGGCCAGCCTGACCGAAGCAATCGACATCAAACGCAAGATGTATTTCGAATTCGAAGGCGCGCCGTACCACTGCCTCGACGTCGACGTCTCCAAGCCCACTGCCCGCGGCGGCCAGACGCTGGTGCGGCTCAAGATGCGCAATCTACTGACCCGTGCCGTCTTCGATCGCACCTTCAAGGCGGGTGACAAGTTCGCCGAGCCCGACCTCGAGAACATCGACGCGACCTTCCTTTATGCCGACCCGTCTGGCTTCCACTTCATGGATCAGGCCTCGTACGAGACGCTGACCCTGCCGCCCGACGTGGTGCGCGAGGACCGCGACCTGCTCGTGGACAATCTGCCGGTCCAAATCCAGAAGTACAACGGCACGCCCATCGGCCTGCAGTTCCCGCCCCATGTCGAGTTGACCGTCACCGCCACCGAACCAGGCGTTCGCGGCGATACCGCCAGCGGCGGCGTCACCAAGAGCGCGACGCTCGAGACCGGCCTCGAGATCCGCGTTCCCCTCTTCATCAAAGAGGGGGAAAAAGTGAAGGTGCACACGGAAACGCGCGAGTTCGCCGGGCGAGCATAAGAGGGCGGACTGCTCCAGGGTTCATGAGGTTCATGGGGTTCATGAAGGTTCATGGGGTTGGGTTCACAGGTTCAAGGTTCGGTTCACGGTTCGGTTCAGGTTCGGAACGTGGAACCGAACGGTGAACTGTGAACCTAGCCTCATGAACCCCATGCACCTCATGAACCGCATGAACCGTCACTGCAACGAGCTCCCATGATCGCCATCACCGCCGACATCAGCATCGACGAGCGGGAGATCGAGGAGCGGTTCGTGCGCGCGTCCGGGCCCGGTGGTCAGAACGTCAACAAGGTGTCGACGGCAGTCGAGCTCAGGTTCGACGTCAACGCCTCGACGCTGCCGGCCGCTGTGAAGCAACGTCTTGCGAGACTCGCCGGCAGCCGGATGACGGCGGACGGGACGCTGCTGATCGACAGCCGCGAGCACCGCACCCAGGCAAAGAACCGCGAGGCCGCGCGCGAGCGCCTGATCGCGCTGCTTCAGCAGGCCGCCATCGCGCCGCGGCGGCGACGGCCGACCCGGCCCAAGGCAGGGGCTAAGGAGAAGAGGTTGGAATCGAAGAAGCGGCGCAGCGTGGTGAAGGCGGGAAGGAGTCAGGGGAGCGACGAGTAGGTACGGGTTCTACGGGGCTTCGCCGCCGTTCGCTGAAGCCGCGCCGATTGCATCGAACTCGTAGCAGCTATGAGAACCATCACGATGGAGGGTAGAACTAGCACTCTGAGCACCTCGGAACCGTGAGCACCCGTGCGGGGCCAGAAGCCTTCGCTGACCACCGCAACAGGCGCCGCGCCGACCGCGAGCTCGTCTTCGGTGAAGGTGCGGCCGCGGGTCGGCCGCGAGCCCAGCACGTCGAAAAACTGCCGCGATACGGAGGCCTCCTCGATCCGCCACCGCGTGTCGCCCACACTGACGGTGACAGTGCTGGTCGCGTACTGCGCGATCGCCGCGAAGGCCCGGCTCTGGTCGCGAAGGTCCTCGAAGGTCGGGTCCGAGAACTGCGCAGGCTGCGGAACACACCTGTGGCGCTTTGGCGCAGTGCGCCATCGCGCCACAGTCTGAGTGGACGCTACTTCTTGGCTGACTTGGCCGGCGGCGCGGCCTTCGCGATCACCTCGTCCTTGATCTTGTCGTAGGTGGACTGGGGCACGATCTTCTTCGAGACCAGCTCGTTCTTCGCCTTGTACGGACGGCCCTCGATGATCTTCTGGGCGTAGGCTTCGCCGATGCCGGGCAGCGCCTGCAGGTCTTCTTTCGAGGCCGTATTCAGGTCGAGGGGCGCGGCCTTCGCCGCCTTCGGCTCTGCGGCCGGTTTCGCCGGCTTGCTGGTAGCTGCCGGCTTCGTCGCCTGCGCGGATAGCGAGGCTGCCGGTACTGCGATCATCGACGCCAGCGCCAGCGCGAGAATGGTCATGCGCTTCATCGTCTCGTGACTCCTTGTCTCGACGCGCACCCGCGCGTCAGTCGCGTCCCGGGGTGCACCTTTCTTGCCGAGTCCAAACGCGTTGGCGCCAACTGGACAATATGTTTCGCTCACCCCTCCAGTGCTGCTAGGATCCAACCGCTCCCGATCGAGCACCACTCCCAGGAGGACAGCGTGGCGAGCAATCAAGACGACCAGAACGTCACCCGTCGCGAGTTTGCGACCCGGGTGGGAGCGGCGGCGGCAGGCATGGTGGTCGGTGGAGGCCTGCTGAACGCGGCTCCGGCGAGCGCAGCCGCCGGACGACGAGTCCTCGGGGCCAACGACCGGGTCGTGATCAGCCAGGTCGGCATCCGCGGCCAGGGCAACGCCCTGAAGCGCGGCTTCGCGCAGCTGAAGAACGTCGAGATCAAGACGCTGTGCGACATCGACGCCAACCTCGCCCCATCGCGGATCAACGACGACCGCTTGAAGGACGTCGCGGCCTTCAAGCCCAACTTCGTCCAGGACCTGCGCCGCGTGCTCGACGACAAGGACATCGACGCGATCGTCGTGGCGATCCCGAACCACTGGCATGCGCTGGCCACGGTGTGGGGGCTCCAGGCCGGCAAACACGTTTACATCGAGAAGCCGGCGTCGCACACCGTGTGGGAAGGCCGCCGGATGATCGAGGCGACGCGCCGCTTCAACAAGATCGTCCAGGTCGGCACGATGAACCGCAGCCGGCCGGCGATCAAGGAGGCGATCAAGTTCATGCAGGACGGCGGGATCGGCAAGGTGTACATGGCCCGGGGCCTGTGCTTCAAACCGCGTCCGTCGATCGGCAAGTACCCGGACGGGCCGATGCAGCCCGGCGAGCAGTACAAGCTGAACGTCGAAGCCACGACGTTCGAGCCGACCTACGACGCGCAGTATCTGTCGAAGGTCGACTACGACATGTGGCTCGGCCCGGCTCCGAAGCGCCCGTTCAACCGCAACCGCTTCCATTACAACTGGCATTGGCACTGGGACTACGGCAACGGCGACACCGGCAACCAGGGCCCGCACCAGTTCGACATTGCCCGCTGGGGCCTGGGCAAACAGGAGCACCCGGTCAAGGTGATGTCGATCGGCGGCTACTTCGGCGGCGAGTCGTCGCAGGAAACGCCGGACATGCAGACCGTGATGTTCCAGTACGCCGACGGCTCGATCCTCGAATTCGGCACCCGCGGCGAGGGCACCAACGACGAGGGCGGCGTACGGATCGGCAACATCTTCTACGGCACCAAGGGCTGGCTGTGGACGGAGGAGTCGGGCAAGATTTGGCAGTCGTACCTGGGACCGGCCGGCGCGAAGAACGAAAAGGGGCCGGGCTCGAAGGCGCAGACCGCCGAAGCGGTCGGACTGACGACCATTGAGTTCCCGCACTACCAGAACTTCATCGACGCCATCCGGGCCAACGATCCGAAGCTGCTGGCGTGCGACATCATGGAAGGGCACCTCTCGTCGACGCTGCCGCACCTGGCCAACATCTCCTACCGCGTCGGTCACGGCCTGACGTTCAACGGCAAGACGGAGACGTTCGACAACGACAAGGCGGCCGACAAGCTCCTCACGCGCGAGTACCGCAAGGGGTTCGAGATTCCGGCGCTCTCGTAACAATCGACGCTCACCGGTCTTTGCTGTCTGGCTTCAGCTGCGATTCGCCCGACCTGAAGGTCGGGCCTACGGTGGCTCTGACCAAGCACTCGCAGGCCCGACCGCCATGCTCTCCATCCTCACCCAGCGACTCCGCAATCAACGCCTTCTCGGTCCTCGCCTGACCACGCCGGCCGCGGTGGTCGACCACTTGTGCGCCGTGCAGGCACAGGATCCCACCGGCGCCCGCTGGGCGGTCGCGCAGCGGACCACGGATCCGTCGGACGCGGCGGTGCGCGCCGCGCTTGACGCCGGGACAATCGTCCGCACCCACGTGCTGCGGCCGACATGGCATTACGTCATGGCCGGGGACGTCCGCTGGATGCTCGCGCTGACCGCGCCGCGTATCAGGAATGCCGCCGCCGCCTACTATCGCCAGGCCGGCCTGACGCCCACGGTCTTCGCGACGTGTCATGCCGTTATCGCGCGGGCCCTCGAGGGCGGCCGCCATCTCACGCGCCGCGATATCAGTGCGGCGCTGGCGCGCCACGGTCATGTGCTGGAGGGGCAGGCGATCGGCCACGTCATGATGCAGGCGGAGCTGGATGCGCTCGTCTGCAGTGGCACCTCGCAGGGGACGCAGGCGACCTACGCGCTGCTCGACGAACGGGTGCAACCGTCGCCGCCAATGAGCCGCGACGAGGCCCTCGCGGCGCTCGCGCTGCGGTACTTCCGGAGTCGCGGCCCGGCGCTGACGGCCGACTTCGCGTGGTGGTCCGGACTGACAGTCGGCGATGCCAAGGCAGCGATCGCGATGATCGCGCCGCAGCTCGAGAAGCATCGGGTCGACGGGCTGGAGTACTGGCATACCGGTGAGACCGCGGGCCGGACGCAGGTCATCGCGCATCTTCTTCCCAACTTCGACGAGTACACGGTCGCCTACCGCGACCGACGCCGGCTGTGGTCCTCGCAGCGGCCGTCGATGGAGGCGCTGGGGAACGTCGTCGCCATCGAGGGGCGGCTGGTTGGCATCTGGAGCCGCGGACTCGCCGGCGGACACCTGACGATCGAAACCACACTGGACCGCCGTGTTACTGACGCGGAACGCCGTCTGATCGGGCGTGAAGCACGGCGCTACGCCGCGCACTTGTCACCCGACCTTGACGTTCGCGTGATGGAGCACGCCCGGACGCGCCGCTCCTGAGTACCTCGCGCGATCAGCGACGGTTCGTTACAATTGCCGCGTCCGTAACGACTGAACCGCCCGACGGGATTCGCCGACAGAATATGGGGCGGTTCGAAGGAAGCGCAGGCTGCATGCCCGGATTCTCGGAGCGGCGCCTCGGAGGCGCGAGCATCGTCGCCGCGTCGGTGCTGCTGTGCAGCTACGGGACGTTCTTCCCGTTCGCGCTTCCCGCGATCCGCAGTCCGCTCGACTATTCACGTGCCGTGTTGAGTCCGTGGTGGGTGCCGCTGACCGCGGCCGCGTTCCTTGCCGTGCTCCTGATGCTCGCAGGCCTCGATGCGCTGCATCAGCGCGGGCATCCGCCGAGTGGGTTTGCGTGGACCGGTCGCACGATCCTCAAGCTGGCGCTGATCTTCCAGGCCTGCCGACTGACATGGGAACTGTTCGTCGATCCGGTCCTGGCCGGCCACCCGCAGGCCGCTTTTCTGCTGCGCGACGCCGTCATCTTCAACGACGGCGCGGTCACGGTGTTCCGTCAGATCTCCGCGATCGCGCTCGTCGCCGGCGTCGTGCTCTTCGGCATCACACTCCATCGCTCGGGCCTGCTGCCGCGACGTGCCGCGTCGCTGATCGCCGCCGGGGTGCTGCTCTATGCCGTCGGACCCATGCTCTCCCCGCTCGCCGCGGTCGCCGGCGTGATCATGCTGTCGATCGGTTGTGGCCTGGTGGGTTTCCGGATCTGGCGTGACGCAGCGGATCCCATCCAGCGGGCCTGATCGTCGGATCGAAGTCCTGGCCTGGCCGTCCTCCGCGCGCCCTGTGCTATGGTGCCGTCCGGCATGATCGAGATCGACCGTGACCGATCGCCGCGCGACCTCCTGCCCGCGATCGAGCAGCTCTTCGCCCGTTCCGCCGGCAAGATCCAGGCGATCGAGTCGGCGTGGAATCCCGCTGATGGCGCGCCCGTGTTCACCGTGGCCGGCCGCTACGCCGCGCGCGGCTGGACCGAGTGGACCCAGGGCTTTCAGTTCGGCTCGGCGCTCCTGCAGTTCGACGCGACCGGCGACCGCACGTTCCTCGAGCTCGGGCGCTCGCGGACGGTGGAGCGCATGTCGCCGCACCTCACCCACATGGGGGTGCACGATCACGGATTCAACAATGTCAGCACCTACGGAACGCTGTGGCGGCTCGGGCGCGAGGGGCGGTTCGACTGCGAGCCCTGGGAGCTCCGGTTCTACGAGCTGGCATTGAAAGCGAGCGGCGCGGTCCAGGCCCGCCGCTGGACCCGGCTGCCCGACGGGGGCTACATCTACTCGTTCAACGGCGCGCACTCGTTGTTCGTCGACACCATCCGCTCGCTGCGCTCGCTGGCCCTCGGTCACCTGCTCGGGCAGCGGCTCGTCGAGGAGCAGGACGCCTCGGTCGATCTGATCGAGCGGCTCATCGCGCACGCGCGCGCCACGGCACAGCACAACGTGTACTTCGGGCGCGGCCGCGATCGCTTCGATGTCCGGGGCCGCGTCGCGCACGAAAGTCTCTTCAACGTCGCCAACGGCACCTACCGTGGCCCGAGCACGCAACAGGGCTACTCCCCGTTCAGCACCTGGACGCGGGGCCTCGCCTGGGCGATGCTCGGGTTCGCCGAGGAGATCGAGTTTCTCGAGACGGTGCCCGATGCCGTGCTCGAAGCGAGCGGCGGCCGCGAGACGATCGACCGGTTCATGCTCGAGGCGGCGCGCGCCACCTGCGACGGCTACATCGAGATGGCCGCGTCCGACGGCGTGCCCTACTGGGATGGCGGGGCGCCGGGCCTCTCCGCGCTGGGCGCATGGGGCGACCGTCCGGCCGAGCCCTTCAACGATCACGAGCCGGTCGACAGCTCCGCCGCGGCGATCGGCGCGCAAGGTTTGCTGCGGCTCGGCGTCATCCTCAGCCGGCGCGGTGATTCCGATGGGACGCGATACCTGCAGGCCGGACTCCGTGTCCTCGCCACCTTGATCGATCCGTCGGGTCCGTACGTCAGCACGGACCCGGCGCATCAGGGATTGCTGCTGCACGCGGTCTATCACTGGCCGAACGGCTGGGACCACGTGCCGCGGGGGGCGAAGACGCCCCGCGGCGAATCGTGTCAGTGGGGGGACTATCACCTCCGCGAGGTCGCGCTCTACGTCAAGCGGCTCGCCGAAGGCGCGCCGTACCTGACGTTCTTCGGGCCGCCCGAATCGGCATCGCCACGCGGCGGCGAGGCATGACGACCCGCACCGCGCTGGTCACCGGCGGCACTCGCGGCATCGGACTGGGCATCGCGCAGGCACTCGCGCGCGACGGGTGGAGTCTGGTCCTCGTGGGCACGCGCCCGAGCGCCGACGTGGCGCCTGTTCTCGACGACCTCGCCGGAGCTGCTGCTGCCCCACTCCCGACTCCCCAGCCCCGAGTCCCAGCTCCCGTGCCCCGAGTCCCGAGTCCCGAGTCCCGAACCCCGACTCTCCCGCCCCCGGCCCTCAGTCCCCAGTCCCCCGTCCCTAACCCCCGGTCCTACGTCGGTCGGCCCCGCTACGTCGCCGCCGACCTCGCCAGCCGCGACGCCCGGATGCAGCTGCTTGACGAACTCCGGGAACTGGGGCCGATCCACGCGCTCGTGAACAATGCCGGCCGCGCCCCGCGCGTCAGGGCGGACGTGCTCGAGGCCTCGGAAGAGAGCTTCGACGAGTTGATGCGGACCAACCTCCAGGGCCCGTACTTCCTCACCCAGGCGATCGCGCGCGACATGCTCGAGCGCAAGCGCGAGGATCCGTCGTTCGCCGCCAGCATCGTGTTCATCACGTCGGTGTCGGCCACGATGGCCTCGGTGAACCGGGGCGACTACTGCATCAGCAAGGCCGGCCTGTCGATGGCCGCCAGGCTGTTCGCGGCGCGGCTCGCGAGCGCGGGGATCCCGGTTTTTGAAGTGCGTCCCGGCGTGATCGCGACCGACATGACCGCCCGGGTCAAGGAGCTCTACGACCGGCGCATCGCGGACGGTCTCATCCCCGAAGGCCGCTGGGGCGATCCCGCGGACGTCGGACAGATCGTCGCCGCGCTGGTGCGAGGGGATGCGCCCTATGCGACGGGCACGGTGATCAACGTCGATGGCGGGTTGTCGATTCCGCGGTTGTGACGGTCACTTCCGCAGCAGCGGCAGCCAGTTGACGATGACGTCCAGCGGCGGCGTGACCGCATCGCCCAGGAACACGTTGATCACGAACGACTGGCCATCCGGCGCGACCGCGTAATCGGAAAACCCGTCGACGTCGGGCACCGACGCCGAGAACAGCGGCGTCGGCTTCGAGTGCTGCCAGTCCGGGACCGTGGTGTCGATCGACATGAGGCGGCTGTCGCTGGCGAGGTAGAACAGCTCCTGCCCATCCGAGCGCCAGTGCGGCTCACCGCCGCCCTGCGTGGACACCTGCCAGCGGTCACCAGTACCGGGGAACGGCTCGACGAACACCTCGGGACGTCCGGACTCCTTCGACATGTAGGCGAGGAGGTGGCCGTCAGGCGAGAACTCAGAGTGCCAGGTATTCGGAGCCGGGTCCGCACGCACGGCCCAGGGCTTCTGCCCCGGCGTCAGCGGAAAAACCCACAGCCCGTTCCTCGGAATGGTCGCCGACACGTACTTACCGTCCTTCGACCAATGCTCGGCGATTGCCTCTGTCGTGATTTGGGTGAACGGCTGCTCCGGGCGGTTGCCGTCCACCAGCTTCGTGAAGAGCCGGTAGGTGGAATCGCGCTTGGACGAAAAGAGGACCGTCTGCCCGTCGGTAGACCACAGTGGGTGCACGTCGGGCGCGGCGCCGCCGGCCAGGCGGCTCGTGCTCTGGCGGGCGAGATCGTAGAGCCACAAATCGCTGTTGCCGCCAGTGAGGCTGCCTTTCTCGGCGGCAATGCGGACGCCATCGGGCGAGAAGCGCGGCTGCCGGTAGGCTCCGCTCTCCGTCAGCGCCTGCCGCACACGCCCGCGACGATCGACCAGAACCAGGCGGCTGGCCACTTCGCCCGACTCGATCTGGTAGACCAGGACTCCCGACGGCGCCACGTCGAACCCCGCGTCACCCTGGAAGTGCGCCCTGATGCGTCCGAACAGCGAGATCGGCGAGCCCGTGGGCAGCGCCGTAGCGGCGTCGAACGGCTGCGCGATGAGGGCCCCGTCGCGCACCCAGAAGAGGTATCCGGACGCGTAGGTCACCCGTGAATAGGCGGGCATCAGGCGGACCGGCGGGCTGCCGTCCAGCGACCCCACGTAGAGCCCGTTGCGGTCGGCTTGCGTGCTGCGGATCAGGAACAGGAACCGCCGGCCGTCCGGCAGGAACCGGGGCCACACGTGCTGAAAATCCCCGCGCGACTCGTCCAACGTTGTCAGCGCGCGCAACTGGCTGCCGTCCGGAGCCACCCAAAAAATCACCCGGCCGGCGGAAAAGATCAAGCGATCGCCCATCCAGTCGCCGCCACGCGGCATGACCGCGTCGGTGACCGTCGTCGAATCGCCCCCGTCCACCGCGATCAGCCGCAGCTTGCCTTCCGAAAAGAACGCGAGCCTTCGACTGTCGGGTGACCAGAACGGCGTCTCGCTCGCGTCGGTGTTCATGAGGACCCGACCATCGCGAGCGTCCAGCGGGCGAACCCAGAAGCGGTTGCGGTTTTCGACTTGCGTGCCGAACACGATCAGCTTGCCGTCGGGCGAGAGCCGCGGCCAGCTGCCCGTGACGTAGGGGGGCCCGATCGTGAAGCGCACCATCTGCGGCACGGGCTCCGGTCTCAGCCAGCCGCCGGCAAGCCCACCGACAATGGCCAGCAGCGCCGCGACACCGAAGACGACGGCCGCGACGCGCCAGCGCCGCAGCCGGACAGGCGCGGCCGGCACGTCCTCGGCCGGACCGTGGACCGCCACGCCGGCCGCCCGGGTCAGGGCGTGATCGAGCTCACCGGCGCTCTGGTAGCGGCTCGCTGGCGCCGGCGCGGTGGCGCACTCGACGATCTGGACGATCGATTCCGGCAGGTCCGCGCGCAGGTCGCGCAGCCGTTTCCGCGCGCCCCGCCGGTGCGCTTCGCGCAAGGTCGCGAGGGTCGCGCCATCGACCGGAACCGTGCCCGTCAAGAGAAAGAACAGCAGCACGCCGAGGCTGTACACGTCGCTCGACGGCGTCGCCGGCGCTCCCTCGAACAGCTCCGGCGCCATGTAGAGCGGCGTCCCCGAGAAGACCTCGGTATTCTGCTCGGGGGAGAGGACCTGGGCACCGCTGAAGTCCATGAGGACGATGCGCCCGCCGACCTCGCGCATGACGTTGTGCGCCTTGATGTCGCGGTGCAGGAGACCGGCGGCGTGCAGCGCCGACAGGGCCCGGCACAGGTCGAGACCGATGCCGATCACCTCCCGCGCGCTCATCACGCCGTGATCGCGGATCATCGCGGCCAGGGTCTGGCCGTCGATGTACTCCATCCAGATGCCGGCCTGGTTGTCGTCTTCGTCGGTGCCGTGGACCACCACTACATTGGCGTGACGGATGCGGGCGAGGTGCCGCGCCTCGGCCAGCGGTCCATGGGTGGGATGCGCGTCCCGGCGCAGCAGCTTGACCGCGACCTCGCGCTCGAGGCGCGGATCCCAGCCGCGGTAGACCGACCCGAACGCCCCTTCGCCGAGCGGCTCGAACAGGACGAGATGACGCCACGTGCGCGGCGCATCGGCCGGGGTCTCGGCGGCGATCAGGGCATCGACCTGGCGGTGGGCGCTGACGAGCGCGGCGACGTCGCGCATGCCTCTGAGCAGCTGCTGCTGCTCGGCGTGCTCGAGTGCGCCTTCGACCTGGGTCCAGTCGACCGCGGCGCCGTCGGATACGGCCGCGCCGAGTGCGATCAGCGCGGGGTCGTCAGGACGCTCGCTCATGCCCCATCTCGGCGGCGAGACGAACGAGGGCGCGGCTGATGGCGATGCGGACGGCGGCTGCCGACGGGCGGCCGGACAGATTGGCGATGTCCTGGTAATCGAGCCCGAGCTCGACCCGAGCGATGACCAGCTCGCGATCCGACTCGCGCAGCCGCTGCAGCGCCACATCGTAGCGGGAGAGCAGCTGCCGTCCGACGGCACGCTCGAGCGGCGACGGATCGAGCGCCGGCTCCTCGACCGAGAGCTCCTGGCCCGGCGGGCGACGGATCGCCCGGCGCATCGCGTCCCGCAGCCGGTTCCGGAGCGCCTCACAGACGTAGGCGCAGAACGCCCCTTCGTGCTCGGGGGCGAACGTCTCCAGGCGCCGCACCGATTTCATCAGGGCATCCTGGACGATGTCCTCGGTGTCGAGGTGCTCGCGCGCCCACACCGGCAGCCGGCCGTGCGCCCAGCGGCGCAGCCGCGGCAGGTAGCGTGCGCACAGCTCGTTGCGGGCGGCTTCATCACCCGCGCGGGCTCGCAGCAGCAGCGCAAGAGACGCCGATGGCGGCACACCTGCCGCCGCGGCCGCCGGCAGCACGTGCGCATTCCGGGTAGTTCCCATTCAGTTGGAGCACGGATTCTACCGCAGCCGGCCCGCGGCGAGCACGTTCCAGCGAACAGAATCGACTTTAGCGCTAAAGCTAATGCGGCCTTTGACGACCGGCGGTGCGCTGTGGAATAGTCCCACCGTTCGTCCCCAGCCGTATGCCTCGCCCGCTCACGATGAAACGGGTCGCCGACGAGCTCGGGGTGTCGATTACGACGGTCTCCAAAGTCCTCAACAACCGCAGCGACATCGGCACCGAGACCCGGGCCCGCGTGCTCGCGAAGGTCGCCGAGCTCAATTACCGGCCGAACGTCATCGCCCGCAGCCTGACGCTGCGCCGCACCCGCAGTCTCGGGATCATCGTTCCCGATTTGCTGCACTCGTTCTTCGTCGAGATCGTCTCGGGCATCGACTCGATCGCTCGCAGCCGCGGCTACGGCCTGTTGATCTGCAGCTCGTACGACGACGCACGCCGCGAGCGTGAGGAAGTGGAGATGCTGCGCCAGCGTCAGGTCGACGGGATCGTCCTCGCGTCGGCGACCGCATCGGGCAACACCGATCTACTGTCCGAGCTGGCGGCCGCGGGTCTCGGCCTGGTGATGATCGATCGCGACGACCATGCCTCGGTGCACTGCGACCGGGTCGTCACCGACGATCAGCTGGTCGGCGAGCTGGCGACCACCCACCTGCTGGAGAACGGCCGCCGGAAGATCGGTCACATCTGCGGACCGTCGATTGCGCATGCGCGGCGGCGCACGATCGGCTATCGTCGCGCGCTCCAGGCACATGGCCTTCCGGTCAAGCACGAGTTGATGGTGCGGGCCGGTTTCATGGAAGCGGACGGCTACCAGGCGATGACCAGGCTGCTGGCGCTCCGGCCGCGCATCGACGCCGTGTTCGCGGCCAACGATCCGGCAGCGATTGGCGCGATGAAAGCGATCTGGGACGCGAAGCGGCGCATCCCCGACGACATCGCGGTCGTGGGCGCCGGGGACATCCTGATGGGTGACCTCCTGCGGGTCCCGTTGACGACCGTGAGTTGGTCGCGAGACGACCTGGGCAGGCGCGCAGGGGAGCTGATTCTCGAGCGGATCGAACCGGACCCGCCTTCGGTGTTCAAGCGGGTGATCATTCCGCCGCACCTGGTGCCCCGGCTCTCGAGTGGAGCGCACGGTTGAGGCAGCGCCGCGGCTTAGCCTCGAGCCTTCAGCCTTTGGCCTTTAGCCCTGATCCTTTGAGCGCACATACCGAGGAGTCTCCGTGACCAATCACGTCCTGTTCGCCGTCGTCGTTGCCGGCGGACTGCTGTCGGCAGCCGATGCCCAGCCGCCGGCGACCGTCCGCGACCCGGGCGACAACGTCATTCTCGTGACCCTCGACGGCGCTCGAACGCAGGAAGTGTTCGGCGGGCTTGATCGCGAGGTCCTGGCGAGCACCCTGAAGGCCGATCAGCCGATCGAGCAGAGCCCGACGTTCACCCGGTACAACGCAGCGACCCGCGAAGAACGCCGGCAGAAGCTGATGCCGTTCCTGTGGCAGCTGATGGCCACCGCCGGCTCGATCGCCGGCGACCAGACGATCGGCAGCACCGTGCAATTGCGCAATCGCCTGTGGTTTTCGTATCCCGGGTACGCCGAGATCCTGCTTGGCGAGCCGCACGACGACACGTTGAAGTCGAACGATCCGATCCGCAATCCGTACACGACGGTGCTCGAGCGGATCCGCGCCGGCCTGAACCTGCCGCGGGAGAAGGTCGCAACCTTCGCGTCGTGGAGCGTCATCGACGCGATCGCCGAGCACGCCGAGGGAGCCACGACCGTCAACGCCGGACTGGATCCGTTCGGCGCGGCGGATCCGGCCCTCCGCGCGATCGACGATCTGCAGCGCGAGGCGCGTCCGCCGTGGGGCGGCATCCGCCACGACGCCTTCACGTTCCGGCTCGCGATGTACCATCTCGCGACCGCGCGGCCCCGCGTGCTGTACATGTCCTTCGACGAGACCGACGACTGGGCGCACGACGGCCGCTACGACCTGGTGCTCGATGCCTACACCCGGATAGACGACTACCTGCGCCAGCTGTGGACCTGGGTCCAGAGCCAGCCGGACTACCGGGGCCGGACGCACCTGCTCATCACGACCGATCACGGCCGCGGCCGGACACCGGCTGACTGGCGGACGCACGGCGAAAAGGCGCAGGGATCGCAGGACACCTGGATCGCGATGGTTTCGCCGCGGATGTCGCAGCGCGGCGCCTGGCACGACGCCCCGGCGCTCACCACGAGCCAGGTCGCGGCGACGCTCGCCGCGTGGGTGGGGGTCGACTGGCGCGCGGACCATCCCGCGGCAGGAGAGGCGATCCGTTGAACCGGGTTCATGAGGTTCATGAGGTTCATGGGTTCATGAGGTTGGGTTCACGCGTTCCTCGGTTCGGTTCAAGGTTCGCGAGTGAGCCCCTGTCGGTGCGAACGTTGAACGCTGAACCTTGAACCCTGAACCCCTGCTATCCTTTGGTCCGGTTTTACCGTGGAGGTCGCATGCGGGTGCAGAACGTCCTGCTGGTGGCGGTGATCGCGGCTGGTTTCGCGGCGGTGGCGCCGGTCCGGGCGCAGAACAATCCGTTTCTCGGCGCCTGGAATCTCACCGGTGATCCGCCCAACGCCGGGAACATCTACTGGCTCGAGGTGAAGGAGGACGGTGGCAAACCGTCGGCGATGTTCCTGAACCGGGGCGGCAGCCCGGTCGCGGCGACCAACGTCACGATCGCCAACGGCGAGCTGACCTTCACCATCGCCGGCGACAACCCCAAGAACGTCGTCAGCCTCAAGGAATCCGGCGGCAAGCTGACCGGCACGGTGGGGGCCACTCCGGTGAAGGTGACCGGCGTCCGTCCGCCGACGTGGGGGGCCTGCGACGCCAACGCGGCGCATACCTTCGGCAAGCCGGTGGTGCTGTTCGACGGCAAGTCGATGGACGCGTGGGGCGTTCAGGACAAAGCGAAGCCGATGGGATGGGCGGTGGAGGACGGGGCGATGACCAACACCCCGCCGGCCAACAACCTGGTCTCGAAGGAGGCGTTCAAGGATTTCCGCATCGACGCGGAGTACAAGTTATCGCCCAAAGGCAACAGCGGCATCTACCTGCGCGGGCGCTACGAAATGCAGGTGCTGGACGATGCGGGGGGAGCGCCGGGGGACGTGCACGGGCACATGTCGATCTATTCGCGCAAGGCGCCGGACAAGAACGCCAGCAAGCCGGCGGGTGAATGGCAGACCGCGCAGATCACCCTGGTCGGGAACTGCGTGACCGCGGTCCTGAACGGCACCAAGGTCCACGACAACGCCCGGATCACGGGGATCACCGGCGGCGCGCTCGACGCCAAGGAAACCGAGCCCGGGCCGCTCATGATCCAGGGCGATCACGAGAAGGTCTGGTTCCGCAAAGTCGTCGTCACCCCTATTACCAAATAAACGCGGTGGAAATGAAGGAGGTAGGCTGTGACCGCTTCGCGCCCGCGTTTCGTTCGGCCGGCGCTCGCCGGCGCCACGATGGTGGCTGCCACGCTGTTCAGTGCCGGCGCGATGACCGCGCCCGCAGGTGACCCCATGACCGAGCAGACCCCGCCCACCGCGCCAGGCATCGAGCGGCTCGATCCGGCGCTCGACCGACTGCTGGCCCCGGACACGAAGATCGAGACGCTGGCCGAGGGCTACGAGTGGTCGGAGGGACCGGTCTGGGTGAAGAACGGCGGCTACCTCCTCTTCTCCGACGTGTTGAAGAACACGGTGCACCGCTGGAAGGCCGGTGAAGGGGCGAAGCCGTACCTCACGCCGTCCGGCTACACCAGCAACGTGCCCCGCGGCGGGGAAACCGGCTCGAACGGGCTGACCCTCGATCGCGAAGGACATCTGGTGCTGTGCCAGCACGGCGATCGCCGGGTGGCGCGAATGGATGCTCCGCTTGACAATCCGAAGCCGGTCTTCGTGACCCTCGCGGACAAGTTCGAGGGGGCACGCTTCAACAGCCCCAACGATCTCGTGTTCAAGAGCAACGGCGATCTCTACTTCACCGACCCGGCCTACGGGATGGAGAAGCAGTGGGACGATCCGAAACGCGAGATGAATTACGCCGGCGTCTTCCGCCGCAGCGGCGACGGCAAGGTCACGCTCCTCACCAAGGACATGACCCGGCCCAACGGGCTGGCGTTCTCACCCGACGAGAAGCTGCTCTACGTGGCGCAGTCCGACGAGAAGGCTGCCATCTGGCGGGTGTTCGACGTCAAGGCTGACGGCACGATCACCAACAGCCGCGTGCTGCTGGACGTCACCGCGATGACGAAGACCAAGACCGGCCTGCCCGACGGCATGAAGATCGACAGCGAGGGCAACCTGTGGGCGACCGGCCCAGGCGGCGTGCTGATCATCTCGCCCCAGGGCAAGCACCTTGGCACCATCCGCACCGGGCAGGCGACCGCCAACGTCGCCTTCGGAGACGACGGGCACTCGCTCTACATCACCGCCGACATGTTCCTGATGCGCGTCAAGACGAAGGCAAAGGGGATCGGCTTCTAAATGGCAAATGGATGATGGCAGATGTACTGCCGCCTGGGCCTGCTGACACGCAGGGATGACCCGAGCGCTCTACCATCTGCCAGCTGCCATCTGCCATTTGAGCATCAGCGCGCGCCGCGCGTATGCTGGGCCTTCGCGAGCTGCTCGAGGAGCGGCTCCGTCTGGTCCAGCGACAGGCACGCGTCGGTGATGCTCTGTCCGTAGACCGCCGGCTGGCCGGGCACGTAGTCCTGCCGGCCTTCGACCAGATGGCTCTCGAGCATCGCCCCGAACACCTGCCACGAGCCTGACGCCACCTGCTCGCTGACCGACGCGGCGACCTCCTTCTGCCGCCGGTAGTCCTTCTCGCTGTTGCCGTGCGAGCAGTCGATCATCACCGCCTCGGGCAGCGACAACGCGTGCAGCCGCGCGCAGAGATCGCGGACGTGATCCGGGCCGTGGTTCGGGCCGGTACGGGTGCCGCCGCGCAGGATCACGTGGCAGGCCGCGTTGCCGGTGGTCTGGAAGATTGCCGAGACGCCCTGCTTCGTCACCGACGGAAACCAGTGCGGCGATCGGGCCGCCAGCACCGCGTCCACCGCCGTCTTGACCGCGCCGTCCGTGCCATTCTTGAAACCGACCGGCATGGAAAGGCCCGACGCGAGCTCGCGATGCACCTGACTCTCGGTGGTGCGGGCGCCGATCGCCACCCACGACGTCAGGTCGGCGATATGCTGCGGGATCTGGGTGTCCAGGAACTCCGAGCCGGTCGGAAGCCCCATGTCGTTGACGTCGAGCAGCAGCTTGCGGGCCAGCCGCAGTCCCTTGTTGATGTGATAACTCTCGTCGAGATCCGGGTCGTTGATGAGGCCCTTCCACCCGATCGAGGTGCGCGGCTTCTCGAAGTAGGTCCGCATCACGATGATCAGCTGATCGGCGTAGCGGCTGGCCAGCTTCGTCAACCGGCCGGCGTACTCGAGTGCCGCGGACGAATCATGAATCGAGCACGGGCCCACCACGATCACCAGCCGGGCGTCGCGGCCGGCCAGGACGTCCCCGATCGCCGCGCGGGTGTTCGACACCACGTTCGAGGCGCGCTCGCTGATCGGGATCTCCTCGAGCAGGATGGCCGGGGGGATGAGCGGGCGTACCTGGGTGATGCGAAGATCGTCGGTCTCTCTGAACATGTCCCTACAGATTACCGCGCCGGCTCGCGCGCGCCGGATGCCCGATGGCACGGCGCCGGACGCAGATGGCAAACCTACATGATAGATGTCGGCTCCGCCGCGATCCAGCCTTTCCGCCGTAACATCTGCACTTTGCCTTCGGCAATTCGGATTCTGCGTGCTGCCCGGTGAGTGACATTCCTCATGCGTAATCCTTTCAGGCCCTCGGTAGACGATGCGGTGAACATCGAGGATTTGCGCCGGCTGGCGCGGCAGCGGGTGCCGGACCCGGTGTTCGATTACATCGACGGTGGCGCCGACGGCGAGGTCACCCTGCGCGACAACCGCCGCAGCTGGGACGAGGTGCTGTTCAGGCCGCGAAACGCCGTGCGGATCCCGGCCTGCGACACCACCACCGAGCTGTTCGGGGCGCGCCTGTCGATGCCCATGCTCCTCGCGCCGGTCGGCTATTCGCGCCTGTTCCATCCGGTCGGCGAGATTGGCGTGGCCCGGGCGGCGAAGACCGCGGGGATCGGGTACGTCCTCTCGACCTTCGCCGGCTACCGGGTCGACGAGGTCGCCGCCGCGGCCGGACCGCTCTGGTATCAGCTGTATCTCGCCGGCGGCCGCGCCATCGTCGAAACGTCGCTCGCCAGGGCCTGGAACGCCGGGTGCCGTGTTCTGGCGATCACCATCGACACCAACGCCCCCGGCCATCGCGAGCGCGACATCCGCAATCACAGCGCCCAACTGATTGGCGAAGGGCTGTTGAACAAGGCGCGCTTCGTGCCCCACCTGCTGCGCCATCCGCGCTGGCTCTCGGGGTTCATCGGCGATCGCAAGCAGGTCATGTTCTACCCGAACGTGGTCATCCCCGGCGATGGTCCGTTGCGCGCCCGCGACGTCCGCGGCAACCTCTCGAGAGCGATGCTGGAATGGAGCGACCTCTCCTGGATCCGGCGCTGCTGGCCCGGGCCGATCGTCATGAAGGGAGTCATCACGCGAGACGATGCCCGGCGATCGATGGATGAGGGGGCCGCTGGTGTCGTGGTATCGAACCACGGCGGACGGCAGCTGGATACCTGCTTCCCGACCGCCCGTGCGCTGCCGGAGGTCGTTGCTGCGATCGGGAGCCAGGGCGTCGTCCTGGTGGACGGCGGCATCCGGCGCGGCGGCGACATCGCCAAGGCGATCGCCATGGGCGCGACGGCGGTTCTGGTCGGCCGGGCCTACGCCTACGGGCTGGCCGGCGCCGGCCTCCAGGGCGTCAGCCGCGCGATCGAGATCCTCCGCGCCGATCTGGTCAGAACCCTGGGCCTGTTGGGGTGTGCCTCCGTCAAGGAGCTCTCAGGAAAATATGTAGAGCTCCCGAAGAACTGGTAACGGGAGGTTCTACAGGTTCGACGAGCCGACTGGATCGCGACCGTCCCGCCCACGGTGAAGTTGACGGGGGAAGCCTTCGGGCGCGAGAACACGGGGGTCATCTACGGATGGATCGGCGCCAGGCCATCAGCTCGGCGCCTCGCTCGCGGCGTTCGGCGCCGGCGCAATCCGCACCGGACTCGGGGCCTACCAGATGGCGTTCTGGATTGCCGGCGTCCTCTGCATCCTGGCGGGACTGTCATTCGTCACGATCGGCCGACGCACGTTCCGCCGCGAGCCGCCCGCCCAGGCCGTCGCGCTCGCCATCGGCTGAACCGGCGCCGGCAGGTGCGCCGACACGACAATCGCGGCCTTTCGAACGACGCCGTTGGCGGGCCCTCGGCGGCCCCGCTCCCACCCTGACATAATGTGTCGGCCGTCGCCCATCGACGACGGCTGATACGCTCGAGCCGCCGCCGGCTCGCTCCGATGGGTAGAGGGTCTTGCTGGTGAGCAGAGCCGACGTGGCGCGCAGACGGGTGGTGGTGACCGGGGTCGGACTGGTCTGTCCGGTCGGCGTCGGGACCCAGCCGGTGTGGGAAGGCATCGTCGCCGGCCGCTCGGGCATCGACGCGATTAGCCTCTTCGACACCGCGCGGCACTCGGTGCGCATTGCCGGTGAGGTCAAGGCCTTCGACCCGCTCACCTGGCTGGACAAGAAGGATCTCAAGAAGTGCGGGCGGTTCATCCAATTCGCGATCGCGGCCACCGCGATGGCGATGGAGAGCAGCACGCTCGCGGTCACCCCTGAGATCGCCACCCGCGTGGGCGTGATCATCGGCAGCGGCATCGGCGGCTTCGAGGTGATCGAGCGCGAGCACCGGGTGCTGCTCGAGCGTGGCCCCGACCGCGTGTCCCCATTCTTCATCCTCTCGACCATCGTCAATCTCGCTGCCGGGCAGGTGTCGGTGCGATTCGGCGCGAAGGGCCCGAGCTCCGCGGTGGCGACCGCGTGCACGACGGGCGCCCACGCCGTCGGGGACGCCTGCCGGCTGATTCAGCACGGCTACGCAGACGCGATGATCTGCGGCGGCGCGGAGGCGAGCATCACGCCGCTGGCGATCGCCGGTTTCGCCGCGATGCGCGCGCTCTCGACCAGAAATGACGCGCCCCACCAGGCGAGCCGCCCGTGGGACGTCGATCGCGACGGCTTCGTCGTCGGGGAAGGGGCCGGCATCCTGGTGCTGGAGGAACGCGGGCACGCCGAGCGCCGCGGCGCGCCGATGCTGGCCGAGCTGATCGGCTATGGCATGAGCTCGGACGCGCATCATCTGACCGCTCCGCCGGAGGACGGGGAGGGCGTCGGCCGCGTGATGGCCGCCGCGCTCGAGGACGCCGGGCTCGATAGTGGCGCCATTCAATATCTGAATGCGCACGCCACGTCGACGCCGCTCGGCGATCAGGCGGAGGCCATCGCGATCAACCGGGTGTTCGGCGAGCATGCCCGCGGCCTCGCAGTCAGCTCGACGAAGTCGATGACGGGCCACCTGCTGGGCGGGGCCGGCGCGCTCGAAGCGGGCCTGACCGTGCTGGCGTTGCGCGACCAGATCGCTCCGCCAACCATCAATCTCGATCGCCAGGACGAGGGCAATCACCTCAATCTCGTGCCGAACCGGGCGCAACCGTTGGCCATCACCCATGCGATGACCAACTCCTTCGGCTTCGGCGGCACGAACGCCAGCCTCATCTTCGCCAAACCCGAACGCTGAACGCTGAACGTTGAACCCTTCAGATGTCCTTCCCGATCGAGCCCCCGATCGAGCCGATGCTCGCGAAGATCGCGGAGGCGCTGCCGCCCGCCGGTGAGTACCTCTACGAGCCGAAGTGGGACGGCTTCCGCGCGCTGGTGTTCCGCGGCGGCGGTGAGGTCTACATTCAGAGCCGCGATCTGAAGCCGCTCGATCGCTACTTCCCCGAGGTCCACGATTTCAGCGTCGCGCACCTGCCGGACGGCTGCGTGGTCGACGGCGAGATCGTGATCGCCTCGCCAACTGGTCTCGACTTCGACGCGCTCCAGATGCGTCTCCACCCTGCCGCGAGCCGGGTCGCGAAGCTGGCGAAAGAGACACCGGCCCAGTTCGTTGCCTTTGATCTGCTGGCCGTGGACGGCCGGGACATCTGCAGCGAGCCGCAGAAGATTCGGCGCGCGAAGCTCGAGACGATGTTCGCCGGGATCGAGCCACCGCTCCACTTGACGCCGGCCACGCGCGATCGCGCGGTCGCCGCCGAGTGGCTGCAGCGGTTCGAAGGGGCGGGGCTCGACGGCGTGGTGGCGAAGCTTGCCGCATCGGAGTACGAGCCTGGCAAGCGCGCGATGCTGAAGATCAAGCATGTACGGACGGCGGACTGCGTGGTCGCGGGGTTCCGCTGGCACAAGAGCGGGCGCGACGCGGTCGGCTCGCTGCTCCTCGGACTTTACGACTCGAGCGGCCGGCTCCAGCACGTCGGCGTGACCTCGGCCTTCACCATGGCAAGACGCAAAGAGCTGGCGCTGGAGCTCGAGCCACTCCGAACGCACGCGCTCGACCATCATCCGTGGCGCGAGTGGGCCATCGCCGACGAGCACGCGCACGGACGCATGCCCGGCGGGCAGAGCCGGTGGAGCGCGGGCAAGGATCTGTCCTGGGAGCCGCTGCGCGTCGAGCGGGTGTGCGAGGTGAAGTACGACCACCTCCAGGGCGACCGGTTCCGCCACGCGACGGTGTTCCTGCGCTGGCGTCCTGACAAGCCCCCGGCGGACTGTACCTACGATCAGCTCGAGGTCACGACTCCTTACGAGCTCGAGAAGGTCTTCGGGGCGGGGCGCCACCGCCCGCGCTGACCCACGCGTCGTGCTCGGGCGTGTCGTTCGGATCCGGCGGCTCCTCAGCCGGGCGCAGCGATTCGGGCACGTGCTGCAGGTTCAGGCGGATCCGCGTCCAGGTATGAAACCGGCCGCGCATCGCGTCGACCAGCACGTCCGCGTCCTGCAGATGCGACGCCGCCTCCGGGTGTCGCGCCTTCCAGCGCTCCAAGCCGGCCAGGGCGTCATCTTTCTTCTGCGCCCGCGCGATCTCGATCAACGGATGCTTCGGCACCCGCCGCCGTGACGGTTGCACCCGCGGCGGCTCCCCGGGCTGCTTCTTGTATTGCGGCGGCCAGGGCGCGTCTCCCTGCCCGGCCCGCTCGTCACGCGCCGACAGCTCCAGCAGTGACTCGAGCGAACACGGGTGATCGTCGATCCCCGCGTGCCGATCGCCCATCGCCGCAAACCGCGCCGGCATCGTCTTCAACGTGAAATCGGCGGGATCGCAGTCGGCGATCTCCTCCCAGGTCAGGGGCGCGGACACGCGTGCGTCCGGCTTCGGCCGCACCGAGTACGCGGCCGCGACGGTGCGGTCCTTTGCGTTCTGGTTGTAGTCGAGGAACACGCCATGACGTTCCTCCTTCCACCACTTGCTCGTCGCCAGCGCCGGCGCGCGACGCTCGACCTCGCGGGCGAAAGCCAGGGCGGCGCGGCGCACCTCGTCGAAACGCCAGGACGGCGCGATCCGCACGTTGACGTGAATCCCGCGCGATCCGGACGTCTTCGGCCAGCCGACCAGGCCGAGGTCACTCAGGGTCTGGCGCACCACCGCGGCGACCTCGCGGAGCTGGGGCCAGCCGATGCCCGGAACCGGATCGAGATCGATGCGGAGCTCGTCCGGATAGTCCAGGTTCTCGGCGCGGACCGGATGCGGGTGCAGCTCGAGGCAGGCCAGGTTGGCCATCCAGGCGAGCGCCGCCGGCGTGCGCGGCACCACCTCCTCTGCCGTCCGGCCGGACGGAAACTTCAACGAAACCACCTCGAGCCAATCAGGACGGGATTGGGGGGCGCGCTTCTGGTAGAAGAACTCGTCGGCGATCCCGTTCGGATACCGCACCAGCACGTTCGGGCGCCCGCCCGCGGCGCGCAGGGCACCGTCCGCAACGGTCAGGTAATAACGCACGAGATCGAGCTTCGTGTGACCCGCGTCGGGGAATAGCACCTTCGACGGGTTGCTTATCGCGACTTCGACGTCACCGATTCTGAGGAGCTCGTGCTCGGTTTTGGCCATGCTTCGGCGACGGATCGTACCACGCCGCTCGTCCCACTTCCCGCGTCAGCATCTTTCATCGTCGGCCGCGCACGAGCCCTCGGCGCACCGTATGGTCAAGGCGCTGCGCCGCCTCGTGACATCTCTCTCGTGCTGCGTTCGACGTGCCCTGGACCGCCATCTTCGACGACGCTTTCGCGGCGGAGCTCGAGCAGCAGGCCAGTTGGCGCATGCGACACTGTCGCATGTACCCGCGCCGCATCGTGTGCCTCACGGAGGAAACCACCGAGACCCTTTACCTGCTGGGCGAAGGGGATCGCGTGGTCGGCGTCAGCGGTTACACCGTCCGTCCGCCTGAGGCCCGGCAGAAGCCGCGCGTGTCGTCATTCCTCCATGCCAAGTTCGACAAGATCGAGGCGCTCGAACCCGATCTGATCCTGGCGTTCTCCGATTTGCAGGCACCAATCACCACCGAGCTGGTGTCGCGCGGCTACCCGGTCTTCACCTTCAACCAGCGCAGCGTCGCCGAGATCCTCCAGATGATCCGCATCCTCGGCGGCATCGTCGGCGTGTCGGACAGGGCGCAGGCGTTGGCCGCGCAGTTCGAACAGGGCCTCGAGCGCATCCGTGATGCGGCCGCGGCCTGGCCGGTGCGGCCCCGGGTCTACTTCGAGGAATGGGACGACCCGCTGATCAGCGGCATCCGCTGGGTCGACGAGCTGGTCGAGATCGCCGGCGGCACACCGGTTTTCCCGGAGCTGCGAGGCGCCAAGCTCGGGAAAGATCGCATCCTGACGAGCGAACGCGTCGTGGCCGCCGCCCCCGATGTGATCATCGCGTCCTGGTGCGGCAAACCGGTGCGGTCGGCGAAGATCACCGCGCGGCCCGGGTGGGACGACGTTCCGGCGATCAGAAACGGCCGGATCTTCGAAGTCAAGTCCCCTTACATCCTCCAGCCCGGCCCCGCCGCGCTGACTGAAGGAATCGAGCAGATTCACCGGATCCTGGAAGGTATTGTGCGGCAGGATCTCGGGTGAGGAGCACCGGTTCGATAGGTTCGGGGGTTCGAGGGTTCGAGGGTGCGGTTCGACGGGTTCGCGGGTTCTCGCCTGGCGCGCAGCGCCGACCGCCGACCGCCGACCGCCGACCGCCGACCGCCGACCGCCGACCGCCGACCGCCGTGAGTATCATGAGCCATGCCCGACACCGATCCGAAGGCTCCCGCTCGCATCCAGCAGCTGTCCGCGCCGGAGCTGAAGGCGATGATCGACAGCGGCACGCCGTTCCAGTTCGTCGACGTCCGCACACCGCAGGAGCGCGAGATCGCCTGCATCGAGGGAACACGGCTGCTCGATCAAGCGTATCTGGATCACCTGCTCACACTCGACCGCGACACGCCGATTGTCTTCCAATGCCATCACGGTATCCGCAGCCAGTCGGCCGCTGAGTACTGTCTGGGGCAGGGTTTTCGTAACCTCTACAACCTTCGCGGCGGCATCGACGCCTGGTCACGTACGGTCGATCCGTCCGTCCCACTGTATTAGCCACGCCTATGACGATGAACACTCTGTGCGGGGATGTTGCGTCCGATGTGCGCTATGCCCTGCGCGGCTGGGTGCGGCAGCCCGGGTTCGTCCTGATCGCCGTCCTGTCGCTCGGCTGCGGCATCGGACTGAACACCGCGGTCTTCAGCATCATCAACGCGATCTTCCTGCAGGGCATTCGCGGCGTTCCCGCGGCCAGCCGGGTCGTCACCATTGGCGAGCGCGTCCCATTCGCGACGGTGGCGGCGGTCCGCGACACGGTTTCGGGTCTGGCTGGCGCCGCGGCGTGGCAGCCAATCAGCGCAGACATCCACGCGGGTGACACGATCCGGCGCGGCGCCGTGCCGGTCGTGTCGGACGACTACTTCGCGACGCTCGGGGTCGTCCCCGTCCAGGGCCGCTTCTTCACCCCGTCGTCGGGGCGGGTGCCCGTACCGTCCAACGAGGTGGTGCTCGATTACGAGTTCTGGGTCAGGTCGCTGGGCAGCCGTCCTGACGTTCTCGGCCAGACGCTCCTCATCAACCGGGTGCCCGTGACGATCATCGGCGTGGCTCCGAAGTCGTTTCACGGATTCGGTCCCGAGCGACCGCCGCTGTGGATGCCGATGGGCCTGCTCCCCGCGGTTCGTGGCGCGGCGGTCAAGTGGGACGATCCCGCCGAAGCCGGCTGGCGCATCGTCGGACGCCTGGCGGACGGTGTGCCGCTCGGACAGTTGAACGCGGAACTGCGATCGATTGCGACGCGCCTGCCGAACGAATTCGCGGCCGGACCGCTGGTGGCCTCGGTTGGGCCCGAGTTGTGGATGGGTGCCGCGTCGGGCGAGAAGCGGATCGAGTTCCTGCTCGTCGTGGTGATGCCGCTCGTTGTCGTCGCGCTGATCCTGTGGATTGGCTGCTCCAACGTCGCCAACCTGCTCCTCTCGCGGGCCGCCGCCCGACGCAAGGAGATCGCGATCCGGCTGGCTACCGGCGCGAGCCGGTTACGGCTGATCCGGCTCCTGCTGACCGAGAGTCTGCTTCTTGCCCTCGCCGGTGGTGCCGCCGGGATGCTGATCGCCATCTGGACGCTGGACTTCATCTGGCTCACGCTACCGGAAGCGCCGCGGCTGGCGACCGAGCTCGACACGCACGTGCTGCTCTACACCGGCGCGGTGTGCGTGCTGGCCACCGTGCTGTTCGGACTCATTCCCGCGCTGCACGGGACGCGCCTGGACATCACGCCGCTCCTCAAGAGCGACACGCCGGCGGCATCCGGTGACGTCAAGCGTGGTGTCCGCATGCGGCGGTTCTTCCTGATCACGCAGTTCGCCTCCTCTATGGCCCTGGTGGTCGTCGCCGGCACGTTCGTGCGAACGATCGTCGCGACGCACCTCGGCGAGCAGTCGGCGGCCATGGATCACATCGCGGTCGCTGGCGTGGAAACCGACCTGTCGAGTGGACCGGTGCGCGCGGCGCACTGGCGCTCGGTCCGCGAGGCATTGCAGCGGCTTCCCAACGTGACGGCCGTGACGATCACTTCGGCGCGGCTGACCGAGCGCGCTGCGCTCGTGCCCGAAGGCTCGGCACCGTCGGCGTCACGCGCAGCGATCGAGATTCAGCGCATCGACAACGGATTTATCGCAGCATCGGGGATTGGCATCGCCGCCGGCCGATTCGATGCTGATGCAACGCGAGCCGGTGGCGTCGAGCGCATCGCCGTCAACGAGCGCGCCGCACAACAGTTCTGGGGCACGACTGCGGTGATCGATCGCCGATTCTCGCTCGGCACGGCCCCGGCCATGTTTCAAGTCGGGGCGGTCGTCCGCGACGACAATGCCGGCGCCCGCATTTATCGCGCGCTGCGCGATGACGATGTGATCAGTGCGAGCGTGCTCGTCCGTAGCACGGTCGCTGCGGAGCGGATGATCGACGGGGTTCGCACCACCCTGGCACCGCTCGCCGGCGACACCGGCTTCGTCCGGGTCGCGACGCTGCGGGAGGCGAGTCTCGGATCGCTCACCCGGATCACCCGCCTGGCTCTGGTCATCGCGGGGCTGGTCCTCGCGCTGGCGACGGTCGGTCTCTACGGCTCTATCGCGTTCGTCACGTCTCAACGGACCCGAGAGATCGCCATCCGGATGGCTATCGGCGCGCCGCGCGCCGCGGTACTCGGCCTGGTGGCGCGCGAAGGCGTCCTGGTGGTGAGCGCCGGCGCGCTCATCGGATTGGCGCTCATCGGGGTCGCGTTCCGGTTCATGTCCGGGATGCTGTTCGCCACCTGGACGCTAGACCCGCTCACCGTCGCCGGCGTGCTCGCGGTGTTCTCGCTGGCCACGCTCGGCGCCAGCTACGTGCCCGGCCGCCGGGCGGCACGACTGGATCCGATGAAGGTGTTGAGAGCCGAATGAAAGTTCGATGGGTTCGAGGGTTCGAGCGTTCGATGGTGCGGGTTCGAGGGTGCGAGGGTGCTGGGTCGAAGGTTCATCGCTGACAGCTAAGATCTCTTCGCCGCGTCCCCGCTCTCCCGTCCGATCCCACCTGCCCGTCCCAGGGCAGCCCGGCGCAGCGTCACGACCGTGACCTCGGGAAGCGCGCCCAGGCGGAGCGGCAGCCCCCAATAGTTCGTGCCGGGATTGATGTAGAGCAGCGAGCGGCCGCGGCGGTAGGCGCCCATCGCGAGATCCAGGAACACGGAGGCGAGACTCCACTTCAGGCGCGGGACGGCAACCTGTCCATAGTGGGTGTGCCCGCTCAGCGTCAGTGCTACACCGCGGTCGGCCAGCGCCGGCCACAGGGCCGGGTTGTGGGCCAGAGCGATCGTGAACGCGCCGCGCGGCACGTTCGCGAGCGTCCGGTCGATGTCTGGTGCGGCGTCGCCGCCAGCGTCCATCGCCCGTCCGTTCCCGGCAGGATCGCCGGTCCCCAGCAGCCAGAAGCGTTCCCCTCGATGGACCAGCGGTCGCGAATCGTTGACCAGCACGGTGCATCCCATCGCCTCGAGCCCGGCGCGCACCTCGGGCCAGCCCGCATATACGTCATGGTTGCCCGGGATCGCGAACACGCCGAGCGGCGCCTTGAAGTCGCCGAAGGCGCGCGCGAAGACCTCGACGTCTCGCGGGTAGTCGTCGACCTGATCGCCGGTGATCGCGATCAGGTCCGGATCCGATCCCAGCACCGCGGTCCGTATCGCTCGAAGATGACGCTGCGGCGTGTGCGGGCCGACGTGGGTATCCGACACCTGGGCGATGCGCAGCCCCTCGAGCGCTGAGGGCAGCCCCTCGATATCCGCGTTCAGCCGCACCACTCGTAACCGGCGCGATCCAACGTAGCCGGCAACGCCTCCGAAGACGACGACCCCGAGGACGACGAACGCCGCGGTTTGTCCCGTCGTGCGCGCTGCGCCGAACGGCGCTCCAGCCAGGAAGGCCGTCACTCCGGCCATCACCATCAACGGCACGGCAAGTTGCGAGTACCAGAACGGCCGGAAGGCGAACAGCCTGACCCTGGCGGACGGATAGATCCCGGAGAGCGCACGTGTCAGGAAGATCAACGGCACGAGCACCAGCAGCGTCCCCGCCAGCAGCACAGTCGTCCAATGCCCCGGCAGCACCGGCGCCATCAACGCGCCGAACGCGAGCCACCACGCGGCGCTCCAGGCGAGGACGATCCGCAGCAGCCGCCTGAGCCAGGACGGCGGCAGCATCGGCCGCGTCAACGGGCGGCGACTGGAAACGGGTTCGGAGGTGGCGTCGAGAGACAAGGAGTCCGAAGAGGTCACCCAAACGTAACCCCGCGGCCGGGCATTTCTATTCCCGCTGTGAACCAGCGAGGTTCTACAGGTGCTCAGAGTTCTACGGGGTGCTCAGGGTGCTCGTTCGCACGTTCTACGAGGTTCTGCGGGGTTCCCCCACCTACCTGGCGGCAGCCAAGGAACTTGCAGCACCCGCAGAACCTGCAGAACGAGCACCCTGAGCACCCTCAGAACCCTGAGCACCCCGTAGAACCCATTCGGGTCAGAAATACAGCTTAATCCCCAACTGAATCTGCCTCGCCGGATATGTGCTGGTGATCGAGCCGAAGGCGCTCGACGAGCGGTTGCCGTTGGCCGACTGGAAGTTCGTCTTGTTGAGCACGTTGAACGCCTCGATGCGCGCCTCGAGCCGGGTCTGATCGCGGCCCAGGCCGAAGTTCTTGTGCAGCCCGAGATCGAACTGGTAGAACGGGTCGGCGCGGGCGACGTTGCGGGGCGCGTTGCCGAACGGCTGCGAGCGGTCGGTCGGAATCTCCACCGTCGCCGGGTTCAGGTAGTTGGCGATCGTGCGCTGATCGCTCGGCGTCACCGGATCCCCGGTCAGGTTGGGACGATAGGTCGGATTCGGGCTCACGTTGAACGCCGCGGCCGGGGTGTATGAGAGGTTGATCGGCACGCCGCTGGTCATCGTGTTGATCCCGACCAGCCGCCAGCCGCCGAGGATCCCTTCCATCACCGGATTGAGGTCCTGCGCGAAGCGCCGTTCCTTGCCGAACGGCAGCTCCCACACGAAGCTCGTGGTGTTGTTGATCGGCTGGTCGTAGCCCGACCGGCCGAACTCCGACTCGAGATCCAGATAATTGACGCTGCTGCTGTCGCCGTTCTGCACTTCCAGGTGCCCGGATGCGTTATCGCGGGCGCGCGACCAGGTGAACGAGTTCAGCAGGTAGAGGCCGCGCGTGTAGCGCCGTTCGACTTTGAGCTGCAGCGCGTGGTAGTCGCCCTTGCCGCCGGCCCAGGCAATCTGGATCTGCTGGAAGCCCTGGATCGGCCGCCGCGCCTGCAGCGTCGAGTTCTCGGTCGGCGCGTTCGGCCGCGCCTGGTTGTAGTCGCCGAGGATCATGATGTCGCGACTCTTGTTGCCGATGTAGCCGACGTCCACCAGCAGGTTGCGCATCACCTCACGCTGCACCGACACGTGCCAGCTCTGGACGTTCCCGCTCGGGTTGTCCTTCGGGATGTAGTTCACGCGCGCGTTGAGCGTGTTGAAACTCGCCGGTGACGTGTAGCCCTCCGGATAGCCCTGCTGCGTCGTCCTGAAGCAGGTCGTCGGCGACTGGTTGTCAACGCACAACGGCTGCGAGATCTGCTGCGTGATGCTCAACCCGACGACGTGAGGGCCATTGAACGACAGGAGGTTCTCGCCGCCCATGCGATTGAAGTGGATGTAGCTCATGCCGTAGCCGCTGCGCAACGTCGTGCGATCGTCGATCGCGAACGCCAGCCCGAGGCGCGGCGCGAAGTTGTTGGTATCCGGGTTGACCAGCGCCCGGTCGTAGATCGATCCGTTCTTGGCCTGGAGCAGCGTGTTGGTCTCCGGATCGAAGTTGGTGAGGAAGTTGTCCTTCTCCCACTGCGGCGTCGCGAACTCGTAGCGCAGGCCGAGATTCAGCGTCAGCCGCTGGCTGGCTTTGAAGTCGTCCTGCACGTAGGTGAAGTGCATCCGCTGACGCAGGTTGGCGATGAACGGATTGGTCAGGGCGTAAGCGCTTCGCGCGCCGAACATGAAGTCCGCGAGGTTATAGGTCGCCGGATCGGCGGCCGCGGTGGTCGGACGGCTGAACTGCCCGCCGTAGCTGTCGCGCCCGTACTTCGGGTTGAAGTCGTCGATTTGAGTGGCAATCGCCTGATACTCGTAGCCGGTCTTGAAGCTCTGACGGCCGGCCAGCCACGAGTAGTTGATCCGCGGATTGATCACCGACGGATCCTGGAACTGCGGGTTGCTGTTCTGCCGTCCCCACGTCGTCCAGCCGGTGACGCCCTGCTCGGTGAGACCACCTGCGAAGCGGGGGTCGGTGGGCAACCCCGTAATCCCATACAGCTCCAGCATTGTCGGACCGCCCACGCCGGGAGGTTCCTTGCCCGCTTTGGTCCGCGACACGCCGAGGCGCACCTCGAGGAGAGACGACGCGCTCATCGTGTAGGTGAACCCGCCGGCGAACTGCTCGTTGAGCACGTGGACGAAGGCGTTGCTCGGGCTGCCCGTGTCACCCGGGATCGGCGGCGGCTCGAAGTTGTCGACCTTCCGATAGCTCCAGCGCCCGAACGCCGACATCCGGGTGTTGAACTGGTGGTCGACCTTGATGTCGTACTTGTCGTTGTAGTCCTGGCGCCGCGGCAACGAGTCGAAGTTGTTGGCGATGCCCGGCTGCGTCGGCGCCGGCAGACCCGCCAGCACCTGCCGCGCGAACGAAGTGATCGCACTCGACGGGATCACGCCATTGGCGTAGATCTCGCCGGTGTACGGGTTCTGAACCGGCTTGCCGAGGATGCCCTGGCGCTGCTCGAGGGTCGGGATGCTGGCAAAGGTCAGCGTCTTCGAGATCTGGCGGAAGCCTTCGTAGTCGGTGAAGAAGAACGTGCGGTTGCGCAGAATCGGACCGCCGAACACGAAGCCGAACTGGTTGCGATTCAGCTTGGGCTTCACGCCGCCGGTCGGCTTGAAAAAGCCGACCGCGTTCAGCGCGTCGTTCCGGTTGAACTCCCACGCCGTCCCGCGGAACGCGTTCGTGCCGCTGCGCATCGAGGCGTTCACCACCGCGCCGCCGGTGCGCCCGAATTCGGCGCTGAAATTGTTGGTCTGGACCTTGAACTCCTCGACCGTGTCCGGCGACATCTGAACGACCTGGTTCGAGAAGCCCTGGTTGCTGGTGCCGTAGGAGTTGTTGTCGACACCATCGAGGATGAAGCTGTTGACCGCGCTGCGCAGCCCGTTGACGTTGAACGACGCGTCACGCGAGTCGCTGATTGCCGACTTGCGCACCCCCGGCGCGAGGAGCGCCAGGTCGGCGTAGTTGCGGCCGTTCAAGGGCAGGCTGACGATCTGCTCCTTGCCGATGACCTGCCCGCGGTCGCTCGAGTCCGTCTCGAGGAGTTTCGCGGCGCCTTCGACCGTCACCGTTTCTCCCAGGCTGCCGACCTTGAGGCTCAAGTCGACGCGAAGGCGCGCGTTGACGGTCACCGATACGTTGTCGGCCTCCGCGACCGAAAAGCCCTGCAACTCAGCCCGTACCGTGTATGACCCGATGCGAACGTTCAAGAATTGGTAGTTGCCCTCGCCATCCGTGACCGTCGTCGCGGTGATGCCGGTGGCGACGTTCTTCAGCGTAACCGTGGCGCCTGGTACGATGGCGCCGGACGTGTCGTGAACGGATCCCAGGACCGTGGCGGTGTCGAACTGGGCGAGCGCGGTGGCCGGACACAAGAGCATGGCAGCGAGGAACGCCTGCAGGATGCGACAGGCGATCAGACGGGTACATTTGCGGACCATGGGTGACTCCTCCTTGAGCCGCGCAAGTATATGGCGGGCAGGTGACAAAGGCGTCTCGAAGTGACGAACGCCGCCGCAGTGTCCCGGGAGTCGGTCCGGCCGGACGAAGCGCCATGCCACAATGACGCGGTGAGCCGGCTCAGAACGATTCGCGTGACCCGCTACGTGACACCCCTCCGGGAGGGTGGATCCCTGCCGGCCATCGTCGAAGCCGACGACGATGGGTTGTACGTGTTGAAGTTTCGGGGCGCCGGTCAGGGAGCGAGGGCGCTGATTGCGGAGCTCTTGTCTGGCGAGATCGCCCGGGCCCTGGGCCTGCCCGTCCCGGAGCTGGTGTTCGCGGCGCTGGATCGCGAGCTGTCACGCACCGAGCCCGACCCGGAGATCCATGCGCTAATCCAGGACAGCGCCGGCCTCAACCTGGCGCTCGATTACCTGCCGGGTTCGGTGATGTACGACCCGGTCGTCCAGCAGACCGCCGCAGATCTCGCCTCGCGCATCGTGTGGTTCGACGCCTACGTGACGAACGTCGACCGGACGGCGCGCAACACCAACATGTTGATGTGGCACAAGCAGCTCTGGCTCATCGACCACGGTGCCTCGCTGTACTTCCATCACACACCGGGGTGGGAGAGCGGGGGCCGGGCCACGGCGCCGTTCCCGCTGATCAAGGAGCACGTGCTGCTGCGCCAGGCGGCGACGCTGGCGGAGGTGGACCCGGCCTGCGCTGCGATGCTGAATCAGGATCGACTTAGGGAGATTGTCGACATCGTGCCGGACTCGTGGTTGACCGAGCGCGATCCGGGGGCGGATCCAGGGCGGATCCGCGAAGCGTATGCCCGATACCTGAGCCAACGGCTCGAGACGCCCAGAGCCTTCGTCGAGGAGGCGATCCGTGTCCGGTGAGCTCACCTACGACTACGCGATCATCCGCGTCGTCCCGCGGGTGGAGCGCGGCGAGCAGGTGAACGTCGGGGTGATCCTGTCCTGCGCCGACACGGACTTCCTGGAGTCGAGAATCGAGCTGGATACCGACCGTCTGCTGGCCCTCGACCCCGGCCTCGACCTCCACGCGATTCGCACCAGCCTCGCGGTGATCCCCGTGGTCTGCCGCGGCGGTCCTGAGGCCGGACCGATCGGCCTGCTGCCACCCCGGGGCCGCTTCCGGTGGCTGGTGTCGCCGCGCAGCACGATGATTCAGATGTCCGCGGTCCACACCGGCCGCACCACCGACCCGAGTGCCGCCCTGGACCGGCTGCTCGAGACGATGGTGCGAAGACCGGGCAGCAGCGCGTAACCCGTCGGTGGAACATCGGCCGTCGGCGGTCGTGCTCGATGCGCACGCGTTCAGGACGGACCCTGGCCCACGTCGCGCGCGTGCGGGTCTCGTGGCGAACGCGTCTCGGGTTTGAGCGTCGGAAACGATGCGGAGCAGGCCGAGCCCGATCAGGTAAAACGCGGTGCAGGCCAACGACAGGGCGTGGGGATGGGGGCCCCACGCCGCGTCAACGGACGCTAAGCCGGAGCCGCGTTTTTCCGGCCTGCGGAGCGGTTTCCGACGCACAGACCCGAGGCGCGTGAGCGCTCGGTTGCCAACGCTTCACCGCCGCTCCGTCCGCCACGCGTGACCCGCTCACCGCAGCCCCGCGGCGATCCCCGTGAGCGTTGACGCGAGTGCGGCGCCGCGCTTGCCGTCCGGACCGTTCAGCGTGGCCTGCTGCAGCTGCCCGGCCAGAGTCTCCAGCTCCTTCGCGGCCGTCGCGTCCTTGCCAGACTTGGCCTTGTCGGCGCGCGTCAGCGCCGACTGCACGGCCGCAACGCGCTCGGCGGGCAACGCCTTGCTGCGCGTCAGCTGATCGAGATACGCGCGCGCGGTAACCGGCGTCGCCGGCCAGGTAACCTTCGTCTGCAGCTGGGGATTCACCACGTCCGCGTGGACCTGGCTGGCGGCGTCGATTTCGTTCTGCGTCAGGTGATCGCTCGGGGTGAGACGGAAGACGTCCAGCCCTCTGGCCATCTCCGAGGCATAGACGCGGCCGTTGTACCAGTACGCGGACCACACGCCGCCGATGATCAGGTTCTTCGCGTCGAGCGGTCCGCGGTCGAAGAACGCGATCTCGACGGGATGCGCCGCGTCGGTGAAGTCGAATACCGAGACGCCACCCTGATACCAGCCTTGTACCATGATGTCGCGGCCCGGCACGGGGATGAGCGAGCCGTTGTGCGCGACGCAGTTCTCGGTGTCGGTCTGCGCCGCGGGCAACTTGAAGTAGCCGGCAAAGTGCATCTTGCGATCGGCGATGTCGAAGATTGCGTCGGCGCCCCAGGTCGGGAGGTCGGTCGCACGGCAGCGCGGCCGGACACCGCCGCCCCACTCGTCGGTGAAGAGCACCTTGGTGCCCTCGTTGTTGAAAGTGGCGGAGTGCCAGAACGCGAAGTTCTTGTCGCTGACCTGATCGACACGGGTCGGATGCACCGGGTCTGAAATGTCGAGCAGGATGCCGTTGCCCGAACAGGCGCCGGCTGCCAGGCCGAGCTCCGGAAAAACGGTGATGTCGTGGCAGCGATTCGTCTCGGACGATGTCTGGGTACCGGGACCGTAGTTGCCGCCCTGCCAGAGCCCGGCGATGTTGCCGGTTGCGGGATCGGCGAAGATGCGGGGCTGATTTACCAGCTTCGCCTGGGCGGGCGCGGCGAGCGGCACCTGGATCACGTCGATGCTGAAGAGTGCCGTCTTGGGATCGTCCTTGGGCGCCAGCCCGGAGCAGCCGGCCAGCTCGTCGCCGGAGCGCACGCCGGCGGTACCCGATCCGTAGATGTACACGTTGGCGGGGTCGTTCTTCGCCGTGACCAGCGTGTGCGTGTGCGATCCGCGGCAGGTCTGTACCGCGGCAATCTGCGTCGGCTTGCGCAGGTCGCTGATGTCGAAGATCCGCACGCCCCGGAACCGCTCGGGGCTGACCGGCGGGGTGACCCCGCCCGTTCCGCAGTCGACGCGGCCGCGCGTCTCCTCGACCGACATGAACAGCAGGTTGCCATAGACCGACAGGTCGCCCTGCCCGCCGGGGCAGACGACGGACACGATCAGCTTCGGCGACTTTGGATTGCTGATGTCGTAGGCGTTGAAGCCGTTGAAGTTGCCGACCAGCAGCCGATCCTTCGTGAACGCCATGTCCGAGTTGACGAACCGCAGGCCGTCGGCGGCAGAAGCGGCGGCGGGTGCAGGGGGTGCGGCCGGGGGTGCAGGCGGCGGAGTCGCGCTGTCAGACGGCGGCTCCGGCGGGATCGGCTCGCCGGCCGGCATCTTCGGATCGAAGAACCCCTCCGGCTTGGGCACGCTCGCGACGAGCTCGAGGTTCCGCGCCGCAACACCGGCATCGCGCACGCCGGCTTTGAGACCGACGCGAGGATCCACTTGACCAGTCGCGGCCGACGTCCCCTGGCGCGCCTCACCCCGCACCGAAGGGATGAGCGTCGCCATTGCCAGGCCGAGCAGGCCGGCCTGCATCAACCGTTTGCTGCTGGTCGCACCCATCATGGTCATCACTGGAATCATCAAGACCTCATCACGAGAGTGCAAGATCAGCGGGCGTCGAGCAGGGCGCGCATGCGATCGATCTCCATGCGCTGGTCGGCATCCACGTCGGAGGCGAACGCGAAGATCTCCGGATCCTGTGCCGCTCCGGACGCCGCGAACAGGTCGTGGACCATCTGCAGGGCACCGGTGTGGTGCTTGATCATGCCTTCGAGGAACAGGCGGTCGAAGGCCGGGCCGTGCGCCTCGGCCAGCCGGGCCATCTCCTCAGGCGTGAGCATGCCAGGCATCAGCATCGCGCCATCGCCATGGTGAGCGTGCGCCGACGGCTGCGCCTGCCCGTGCGCCTCGAGCCACCGCTGCATGAAACGGATCTCGTCGTTCTGCGATACTTCGATCCGGAGCCCCAGGGCCCGCATGTCGTCGCGGGTGGTGCGGCTCTGGAGCAAGCCGACCATCTCGACCGCCTGGGCGTGGTGCGCGATCATCCCCTGCATGAAGGCGACATCAGCGGCACTGACCCCACGGCTCGGCGGTGCGGTGGCACGTTCGGCGGAGATGACGTGCGTGACGCTGCCCGGCACGCCGGGCTGGACGAGCGGAGCACTCCCGCCATGAGCGGCGCGGCAGCCGGACGCCATCAGGAGCGCGAGCGCGACGGCCGCCGCGCGGGGAGAGTGATCGCTCACGCTTTCAAGAATACTCCGGGCGGCGCGCCTGTCAGGACCGCCTGAAGCCTGTAGCCGGTAGCCTGAAGCCGAACAGGCCGTGAGCCCTAAGCCTTGAGCCTTGATCCCTGAGCTACGGCCGGATGACCGTGCCGTCGCGACGCCGGGTCGTGCCCCACGAGTAGTCGAAGTTCGGCGGTCCGGCCGGGATCGGGAACTTCGCCGCTACCGCTTCGTTGACCTCGATGCCCAGGCCGGGGCGCTCGGCGGCGAGCATGTACCCGTCCTTGACCTCCGGGCAGCCGACGAAGACCTCCTGCGTCTGGGCCGGAAACGAGCTGCCTTCGTGCACGCCGAAGTTGTAGGTCGTGAGCTCGATCGCGAGCTGCGCGGCATGCGCCAGCGGCGAGGCGTCGCCGGGACCGTGCCACGCCGTGCGCACGCCGAAGAATTCGCTGAGCGCGGCCACCTTGCGGGCCGGGCTCACCCCCCCGATCTGCGAAATATGAATCCGGATGAAATCGATCAGCCGGTCTTTGATGAGCGGCAGATATTCGTGCTGCGTGTTGAACAGCTCGCCCATGGCAATCGGGATGCTGGTCTGCTGGCGCAGCAGCCGGAAGTGATCGTTCTCCTCCGGCGGCAACGGA